>SAMEA104404103__coassemble_477_pt1 | contig 28979 bp, 29 predicted proteins | sample SAMEA104404103__metabat2_low_PE_024 | metagenome-assembled genome bin SAMEA104404103 (sample SAMEA104404103) | Balaenoptera acutorostrata | reverse complement strand
ACCAGCGACCCCTTGACCCCCAGTCAAGTGCGCTACCAAGCTGCGCCACGTCCCGTAAATATGCGTTAAAAACGCGATAATAGATACTTTAAATAATATCTAAGTAAAAAACAACACTAATAAAAATAATCTATGAGAGCTTCTCGGCAAGTTTAGAAAGAATTGCCTTTGCACAAGCGTCTTTGGACATAAGATCGAACTGTTCTACACCAGAACCATCAATCCAAGCAATGCGATTAGTGTCTGAGCCAAAGGTCGAATCTGCAGAAGAAACGTCATTAGCAACGATTGCTGAACATCCCTTAGACTCAAGTTTTGCCTGTGCATACTCAAGCAGATTAGTGGTCTCAGCAGCAAAGCCAACTACCACGGTGTTGAGCTGTTGAGCATCTACGCGCGCAGAGACATCATGCAGGATATCGGCGGTTTCCTCTAGCTCAATGATGTCAAGATGTTGCTCGGACTTCTTGAGCTTATGATCTGCGACGCTTGTTGGTGTGTAATCTGCAACAGCAGCGGCACTGATGAATGCATCTGCCGCCTGGCCGTCGCAAAAAACAGTTTCCATTACTGCATCATGCATTTGAGCTGCGGTTTCTACAGAAACACAGTCTACACCGCAAGGTACAACCAAGCTCGTAGGACCAGAGACAAGCGTTACCTTTGCACCCATAGAGGCTGCTTGAGCTGCCAAAGCGTAGCCCATTTTGCCCGAAGAACGGTTACCAATGTAGCGAACCGGATCAATTGGCTCATGAGTAGGACCAGCGCTTACGACAATATGCTTGCCCTCAAAAGGGCGCTCAGGCTCAAGTAACTCAAGACAGCTCTGGACAATCTCGTCTACGCTTGCGAGCTTTCCATTACCCTGAACACCGCAAGCAAGGCGACCATACCCTGGCTGTACAATGTTAATGCCACGACCGAGAAGTACCTCAACATTATGCTGGGTTGCTGGATTGTTCCACATATGAACATTCATAGCAGGGCAAACCAAAACAGGACAATGTGCGGCAATAAGCGTAGAGGTAACTACGTCATCTGCAAGGCCGCATGCCATCTTAGCAATAATATTTGCCGTAGCAGGCACTACAACCATAAGATCTGCTTGCTGAGCCAACGCAATATGCGTAATAGGCTCTACCGGGTTATCGAATAAATCGAGAGCAACTTCCTCGCGCGTAAGACCAGCAAACGTTGTAGAACCTATAAACTCAGTAGCGTGTTGTGTCATCATAACGCGCACGTTATAGCCAGCATTTTGCAAGCCACGAACAACTTCGCATGCTTTATAAGCAGCTACACAGCCACTTACTCCTACAACAACCGTCTTGCGATCAGACATGTTTGCTACATCTCCTTAGAGGTTTCTTCCTCATCCTGAGTATCAATAACCAAAATACGGTGGCAGTAAGGACAGAAGGTAATATCGGTGTCCTTAACGTCTGCCATAGAAGAAGGAGAAAGCGTAATGCGGCATACAGAAGGCTTGTTTGCCTTCAAGCTCTCTACTGCAATGGTACCAAGCTCAGAACGAGTCTTATCGTAAGAGGTAACAGCAGAAGCATCCATGCGGCTACGCAGCCTCTGACGGCTTGCTTCAAGCTCGTTGATTTCCTCGGTAAGCTTTGTAGCATTTGCCTTAATAACGCCAGCATCCTCAATAATGGATGCACCAAAACGAGACGTGTAATCCTTTAAGTAAGCCTCTTTATTGGTGAAATCATCAAGGCGATTTGCTGCAGCTTCACGAAGACGAGAAATCTTCTCGATACGCTTAGCGTAGTCAGAAAGCTCAATTTCTGCAGCACGAATCTCACGAGAGTCGGTGAGGTCCTTTGCAGCCTCACGACATTTTGCAGCTGCATTACGGGTGATCTCGAGCTTCTCGTCAAAATCATCAACGTCAATCTGAGCGTCCTTGCGCTGAGCAAAAAGCTTCTGGGTGTCGCGCTGAAGCTTCTTATAGGTAGAACGCTTCTTAGCAAGCTCCGCTACGCCAGGCATATTCTCAAGCGTCTGACGATTACGAATAAGAGCCAAGTCAATCTCCTGAAGCTTGAGAAGATCAGTACCAACACTCATTATTTATTTTCCTTTCGCGACGTCCACCAAGGACACTCAAAGTGAGCAAAATCAATTAAGTCAGCATCGATGCCTGCAGCAACTGATGCGTTGTATAGAAGTGTGCAGAATGGATTTTCAGAACAATCATGTCCTAAAAGTATAAGCGAAATACCACGTTCATACAGGTCAAGTGCGACATGATATCCAACTTCACCGGTAATAACCATATCTACTTCGCAATTAGCAATCATATCGGTCATATGACCTAACGATCCACCAAGAATAGCAATTGAATGTACAGGATAATCAGGCCTACCCCAAACGGTTGGCTGACAATCAAACGCCCTTTCGCATCGAAGAGCGAGATCTCCTACACAAAGATCTGCTTCTTGCACGTGCACTAAAGAGCCCAAACCGGGCTTCTCGGCAGCGTGAGGAAACTCAAGAGAACTTGTAGCTTCAAAGCCTAAAAGTGCAGGTAGCTGCAGGCGTGCCTGAAATGAGCGGTCAAGATTTGTATGAAGCGAAATTACACTTATTCCAAGCTCAATTGCCTTATAGATTGCAGCTGAAGCCGAAGAAACCTCAGTGGATGCAGGAGTTAAAGCCTGTGGCCAGTCGATACAAATAGGATGATGAGTAAGCAAGACATTCGAGCCATTATCAAAGGCCTGCTGAATGGTGTCGCAGGTAGCATTTAAGGCAAGCGTCACTCCCCTCACCTCATCTGCTGGGCGACCAACGCTCAAACCCGGACGGTCCCAAGACTCGGCATCGCTCACGGGAAACATATCAAGAAGCTTAGCTTCAAACTCACTAATAAGCATGACAACTCACTTCAATACAGCGGTGACATGCTACGAAATAAAGCCGCCACCTACAATAACATCATCGTAAAAAATTACACATGATTGACCAGGGCAAGCAAAAACCTTTCCCCCGTCAACAAGACATACATCTAACAACTCTTCGTTTGTTTTGTCGTCCTTCACGCGCCTAACAAGTGCCTTTTGCATTGCTAAGTGATAACGCGTTTGAACTTCTACGAGCAAACCTTCCTGAGGAATATCACGCCATACTACAGGCTGATACAACCTTAAGTGATCTACCTCGGGAAACTCACCGTGCTCTACGCGAACAGTATGAGTTTTTGCATCGATACCAACGATAAACCAAGGACCGCCGCCGAGGCCTAAACCCTTGCGCTGACCATAGGTATACAGCGCGCAGCCCTTATGCTGGCCCAACACCTCACCAGAAGTTGTAACAATGTCGCCAGGCACAAGCATCTGAGGACGTGCATCACGTACAAGATTGCGATAGTCTCCATCTTGTGCAAAGCAAATACCCGTTGAATCTTTCAAATCTGAAGACTCAAGATGCAAATCACGAGCAATTTGTCGCGTTTGCGTCTTAGTAACCTGAGCAAGCGGAAAAACGCAGTGACCCAAAATGGAAGGGTCTACACGATACAAGAAGTACGACTGATCTTTAAGCGGGTCTATTCCTCGTGCGACATACGACCGAGAAGGACTGAGAGGGTCTGATACCAGCGAAGCATAATGACCCGTTGCAATAAGATCAAAACCCAGCTCTTGTCGTATCGCCTCAAGACCTGCAAACTTAATGAGTGGGTTGCAAATAATACAAGGATTAGGAGTGCGACCCACTTCATACTCATCGAGGAACTTCTCGACAATTAACTCATGAAAGCTGTGAGATACATCACGCACGATATACTCGACATTAAACTGCTCGCACATATGACGTGCACGCTCAATGTCGTCAGGTGATGGAACGGGAACACTACCATGTTGCATAGTAAGGGTTACAGCAACTACTTCATGACCCTGATTAAGCAGTGTAGCCAACACGGTAGAAGAATCTACACCACCAGAAACACCAACTACAATTTTTGACATGCGGTAACCAAACTAGTAACTATATATCTGTGATTAGCCAATGATTGACAACAATGCATCGGCAAATCGATCGAGCTGAGAAGGATCAACACGATCGTCGAAAGAAATACGCAAAGAACCCAAAGCTTGCTCGCGAGGAATGTTCATTGCAGACAGTACATGACTTGGATCTAGCGAACCAGAAGAACAAGCAGAACCTGCACTTACGCAAAAACCAGCAGCATCGAGCTTTAAGATGAGCTCCTCGGAATCAAATCCATCAACCGTAATGGACACAATACCAGGCAGACGATTTGCGTCGTAGACATTGCGAATAGTTGGATTGATAGCCTCATGTGCACAAAGGCGCTCATATAAGCCATCTGCCAAAACCATAAGACGGTCCTTATCGGCAGAAACAGAATCCATAATGCTCTCAACGGCGGCAGTAAAGCCAACAACAGAGCGTAAATCCTGCGTGCCAGCACGGCGACCAGCCTCTTGTCCGCCACCAAGCACCTGAGGATGCAGCGGCGTACGCGTCTTGATGTAGAGTGCGCCAAGATTGACCGGGCCGCCAATTTTGTGCGCAGCGGCCGTCATAGCATCGACGCCTAAATCGGCCACATCAAACGGAATATGTATATAGCCCTGAATCGCATCACACATCATATAAGCGCCATGTGCGTGAGCGATTTGAGCAAGCTCACGAATAGGCTGAACAGCGCCGGTTTCGTTATTTGCAAGCATTACGCTTACAAGACAAACGTCATCGCCCATATGCTTTTCAAGCTCAGCAGGGGTAACGTAACCATCACGACAGACCGATAAGAGCTCTACGACAAAGCCTTCAGAACGCAAATGACTGATGTTATCCAAAATTGAATCGTGCTCAATCGAAGAGATCAGGATTTTGTTACGCTGAGGTTTACGCTGACGCACGCCCTCAGCAATGCCTGCCAAGGCAATAAAGTTTGCCTCGGTACCACCGCCAGTAAAGACAATCTCTGATGGACGAACTCGTGACCCAAACGACTTAGCAATCAAACGACGGCACATTTCAAGTACGGAAGCAGCCTTGCGACCCAAGGAATGAAGTGAATTAGGGTTTACACCAGCTAAATATGAGGCATCAAATGCGGCCTGTGCTTCAATAGCAGCATCACGCATAGGAGTCGAAGCAGCATAGTCGAGATTTATATAGTTGGAAAAATCAGTCATGTTAGTTTAGATCTCCAAACAACAACTATTTAGAGGATGCCTGTGCAGCAAGATCACGAAGAATGTCAATCTCTGCAGAAGGGTCTTCTGCACCATAAACAGCAGAACCTGCTACAAATACATTTGCACCCAAAGCAGCGAGCTTCTCGATATTAGAACGGCATACACCGCCATCAATCTCGATCATTGGATCAACACCATGAGCTGCGCAAAGAGCTTTGAGCTGCTCAATCTTGCGATAGGTCTTCTCGATAAACTTCTGACCACCAAAGCCAGGATTTACACTCATGAGCAAAACCATATCGACATCTTCAATGATGTCTTCAAGCGTATTTACTGGCGTTGCAGGATTCAAAACAACGCCAGCCTGAAGACCAGCTTCCTTAATCTGATTAATCATGCGATCAAGGTGAATGGTTGACTCTGCGTGAACAGTAATCATATCTGCACCAGCGTCGATATACCACTGGAGTGTAGAGTCTGGATTGTCGATCATAAGGTGACAATCAACAGGAACATCGCTTACGCGCTTTACAGCCTTTACCATATTTGGACCAAAGGTAAGGTTACCGGTAAAGTGAGCATCCATAATGTCAACGTGAACAAAGTCAGCATTAGAAATCTTGTCAAGATCGCGTGCCATATAAGCAAGGTCTGCAGACAAGATGGAAGGAGCGATTTTAGGAGTAGCAGACATGACTATCTACCTTTCAAAAAACAAAACTTACAGACCGTAGAATTCCTCGGTAGGTAAACGCTCAACGAGCGCAGAAACGATATCATCAATATCGGCGTTGTTCCAAAGCAGTGCCTCTAATGCAAACGTCATAGGGCAATCAACACCCTTAGTACGTGCAAGTTGAGCTACAGAACGTGCAGCCTGAGCACCCTCAACAACCATGTGCGTACGATTTTGATACTGCTCTAAGGTCTCACCTGCTGCAAGACTCTCACCAAAAGTACGGTTGCGAGAATGCTGAGAAGAACATGTTGCAATCAAGTCTCCCATGCCTGCAAGACCCATGCAAGTAAGTGGATCGCCACCACATGCAACAACAAGACGGCTAATCTCTGCAAGACCACGCGTCATAAGCAAAGCAAGCGTATTGTCGCCATACTTAAAGCCACTTGCAATACCACAAACAATAGCAATAACGTTTTTCATAGCAGCACAAAGCTCTACGCCAACAACGTCAGAAGAAGTATAAACACGGAATGTCTGACTTAAGAAGCAAGACTTAAAGAACTCTGCAAGGTCCTTATTTTCAGCTGCAACCACAGCAGCAGAGAAGCTGCCCTTGCAAATCTCTTCTGCGTGATTAGGACCAGATAATGCAGCAATACGTGCAGGATTGCCCAAAACATCTGCCAAAACATCAGTCATGAGATTACCCGTAGAAAACTCAATACCCTTGGTTAAGCAAATGAGAGGAAGCTCTGTAGGAACATATGGCTTCATTTGCTCGCACGTGCTTCGAAGGAATGCAGATGGAACTACAATAACTGCCGCATCAACATTCTCAAACGCCTCTTCAAAGCTTAAGGTAGCAACAACATTGTCTGGCAAAACATAGTCAACAAGATAGCGAGGGTTCATGCGATTGGTGTTAATACTCTCAGGAACATCGTCATCATGAGACCAAACAATAACCTCATCAACATGAGGAGCGACAAGACCTGCAGCTGCAGTACCCCAAGATCCAGCGCCAATAAGTGCAACTCTCATATAAACCTACTTTGTTTTTGGGCCAAAGCTCAACTTTGACTCCGTACCATTACGCAATTTCTTAATGTTAGAGCGGTGAGCCCAAACGCAGAGCAAACCCATTGCAGTAAACAACAGCTTAGTAGCAAGTGTCGTTGCAGGGTCAAATAGTGAAAGCAAGATAGGCATCGACAAGGCTGCCATGATAGAGCCTACGGAAACATACTTGGTGAGGCCAACGCCAATCAAAAATGGAATAAGCAACGAGAAGCCAAAAGCAGGGTGCCATCCAATGCATACGCCAAGTCCTGTTGCGATACCCTTACCACCCTTAAAGTGCAAGTATGGTGAGAAGATATGACCACACAGAGCAGAAGCAGCTACCAAAGCAATGAGAAAATCAAGTGAGCCACCAGGCTGAATTAATGCAGGATTATCTGCAAAAACCGTAAGCTGGAGAATAGCGCGCGCCAGCACTACCGGCACAAGACCCTTAAGTGAATCGAAAAGCAGAGTTACTACACCAGCCTTTGGACCACCTGCACGCATTGCATTAGTTGAGCCAATGTTACCCGAACCGACTTCGCGAATATCAGTACCACTATAGAAGTGACCGACAATAACGCCAAACGGTATACCTGCTACCAGATAGGTAGACAGACACAAGATAAAGGTAAGTGCAATCATTGCAAAACCTGGGGTATAAAGCATGAAAAGACAAGCCTCCAAGATACAAGTACGTGCTCTTATCTGATTCAATCAAGTATAAGAGCACGAATACAATCAAAATGTAGAATTACTCCTCAGAGCGAGTGTCCTTAGAGCGGAAGCGCAAAACAATTGGAGTGCCGGTGAAGTCAAATGCATCACGCATACGATTCTCGACATAGCGCTGATAGTTATCATCAACCAAATCAGTGTGGTTAACAAAGTACGTAAATGCTGGTGGATTCTCGCCCGTCTGAGTTACGTAGTGCATCCTCAAACGACGACGATCCTTAACAACAGTGTGACCAAACTCACGCATCTGAGTAAGAAGCTGATTGAGCTTAGAGGTGCTAATCTTGCGGCCGTGATTGAGCGCAACCGTATCGATAGCATCCCAAATCTTAACAACAGAACGACCAGTCAAAGCAGAAATACGCATCATAGGAGCCCACTGCATGAAGTTGAGCTTCATCTGAACAGAGTCAACAACCTTCTGGCGATCAACATCGTTGTCGAGAAGATCCCACTTGTTAAGCAAAATAACCATGGCGCAGCCACGCTCAAGGGCAATACCTGCTACCTTCTGGTCCTGCTCGGTAACGCCAAGCGTAGAGTCGATAACGAGCAACGCAACATCTGCACGGTCAATAGCACGCAAGCCACGAACATAGGAGTAATACTCAATGTCCTCGTGAACAACGCTCTTCTTGCGCATACCAGCAGTATCAATAAAACGATACTTGCGGCCATCATGCTCGCAAATCGTGTCGATAGCATCACGTGTGGTACCTGCAATATCAGAAACAATAGAACGCTTATTGCCGATAATTGCATTGTACAAAGAAGACTTACCAGCATTTGGGCGACCGATAATTGCAACGTTGAGGCAATCATCCTTAACCGTCTCATGCTCAGCGTCAGTCTCTGCTGGGAACGTAGCGATTACGTCGTCAAGCAAATCGCCGGTACCATGACCGTGAAGTGCAGACAAAGGACGTGGCTCACCAACGCCCAAAGAATAGAAGTCCCAAAGACCATCCTCATTGGAAGGATTGTCATACTTGTTAACTACCAAAAATACTGGCTTACCAAGACGCTTGAGCATACGAGCTACAGACTCGTCTTCCTCAGTAACGCCCGTCTTACCATCGACAACAAAGATAAGGCAGCATGCTTCTGCACCTGCAGCCAAAGCCTGGTCTCGAATGGAGTCTGCAAAAACGTCATCGGAACGCAATGGCTCAATACCGCCAGTATCAACCAAGATAAAGTCACGGCCAGACCACTCTGCATTGTGGTAAGAACGATCTCGAGTAACACCGCGAGACTCGTGAACAATCGCATCTTCCATCTGGCAAATGCGATTAACCAAAGTTGACTTACCAACATTTGGACGGCCAACAATAGCAACTACAGGTTTCATATAGTTCTCCCTAATGGAAAATAACAGACAGGTTGCCTGTATAAAATTCAAAACGTAGGTATAAGTTTACCACGCAGAGGCTTAAGATAAGCCCCTGTGGCAATCAATATGCTTACACACACGTATAAACTAAAACTTGAATGTAAACAGCATTTATTTGAAAGAATAATCGCTAATCAAACGACTTAATTTTCTCGATACACTGATCGATATGTGATTGTGGCGTAGATGCTCCTGCAGTAATACCAATGCAGTCACCATCTGCAAACCAACTTGCACAAAGCTCATCAACACTTTCGATGTGATGGGTCTTAGAACAAGCCTGAGCACAAATCTCTACAAGACGGCGCGTATTGCCGGAGTTCTTGCCACCAATAACAATCATGCAGTTAGCACGAGATGCAAGCTCGAGCGCCGCCTGCTGACGTTGCTGAGTTGCAGCACAGATAGTGTTGCATACACGAACTTCTTCACACCGGACGAGAAGCTCATTGACGATTGCCTGCAAGCGCGCCATAGATTGGGTTGTCTGAACTACAACACCTACGCGCTTCTTAAGAGGAAGATCTGCGACTTGCTGCGCATCACAGACAACAAAGATATCCTCCGCTGGATTTTGAGCAGCTAGGGCAGCATGGCCAACAATACCTTCGACCTCTGCGTGACCAGATTCACCAACAATTACGAGCTGATAACCCTGTTCAATAAGCTTGCGTGCTTTAAGATGAACCTTCTTAACATAAGGACACGTTGCATCAACAACTTCTAAACCACGCTCGCGTGCTTCATCAATAATCTGAGGAATAACACCATGGCTTCGAATAATGACCTTACCAGAAGCAATATCATCGAGCGTCTGCGCTTCTAATACGCCCTGCTGTTCTAAATCTGCTACAACAAGCGGATTGTGAATGAGCGGACCGAGCGTATGAACCTCACCTTGGGCAACCTGAGCAGTGCTTTGTGCTAAATCGAGGGCTCGACCAACGCCATAGCATGCACCAGCACACTGGGCAACTTCAATAGTTACTTTGATCATACAAACCTTCAATCACACAACAAAGGACAATTACTACTTACGACCAGGATGCTCAAGACGCAGCTCATCACGAATGGCATACATACGAGCGACAGTCTCCTGCTCAATCCAATCAAGACGCTCATTGCGTTTAAGATCTTGAGGCGCATCCTTAAAGGAAACTTCCTCACCTGCGCGTAACCACACGCGCTTTGGACGAGCAATCTTGCTACCTGCAGGGGTCAAATCGCGAAAACCGCAGACAGCGGTAGGCAAAATATTTGCCTTACCCATCTGCGCGATGAGGGCGAAACCACCAAAAATTGCAGCGTTCTTCTCGGCCTCATCAGTGCGGATGCGTGTACCCTCAGGGAAAATCAAAACATCCTCGCCACGCTTAAGAGCATGCTGAGCTGCGCGCAAGGCCTTAAGATCAGCCGTGCCACGGTGAAGCTCAATACCACCTGCAACAGCTGTGAACAACCAGCCGAGAAAGACATTGTCGCCAAACTCAGACTTAAACATTGGACGAACACGTCGACCACGACGCCACATTGCAGCGACAACCACCACAACCTCTGGCATAGAGGTGTGATTGCAAATAATTACACGGCCTGGGTGCTCACCTTTTGGAGCAAGTGTCTCTACATTCTCATACGTATGAGGCCAGTAGAGATGAGAAAAACCGTACAGAAATCCAACAACAATATTGTAGAGAACCTTAAGGTATAAAGGAAATTCCTTCATACCAAGCTCCTCATAGTAATTGTTATCGCGCATGATTACCTCTCTTGAACCAGAGCAACAATACGATCGAGCACCTCTTCAATGGTCATGGTTGAAGAGTCAATATGAATAGCATCTTCTGCTGCTACCAAAGGAGCAGTCTCACGAGAAGAATCTGCTGCATCACGCGCACGAATATCTGCAAGCGTGGACTCTACTTCTGCATCAAAGATATCCTGAGCAGGAGTGATGCCGTTGTAGCGCTGAAGTACGCGGCGGATTGCACGCTGACGAGGATCTGCAGTCATAAAGATCTTCAAATCGGCATTAGGGAAAACGACAGTTCCAATATCGCGACCCTCAGCAATGATATTTGCACCCTCAGCAGCCTTGCGCTGTACACCAAGCATAGCCTCACGAACAGCAGGGCAAGCTGCAACACGAGAAACATTGCGGTCAATACGAGGAGTACGAATTGCCTCGGTAACATCTACCCCATCAACAGAAATTGATACCGGTGCATTTTGAGCAATCGTAAATTTAATATCAAGCGTATGAGCAAGATTACCTAAAGCCTCTTGGTCATCCAAATCTACGCCGCGCTCCAAAGCTGCCCAAGCGCAAGAACGATACATAGCGCCCGTATCAAGCTTGCAAAAACCCAAACGCTCAGCCAAGCAAGATGCAATGGTAGATTTACCAGAACCTGCAGGACCATCAATAGCAATAATCATGTGTACCTCAACAAATACTATTTATTAGAAATGTCACCATTAACTGCAGCCTTAAGTTGCGAAACTTCAGCTTCAGTTAGATGACGCCAAGAGCCGTGCTCTACGTCTACAACCTCAAGTGGACCAAAGGTTTCGCGACGAAGGCGCAAAACCGGATGGTGAACTTTACCAAGCATACGCTTGACCTGATTCTTGCGGCCCTCAGAGATGATAACCTCACACACCGTAGCCCCTGATGGTACGCCATAAGGACAAACAGATTTGGTCTCTTCTCCAGTAACAATCCTACAGGTTGCAGGCTTGCATGGACCATCATCAAGCACAATACCCTTGCGCAAAGGGTCAAGCTCATGATCTTTCATCGTACCGTCAACCATAGCAATATAGCGCTTATCGACATGCTTAGAAGGATGCAAGAGATTTTGAGCCATCAAGCCATCTGTGGTAAAGAGCAAAAGACCCGTTGTATCTTTATCGAGACGACCTACCGGAAACAAACCGGGGTATTGCTTAGTTGGAACCAAAGATGCAACACAAGGTCTACCCTGTGGATCCATCATAGTTGTAAGATAACCTGCTGGCTTATCAAGCATAATATAGGTAGCTTGTTGAGCAAGCTCTACCACAACATCATCGAGCGTGACTACATCAACCAAAGGGTCTACCTTGGTACCAAGCTCAGTGCATACAACACCATTGACCTTAACGCGTCCGGCCGTCATGAGATTTTCTGAACCGCGACGCGATGCTGCACCAGCACGTGCCAAAAAACGCTGGAGACGCATAGGAACAATGCGCTCCTCGCCTTCCCCATCGTGCCAAGAGGTACTCTTATCTTGTTGCTTATTACTCATCGAGCAACTCCTGCTCTTCGTCTAAATCATCAGAAGTGTCTTCAATGGTTGACTGAATACTGCTTCCCGATAAGCGCTCACGAATAAACTGTCGAGACTGCTCATCTGGAGCAAACTGCTCAAGATCAGGCAAATCCTTAATTGAGCGCAAACCAAACTTCTCGAGAAAGGCGTTGGTAGTACCGTAAATAATAGCCTGACCACGGTCCTTATCGCGACCTAACTCACGAACAAGGCCCTTATCGACAAGTGAAGAAATAACACCATCAGAGTTAACACCGCGAATGCCGCGAACAACCTCGCGCGTAACCGGCTGATGGTATGCAATGACCGCAAGGGTCTCTAGGGCTGCCTGGCTTAAGCGCTGCGTATCCCAAGACAAGACAAAGTCTTCAACCTGCTCATGATATGCAGGATGAGTAAAGAGACGCCAGCCGCCAGCTACCTCACGCAACTGAAAGCCACGATTTGCCTCTTCGTACTCAACCTTGAGCTCGGAGAGCAGAGATGCAGCTTCACCAGCAGAAATATGCAAAATAGAAGCAAAGGCAGAAGCACTCGTAGGATCAGTTGATACAAGCAACATAGCCTCAAGTGCGCCCTTAATTGAATTAGAATCCAAAGATTCAAGCTGTTCCATGAGTAATTACTCCTCTAAATCAGAATGAGGAGTAACAACGTATGGTTGTGCACCCTCAACACGAGAGATATCAATAGAACCAAAGTTCTCAGCCTGAGCAAGCGTCAAAGAACCACGTTTAGCCAGCTCAAGAATAGCCAAGAAGGTAACAACTACCTGCTCAATACTTGAGTCTCCATCAAGCAAATCGTCGAAAGAGATCTCTGGATTTGCAATGGTATAACGGTCGACAGACGCTACGGTCAAATCGAGTGGAACGCGTTTTGGAGCAACATGTTCTGCCTCAAGCAAGAACGAACGACGCTTACCATCAATATCAGCACAAATGACTGCAAGGCCGCGCAGGGTAATACCAGCGAGATAATCTGGCATGATATTTAAAAACTCAGGATCAGGACCTGCCACACGTGGATGCATACGCATCTCTGCTTCCATACGTGCATTAAGTGCAGCAGCTGCTCCACGAAATTTCTTATAGGAAATCAGACGAGCAATCAATACTTCACGGAGCTCGTCTCCAGAAAGCTCTATTAAGTCTGGATCTTCCTCATCGTCCTCAAATGCAACAGCATCTTCTTGAGGAACAAGGGAAGCTGCTTTCAAATCAAGCAGCGTAGATGCAACAAGCAAAAAGTCACTCGCAACATCCAAGTCGAGGCTTTCTAAACGCTCAACTTCTGCCAAGTATTGCTCGGCAACTTCAGCGATAGAAATAGAGCCGATATCTACCTTATTGCGCGACACGAGCTGCAACAACAAATCAAATGGACCAGAATACACCTGCGTATTAACGCGATATGACATGATTACGACTCACCTCTTTCAATAATCAAACAAATATGAGCTTACAAAACTGAGAACGCTGTTTTTACCAGCAACGCGTAGAGCGGATTTACCGTCAAGTTAAAGTACATGCCGATAAGGTCAATATGCAAAACGGAAGGAAGAATCCACAGCACCATAATCAAAATAGGCATTGAATACTGCTGGATTTGATAATACGTTCTCAAAGCGTTTCCTTTAAGGAACGGAACTAAGATAGAAGAACCGTCCAAGGGAGGAAGCGGAATCAAGTTAAAAAATGCCAACGATAAATTGACAGACAAGAAGGTTCCAAAGAAATACATTGCCATCGAGACAGCTTCGTAATTATACCCGAGCGGTGATGCAACAGCCATTCTTAAATAGAGTGCATACAATCCAGTGCCCAACAATGCCAGCAAAATATTAGAAACTGGACCTGCAAGAGAAATTAAAACCTCATCGCGCTTTGGATTCTTCAAGTTGTATAACGAGACAGGTACCGGCTTTGCAAAAGCAAATACAGGACCTCCAGCAAACATCATGAGCAAAGGCAGCACGATAGTACCAAAGGGATCTACGTGATCGAGAGGATTTAAAGATATACGACCACGAGAAGAAGCGGTGCGGTCGCCGAGAAAATATGCAGCAGCTGCATGAGCTGTCTCATGCACAGAAATAGATACAGCTAATACAAGCACACTAAGCACGAGATACAAAAGCTTATTCATATCTTCTCACCTCACCACAATCAAACACTTATCGAACACCCTCAGAGATATGCTGAGCAGCAATATCCACAGCAAATAGTACAAATGCAGAGATCGCAAAGTCCATTCTAAAAACTCCACCAAATGGAGTTGGCAAAACACCATAGCCAGCAATAACGTCAGGCAACAAACGAGAAAACTCGATGACGTATGAAACTAAGCCCAAACGAGCAGCAATACCACCGAAGCACAAAATAACAGTAACTACACTCAGAACAATTCCTGCAATACGGCAAATCCAAGAAACGAGCGAGCAGGCAATGGCCACCGCCTTACGATAATCCATTATTAACTGCCTCCTCAATCTCCTCAGACAACTCAAGCCACTCCTCTTCAAGCAAAGGAATCTTTTTCTTGAGAGCCGTATACTCATCCATCGCTGCCTCAAATGCAGCCGGATCAGCATACAAATCCTCAGACGCCATCAGCGCCATCAATTCATCATAGCGAGCACGCGCAGGATCCAAAGCTTTCTCAATTTCCTCAAGACGCTTGCGACGACCCTTGAGCTTTTTATTCAGCTCAGCTCGTGCCTGAGCCTCAGCACGCTTTTGCTCCTTAGTCTTAGGACCAGAAGAACTTTGCTGTACAGGCTCTGCGACAGCAGTCTGTGAAGGAGCATTTTTACGAGAAGCTTTATCTGCCGATAAGTTCTTGTTGGTTTTGCTCTCAATAAGTCCATTGCCACCGGCCGCACGGTTAGCAAGATCCTCACGCTTCCACTGGTAATACTCGTAATCACCATCGTAGACAGTAATAGAACCGTCGCGGACATCCACAATACGATTAGCAACATTGCGAACCAAGTGCTCATCGTGAGAAATCAAAACGAGCGTGCCCGGGAACGCATTAAGAGCCTGCTCGAGCATATCTACAGAGTCAATATCCAAATGGTTAGTAGGCTCATCCAAGCACAAAAGTGCCTCTGGAGCAACGAGCATCTTGGCCAAGGCCAAACGCGCACGCTCGCCACCAGACAAAACGCCTACCTGCTTCTCTACAGCGTCGCCGTGGAACAAAAACTTACCTAACAAGCTACGTTCTTGTGGAACGGTCCACTTTGGAGCTACGGTATCAATCTCTTGCAAGACCGTGTTGGATTCATTCAAACCCTCAAGTGCATGCTGTGCATAATAGGCAACACCAACATTGGTGCCCAAGGTTTTCTTACCAGCGGTTAAGTTCTCTACGCCCGCAAGCATTTTTAAAAGCGTAGACTTACCTGCACCGTTAGGACCTACCAAAGCGATCTTCTCGCCACGATACAACGTCAAATCTATATTTTTATATACCTCGGTCTTCTTGCCATTCTCACCAATATAGGTTTTGGCGCAGTTCTCAAGGCTTACAACCATATCGCCCGAACGAGGAGGATCAGGGAACTTAAAGGTGACGTGCTTATGACCCTCAGGTAAAATGACCAACTCTTGCTTAATCTGCTCAATACGCTTAATACGCTCTTGAACTTGAGCCTTCTTTGTTGGCTTATAACGGAAACGATCGACAAAGGTTTGCATGTGAGCAATGTCGCGCTCCTGAGCTTCACGCTTGGCACGCATTTGCTCAAGGTTGTCTTCACGCTGCTTGAGATACTTAGAATAATTACCAACGTAGGTTGTAATACGACGGTTCTCAACAGCAGCAACGTGAGATACACACGCATCCATAAACACGCGGTCATGAGATACGAGAACGACTGCACCTTCATAGCTACTCAAGAAGTCACGCAACCACTGAACAGATTCGAGATCCAAGTGGTTGGTAGGCTCATCGAGCAACAACAAGTCTGGACGACGAAGCAAAAGCTTTGCCAAAGAGATACGCATTTGCCAGCCACCGGAAAACTCTGAGCAAGGACGGTCAAAGTCTTTTACCTTAAAGCCCAAGCCAGAAAGAATCTGGCGTGCCTTGCTTTCAAGCTCATAGCCACCACAGTGCTCAAAACGATCTTGAACACGGCCGTACTCCTCGAGCAAATCATTCAATTGATCTTCATCGGCAGTTGAAATAAGATGCTGCAATTCTTCTGCACGAGCACCCAAAGACTGAATCTCTTCTGCAGAAGCCAATACCTCATCGATGGCACTTCTGTTTGCATTCAAAGAAGTTTCCTGCTCAAGATAGCCAATCTGTACACCCTTAGCATAGGTAACAGATCCATTATCTGGAACTTCCTGGCCCATAATGATCTTTAGAAACGTAGTCTTACCAGCACCATTGGGACCTACTAATGCATAGCGCTCGCCCGCATTAACCTGAAGCGTAGCACCAGAGTATAAAACACGAGCACCAAAAGACTTTTCTATTTTGTCTGCTAAAAGAATCATCGAACCATCCTTGCGCAAAAACAATGTTGAATTACCTGAAGAAGTTTCAATCTTTAAGTTTAACCGATAAACACCCTAATCAAACGGGGTTTTGGCTGCTATTGATATGAAAGAAAGATATTTGCATAACTCTCACACGAGTAAGTGAAACGCTAATAAAAAAGGATGCATTCATGCGAATACATCCTTTAAGAAATTCATGGAGCCTGCAACCGGACTTGAACCGGTGACCTCTTCGTTACCAACGAAGTGCTCTACCGACTGAGCTATACAGGCATTGTGGTGGGCCTGCCGGGATTCGAACCCGGAACATAGGGATTATGAGTCCCCCGCGCTAACCGTTGCGCCACAAGCCCAAACTGACGCACTGAGCAGAAAACTAATCAAAATAAATGGTGGAGGTAACGGGGCTCGAACCCGTGACCTCATGGCTGCCAGCCATGCGCTCTCCCAGCTGAGCTATACCCCCAAAATGCTGCAAGGGATAATATACGCAATTATTAACATTTATGCAATAACAATGCGTATATTTTTCTCGAAAAGCGAGATATCCATAAATGCAGATTAAGCCATTTCGTAAATCATGCTGCCGTCAATATCGCTCAAGCGCTGTGCACCACACATAAGCATGGTGTCACGAAGCTCGGATACAAGCTGATTGTAGTACTCAACTACACCAGCTTCTCCCCTACCATATGCTGCAACAACAAATGGTCGGCAGATAAGTACACCGTGAGCACCGATTGCCAAAGCACGAAATACATCGAGACCCGTACGAATACCACCATCAACAAATACCTTCATGGTATCTGGAATAGCAGCAACAATGTCTGCAAGAGCATAAGCGGTTGGAGGAACGCCATCCAATACACGACCACCGTGATTAGAAACAACGATTCCCGCACAACCCGCAGCTGCACACTTTTGCGCAGCACCAGGAGTCATGATGCCCTTTGCAATAAATGGCATACCACATGACTCAACAATGCGAGCCAAAGCATCAACAGACTTAGGACCTGCTGCAGGAACGAGTCCCTGCAAGAATGGAAGACCAGCAGCATCTACATCCATAGCTAGAGCACGTACGCCGGCTTGCTGAGCAAGTGCGATCTTCTCGGCACAAATGTCTTCAGACCAAGGCTTGCAGGTAGCAACGCCAGCGCCTTCAACAGCGTCAATGCAAGAGCATGCATGAGCATAGATAGATGGATCGACACCATCGCCCAACCAAGCAAGCGTATTGCAAGAAGCAGCCGCAGCAGTAATGAGCTCGTTGTACTGATCCATCGTGTACTTAGAACCATAGTGGCGCTCAACGTCTCCCACAGGAGCAATCATAATAGGCGAAGAAAGACTATGGCCAAAGAAGTCAAATGATGTATCTGGCTCAAAAGGCTCATGGAGGGTGTCCATGTTAACGGTTACACCCTGCCATGCATCAAAATTACGAGAAGCACCAAGACCAGAACCCTTAGATCCAGGACCTGGAATTGAAGCGCCACAAGCTCGACCATTACAAACAGGACAAGCCTTACAAACTGGTCCCATCTGACCACGTGCATCAGAAGCAATGTCGGCATAACTCACGATTATCGACGACCCTCAAATACGAGCTGAGAAACACGCTCAACAACCTGGTCCAAAGCAACATCCTCGCGCTCACCAGTTGCACGAATCTTAAGCTCAGCTACGCCATTATTGATGCCGCGCTTACCCAAGATAATCTGGAATGGGAAGCCCATAAGGTCATTATCGGCAAACTTAACGCCAGGACGCTCCTTGCGGTCGTCAAGAACAACGTCAATACCAGCATCTGCAAGCTGCTGAGCAAACTGAGATGCGGTATCCATGCACTCATCCATCTTGGTATCCAAAGCAAGAACAGAAACCTCGAATGGAGCAACAGATACTGGCCAGATGATGCCATTCTCATCGTTGTACTGCTCGATAATGGCAGACATAGTACGAGAAACGCCAATGCCGTAGCAGCCCATAATGAATGGGTGCTCGTGACCAGCCTCGTCCATGTAATTTGCGTTCATAGCAGCAGAGTACTTGGTACCCAACTGGAATACCTGGCCAACCTCGATGCCGCGTGCAGAAGTCAAAGGCTTACCGCACCATGGGCACAAGTCACCTTCCTGAGCGTTTGCAATATCAATAAACTCAGGCGTTTCAAAATCAGAACCCATCTGAGCACCAACAAAGTGGAAGCCAGCCTCATTAGCACCGCAAATCCAAGCAGGAGCATTTTCGAGAGAAAGGTCTGCACAAACGCGGATGTTCTCAGGCAAAGCTACAGGACCAATAGAGCCCTTAACGAGACCAAACTGAGCAAGCTCATCGTCAGACATAAGGTGATACTCGCCAAAGAGATTCTCTGCCTTGCAGTCGTTAAGATCATGGTCGCCTGGAATGAAGCAAACGACTGGGTTGCCCTCGCCATCAACAAGTGCCAAAGCCTTAACCGTGCCATTAGCAGGAACATTAAGGAAGGAAGAGAGCTCCTCAATAGAGCAAACACCTGGGGTCTCAACCTTCTCCATAGAAGTTGCCTCACACAAGGTAAGTGCAATGCCTACGGTTGCAGCCTCATCGTCTGCAGCATAGCCACATTCGCAAGATACGATGCTTGCCTCGCCCGCATCTGCCAATGCCATAAACTCAATAGAGCCAGAGCCACCAATCTGACCAGAGTCAGCAGCTACCTGACGGAAATCAAGGCCACAGCGCTCAAAGGTATTGGAATAAGCCTCACGATATAAATCGTAGGTCTCTACCAAAGACTCCTGAGAGTCATGGAAGGAGTAGCCATCCTGCATGATAAACTCACGACCACGCATCAAGCCGAAGCGTGGACGAATCTCATCGCGGAACTTAGTCTGAATCTGATACAGATTCATAGGGAGCTGCTTGTAGGACTTGAGCTCGTCGGTTACCAAAGAAGTAATGGTCTCCTCATGGGTTGGGCCCAAGCAGAACTCACGACCATGACGATCGCCAATACGCATAAGCTCTGGACCGTAGTCATTCCAACGACCAGACTTGTGCCAAAGCTCTGCTGCAGTAAGAATTGGCAAGCAGATTTCCTGAGCGCCAATAGCGTCACACTCTTCACAGATGATGTGCTCAATCTTCTTGAGGGTGCGCCATGCGAGTGGCAAATAGCTATAAACACCTGCTGCGCCACGGCGAATCATGCCGGAACGAAGCATAAGCTTATGGCTTGCAAGATCTGCCTCTGCAGGATCTTCCTTAAGCGTTGGTGCGTACAAAGCGCTCATCTTTGTTACGTGCTTCACAATTAACTCCCTTATAGCTTATTAATTTCGTTGAACAACTCTTCAACGATATCTTCTTCTGAAATCTTACGAATTACTTCACCGTGGCGGAACAACAAGGCAGAACCCTTGCCACAAGCAACGCCAATATCGGCACCCGATGCCTCACCCGGACCATTTACAACACAGCCCATAACGGCAACAGAAATAGGCTTATCAATTCCCTCAAGACGACGAGATACTTCCTCGGCGATAGGAATCAAATCAACCTGAGTTCGACCACAGGTAGGACAAGAAACAATCTCTGGACCACGACGACGAAGACCCAAGCAGGAAAGAATTCCCCAACAAACACTTGGCTCTTCTACTGGATCTGCAGTAAGTGAAACACGCATCGTGTCACCAATGCCGTCTGCCAATAATGCTCCCAAGCCTACACAAGACTTGATTGTACCTTGTTTTACCGTACCTGCCTCGGTTACTCCAATATGAAGTGGAATAGATGGAAGCTGACGTGACAGCTCACGATAGGTTTCGATAGTTGTTACAACGTCATGTGCTTTTGCCGATAAGACAATATTTTCAAAACCACGCTTCTCGAAATGGTCAACAAACTCAATTGAAGATGCAACGAGCTTCTCGGGCTGAGACAAATCTGTACGAGCAGCAATCTTATTGTCCAAAGAACCAGCGTTTACGCCAATACGAATGGCGCAACCCATCTCTCCTGCAGCATCAATGACCGCATCAACCTTATCCCAAGAACCAATGTTTCCTGGGTTAATGCGCAACTTAGCAGCTCCACGCTTTGCAGCCTCAATAGCAAGCAAGTGATTAAAGTGAATATCTGCAATGATTGGAACAGGTGACTGTGCGCAGATTTGTTCAAACGAATCGAGCGATTCGTGATTAGGAACGGTTACACGAACACAATCGCAGCCCGCCTTTGCAAGCGCGCAAACCTGATCTAGAGTAGCCTGTGTATCAATCGTAGGTGTACAGGTCATAGACTGAACTACAACAGGAGCACCACCGCCAATAACGACATTGCCCACAGATACGGGCCTCGTTAAATTACGCGGACACGTAATGTCTGCCACAGACACCTCACCTCCAACTACAAAATAAAACGCAATACGTCTGCTCGAAGCATATACAAGAACAAGAATGCAAAGAGCGCAAAGCCAATATATGAAGCAATAAGCTGCACCTTCATAGGAATCTGCTTATGAGTAATAGCCTGAATAGCTTCAAAGAACAATTTACCGCCATCCAAAGGTGGAATTGGAAGCAAGTTCATAAACGCAAGTGAGAACGAGATTGCTGCCGCAAGATTAAACAATGGCATCAAACCCATGCTCGCAGCTTCTGCAGACATTACAGAAATGCCAATAATGGATGTTGAATTATCCAATACCTCTACGGTATGAGCTGGGTTAAACAGCTGCATGATATTGGCAAGCGTCGCAGAAATAGTAGCGACAGTAACCCGTGATGCATCCATAAAGTTCAAACGTGCAGTCTCGGTGGTTGCATAAATACCCAATGACTGATCTTCACTAAACTCGTGATTAGCTACAATCTTGTCACCATACGTGTCATCTTCGAGCTTATGAGCAAAGGTGATGTTGAGCTCACCCTCTGCACGTGCTGCATTCAAAGCGTCAATAAGCTCCATCCAAGAAGAAACCTCTACCCCATTAACGTTATAGATCTTATCGTCATCTTCAAGACCAATATCTTCTGCAAGGGAGCCTTCAGTAACTTCAGAAATTACATTTATATCAACAATTTGCTCAATGCCAATAATTGAAAAGGCAGAGACCATCAAGATAAATCCTGTAACAAGATTTACAGCAATACCAGCAAGAAGCATGAAAGCACGCTTAAAGAAGCCCTTGCCTTGATAGGTATGAGACTGCTCTTGTGCAAAGAATTCTTCGGCAGAAACTTCTGTCTGGTAAGGCTCGCCTGCGCGGGAAGCTTCCTGAGCATTAAAAGCCTTGCCGTCAAAGACCGTATTACCGGATTTATCTCGAGAAACTGTTTGATACTTTGTAGGGTAATACTTTGGATTTGGAGTTTCATCCTCGTCGTAATAACCCTCAATAGACGCCATGTTGAGCAGTGCCACGCACGTCTCCATAGCGTCCTTATCGGAAATATTGAATTGTTGCGCAATTGCATCGACCGTTGCACGTCCCTGCTCATTGATATAAGCAAGAATCTTTGCAGCCAAATCCTTATCGACAGGCTCCATACCACAGATAGCAGCATAGCCACCAATAAGCAGCGGAGTTACGCCAAAGGTAGTGCCAATCTTTTTTGATTTGTGAGCGAGACGCCAACGACAAGGCATACCTAAAAAGAACTCGGTTACGCGAACATTGCACAAGCGGGCAGCCATAAAGTGGCCACCCTCATGCACAAAGACGAGCAACGATAATACTAAGACACCCCAGAAAACAGGTGCCAAGAAAGCAAGAATGCTAGACATTAACGAACCTTATCATTGAGAATCTTCTCGGCAAGAGCGCGAGAAGCCTGGTCAATTTCCCACAGCTGTCCGATTGATTCACAAGCAACCGTGTCATGCTTATCCATAACCTGAGCAACAACATAGTCGATGTCGGTAAGGCGGCAACGCTTATTTAAGAATGCTTCAACAGCAACCTCATTAGCTGCATTCATAACAGCTGGCAACGTACCACCTGCATTACCTGCATCATATGCAAGCTGCAAGCAACGGAAAACATTGAGATCAGGCTCACCAAAGTCAAGCTTACCAATATTGCGGAAATCAGTACGCTCGCAAGGAGTTTCCCAACGATCAGGATATGAGAAGGAGTACTGAATAGGAATACGCATGTCAGATGTGCCCAAATGTGCAATTACTGAACCATCGTCATACTCAACCATGGAGTGAATCTTTGATTGTGGCTGAATAAGTACCTTGATGAAGTCCATTGGTACGTCAAACAAATGATGAGCCTCAATGCACTCCAAGCCCTTGTTCATCAAGGTAGAAGAATCGATAGTTACCTTATTGCCCATCGACCACGTTGGATGTGACAGTGCGTTTTCGACCGTCATATGCTTAAGACGGTTACGTGGCATACCAAAGAAAGGACCACCAGAGCAGGTAAGCCAAATGTTGTGTGCCTTCTTAGGGTTCTCGCCCTGATAGCACTGGAAAATTGCAGAGTGCTCAGAGTCAACAGGAATTAGCTGATCATGTTTTGCAAGTGGCATAATAATGTCACCGGCAACAACTAAGGACTCTTTATTTGCAAGTGCAACACGTTTGTTAGCTTTAAGTGCTGCGGCGGTTGCCCACATACCTACTGCGCCAACTAAGGCAACAAGTACGACATCAACGTCATCTTGCAATGCAACTTCATTAATTGCATTAAAGCCAAAGGAAACCTCGCAAGTATCTGGAAGGTTGGCGAGTGCGGGATCGTCTTTGCGATTAGTATCAGCAATGGCAATACGTGCAACATTAAACTGACGAGCGGAACGAACTACTTCTTCAACGTGGGAATTACAAGTAAGTGCAACAACCTCGAGCTTATCGGCATGTTTTTTGCAAACATCCAAAGCCTGAGTGCCAATAGAGCCAGTTGCACCAAGAATAGCTACACGCGTTTTAGGAGCCTGGTACTCCTGCTCTTGTTTTTCAATAATATCTGCGAGGGATGTCATTTAAAGTACGCCTCCAACTGTCAATACGAGAAAGACTGCGAGACATGCAAAAATCAATGAGTCTACGCGATCAAGCACGCCACCGTGTCCTGGAATGATATCTCCAGAATCCTTTACCCCGACGCCACGCTTAATACGCGACTCAACAAGGTCTCCAATAAATCCGAACAGTGCGACCACAACACCACAAATAAGTGCAACAGGAAGCGACATGTCAACGAGATTGAGGGACAAAATTACAAACCATACAATGCAGCAAGCTACTGCACCAGCAATAAAGCCTTCCCAGCTCTTCTTTGGGGAAATCTTTGGCACCATCTTGTGGCGACCAATCTTGCTACCAACCAAATAAGCAAACGAGTCGCTCATCCAAACGGATGCAACAGCCAAAATGGTGAACAGCGCACCTTCCCAACCAGGAACTGCTTCACGCAGGAATACGAGTGCAGACAACATGAAGCCGGTGTAGAGAGGACCTAACAAGGTCAACGATACATCTTCTATGCGGGTGCGAGGTGACAGCAGAAACCAGCAGCCCAAAGCTGCAATTGTAAAGAAAAGCGTTGCTGTTGGAGCAAGTGGATGTGCCCATGCAGCAAGAGGAAATAATGCTGCAGCAGTAAGACCAATTGCATCGTTAGGAACTTTGCCGCCAATGCGCATCATGCGGAAGAACTCAAAACAACCAACAAAAGAAGTAAAGGCAGCAAAACATGCCGTTGGGAATGGTCCCAACAGCAAAACAACGATAAAGATGACCGCATACAACACACCAGAGATGCTACGAACGAGCAAGTCGGACATGGAATTCTTCTTAGGTTTAGAAGAATTGTCGTCCGAAGATGCGTTAGATACGTTTTTCACTTCAGAAGAATTCAAAGAAAACTCCTATGAACATGCAGGTAGACTACTTAGTACTTAAGCCGCCAAACCTACGGTCTCGTTTTTGATACGACAAAATGGCTCGAATAAGACCCCAACGGTCAAAGTCAGGCCAGAAGGTATCCGTAATATAAAACTCCGAATATGCAACCTGCCACAAAAGATAGTTAGACAAACGCATTTCGCCGGAAGTACGAATTACCAACTCGGGATCTGGCAATCCACCGGTATAAAGCTCTGCCGAGAAGGACTCAGTTGTAATATCTTCAACTTTCATCTCGCCAGAGGCGCACTGAGCTGCTAAGGATTGTGCAGCACGAACAATCTCTGCTCGGCCACCGTAATTTACAGCTAAAGCCAAGACCATACCGGTGTGGTCCTTGCACTCCTCTACTCCACGCTCAAATACCTCACGGGTCTTTTGTGGAAGAGCGCTAATATCACCAAGAAATACAACGCGAACATTTTCGCGCTTAAGCAAAGGAAGCTCACCAATGAACGTCTTTGCAAACAGATACATCAAAACATCTACTTCGTGCTTTGGTCTGTTCCAATTCTCGGTAGAAAATGCATATGCACTCATCGTGTCAATGCCCAAGCGAACACCAGCAGTAATAATTTCCTGCAAAGAAAGAATACCTGCCTTGTGACCCTCGGTGCGGTCTAAACCGCGCGCAGTTGCCCAACGACCATTTCCATCCATAATAATTGAGACATGGCTCGGAATTCGAGCCATGTCCAAATCATTCATATCAATGTCTTCAGGTGCATCTGCAAAATAATCTTCAAATTTTTGCTGATCATATTGCATGAGGATCTCCTAAATTAGATCTCCATTACCTCTGCTTCTTTGGTTTTAAGAAGCTCGTCAATCTTTGCAATGTAGGTGTCGGTGTGCTTCTGAACGCCGTCCAAAGCACGACGCTTCTCGTCCTCAGAAAGCTCCTCATCCTTATCGTAAGCATTGTTTGCCTCACGACGAATATTGCGGATAGAAATACGAGCCTGCTCTGCGAGCTCCTTGCACTCCTTTACGAGCTCACGACGGCGCTCCTCGGTTGGTGCAGGGAAAGGAAGACGGATGCAAGTACCGTCATTGGAAGGAGTAATTCCCAAATCGGAAGCTGCGAGAGCCTTCTCAACAGCGCCCAAAGAAGACTTATCCCATGGCTCAACTACGAGCATGTGAGCCTCAGGAACCTTAACTGCTGCCAACTGAGTGATTGGAGTTGGGACACCATAGTAGTCAACAGTGATGTCAGCCAAGATAGAAGCATTAGCGCGACCAGTACGAACCTTAGAGAAGTTGTGCATCAAAGCATCGATGGTCTTATCCATGTGATTGGTCAAATCAGACATGTTAGTCCTCCTGTACTACTACAGTACCTACAGGCTCACCACAGAGAGCCTTTTGAATATTATCTTCGCCTTCAATGTTAAAGACGATAATTGGCATACGATTATCCTGGCAAAGTGCAGTTGCAGTAGAATCCATAACGCGGATACCACGAAGCAAAATGTCACGATAGGTAATACGATCAAAGCGAATAGCATCGTCGTACTTTACTGGATCCTTATCGTAAATACCATCAACCTTAGTTGCCTTCATGAGGCACTCTGCATCAATTTCGCAAGCACGAAGTGCAGCTGCAGTATCAGTCGTAAAGTATGGATTACCAGAACCAGCAGCAAAAATTACAACGCTGCCCTTCTCAAGATGGTGAATTGCACGACGACGAATATATGGCTCACAAACCTCGTTCATAGCAATTGCAGACATAACACGGCAAGGGCAATCATTCTGCTCAAATGCATCCTGCAAAGCAAGTGCATTCATAACGGTAGCGAGCATACCCATGTAATCTGCCTGGGAACGATCCATGCCCTTTGCAGAACCAGCAAGACCACGGAAAATGTTGCCGCCACCAACAACGATGCCTACCTCAACACCATCATCATGGAGAGTTTTAACCTGACGAGCAAGACGCTCAGTAACCGATGGATCAATACCATAACCAGCGGAACCCATCAAAGCTTCACCGGAAAGTTTAAGCAAAACGCGCTTATAGAGATACTTGGACACAGAAATCCTCCCTTAGTTGTAGCTTTAGCTATTCTACCAAAGGTTGTCGATTACTCACATCTATTTATCTCATCAAAGGTAAAACAACAAAAAGGCTATAAGATATCTCACCATTTGCCGAGCGTATCTGCCGATAAGCTCTCTAAAAAGAAAAATGGCTGCTGGGAAAACCCAACAGCCATTTTGATTAGCCCTATGAGAGTAGCTTACTCAGCAGCCTCACCGAGAACGAAACGGTCGAATGCTACAACAGTGATAGCGTCGCCGCACTCCTTGGAAACCTGCTCAGCGTAAGAGTTGATGGTGAGATCGCCATTCTTGATGAACTCCTGCTCGCAGAGAACACGCTGCTTGTAGAACTTCTCAAGACGACCCTGTGCCATCTTCTCCTGGATTGCCTCAGGCTTGCCAGATGCTGCAGCCTGCTGCTTGTAGATCTCAACCTCGTGAGCTACAACGTCAGCTGGAACATCCTCGCGACGAGCGCAAATTGGCTCTGCAGCTGCAACCTGCATTGCTACGTCGTGTGCGAATGCCTTGAAAGCGTCAGACTTAGCAGTCTCAGCGTTTGCGAATGCAAACTCTACGAGAACGCCGATCTTGCCGCCGTGGATGTAAGACTCAACAGCACCCTGTGCAGCCTTACGGAATACGAAGCGGGAGACCTTCATGTTCTCGCCGAGAACCTGGATGGTCTCGGTAAGAGCAGCCTCAACGGTCTTGCCGTCCATGTCTGCTGCCATGAATGCGTCCATGTCTGCAACTTCGTGAGCTACAACGGTGTTAGCAAGGTCACGAGCAAAGCCGGTGAACTTAGCGTTGGTGCCAACAAAGTCAGTCTCGCAGTTTACCTCTACGAGAGCGCCTGCGGTAGCGTCCTCAGAGACAACAGCACCGATGGTGCCCTCATTGGTTGCGCGGCCAGCCTTCTTAGCTGCTGCTGCAAGACCACGAGTACGAAGAACGTCTACAGCTGCGTCCATGTCGCCGTCAGCCTCAACGAGAGCCTTCTTGCACTCCATCATTGCTACGCCGGTCATCTCGCGGAGCTCTTTTACCATTGCTGCGGTAATCTGTGCCATGATTATTCCTCCATAAGAATAAATAGCAAATTAAACGAATTTAACTACTCAGCGGTCTTGGTCTCAGAAGCCATCTCAGCCTCAGAGATCTGCTCTTTGCCGTTACCTGCGAGGATAGCGTCAGCCATGAGCTCGCACATCAAAGATACGGAAGAGATAGCGTCGTCGTTGGAAGGAATACCGAAGTCGACCTCGTCTGGGTCAGAGTTGGTATCGAGAAGTGCAACAACTGGAATGTGAAGGCGGTGTGCCTCCTTGATTGCATTCTCCTCACGCTTGGTGTCAACAACGAAGAGAGCCTGTGGAAGGTTCTTCATGGTACGAGCACCACCGAGGTTGCGCTGAAGCTTCTCGAGCTCCTTGGTAAGAACTGCCTGCTCCTTCTTAGGAAGGGTAGCCATGCGGCCATCCTCAACCATGGTCTCAAGCTCTTCCATGCGGTTCATACGGGAACGGATGGTAGAGAAGTTAGTAAGCATGCCGCCCAACCAACGCTGGTTGATGTAAGGCATACCGCAACGCTCTGCAGCAGTTGCAACTGCCTCCTGAGCCTGCTTCTTGGTGCCTACGAAGAGAACATTGCCACCCTTGCGAGCGATGTCGCGAAGGAAGGAATAAGACTTGTCTGCCTCAACGATGGTCTGCTTGAGATCAAGAATGTAGATGCCGTTGCGCTCACCGAAAATGTAAGGAGCCATCTTTGGATTCCAGCGACGAGTCTGGTGACCGAAGTGACAGCCTGCCTCGAGGAGAACCCTCAGGTTAATCTTGGTAGCCATATGTATACCTCCTGGTTTGCCTCCGCATGGATCTATCTTTTGCACCATCCGAGATAAGGGCTACCGTTTCTCGGACACCGTGGTACTAAAAGTCACCATGCGTGTGAAATAAATAACTGCTGTACCGGATGTACAGCGTTTAGTATCTTAACAGTTGGTTGTGTATTTTTAAATGAGAATATTTCCATTCACAACCTACCCACGAATTTTAATCAAAACACCTCATAAACGGCCAAATTAGCCACGTGGATGAGCTTGCTGAATAGAATCTC
>SAMEA104404103__coassemble_452_pt1 | contig 29764 bp, 27 predicted proteins | sample SAMEA104404103__metabat2_low_PE_024 | metagenome-assembled genome bin SAMEA104404103 (sample SAMEA104404103) | Balaenoptera acutorostrata | reverse complement strand
AAGGGCCGATCTATTAAGGCTAAGACACTTGGCCAGAAACGCTATGTTGACGCAATACAACATAATACGATTACTATCTGTACTGGTCCTGCCGGTACAGGCAAGACCTACCTTGCTATGGCATATGCGCTTGCTGCGTATCGTCGCCATGAGGTAGGTCGAATTGTGCTTACGCGTCCTGTTGTAGAGGCAGGCGAGAACCTGGGCTTTTTGCCTGGTACGCTTGAAGAAAAGGTTGATCCTTATGTTCGACCACTCTATGATGCCCTGTTTGATATGACTGATGCTAGCGATTGCAATATGCTCATTGAGCAGGGAATTATTGAGATTGCGCCGCTTGCCTACATGCGTGGTCGCACGCTGAATGACGCGTTTGTTATTTTGGATGAGGCACAAAATACAACGCCTGAGCAAATGAAGATGTTTTTAACGCGCTTAGGCTTTAATTCAAAGTTTGTTGTTACTGGCGATTCTTCTCAACGAGACCTTATCGGCAGAAAATCCTCGCTTGCAACGCTCAAAGACGTACTTGGTGATGTTGATGACATTGCCTTTATTGAGCTTGATCGAAAAGATGTAGTTCGTCACAGCCTTGTTGGACGCATTGTTGATGCCTATCAGCGCTATGAAAGGAATTAATTCATGGCTATTTTGATTTCTAATGATGACAACCTCGACTCCATTTTGTCCGAGGATCAAATTGCAGAAGTTATCAGCTACGTTTTGGACGTAGAGGGTGTTGAGCGTGAGGTAGAGGTTTCTGTCTCCATTGTCAGCGACGATGAGATTCACGAGCTCAACCGCGAGTGGCGTTCTATCGACAAAGCAACCGACGTGCTTTCTTTTGAGTGTGACTCTGCCTGGGATGAGACAATTCCTGCCGAGGAGACCCTTGAGTTGGGTGACATCATTGTTGCTCCTGCCTATATTGCCGCTCAAGCTCCTGGTTTTGGTAACACCCCAGAAAATGAGCTTCGTTTGATGCTTGTTCATGGTACGCTTCATTTATTGGGCTACGATCACATCGAAGATGACGAGGCAACTGTTATGGAGGCTCGTGAAGATGAGATTTTGTCACAGCTCGTAGCAGAGGGCGTTATGGTAGGACCTACCACGCATCATAGTGAAGATAGCTCGTATTGCATCTAATCGTTTAGTCATATCGTATAGAGGAGTTTGATATGATCCCGGGTAGAAACACCGATCATCCACGCTTTCTCGAATCATTTAAATATGCTCTACAGGGTTTTTGGTGCGCCATTACAACCGAGCGCAACATTAATGTGCAGCTCGCTTTGGGATTTTTAGCCCTGCTTGTAGCTGCAATTTTGAAGGTTGACTACATTTCGTGGTGCCTCATTTTAATCTGCTGTGGCCTCGTAATTTTTGCCGAGTTGTCTAACACTGCAATGGAAACGATTGTTGACCTTGCATGTCCAGAAATCCATCCGTTAGCTAAGCGTGCTAAAGATATTGCTGCAGCTAGCGTCTTTGTTTTGTCTTGTATTGCCGCTATTGTTGGCATTATCGTCTTTGCTCATGCCCTAGGAGTTGTCTCATGAATTTCGATGTAAATCAGACTGATTTTCGCAGTGGCTTTGTTGCTTTGGTTGGTCGTCCAAATGCAGGTAAGTCCACGCTTCTTAATGCCTGCATTGGCGAGAAGGTCGCTATCACTTCTTCGGTAGCTCAAACTACCCGCCGTCGTATGCGTGCAATTGTAAATCGTGACGATTGCCAGCTCGTAATTGTCGATACCCCAGGCCTTCATAAGCCAAAGGATACCCTTGGAGACGAGCTCAATCGTTCTGCATTAAATGAGATTGGCGATGTTGACGTTATTGCATTTTTGATTGATGCATCCAAGCCAGTTGGCAGGGGAGACGCTTGGGTAGCTCAGCATGTAGATGCTGCTCATGCTAAGCGCATTCTTGTTATGACTAAGGCCGATAAGGCCACGCCAGAGCAGGTACAGGCACAAATTGATGCCGCTACCAAGCTTTGCCGCTTTGACGATATCATTGTTTTGTCTGCTCGTGAGGGCTTTAATGTAGAGCCCTTTATCAATCTTGTTGCATCGTATATGCCTGAGGGTCCTCGCTGGTTCCCAGAAGAGATGACCGTTGATGCAGATGACGAAACTCTTGTTTCTGAGTTTATTCGCGAGAAGGTCTTGCGCAACACTCGTGAGGAGATTCCTCATTCTGTAGGTGTACTCTGCGACGATATTGAATTTGGCAAGAAGCTTACCAACATTTATGCAACTATTTATGTTGAGCGTGAAGGTCAAAAGGGCATCATTATTGGCCACCATGGCGATATGATTAAAAAGATTGGCTCTGATGCACGACGAGATCTTGAGCGCTTATTTGACTCTAAGGTCTTCTTGAATCTTGAGGTTAAGGTTAAGCGCGATTGGCGTCGTGACCAAGCTCAAATTCGTCGCTTTGGCTACGATGCAAATGCAGGCGAATAGGATTTCTAGGTAATGGGTCAATCTAGAACATTCAAAACCAAAGCAATAACTCTAGATAAAACTAAGCTGGGCGAATCAGATTTAATATTTGATTTGCTCAGTTCATCTGGAGAGTTGCTGCATTGCGTTGGCAGGGGAGCAAGAAAACCGGGAAGCAGACTTGCAGCACGGTGCGACCTATTTAGCATTTCTGAATTGATGATTGCTAAAGGTCGAAGCCTCGATGTGATTACTGATGCAAAACTTATCGAAGCTCCGCTGGCACACTGCTTTGATATGGACACCATCAGCTGTGCTTCAGTCATTTGTGATATTGCAAAGCTCTGCTCATATCCCGATAGTCAAGATCCGTTTATTTTTGCAATTACGCAGGCGGCGCTGCATACGCTCGGTGGGCTTTCCGATCTAAAGTATCAAGAACTGCTGGTCGTGGCATACATTTTTAAGTTGCTCAGCCATATTGGATATCGCCCAGACTACGATGGATGTATTGCTTGTGGCGATGAAGCTGTCGAGTTCTTCTCGGCACAGGCTGGCGGTCTTTTGTGTTCTTCCTGCGCACAAAGCATTGCAGGCGCTACGTACGTCGATCAAGTGATGCAGAGTTGGTTGACCTATGTACTCGTGTGTAAGTTTAGCGATATCGCATCGGTGAAAATTGAGGCTCATACTACCTTTGAGCTGCTAAAACTTGCCCATAGTTGGGCTGCAACTCATCTGGATGCACGCATTCGCTCTCTTGAATTTATGTTGGGCTATTAGGTTTGTATTTATTGCACATATGCTCGCGTACAACCTGTGTGGAATAAGTGGTGGAAGCTGCTATCGATGCAGGTAGAGGGCGTATGCGCTACAATATCTCGTTGTACATACCTCCTACCCAGTTGTCCGTGACACCCACGGCTACTTGGTTGAGAGGCGAATCACTACTGAAAGGTGAATTGGAATGACTATTTCCAAGGAGCGCAAGGCAGAGCTCATCGCTGAGTTCGGCGCAAACGAGAAGGATTCTGGTAATCCTAAGGTACAGGTTGCTATCATGTCTGCTCGTATTTCCGAGCTTACTGAGCACATGAAGTCCCACAAGAACGACTTCCACACCCGTCGTGGCCTTCTTATGTTGGTTGGCCGCCGTCGTCGTCTCTTGAGCTACATCAAGAAGAACGACATCAACGAGTACCGTGAGCTTATCGGCAAGCTCGGTATCCGCGACAACATCCAGTAGTTGTGCATTACGGAGGGGATGCGTATTTTCGCATCCCCTTCATTTGTGTAGGCCCCGCATGCAAAGGGGTATGCGGAGATGAAAGAGGAAAGATGACTAAAGTTACTAAGACGTTTGAGCTGTATGGCAAGACCTATACTATCGAAGCTGGTGAGCTTGCTAAGCAGGCTACTGGTGCAGCCATCGTCAAGCAGGGTGACACTACTGCACTGACCACCGCCGTTGTTTCCAAGGAGCGTAAGAACTACGACTTCTTCCCATTGACGGTTGACTTCATCGAGAAGATGTATGCAGTAGGCCGCATTCCTGGTGGATACCTCAAGCGCGAGGCTCGTCCATCTGAGAAGGCAACCCTGACCGCACGCATGATTGACCGCCCAATTCGTCCTAGCTTCCCTGATGGTTTCCGTAACGAGGTTCACGTAGTTGCAACCTCTTTGGTAGCAGATCAGGAAAACCCAATTGATGTTATCTGTGTTATGGGTGCTTCTGTAGCTTTGACGCTCGGTGGCGTTCCATTTGAGGGTCCTTTGGCTTGCGTACGCATTGCACGCGACCGTGACACTCACGAGTTTATTGTTAACCCTACGTACGCAGAGCGCGAGGCTTCAGACTTGGATCTTGAGCTCGCAGGTACTCGTACGTTTATTTCCATGGTAGAGGCTGGCGCAGAGGAGATCTCTGAGGAAGACATGCTTGCTGCTATGGCATTTGGTCAGGAAGCAATTGGTGCTTTCTGTGACGCTCAGCTTGACTTCTTTGCAGAGTGGGAGCAGGTAAATGGTCCTATCGAGGTTAAGGAATATCCTCTCGACGAGCCTGTAGCAGAAGTTCACGAGCGTATCTTTGCTCACTACGACGAGATGTCTGCAGCACTTCGTGATGCCGATAAGCTCTCTCGTATTTCTAAGGTAGAGGCTCTCAAGGATGCAATCTTTGCAGAGTTCACCGAGGACGAGCAGCTTGAGTGGGAGCGCGAGATTCCTGTTGAGCTCAAGTCTTTGGAGAAGAAGGCAATGCGCACCATGGTTGTAGAGACCGGTGAGCGTGTTGACGGCCGTGCTGCAGACGAGATTCGTCCAATCATGGTTAAGGACAACTACCTTCCTTTGGTACACGGTTCTGGTTTGTTCCAGCGTGGTCAGACTCAGGTTCTCTCTGTACTTTCTTTGGGCATGCTCAACGAGTGGCAGCGTCTTGATACCATCGAGCCAATCGAGGGTAAGCGCTACATGCACCACTACAACTTCCCACCATACTGCACGGGCGAGGTGGGTCGTATGGGCTCTCCAAAGCGTCGTGAGATTGGTCACGGTAACCTTGCAGAGCGCGCACTTGTTCCAGTTCTTCCTTCCGAGGAAGAGTTCCCTTATGCAATTCGCGTTGTATCTGAGGTTATGGAGTCCAATGGTTCTTCTTCCATGGCTTCTACCTGCGGTTCTTGCCTTGCATTGATGGACGGTGGCGTTCCTTTGAAGCGCCCAGTATCCGGTATTGCAATGGGCCTTATTCAGGAAGAGGGCAAGACTGTTGTTCTCTCCGACATCCAGGGTCTTGAGGACTTCCTCGGCGACATGGACTTCAAGGTAACCGGTACCGAGCGTGGTATTACCGCACTCCAGATGGACAACAAGGCTACTGGTCTTACCTTCGAGATCTTGAAGACTGCTCTTGAGCAGGCTAAGGTTGGCCGTGCATTCATCCTCGGTAAGATGCTCGAGGTTATTCCTGAGCCTCGCGAGAAGACTCGTCCAAGCGCTCCTAAGATTGTTACCATCACTGTTCCTACCGATAAGATCCGTGACGTCATCGGTTCTGGCGGTAAGGTAATCCGTGGTATCCAGGAGGAGACTGGCGCTACTGTCGACATCCAGGAAGACGGTACCGTATACGTTGGTGGCGACGAGAATTCTGTTGCTGCAGCAACCGAGCGCATCCAGCTTATTGTTAAGGAGCCTGAGGTAGGCGAGGAGTACGACGGTCGCGTTGTATCTATCCAGCCATTCGGTGCTTTCGTTAATCTCTATGCTGGCAAGGACGGCTTGCTTCACATTTCTCGTGTTGCACAGGGTCGCGTTGACAAGGTTGAGGATGTTCTCAACGTTGGTGACGAGGTAAAGGTTAAGATTATCGAGGTTGACGAGAAGACCGGTAAGGTTTCTCTTGATCGCCTTGATAAGCCAGAGGCTCCAGCAGGTTCTGGCCGCCCAGAGCGTCGTTCTAACGACCACGGCGATAACCGTTCCCGCCGTACTCCAGGCGACCGTGGTGAGCGTCGTCCACGTCGTTCTCACAATGCTAACTAATTGTTAGTTACATACTTTGAATTTTAGGGTTGGTAGATTTTCTACCAACCCTTTTTGTTTTAAGGTTGCAGTATTTGCGTGGTCTTGAATAATTCAGAGAATGATAGTGTGTGTCTATAGGTACAATCATTACAGATATGACTCTCGCATTCTTCTTTTTATTTTGAATTGATGACGCATAAGCGTCTTATTTTTTGTATAAAGCACTACCGAAAGGATTTTTATGGCAGCAAAAGCTAAGCAGCCTTGCAAGATTATTCCATTAGGCGGCCTTGATGGCATTGGTAAGAACATGACCGCAGTTGAGTGCGGCAATGATATGGTATTGATTGACGCTGGCTTGATGTTCCCAGACGACTCTCAGCCTGGCGTAGATCTTGTTCTTCCAGACTACACCTATGTCTTGGAGAATGAAGATAAGCTCCGCGGTATTATCATCACCCACGGTCACGAGGACCACACGGGTGCTCTTCCTTATCTTCTTCAGGACCTTAATTGTAATGTTCCTATTTTTGCAAGCCAGCTCACCATTGGTCTTATCCAGGGTAAGCTCGAGGAGCACCGCATTAAGAATCAAAAATACCGTGAGGTTCAAACTGGTACTCATGTAAACCTCGGTTGCATCTCTATTGATTTCTTTGCAATGACTCACTCAATTCCAGGTGCATTGGGCGTCTACATTCGTACTCCACAGGGCACCTTGATGCACACGGGTGACTTCAAGCTTGATCAGACTCCAATTGATGGCGTAACCCCAGACTATAATCTCATCAATAAGTTCGCTAAAAACGGCGTAGACTTGTTGCTTTCTGACTCTACCAACGCATGCTCTCCAGGCTTTACTAAGTCTGAGGCAGAGGTTGGCGGTTCTTTGCGTCATATTATTAAAAACGCTGAGGGTCGCGTAATTGTTGCATCCTTTGCATCACATATCCATCGCTTGCAGCAGATTTGCGACGCTGCAACCTCATGTGGTCGCAAGGTAGTTGTTACTGGCCGCTCCATGCTTACTAATACGCGTGTTGCCCGTGAGCTTGGCTACCTCTCTGTTCCAGATAACGCGCTCGTAGATGCATATGATATTGCTGATCTTCCAGACAATAAGATTGTTGTTATGTGCACTGGTTCTCAGGGTGAGCCTTTGTCTGCACTTGCTCGTATGGCAAATGGTGAGCACAAGACGCTTTCTATTACCTCTGGCGACACCGTAATTGTTTCTGCAACTCCAGTTCCTGGTAATGAAAAGGCTGTTCAGCAGGTAATTAATAACCTTGCTAAGCTTGGTTGTGATGTTTACGATAAGTCCCGCAGTCTTGTACACGTATCTGGTCATGGTTCTGCCGAGGAGCTCAAGCTTATGCTTGCCATGGTAAAGCCACAGTACTTTATGCCGGTACATGGTGAGGCTGTACATCTTCGTGCTCATGCTAAGCTTGCAGAGTCTGTACGTATTCCTCAGGAGAACATCTTTATTCTCGACAACGGCGATACCCTCGAGATGCGCAATGGCATCGTAGAGATTGGTGAGCCTGTTGATTCTGGTATTGTCTATGTTGATGGTATTCACATTGGTGATACCGATCCTATTGTTCTTCGTGATCGCCAGAAGCTCTCTAATGACGGTATTGTTACTGTTGTTGTAACGGTATCTCCAAAGAGCAATGGCATTGTTGGTGTTGAGTTCTCGAGCCGTGGCGTATCATTTGCAACTGATGATCAGTTTACACTTGATGCTCACGAGGCAATTCTCAAGATGATTAACAAGGGTAGCTTTAACTTTACGAGTGGTACTGACGCTATTCGTAAGGCTATCCGTGATTGCATCTCGAGCTTTATTTGGAACCGTTCTCACACCCGTCCTATGATTATTCCAGTTGTAATGGAGGTCTAGGTTGGCTCCTAATCGCACTAAAAACGCAGCCGACGATAAAACAAATAAATCTAAAACTCCTCGCGCTGCTCGTTCCAAGGTGAACGATGCAGTGGAGGAGTTTGATATGCCTGAGTCTTTATTGGACGAAACGGCAAAATTAGATATTGCTGGAGTAGTGCTTGCTACCTTTGCAGCAGTATCCTTTCTTGCGGTAATTGTTCCTTCTGATGCTCCGGTAACCTCTGCACTCGCTACGTTTTTCCATAGCGGTTTTGGTCTTGGAGCCTATGTTCTCCCAGCAGTCTTGTTGCTCTTATCGGCAGCATTGCTTGCTAAAAAAGAATCCCCGCTCGATTTACGTACTACGCTTGGCTCTACGCTTATCTTCTTGTCGATTATTGCTGGGCTCTCGTTAGCGCGCCTTGATTGGGCACCTAATCTTGCCAATATGGATCCTCAATTCTTGAGTGAAACGGGTGGCTATGTAGGCTGTGTTATTGCCTCTGCCTTTATTTCTACGCTTGGCAAGACTCCTTCGTTTATTGTGCTTGTAGCTATAGGCATTATTGGATTTGTGATTTTAGGATTCTCATTATCCGATCTTATTGGCGATATCATGATGCGCATTGAAGCGTATCGTGAACGTCGTCAGGTAGTTGTTAACGATAAGCCTTGGGGCGAATCACTCGAAGAGGCCTATAGTGAAGCCAATGAGGCATTGACCTCTCAAGATCCTGCAGAGCGCATTGCTGCACGTCATCGTGCACGCCAAGCTTCCAAAGATTCAGCTGATTCAATAACCCAATCTCAGCTCTTTAACACCGAGGAAGCTGCCCTCACCACATATTTGGGTGATCGTAAAACTACCTTGTTAATTGATAACGAGCAGGGAAGTGTTGGTCCAGATTATGGTGAGGACCCCTTTGTTGATGTTAGTACACAGATAGAGGAAGAACAGAAAAATCAAGATGAGCTTTCTGAAACTTCAACTTCTACCTCAGGTTTTATCCCAATTGAAGATAAGTATATTGATGCTTCTGATCTAAAACCTGCTTCTGAAGACAATACCTCTGTTGATGCAACTTCAATTGTTGTCCCTGATTTCTTAGTTCAACAAGCACAAGCAGCAAATGCTTCCAATGTTCCAACTCCATCAGAGGCTTCTGAAAACATTGGATCTGTACTTGAAGCTTCCCTTGAAGAGCTTAAGGCAAATACTTCAGCATTTAACGAGAATATTAATGCTCAAGTTGAAGGTTCATCAGGTACTTCTCGTCATGAAATTCCTCAGGTAGTCAACGAGACAAACCCTGAGGGGTCTCGAAAGATAGAGAAAGCTCCGCGCCAAGTAAAGGATGCTCGTAGGGGAGTCGAGCTTCCTCCTATGAGTTTGTTGCGCCACAATCCAAAGTCTTCGCATTCCACATCCTCTGAGCATGAGCTTGAGCAGACCGCTCAAAATCTTCAGGCAACACTTACCGAGTTTGGTCTTCATTCTCGTGTTGTTGGCTGGATTGCAGGCCCTACGGTTACCACGTTTAAGGTACAACCTGGTGAGGGCGAGCGCGTCAACCGAATCATGAATTTGGAAGATGATATTGCGCTGTCCTTGGCAACTACGTCTGTTCGTATCTTTGCGCCTATTCCTAATACGTCGTTGGTTGGCATTGAGATTCCTAATCAGACGCGTCAGGTTGTAGCTTTGGGTGATGTTTTGGCTTATGCCAAAGGCAATGTCCTTGAGCTGGCAATTGGTCGAGACTCTGAGGGTTCTCCTGTTGTAGCAGACCTTGCTAAGATGCCTCACTTGCTTATTGCAGGTACTACCGGCTCTGGTAAGTCCGTTATGATCAACACCATTATTATGTCGATTCTTATGCGCGCCACGCCCGAAGACGTTCGATTGATTATGGTTGACCCAAAGCGCGTTGAGCTTTCTGGCTACAACGGTCTACCACATTTGTATGTCCCTGTTGTTACCGAGCCTAAGCAGGCAGCATCGGCACTGCAGTGGGGCGTAGCAGAGATGGAACGCCGCTTGAAAATCTTTGAGCGCATTGGTGTTCGCAATATCGGTACCTTCAACGCGCGTCAAGCTGCTGGAGATTTTGAGTCATATGATAATCCGCCAGCTAAGATGCCATTTATGGTTATCATTATTGATGAGTTGTCTGATCTGATGATGGTTGCTGGTAAAGATGTTGAGGCTTCCATTGTTCGCATCGCACAGCTTGGTCGTGCGGCTGGTATTCACTTGATTGTTGCTACACAGCGTCCATCATCCGACGTTGTTACTGGTTTGATTAAGGCCAATATTACTAACCGTATTGCTTTCAATGTAGCTACGGGCATTGATTCTCGTGTCATTATTGACCAGATGGGTGCCGAGAAGCTCATTGGCCTTGGAGATATGCTCTTCTCTAAGGTAGACTGGGGTAAACCTAAGCGTATTCAAGGTTGTTTTGTTTCTGATGATGAGATTAACCAGGCGGTTGATTTCTATAAGGAGCAGGGTGACCCTGACTATCATGAGGAGATTCTTTCTGCAATTACTCCTGCAGCTGGAGCTACGCACGCTGCAAATAGTCCTTCGGGACCTGGTGCGGCCTCAGAAGATGATCCTTTAGTTTGGGATGCAGCTCAAATTATTGTTGATACCGGCATTGGATCTACCTCTGGTCTTCAGCGTCGCCTGAAGGTTGGATACGCTCGTGCGGGAAGAATTATGGATATGCTCGAAGAAAAGGGCATTGTTGGTCCTCCCGATGGTTCCAAGCCTCGCGATGTTTTAGTAGATGCACAGACGTTAGAAGAACTTAAAGGTCTTGAAGCTCAAATGAGTCAAGACGATATTCTTTTTTAACAACTAGTTGGATTTTGATAGGGAAGGTAAGTAGATGACTGCAAGGTTTGGCGAAATTTTGCGCAAACGCCGCCAAGAGTTGCATTATGACATTCGTACTGTGTCCAATGTCATTAAGATTCGCCCTCAGATCCTCGAGATGTTCGAAAATGGTGATCTCGAGAACATCCCACCTCGTGGATATGCTAGGGGCATGATTGCAACATATGCGCGCTATCTCAATTTGAATCCAAGTATGGTTATTGATGTCTACATGGATGACCTTGTTGAGTATGAACAGAATAAGGGCCATGCGGGTAACTATGCCGGTGCTGTATTGGATATTTCCTCTCGCCCGGGTACTCCTGGTGGCTACGATACGGCAACTCGCCCTGTTCAGCTGAGCAATGCACGCGCTCCTCGTCCTATGCAGCAAGCTGGCTACGTAACGGACTCAACTTCTCATCATATGGGCATGAGTGCAGAAGAGATGCGCAGCTCTTCTGGTCCTTCTCGGTCTTATGAGCCAACGCCTGGTCCTTACACGCAGCGCTTTGGTGCACCTTCTCAGCAGCGTAACTATAATCAGTCACGCTACGAGCAGCCCTACAATGCACAGCGTCCATATCCTGCAGATGAGCGCACGCGTCAAATGCCTTCGTCTGCTCGTATGAATCAGCAGGCGGGCCGACGCCCTGATATGCGCACGCGTCAAATGCCACCGTATGGACAAGAGCCTCGCCCAGATATGTATGACAGGCGCGCTCCCCAATATAGTGGTGGCGCAGCTGGCGGTCGTCCTAACAGGGCTTCTCGTCCAGCGTCAAATCAGTCTCGCCCTTCATCTGGACTTGCAAACCTTCTCAATGATCCTAAGTCAGCATTTACTATGTTGGGTATTGTTTTGCTTATTGTCATTTTGATTGGCGCATTTGTTTGGATGTCGTTTAGATCCAAGGATTCTGAGCCTGAAACTCCTGTAACGCAGGAACAAACGGACAAGCCATCAACTGATACACCAGCAGACAGCTCCGATGATTCTAAGCCTGCAGCATCTACTGATGATAAGGATGATGATGCCGATAAGGACAAGGATGTTCCAACTGAGGCTCGCATTAAGATCAGCATTAAGGATGGCATGTCTACCTGGCTTGAGGTTAAAAACGGCGGCAAAACCATTCATGCAAACACCGTCACGGGTCCGCTTGAGTTTGAGTGGGTTGTAACCGACACCATGGAGATTACCGTAGGCGATGCAGATGCTGTTACTATTACCAACAACGGTGAAAGTGTTGCATTTGATACCAAGACCTCGGGCGTCAATCGTGTAACGATTAAGGAGCCAGAGCCACCAGAGCCTGAGGAAAATAAGGATCAAGATCCAGCATTGGCCTCAGATATTGCTGGCGAAGACACTACTTCTGACACCACGACATCTACTCGCTAACATTGCTTGAGTAGTTTTATGTAAGGATATTATTATGGCTAAAGATTCCAGCTTTGATATTGTTTCCCAGGTTGAGATGCAGGAAGTTGACAACGCTTTCCAGCAGACCACCCGTGAGCTTGCAAATCGTTACGACCTTAAGGGCACCAACTCTTCTATTGAGATGTCCAAGGCCGACAAGACCTTTACCATTCACGCACCTGCAGATTTTGTTTCCAAGCAGATTATCGATATCTTGAACTCTAAGCTTATTAAGCGTGGTTTGGATATCAACGTTGTTCGTTGGGATGCACCTGTTGCAGCTTCTGGCGATACTGTTCGCGTAACCGGTCACTTGATTGAGGGCATCGATCAAGACACTGCTAAGAAGATCAATAAAGACCTTAAGGCTCTCAAGCTCAAGATTAAGGTTACTATTGAGTCTGACAAGCTTCGTGTTACGAGCGCTTCTCGCGATACGTTGCAGGAAGTTATTTCTTTCTTGCGTGACCAAGATTACGGTCAGCCTTTGCAATATAATAACTACCGTTAATTTGTTGATAGCTTATAGGGAAACTTATAAGCTATCAATTTCTAGCTCGGTTTTTTGAGAGAGACAAGGAATTTCGCATGAGCGATCTTCGCCACAATGTTTTGTATATCACCTTAGGTTGCGCTAAGAACGAGGTTGATACCGACCGCATGCGCTCCCTGCTTAATGCTGCTGATTATGATGAAGTATTTACTACCGATGAAGCAGACGTTGTAATCATTAACACATGCTCCTTCTTGGCTTCTGCTTCTGAGGAGAGCATTCAGACCACCTTGGCCGTTGCAGAAGACTTGCACGACGAGGGAATTCGCAACGTTCCAATTGTAATGACCGGTTGCCTTCCTTCTCGCTATGGCACTGAGCTGTTTGCAGAGATGCCAGAGGTTGCTCGCTTTGTTTGCATCGAAGAAGAAGACAATATCGTATCCATTCTTGATGAGGTTTTGGCCTCTGAGCGCATGTGCCCTCAGGTAATTCCTGCACTCAAGCGTACGGTTGAAGGCTCGGTCGCTTACGTTAAGATTTCTGATGGCTGCGATCGCTATTGCCACTTCTGTGCAATTCCATACATTCGTGGTCGTTATTACTCTCGTAGCTGCGAAGAGATTTTGTCTGAGGTACGCGGCCTTGTAGCAGGTGGCGTACGAGAGATTATCTTGATTGGTCAGGATACTGGTATTTGGGGTACCGACTTTGACGAGACTGTCGAAGGCCCTCGCAACCTCGCTCAGCTTATGCAGGCTGTCGCTCAAGAAGTTCGTGGCAAGGGTGTTTGGGTACGCGTTTTGTATCTCCAGCCAGAAGGTATGACCGAAGAGCTTATCGGCACCATCCGCGACACTCCAGAGATCCTTCCTTATATCGATATTCCTATTCAGCACTGCAATGCTCGTGTGTTGAAGTCTATGCATCGCTCGGGCTCTACTGCAGAGTTCGAAGAGCTGTTTGAGCACTTGCGTCAAGAGATTCCTGGCATGGTCATTCGCTCTACCGCAATGGCTGGCTACCCAGGCGAGACTGACGAAGAGGCAGAGGAGCTTGTAGATTTCCTCGAGCGCGTGGGCTTTGATTATTGCTCCGTCTTTGCGTACTCTCCAGAGGAGGGCACCGTTGGCGCTACGCTTCCAGATCAGATTGATGAGGATATCAAGCAGGAGCGCACGCAGGACCTTATGGATTTGGCAGAGACCATGGGCTTCTCGGCAACTGCTGCTCACGTTGGCGAGATTTGCGACGTCATTATTGATGGAATCGAGGAGACCGAGGACGGCTCTGAGTTTATTGGCCATGCTTGGTTCCAGGCTCCAGATTCTGATGGCGCGGTTCACTTGGATCTTGAGGAAGCAGCAATTGGTGATGTTGTACGTGTAAAGCTCGTCGACAGCTTCTGCTATGAGCTCGTCGGTGAAGTTATCGATACGGAATGTGAGTAATTAGATGTCAAATTCCAACAACAAGAAATCTTCCATTTGGACTCCTGCAAACATCGTAACGTGCGTCCGCATTTTCTTTATTCCCGTCTTTATGATGTTTGCTATGGTTCCTGCAGAGGGTGGCTTTGGTTTCAACTCCTTTACCTGCGCGCTGATTGCGCTTGTTTCCTATATGATTTTGAGCTTTACCGATAAGCTCGATGGCTGGTTGGCTCGTTCCCGCAACGAGGTCACCACGTTTGGTAAGTTTCTCGATCCAATTGCCGATAAGCTCTTGGTCTTCTCGGCATTGCTCATTTTCTTAGCAAATGGTCAGATGGGCGTATGGGCAGTCTTTATTATTCTTACGCGCGAGTTTCTCGTTTCTGCTTTGCGCATGGTTGTTTCTTCTGCAGGTACCGTTGTTGCTGCAGGTAATCTGGGCAAGGCAAAAACTGCCGTTACTATGATTGCGATTATTGGCTATTTGGCAGTTCCAGTTTGTGAGGTTGTACTGCCTTCTGTAGCTGCAATGTTGCTCACGGTTTCTGAGTCTTTAATGCTTGCAGCTATTGTTCTTACGGTCATTTCTGGCTTTGAGTACTTCTGGAATGCACGCTCTGTCCTTTTTGATGGCGAGTAATTTTGTCTTTGCGCGCTCAATCGCTTTAAGAAAGCTCAACCGACATGTGTGAACCTCAGTTTCATCCAACAATTGAAGATCCGTATCATTTCCTGTCAATCATGACATTTGATGAGCGCCTCAAGCAGGTTGCTACCTCAATTGTGCATCGTGCTGCTGCATCTGGCTTGCACGTATCAACTGCAGAATCATGTACCGCGGGTCTTGTAAGTGCTACTATTGCTGATATTTCTGGCGCCTCCGAGGTTCTTCTCGGCGGCGCTTGTACCTACACTAACGAGATTAAGCATCATGTTTTGTCGGTCGACGAGCATACTCTCGACGAGAAAACGGCTGTCTGTTATGAGGTAGGACTGCAGCTTGCACAAGGGTCACGTACGCTCTTTGGATCTGATGTAGCTGTTGGCGTTACCGGGTATGCGGGCCCTGGCGGCGGTACGAATACCGACCCTGTAGGAACTGTCTATATTGGCGTTGCTTCAAGTGTTCGCTGCGACTCGTATCGCGTGCATTTTAACGGCTCTCGTATGCAAGTACGCATGAAAGCTGCTCTGTTTGCATTAACTAAAATGCTCGAACACATTGATGCGCTTTCTGACAACTAAATGAACTGTATTTTTGTCCCTTATTTGTATGAGTGTGATACCCATCACGCTTATGCAAATAGGGGACATGTTTATTTCTATTAACATTTGCGCTGGTAAAACATAGTGTTTAGTATCTTTTGTAATTTAGTTGAAAGATAGCGCATACTATTTGTTTGCTTTAATTTAGATTGAAACCAGTTGCGTGTAAGTAGGAATTTTTAAGATTAAATTGTTGGTTGACCTCGAACGCTTGTTCTATTATAGTTCTAGAAAACACGAACATATGTATCCTATGAAAGGATTTTACCATGGCTAAAAAGAGCGGACCTGTACGTACTGTTCATGATCGTACTACGGGCGCTGAGCGCGAACAGATGATTGAGCTTACTACCAAAGAGATTGAAAAGAAATTTGGTACTGGTTCTATTATGCGTTTTGGCGATGGTGGTCCTGCACTTGAAATTGAATCTATTCCAACGGGTTGCATCGCCCTTGACGCTGCATTGGGCATTGGTGGCGTACCTCGTGGCCGTATTATCGAAATTTATGGTCCAGAGTCCTCTGGTAAAACCACGCTGTCTTTAGAGATTTTGGCAGAAGCTCAGGCTTTGGGCGGCGTTGTTGCCTTTATTGATGCTGAGCACGCATTAGATCCAGCATATGCAGCACGTATTGGTGTTGATATTGATGAGGTATTGATCTCTCAGCCTGATACTGGTGAGCAGGCTCTTGAGATTTGCGATATGCTCGTTCGCTCTGGCGCTATTGACTGTGTTGTTGTTGACTCTGTAGCTGCATTGGTTCCTCGTGCAGAAATTGAAGGCGAAATTGGTGATACCACCGTTGGTCTTCAGGCTCGTTTGATGAGCCAGGCACTACGCAAGCTTGCCGGTTCTTTGTCAAAGTCAAATACTACCTGCATCTTCATCAATCAGCTTCGTGAGAAGATTGGTGTTATGTTTGGTAATCCAGAGACAACTACTGGTGGTCGCGCCTTGAAGTTCTTCTCATCCGTTCGTATTGAGATTCGCAAGGTTGATACGATTAAGAACGGTCAAGACATCATTGGTAACCGTGTACGCTGCAAGGTTGTCAAGAATAAGGTTGCCGCTCCATTTAGAACTGCTGAGTTTGACATTATGTATGGCACGGGCATTTCTAAGGAAGGCTCAATTCTGGATATGGCAGTTGAGCTTGAAATCGTCAATAAGTCTGGATCTTGGTATACCTATGAAGCAGAGCGCTTGGGTCAGGGCCGAAATGCCGCCAAGGATTTCTTACTCAGCCACCCAGATCTTCTTGATGAGATTGATCTTAAGGTACGTCAGCAGCTTGGCTTAATTGTTGATGATGACGCACCTATCGATATTGCTGTTCAAGACTAACAAAAACGATAAGAGTAACAATGTATTTAGAAGAACATGATGTACAGGAAACAAAGCGAATGGTCATCGATTTTCACATTCGTTTTCCTGAAAAATCATGTTCTTCTTTTTCTAAATCAAAACCAAAAGCAGAGCTTATTATAGAGACTCAGCAGGGTAGCGAATATACCATTAAGTACCCTGTAGCTGCTGCCAAACAATTCAATAAAGAATATCCCGCTCTACCATGCGAATGTGAATCGTTTTTCAACCTGCTCAGACAAGTTGAGTCAAAAGTATGTGAAAGCACCATGCTTAAAATGCTTGATAGGCGCGACTACACTCAATTGGAGATGCAACAAAAACTTCGCCTTAATGGCTTTCTTCCAGAAGTTTACGAGCCAATTATCGATAGAGCTATCACAAATAAATACATCTGCGATGAACGCTATGCTAAGTACTTTATTGATGCTAAAAAGCGTAGCGGCTGGGGTCAAAAAAAGATTGAACTTGAGCTTAAACATCGCGGTATCGACGCCTATACCCTCAAAGATTATCCTCAAGCGTACTTCGATAATGACGAGGAATATGAGCGCGCTTTATCAATAGTTAGACGCAAACATATTCCTGATACACGTGTTTACGAGAAGCTCATGAGACATTTGTTGTCTAAGGGTTTTAATTCTTCGATTGCATCGAGTTGTGTCAAAGCATATTTACAAGATGCAGAAGAAATTTAGCAATTATATTTATGGTTTTTTATTTGGTGAAAATCATATTTCAGCAGGTAGAACACTTGTTTTGCACACTACTATAGTAAACAGTAAATTGACATAATACCAACTTGCGATACTATATATGGTGTCATTTGAATGGTGATTTTTACCTCATCCTAGATGAGTTCGAATATTTTTTATTTTCTTACAATTTTTTGGGGTTCTTTTAACCAAACAAATGCTTTGTGCCTATTCGTCATGTACGAATAGGCTATGACACTTTATAGAAAATTATTTAATGAGGAGTTAAGCATGGAGCTTTTAATTGCAGTGCTCGCCAGCCTCGGTGCTGGTTCGGGCGCTATGTATGCGCTCATGCGTAACATGAGCAACAGCAAGGTTCGTGAGGCAGAGTCTAAGGTAGAAGCTGCACACACACAGGCCGAGCATGTTCTTGATGACGCTGCACGTCAGGCAGAGACCTTGAAGAAGGAAGCACTTCTTTCTGCAAAGGAAGAAATTATTGCACAGAAGCAGCAGGCAGCTGCAGATGAGAAGCAGCGTAAAAACGAGCTTCGTACGCTTGAGAATCGTGTAATGCAGCGTGAAGAGTCCTTAGATCGTCGTAATGAGGCATTGGACAAGCGCGAGCACCAGCTTTCTAGCCAGGCTGGTCAGATTGAAAAGCGTTCTCGTGAAGTTGATTCTATGTTTGAGCAGCAGGTAACTGAGCTCGAGCGTATTTCTGATTTGAGCGTAGAAGATGCTCATGCAGAGCTTCTTGATCGAGTTCGTGATGATGTAACGCACGAGGCTGCAACCATTATTCGTGAGTCTGAGCAGCGTGTTCGTAATGAGTCTTACAAGACCGCTCGCGAGATTATCTCACTTGCAATTCAGCGTTGTGCTGCAGACCATGCTGCAGAGGTAACGGTTACTTCCATCCACATTCCATCTGATGACCTTAAGGGTCGCATCATTGGTCGTGAGGGTCGCAACATCCGAACCTTTGAGCAGATTTCCGGCGTAAACATTTTGATTGACGACACGCCTGAGACCGTAACGCTTTCTTCCTATGATCCAGTTCGTCGTGAGACTGCACGCGTTGCACTCGAGAACTTGATTGCAGACGGTCGTATTCACCCTGCACGCATCGAAGAGATGTACAACAAGGCAGCTGCTCTTGTTCAGCAGCGTGTTTTGGAAGCTGGCGAGCAGGCAGCTTACGATGCAAACATCCATGATTTGCACCCAGAGATTGTAAAGACCTTGGGCTCTTTGCGTTATCGTACTTCTTTCGGCCAGAATGTTCTTCAGCACTCTATCGAGGTTGGCGAGCTTGCAGCTATTATGGCTTCTGAGCTTGGTATTGATGCTCGTCTTGCACGCCGCGCTGGCTTGCTGCACGACTTGGGCAAGGCTATTGACCACGAGGTTGAAGGTCCACACGCAGTAATTGGTGCAGATCTCGCTCGTCGTTATGGTGAGTCTCCTGCTGTTGTTCACGCAATTGAGGCACACCACGCAGATGTTGAGCCTAACTCTGTTGTTGCTGTTCTTGTACAGGCTGCAGATGCAATTTCTGCTGCTCGTCCAGGTGCTCGTCGTGAGTCTGCCGAGAATTACATCAAGCGTCTTGAGAAGCTTGAGGAGATCTCCAATGCTCATGAGGGCGTTGAGCGCACCTTTGCTATGCAGGCTGGTCGTGAGCTCCACGTAATGGTTGAGCCAGATAAGATTTCTGACGCACAGTCTGTTGTACTTGCTCATGATATCGCTCATCAGATTGAGGATGAGATGGAGTATCCTGGTCAGGTTCGCGTTGTTGTTATTCGTGAAAGCCGCGCTGTAGACGTTGCAAAGTAGGACTCATGGCTGATAGTCACAATGATCTAATTTCCTTTGTCGCATCCATGACAGGGGAGGGAAACCTTCGTGTTGAAGAAAACTTTGGTGAAGGTTTCGTTCGCCTTCGCATTAGTGAAGCAGAACGTCGCCAAGCCAAGCATGATATTCAACATGTAGAGGACATTGTTGTCGAAATGCTGCGCAACGCTCGCGATGCGGGCGCTTCAAAAATCTATGTTGCTACTGCTAAAGAGGATGGTATCCGTACCATCCTCTTTATCGATAACGGTTCTGGTGTTCCAGAAAACATGCAGGAGCGCATTTTTGATGCTCGTGTTACCTCCAAGCTTGAATCCATGAAAATGGATAAGTGGGGTGTTCACGGTCGCGGCATGGCATTATTTTCCATCAAACAAAATGTTGATACTGCAGAAGTAGTTGCTTCTGGTTCAAATCTCGGTTCCTCTTTTAGGGTTGTTATCCAACCCGACACGCTCTCTGAACGTGCAGACCAGTCAAGCTGGCCTAAGGTCGAGAAGAATGATGAAGGTATCTTCGTTTGCGTTAAGGGTCCTCACAATATCCCTCGTACTACCTCAGAGTTCGCTCTGGAAGAGCTACGCGTTTGTGATGTATATCTTGGTAGCCCTACAGAAATTGCTGCTACTTTGTATGCTCACGCACAAAACTCGCTCGATCAAACGCAACTCCTCTTTATTGATGATGAGACAACCTTGCCGGTATACGAGCGCTTAGGCTGCGCGGCAGATGCAAGTGATTTTATTCGCATTGCTTCTCAGATAGGAATTGATGTTTCCGAGCGTACGGCACATCGTATTCTTGCTGGCTCAATCGAGCCGCTACGCAGTGTCTCGGCCCGTCTTCTTCGTCAAAGAACTTCAACCACTCCTAAAGAAGTTGATCTTATTAAAGACCGACGCGGTTTAAAGATTTCTCAAGATGACCTTAAAGATTTTTCTCGCGTGCTTGAAAGAGATTTTTCTCAACTTGCCGAGAAGTACTACGTCAATCTTAATGCTGATCCTAAAATACGCGTTCATAAAGATAAGATTACTGTTACCTTTGAAATTGACAAAGGTGAGTAGCTACATTCTTTTTTATAATTGATTACACCTTAAATACACTTTATACGTTGTTTTACTACAGTTGCATCGCAGCAGGAGATAATCACATGGACTTTCTCAAGGTCTCAAGCAAATCGTCACCAGCTTCCGTAGCTGGTGCAATAGCTGGTATGGTCAAAGATGACGTTCCAGTAAACATTCAATGTGTTGGTGCTGGCGCTGTTAACCAGGCTATTAAAGCACTTGCTATTGCCCGAGGATTTCTTATTCCTACTGGTCTTGATATCTCTTGTGCTCCAACATTTTCAGATATTGAAATTAATGGTCAAATGAGAACAGCAATCCGCCTTGCGGTTTATGTTCACGAATTGCAACCTCACAATTCAACGGTTTCCGACGTTGCACCATATTACGATGGTGCGCTTTCCGATTAGCCATTTAATTGAAAAGGATACGTACATGTCTTTGGATATTCTTCGCGGCAAAACCTATTTTGTTCGCACCTTCGGCTGCCAAATGAATATGCATGATTCGGAGCGTGTTGCAGGTCTTCTTAATTCCTGTGGCTGTCTTGAGGCAGTAAGTCCCGAAGAGGCAGATATTGTTGTATTTATGACCTGCTGCGTTCGTGAAGCAGCAGATACGCGTATGTATGGTCAGTGTGCATCCCTCAAGAGCGCTCCTGTTCCTTCAGGCGGTAAACGCGTTATTGCTATCGGTGGTTGTATCGCTCAGCGTGATGGCGAGGAGCTCCTTAAGCACGTTGATAATGTCAACGTTATCTTTGGTACCGCCGCAATCGCATCCTGTGGTGAACTTATCGCTCAGGCGTTTGAGTCTGATGAATTACAAATTGATACAAATGAGCAGGTAGATAATCCAGCAACTAACATGCCTTGGAGCCGTGAAGTTCCTCACCAGGCATGGATTCCTATCATGACTGGTTGCAATAATTTCTGCTCATATTGCATCGTTCCTTACGTTCGTGGTCGCGAGAAGTCCCGTGACTTTGACGAGATCGTAACTGAGGTAAGACTTTTGGCAGAAAGCGGCGTACGTGAAGTTTGCTTACTTGGTCAAAACGTCAATTCATATGGTCGCGACTCTTTTGGTAAGCCTCGCTTTGCAGACCTTTTGCGTGCTGTAGGCCAGACAGGTATTGAGCGCATTCGCTTTACCTCTTCTCATCCTAAAGATCTTCTCCCTGAGACCATTAAGGCAATGTCTGAAACTGAAGCTGTTATGCCACAGCTTCACCTCGCAGTACAGTCTGGTTCAACACGTGTTCTTAAGGAAATGAACCGTCGCTACACGCGTGAAAGCTATTTAAAGCTTATCGATGATGTACGCAATGTTATGCCAGATATTGCTCTGTCTACCGATATTATCGTTGGTTTCCCAACCGAGACCGAAGAGGACTTCTTGCAGACTCTTTCCATGGCTGAGCAAGTTAAGTACGCTCAGGCTTTCACCTTTATCTATTCTAAGCGCAAGGGCACCCCAGCTGCTGAATGGGAGAATGTTTCTACGCATGAGCAGATTCAGGACCGCTTTGATCGTCTTGTTAAGGTCATTCAAGATACTGCTTGGGAGAATAACCAGAAAGAGCTCAATACGCGTGTTCAGGTTCTCGTTGAAGGTACCTCAAAGCGCGATACTCACATTCTTACTGGTAAGAGCCCTAAGAATCAGACAGTACACGCACCAATTCCAGAGGGTATCGAGCCTTCATCCTTAGTTGGCAAGATGGTTGATGTAGATGTTGATACTGCAAAGACCTGGTACTTGTCTGGCACTATTGCAGGAGAAGCCTATTAATGCTTACTACAGAACCTTCTGTTGCTACAAATACATTACCTGTTATTGCAATTGTTGGCCCAACGGCGTCCGGTAAGAGCTCTCTTGCCGACGCCGTTGCGTCTAAATTGAATTCTGAAGTTCTTTCTTGTGACGCGATGCAGATTTATCGTCGCATGGATATTGGTACTGCAAAAATGACTCCAGAGGAGTGTTCAGTACCGTTGCGTCTCGTCGATATTTGTGAGCCTGCACAAGATTACTCAGCCGCACTCTATCAGCGCGCTGCTCGTGCAATTATCGATGAGCTGTTAGCTCAGAGTCGCATTCCTGTTCTTTGTGGTGGCACAGGCCTCTACCTAAAAGCAGCATTAGATGAGATGAACTTTAGCGCTGGTGAACTTGAGTCTGAATCACGCGTTAAGTACACCAAAATGGCCGAAGAAATAGGCTCATTGGAGCTTCATGCTTATCTTACTCAACTTGACCCTGCTTCAGCTGCGCTCATTCATCCCAACAATGTAAGACGCACCATCAGAGCGTTAGAAATGTATGATGAGGGTGTTTGCTACGCAGATCAAACAGCAGGTCTTAAAACGCCTGTGAGCACGTACAACGCACTCTATTTTGGCTTATATTGCGACCGAGAAGTTCTTTATGAGCGCATCAACAATCGCGTTGACCAAATGATGGAGCTGGGCCTAGTAAACGAAGTTCAGTCTCTTTGTGACGAAGGGTTTGCACAAGCCCTAACGTCTACACAAGCCATTGGCTACAAAGAGATTATCGATTACTTTAATGGACTTTGCACCCTTGATGAGGCTGTAGAGATGATCAAGATGCGCTCTCGTCGCTATGCAAAGCGCCAGCTTTCTTGGTTTAAACGCGATAATCGCATTACTTGGATCAATACGGATACAACTACTCAAGAAGAGCGTGTTGCGCTTGTTCTTGATGCAGTACAAGCATTTCAGGCATAGGGGAGACGTGATTTAACATGCCTAGGTTCCCTCTTACCTCAACTGCATATGTTCCAGAACGTGCCATTCTTGTTGGTGTTGAGTGGCGCGATAGTAGCTGGCCTCTTGATAAGTCACTCGACGAGCTTGAGCGTTTGGCCGACACCGCCGGTGCACAAGTTGTAGGACGCATGACGCAGCGACTTGAAACTCCTACACCTAAGACCTTCATTGGTTCTGGCAAGGTTCTTGAACTTAAGCAACTTGTATCATCTCTTGATGTCGACACCGTTATCTTTGACGATGAGCTCACGCCTTCTCAACAGGCAAATCTAGAAAAACTGATTGGTTCACCAACTAAGATTATTGACCGCACGGCGCTCATTCTTGATATTTTTGGCTTACACGCACGCACCAAAGAAGGCCGCTTGCAGGTACAGCTTGCCCAGCTTCAATATTTGCTTCCACGTCTTCGCGGTATGTGGTCTCACCTTGCAGGTGAACAAACCCGCGGCGGAATTGGCAGTCGCTTTGGTCAGGGCGAATCACAGCTTGAGGTTGACCGTCGACTCATTCGCGACAAGATTTCTTCTCTCAAAAAAGAGCTCAAAGCACTCGAAAAACGCCGAGAAGTTCAATCCAAAAGTCGTTATGAGTCTTATGCATACCGCATCGCTCTTGCGGGCTATACAAATGCTGGTAAATCTACGCTCCTCAATCAGATTACGGGTTCAAACGTACTGTCTCAAGATAAGCTCTTTGCAACGCTTGACCCAACCACCCGCTCATATGCATTACCTGGTGGTCGTGAGATTACCATTACCGATACAGTAGGTTTTATTCAGAAGCTTCCTCACAATCTTGTTGAGTCATTCAAATCAACGCTGCTTGAGGTAAAGAAGGCAGATTTGATTCTTGAGGTTATCGATGCTTCAGACCCTGAGAATCTTCGTCAAATTGATGCCGTCAATGAGGTTCTTAAAGAAATTCACGCTGAAGAGCAAACGCGTATCATTGTTTACAACAAATGTGATCTTGTTCCTCAAGAACAAATCGATCATCTCGTTCGCATCACGCCTTCTTCAGTTGCATTCTCTGCATTAACAGGCCAAGGCCGAGAAGACCTTATTAATCTCATCTCTGAAGTTGCTGCTCAAAGCGATGAGACCATAAGCATTCATATTCCTTATAAAGAAGGGGAACTACTTCGTATAATTCACGAGCAATCAAACGTGCTTCACGAAGAATATACCGACACGGGCGCAGATATAGTACTTAAAGCGCCAAACTACCTCACAAAACGTCTTGAGCAATACATTATCACTGCTTGATATAACAAATCCCACTTGCTTCACTCACGTGAGACAAGTGGGATTATCTTTGCAAATATCGACAAATAACTTATTACATAAAGCGGCGCATAAGAGCAATTACCTTGCCCAAAATGACAGGATTGGTGGCATAAATAGGCTCCATAGTGTCATTTTCTGGCTGCAATCGTACGCGGCCTTTTTCTTTATAGAAGGTTTTAACAGTCGCTTCATTATCAATCATAGCAACAATAATATCGCCGTTATCTGCAGACTGCTGCTCACGAACAAGAATAAAATCTCCGTTATAAATACCAACGTTGATCATTGAATTGCCGTGGACTTCCAAAATGAAGGTATTATCATCATCTACAAATTGACGAGGCAAAATGAATTTATCTTCAATATTTTGTTCAGCAAGAATTGGCATTCCTGCAGCGACACGACCAACAAGGGGAACGCTAATAGAACTGTGAGGGAGTTTCTCAGGCTCATCAATCTCTGGGGTTACTGCAGATCCATCATCATTGTAAATAACTAATGCACGTGGCTTGGTAGGGTCTCGCTTGATATAGCCATGATCTTCAAGAGCTTTTAAATGAGCATGGACAGTAGAAGGGGAGGCCAAACCCACAGCAGTAGCAATCTCTCGAACACTTGGTGGATAACCATTGTCTGCAAGGAAGCTCTTAATAAAGGTAAGAATCTCATTTTGACGTTTTGTAATACCGCGATTCATTGCCATATCCTTCCAACCTGTAAGAAATAGAACATTTGTTCTGTTTTCTATTGAATTAGAACTTCTGTTCGATATAATAATACACGAACATAGGTTCGAATGCACTAGTTTGTCCTAACGAAATTATATAAATATGACAACAAACACGTTAGGAATTAAAGGAGCAGGCAATGAACGCATATATCGATGGTTCTGCAGCTATTAACATCACTACTATTAAGCCAAAATTTGATATTTTGGATGGTTATCGCAGCACGGTCGATACTCCAGCAGCTGTTCGCAATAAGGCTGTATCTGCAACAAATGATGCATCTACCACAGTTTCTTCACATACATATACACAGCTTGAAAAGGTCATTGGAGCTACCGTCAGCCTGATCACTCTCGTAGTGCTCTGCTACTCAATGGTAGGATTTGTTCAGTCATCCCACCTTCATCAGACCGCTTTAGACTCTATGGTTACCGTAGAAACACGCGTTCAAGCTGGTGAAAGCCTTTGGACAATTGCAGAAAATAATCCGATTGAAGGTTTTAGCACCCAGGAAGTTGTACAGATTATTCGTCAGGAGAATTCTCTGGAGAGCTCTATGCTTCAGCCAGGTCAAACACTGCTTGTTCCTCATACCTTTGCGTAAGATTTCTGTAAAGTAAACAACTAAAAATATAATAAGATACCTGCTCATTTTGTTATAATAATCTTTTGCATTACAGGTTAGAGACTTGGGATGTTCAATGCGCTGTCCAAAATGTGGATCCAAGAAGATTAAAGTCATCGACTCACGCTCGCAAGATAAGTCTAATGCTATCAAGCGACGTCGTGAGTGCCTTGAGTGTCATCATCGATTCACAACGTTTGAGCGCTGCGAAGATCCACTGGAAGTCATTAAAACCAACGGCAAAATCCAACTCTTCGATCGCAATAAGCTTATGGTTGGTCTTGTACGAGCAACTGTTAAGCGCAACGTATCAATTGAAGAACTCAATCTTTTAATTGATGACATTGTTTCAACTATTGTCGATCAGGGTCTTTCTCCAATCTCAACAGAAGATTTGGGAGAAATGGTTCTTGAGCGCCTTTCTAATCTCGATAAGGTTGCATACATTCGTTTTGCTTCCGTTTATCGTGACTTTAAAAATGTTCAAGAGTTTATGAACGAACTTAAAAACCTCGAAGAGAAGAGATAAACGTGGCTTCTATCGACCTTAAGATTACTAAGCTTGACCCAAGCGTCGAGCTTCCTACGTATGCTTATGCGGGCGACGCTGGTCTCGACCTTCGTGCTATTGATTCATATGACATTGAGCCTGGTCATCGTATGCTTATCCACACGGGTATCGCCATTGCAATTCCAGATGGCTATGCTGGCTTTGTTCAGCCTCGCAGTGGACTTGCCCTCAAAAAAGGCTTATCTATCGTAAACACTCCAGGCCTTATCGATGCTCACTATCGCGGTGAGCTTATGGTTATCGCCTTAAATACTGATCTTGAAAACACAATTCATATCGAGCGCGGCGACCGCATTGCCCAGCTCGTTATTCAGGAAGTGCCTGTAGTAAATCTCGTTGTTGTTGATGAACTTGACGAGACTGATCGTGGTACTGGCGGTTTAGGTTCTAGTGGAGCTAACTAATTTCAGCTTAAGTTGGCTTCTTGAACATATGTAGGAATGATTTATACAAATCAATTTAAGAAAGGAAGAACAGTGGAGAAGTTCTTCAAGATTTCTGAGCGTGGCTCTTCAGTTGGTACTGAGCTTCGTGCAGGTCTTACCACGTTTCTCGCAATGGCTTACATCATTGCAGTAAACCCATCCTTGCTTGCAGCAGCAGGTATCCCTATTGAGGCAGCAGTAACCTCTACGTGTGTTGCTGCAGGTATCATGACCATCCTCATGGGCGTATTTTCTAATCGTCCTTTGGCTTGTGCTTCCGGCATGGGCATCAACGCAGTTGTAGCTTTCTCTTTGACTGCAGCAGCTGATGGTGACTGGCGTGTAGCTATGGCAGTTATCTTCCTCGAGGGTATCGTAATTCTCGGCCTTGTTCTTTGCGGTCTTCGTGAGGCAATCATGGATGCAATTCCTATGGCTTTGCGTCACGCTATTGCTGCTGGTCTTGGTATCTTCATCGCACTTCTCGGCATGATCAATGGTCACCTTGTTGTTGATAATCCTGCAACTCTTATTGGTTTTGGTTCTGTTTATGACCCAGTATTCCAGGTAGCTGCACTCTCTGTTATCACCACTTTTGTTCTTCACATCTTCAATGTTAAGGGTTCCATCCTTTGGGGCATTATTGTTGCTACCATCGCTGGCATTCCTTTGGGCGTAACCATGATTCCTGAGGCAATCATTTCTATGCCTGATTTCTCTACCTTTGGTGCTCCTTTCCAGACTGCAGCTGACGGTTCTGGCATGGCTCTTATCAAGGTATTCTTGAGCCCAACCTTGCTCGTATTTGTATTCTCTATCATGCTTTCTGACTTCTTCGACACCATGGGCACTGCAGTTGCAGTTGCTAAGCAGGGTGACTTCCTTGATGATGAGGGCAATGTTGAGGACATCCGTCCTATTCTTGTTGTTGACTCTTGTGCTGCTGCATTCGGCGGCTTCTGTGGCGCTTCTTCCTGCACCACCTTCCTTGAGTCTGCTTCTGGCGCAGCTGACGGTGGCCGTACTGGTCTTACCTCTATCACTGCTGGCGTAATCTTCTTGATTTGCGCTTTCTTTAGCCCACTCGTTTCCATCATCTCTGCTCCTGCTACTTGCGGCGCATTGGTAATGGTTGGCTGCCTCATGATGAACGTTGTTGCTGATATTGACTTCAACGATCCACTTCAGGGCATCCCAGCATTCATGACCATCATTGGTATTCCTTTGACCTATTCCATCTCCATTGGTATTGGTCTTGGCTTCATCACCTACGTAATCATTGCTTGCGCAATGGGTAAGTTCAAGGAGATTAAGCCTTTGATGTGGTTTGTCGTATTGGCATTCCTCGTATCCTTCTTTATTGCTTAAGTTTTAGACCTCCTAACATCTTTTGCAAATCGGCCCCGGTGCAGAGCTTCTGTGCCGGGGTTTTCTTTTGTTAAATCTGGGTATAGTGGGAGCAGTAATACTTTAAAAGGAGCGATCATGACTGAAAACACTCTTTATGACACAGTAATTATTGGTGGCGGCCCAGCAGGTCTTTCTGCAGGTATTTATGCAGGCCGCTCTGCTATGAAGACCGCAATCATCGAATCTATTGTTGCTGGTGGACAGATTGCTACCACCGACGAGATCGAGAACTATCCAGGTGTAAAAGCAACCACAGGCCCAAATCTCTCAGAAATTATGCGTGAGCAGGCTGAAGGCTTTGGCGTTGAGTTCGTAAACGACGAGGCCTATGAGATTGCAAAGACCGATGAAGACACCTTTAAGGTAACTTGCTATGGTGCAACTTATGAAGCAAAGACTCTCATTTACACCGCTGGTGCAACTCCTCGTCCAGCAGGTTTCGATGGGGAAGAGAAGTATAAGGGTCGCGGCGTTTCATACTGCGCTACCTGCGACGCTTCATTCTACAAGGGCAAGACTGTCTATGTTATCGGTGGCGGTAACTCTGCTGTAGAGGAAGCTTTGTACCTTACCAACTTTGCCGATAAGGTCATTGTATTGGTTCGCAAAGATCACTTCCGTGCACCACAGTCCATCGTCAACAAGCTCGTAGCTTCTGATAAAGTTGAAGTTCGTTTTAACACTAAGGTAGCTGCTGTAGATGGTCAGATGTTACTTACATCCATTACACTCGAGGACACCGTAACTCACGAGCAGCACACCGAAGAGTATGAGATGGGCTCATTTGGTATATTCGTTTTTGTAGGACATAATCCAGTAACTGAGCTTATTGCACCATTTGTTGAGATTGGCTCTCATGGTGGCATCCTGGTAGAGGAGCAGACCATGAAGACTAAGACCGAGGGTCTCTATGTTGCCGGTGACGTTCGCGAGAAGAAACTTCGTCAGGTAATCACTGCAGCATCTGATGGCGCAATTGCAGCAACTTCTGCATACGAATATATTAACTTTTAATATAGTTTGACACCTAATAAGGTACCTTATAATATAAGGTACCTTATTCTTTACAAATCCATTACAATGTATAGACTTTAGTTTTTATGCATGTTAAAGTACGGGCAAGGATACTCTCAAGTAGTTTGACGTATATTTCATTTTATGAATGAGTCTTCGACATGCGTTTGGAGTTGAGTTGGAATCATGAGCAAGAACTTTATGAAACTGACTATCGGCGTGGTAACAGTCCTTGCAGCAATTGGACTTTCCATGACATTCGCTAGCAAACATGCAACACAAGCATTTATCGATGGCGCAACTAATGGATTCTACATTAATGGTCAATATAAGGTGGACAACGACAACAGAGATCGCCCCAGTATGGCAATTCTTTCAGATAATAATAACAATGTGATGGATTGGCAGCTCATCGACGAAAACAACAACGTATTTAACGGAACCTTCAGTACTACAAGCGATCCAAACATATATGAGTTAACTGCTGAAGACGGTCATACTTGTGGATCTATGCACATCTCATATGT
>SAMEA104404103__coassemble_374_pt1 | contig 33011 bp, 33 predicted proteins | sample SAMEA104404103__metabat2_low_PE_024 | metagenome-assembled genome bin SAMEA104404103 (sample SAMEA104404103) | Balaenoptera acutorostrata | reverse complement strand
GGTGCGGCGTTCATAATAAAGCTCTTAAAACTAGTGCATGAGCTGGTCAAAGACGTGCATTACCGGCTTGAAGGCAAGCTGGGCTAAGCTGATATTGACAAGCATCTTGAGTGCATTAAAAGGAAGCAAGATAGGAATGATCATAGCGGCTACTTGCTCCATAGGGATGTGCGCATAAAAGGGCGTGATAACAAGATTGAGTGCGCAAGCAACAATAATTGAGAGGACTGCGCCAAGTACTAAGCCCTTTGTGCATGATGTACGACTTTGAGTTTTTGCATAAAGAATTGTTGCAGGAAGCAAAAATGCGCAGGTGGATAAGATTCCCATGGGGGTGCCAAAAGGATCAAAGAAGATGCGAGGAAGCCATGACAGTACGGCTACGAGTACGCCCGTTTGTGGTCCTAAAACAAGGCCGGCAAACAAGCAAATGACTCCAGAAGGATCATACATAAGCCATGGAGCTGCAGGAAAAATAGGAATCTGAATAAAAGACAACAGCAGCGATGCGGCACACATGAGTGCGGTTATCGCAAGCTTGTGGGTATGAGCGTGATCGCTGTGGTGCTGTGCAGAGCCTGCCTGTTCAAGAAGTTCTTGATCGAGGACAGCGTCGTCTGCAGACATGAATTCATCTGTGGTCTTGTGGGAGTAAGTGCTCATGAGTGTTTTTTTCCGTTTCTCTCGTCCGGACTATAACCGTCGGCTCTGGAATTTCACCAGATCAGCTGCTGTGTGCAGGTTGCGGGCTTCTTGCTAAAGAACAAGTTACCGCCGGTAGGGATTTTCACCCACCCTTGAAACCTTTTTTATAGTAGCTATGTGATGACTGCACTGCAAGAGTGCAGCAGGGTACAATGTAGAAGCTAGTAAAATTTTTTACAGAAAAGAGGACCCATGACTTTCGAGCTCGATCAGTTCACCGCATTGCTTGTTGACGCATTGGGTGAAGACTGTGTTTTGCGCGATGAGCCAATGAGTGCCCATACTACTTTCAACATTGGTGGTCCAGCTGATATTTTAGTCCGTCCTGAGTCTGCCGAGAAGCTCGTTGCCGTATTAAATCTGTGTAAGGAGCATTCTGTCGACTTTTTCGTTATGGGCAATGGCTCAGATTTGCTTGTAAGCGATAAGGGAATTCGCGGTGTTGTTATTTTGCTTGCAGATAACTTCAGCGAGATTAAGGTTGATGGAGCTTGCGTTACTGCTCAGGCTGGCGCTCAGCTGCGCGATGTTGCGCTTGCAGCAGGAGCTGCGGGCTTTAGCGGCTTTGAGCCTTTGTGGGGTATTCCTGCAACGGTTGGTGGTGCCTGCTTTATGAACGCCGGTGCTTATGGCGGAGAGATTTCATATGTCTTAAAGTCTTTGAGGGCATGGGATCCAGCATCAGCGAGTGTTTGTGAATATGGCATTGATGAGCTTGCAATGGGCTATCGTACAAGTCGTGTGCGCACGGAAGGCCTCGTGGTAATCGATGCAACATTTGAGCTCCAGCCAGCTGATCCTGCTGCAATTCAAGAGGTTATGCAGGATTTCCAGCAGCGTCGTGAAGACAAGCAGCCACTCGAGATGCCTTCTGCAGGTTCTACCTTTAAGCGTCCTGAGGGCTACTTTGCCGGCAAACTTATTATGGATGCGGGATTGAGGGGTTGCAGCGTAGGTGGTGCACAGGTCTCTACTAAGCACTGCGGCTTTGTTGTCAATAAGGGCGGCGCTACGGCAGAAGACGTAGACAACCTTATTCATCATATTCAGGACGAGGTAATGCGCCAGTTTGGCGTTGAGCTTGAGTGCGAAGTTCGCCACATTGGTGAGTTTTAAGAGTTTGAGAGGATAGGCCATGATTGAGTTTGCATGTGCTGATGACGTATTTTTGGACGCCCCTTGTGCAACCCACAACGAGGTTCTCATGCTGTTGAGCGAGGAAGCAGCTTGTGCAGAATACGTCGACGACGCAAAGGCGCTGCGCGATGCAATGTATGACGCTGAGCGTGCACAGAAGGCATACAAGCAGGGCAATTGTGTCTTGCTGCCAGTGTGTGATGCCTGCGTTCATCAGGCATGCGCCATGATGCTTCATGGCTTTGATCCAATTAAGGGTTGGCCTTCTGCCGATAAAAAAGCGGTCGATGTCGTTCTTGTGACTTTGTTGCCACTCGATGCCTCAGAGCAGGATACTCGCTGTGTTCAGGCGCTTGTTAAGCGTTTTGGTGACGAGAAGTTCCGCAAGTCTCTGCTAAGACTTGATGACGAAGAAGAACTTGCCGACTTCATTAATTCGTCTGTTGCATAAAAATGTCGCTGTAGCCATACGGTTACAGCGACATTTTTTATTAGAACGTTTTTGTATTCATGGCGCGCATTGCGTTGAGGACAGCAATAAATGCAACGCCAACATCGGCAAATACTGCAAGCCACATATTGGCAACGCCAAAGGCAGCTAAAATCAGAACGCCAAACTTTACACCGAGGGCAAAGATGATGTTTTGCCAGACGATGCTCATGGTGCGACGTGCAATAAGAACAGCACTTGCAATGTTGGTTGGATTGTCATCCATCAAGACAACGTCTGCTGCTTCAATTGCTGCGTCAGAACCCATAGCTCCCATGGCAATACCTACGTCTGCACGCATAAGTACAGGAGCATCATTGATGCCATCACCACAGAAGGCAAGCGTGGACTTCTCGGACTGCTTATTAAGCAAGTTTTCAAGATAAGAGACTTTATCTTGAGGTAAAAGCTCTGCGGCATACTGAGTAATACCAAGCTGATCTGCTACGTGTGCTGCAGTCTTTTCGTTATCACCGGTGAGCATAACGCAGCGATCGATACCCAAGCCCTTGAGGCGCTCGATGGTTTGTGCTGCTTCTGGTTTGAGGGCATCGGTAATGTGAATGGTGCCAAGAAGCTTATGAGAAGATCCATCCTTGCAGGAAGTAGCAAGGTAGATAAGCGTGTCACAAGTTGCATCTTGTGTGTCGACATCGATACCAATGCTGCTCATAAGAGCTGCGTTGCCTGCATATAAATCATGGGAGTCAACCGTGGCACTCAGGCCTTTGCCTGCAATTTCGTGCAAGTTGCTAACCAGGTCTTGGTTGATCGTGCCCGTGTATGCCTTACAAATGGACAAAGCGACCGGGTGGTTTGAGAAGCTTTCAAGATGTGCAGCAAGCCAAAGCAGCTTGTCTTCAGAAATGCCACAGTCCTTCTCGGCCTCAATGGCGCTAACCGTAAAGTCGCCCTGGGTAAGGGTTCCTGTCTTATCAAATACAACCGTATCAAGATGGGCTAATGCCTCAAGATAGTTGCCGCCCTTAATCAAAATACCGTGGCGAGAAGCACCGCCGAGGCCTCCAAAGAAGGACAGGGGAACAGAAATTACCAGTGCGCAAGGGCAGGATACAACCAAGAAGATTAATCCGCGCTCAATCCACTGGGCAAAACCGCCCATGCCCATGAGAGGAGGAATGAGGGCAATGAGTGTGGCAGAGATTACGACCGCAGGGGTGTAGACGCGGGCAAAGCGCGTAATGAACTTCTCGGTACGAGCTTTTTTCTCGGAAGCATGCTCAACAAGATCAAGGATGCGGGCGACAGTAGACTCGGTATAAGGCTTCGTGGTTTTGATGGTTAGGGCACCAGAAATATTAATGCAGCCAGAAATAACCTCGTCGTCTGTGGTAACTGCTCTGAGTGCAGATTCACCGGTGAGGGCGGCGGTGTCAAGGGAGCTTGAGCCGTCGATGACAATGCCATCCAAAGGTACGCGCTCACCAGGCTTTACCATAATGATGCTGCCGGGTACTACGTCTTCAGGGGCTACCTGGGAAATCTTGTCGCCGTCAAGGAGATTTGCGTGCTCTGGAGCGATGTTCATCATCTCGGCAATAGAGCTATGGGACTGCTCGACAGCATAGTGCTCAAAGAATTCGCCAATCTGGAAGAAGAGCATAACGGCGGCACCTTCTGCCATGTGAGGCTTGCTGTCAGGGAACAGTACGAGGGCAAAGGCGCCAACGGTTGCTACGGTCATAAGAAATGCTTCGTCAAAGATTTCTCCGTGACGAATGTTTTCCCATGCTTCGCCCAAAAGTTCAGAGCCTGCAATTAAATACGGAATCAAAAAGAGTACAAACTCAAGATACAAGTGATATTGAGGTCCAGCGAGAGCTTGAGTGGCGCCAAAATTGGTGAGTGCCAAGGCAATAAAGAACAAAGTTAGTGCCAGACCAAGCTTTTTTACGTGAGCCATTTGATGCTCATTAAAGGTGATCTTCATGATCGGTCTCTCTTACTATGGGGGTCAATAAAGATAAGAGCGTATTACTCGCAGATGTGTGTCATGCCCTGCGCGAGAATGGTATGGACGTGGTCGTCGGCAAGAGAATAAATAATGCTACGACCCGCACGATTGGCACGTACAAGATGTGCTTGCTTTAAGATGCGAAGCTGGTGGGACACCGCACTTTGGGTGGCTCCTACAGCGGTTGCAATATCTGCCACGCAAAGATCTGTGTCGATAAGAGAATAGAGAATCTTGATACGTGTTGTATCTGAGAAGACCTTAAAAAGGTCTGCTAGGTCATACAAGAGTTCCTCGTCTGGAAGACAGACGTCTTCTGGGCTCGATTGCAGCTCTGCAGGCTTTTGGGCCATATCGCTCATATGTTCACCTCTAATCAATTGATAAGGTAGTACATGGTTCTTGTTGCTTCTATCATATGAACATATGCTCATATGTCAAGACAATAATGAGAATTTTACGCAAGAAAAAACTCCAAGACGGTGCGTCTTGGAGTTTTGAGAGGTTCTATAAGATTTATGCGTTGCGCTTTGCCTCGAGAATTGAGCGCATGGCAGCAACCCAGCCGTCAACAGTGCGGCCATTGGAAACAACGGCGTTGTCGGTCTGCTCGACCTTTGCGCGTGCCTCCTCGTGTGCAAGGCCGTTTTCCATGCAAACAAACATGCCAACATGAGAAGCCATTTCGAAGTCTGCAGGGGAGTCGCCCAAAGCAATTGCCTCGTCGCGCGTGCCACCCTTGATCTGAAGCATACGATCAATGCCGCGACCCTTGGTAAGACCTGCAGGCATGATGTGCAGGGAGCGGTTCTTGTTAGGAGTTTGATCAACAAGGGTTGATGGGGCAGAGATGTGAGAAATCAAGCCATTGTCATCCCAGCTCAAAGCAAGGTTGTAAGAAGCGAGAATCTCACGGGCCTTCTCGTCATTTACATCACCACGAAGGGCTACGGTAACTTCACGCCACATGTTTTTCATGCCCATGTCGTTGTGAGGCTCAATCTCGCCGGGCCACAACTTCAAGATCTCCTCGATAACGCCGGACTCCTCAATTACCTGGTGAGGGTTTTTACCGCATGCAGGATCGAAAGGCATGTCTGCGGTGTAGTACTGCCACTCATTTGCGTGAAGGTCGCTCATAATGAGGCCGCCCATCTCGCCAACGTAGGCATTGATGCCAATAATGCGGCAGTCCTCGCGAAGCATAGTGCGGTCGCGACCAGAACAAGGGATAACCTCTACGCCAGCATTCTTAAGCTCAACCAAAACCTGTGGAATTGCATAAGAAGGGTTGCCGTCGGCATCAACCATTACAGAGCCACCCTTGCCAAGCATGGTTGCGTCAAGGTCGGTGAAAACAAAGCGAATCTTTGCGAGCTTCTCGCGAAGTTCACCAGTTGGATGAAGGGGAAGTACAGTTGCAGTCATTGTGTCTCCAGATACTTAGCAAGCGTGAGTGTCGTTGTAGTCGGCAATAATGGTGCGGGCAAGAACAGGGTCTGGCGTACAAGGAACAAACTTCTCACCAATGTGCTGATCTTGCTCATAACCCTTAGCAAGAAGCAAAACCATAGCCTCGCCCGTGTGCTCGCGAGCTACCTCATAGGCACGCATTGCGGCTGCATCACGATCGAGAATGATTTCGTGAGGGAAGTTGGCAGGAATAGATGCTGCCATCTCGCGGCAAATATCTGCTGGATCCTCATTCCAAGGGTCATCTGTTGTAAAGATAATATAATCTGCGCCACAAGATGCTGCAGCTTCAGAAATTTCATAACGACGCTCAATAGATTTAGAGCCTACTGCACCAAAGACTGCAACCTTGTAGGTAGAAGGGAAGTCATGAGACAGCGAATTGAATAGTGTCTCAAACGAAAGCTTGTTGTGAGCAAAATCAACAAGGACGCCTAAGTTGTGGTCACAAGACCAATACATCTCCATGCGTCCTGGAACGCGCGCTTCAAGCAAGCCCGCACAAATATCTTCAATGCAAGCGCCTGCAAGCCATGCGCATGCAACGGCTGCAAGGGAGTTGGAGACATTAAAGCTACCAAGAAGACCCAAACGTACATCGTATGCGCCTTCAGGGGTGTGTAGGGTGTAGGAGACACCGGTCTTATCGGCTGCAATATTTGAAGCGTAGAAGTCCGCTGAGGTATCAGTTACCGAGAAGGTCACAATGTGGTCGTCATGGGCATTGTGTGCAGCCTCAAGTACGCGGTCGAGGTGATCGGTGTCGAGATTAACAACAGCATGCTGACAATTGTCAAAGATGCGCAACTTAGAAGTAAAGTAATCTTCGAAGCCATCATGCTCTGCATCAGAGATGTGGTCTAAGCCAATGTTTAAGAAGCAGGCAATATCAAAGTTGACGCCTAAGGTGCGATCGTACTTGAGTGCCTGGCTCGAGACTTCCATAACCATATTGGAGAGATTGGACTTTGAAGCATTGCTAAAGTGCTTCCATAAAAAGGGAGCCTCTGGGGTAGTTGCACGAGAAGGGGCAGAAGAGACGCCATCAAAGTAGGAGATGGAACCCATGATGCCTACGCCGCCGAGGTTTTGGCGTTTTGCGCTTGTCTCAAGAATGGTTTGCAAGATGCAAGCGGTTGTAGACTTGCCTTTGGTTCCCGTTAAGCCAAGCAAGGTGAAGTCTTTATCGGGGTGATCCAAAATAAGGGGTGGAAGTTTTGCCATGCACACACGAACTTCACAAACGTAGATTCCAGGGATGGAATTTGCGCCCTCAACATCACAAAGTGCCTGCTCAAGGCCCTTATCGGCAAGAAAAGCTACGGCACCGTTCTTGATTGCAGATGCTAAAAAGTCGGGACGGAAGTTTTTGCCCTTGCAAATAAAGATTGCACCAGGTGTGCAGTCGCGAGAGTCGATTTCACACGAGGTAACCTCAACATCCAAATTGTTATTGTTACCTGCGCAAACGTGGTCTAAAAGGTCATCATTTTTTAGGGTTTCAAGTACTGTTTTGAGTGTAATAGACATAGGAAACCTTTCATTTTTTGGATGCATGTGTCACATGCCCTAAGAACGTTATATCAAAGTTTTTCAAAATAATTTAAAAAATTTTAAAATTCTCGTTCACATTTCTGAAAAACAGTGTATAGTAATAACCCGTCAAGGGCGATTGGCGCAATTGGTTAGCGCAGGTGCTTTACACGCACAAGGTTAGGGGTTCGAGTCCCTTATCGCCCACCATATGATTTGTATCAGCCCCGCAAGGGGCTGTTTTTGTATCTCGACATAGTATCGAACAAACCTCGAGGAGGGCGAGATCATGGTCAAATCTGTTTTGCCTTACGACAATCGACCTATTGGAGTTTTTGATTCCGGTTTGGGCGGTTTGACCGTAGCGCGAGAATTAGCAACTACATTTCCAAATGAATCAATTTACTACGTGGGCGATACGTTTAGATGTCCCTATGGCAGTCGTGAAGTTGGCGAAGTACGCAGCTTTGTATTGCAAGTAGCTTCTTGGCTTATTGACCATGATGTGAAGGCACTTGTTATTGCGTGCAATACGGCAACGGCTTCAGGCTTGCGTGCGGCTCAGAAAGCCTTTGATATCCCTATTATCGGCGTTGTAGAGCCAGGTGCGGTTGCTGCTATAGAAGCGACTAAAACGGGCCGTATTGGCGTTTTGGCGACCGAGCTCACTATTAAGTCTGGTGCCTATACGGTTGCAATCCATCATCACGACCCATCGCTTCAAGTATTTGGATGCGCCGCACAGCCCTTTGTCGCTCTTGTAGAAGACGCACTTGCTCACGATATGCATACCGCACAAGATTGGTATACCTCCGATGAGCTCTTTATGGATGAGCAGACGCGCTCCATTGTTGATGCAACCATTGCCCCTCTGCTCGAGAAGGACATTGATACGGTCGTTACGGGTTGTACGCACTTTCCCCTTCTTAAGGCTCCTATTAAGGCTGCCTTTGGCGACTCGGTGCACATCGTATCTTCTTCCGAGAAGACCTGTCAGATGCTCTTTGAGAAACTGCAGGAGCGCGGACAGCTCGCTGCAGATGATGCGGTAGCTCACCACCGTTTTGCAACAACCAGTCCTGACACTATTTCTTTTCGTCGTGCCGGAGAATATATCTTTGGCAGTAAATTTGAGCGTTTGGAGCATGTGGATGTGCTTGAGCTCGAGGGACTTATCTAGTACGTGATAGATATTAATTAAGAGAGGCTTTTTGTAATGATTGATGAGATTGCTGCAATTCGTAGCTATGAGCGTGCAGAGAATCAGATGCGCCCTGTTACCATGACGCGCGACGTTCTCAAGAATGCTTTGGGTTCTTGCTACGTTGAGTTTGGCGATACGAAGGTATTGTGTGCTGCAACGATTGAAGAAGGCCTTCCTGCATGGCGTCGTGCAAGCCGCCAGGGTTGGGTTACTGCAGAGTATGCAATGCTTCCTGCATCAGGAAACCGCCGTACTAAGCGTGAGACTAATGGTCGTAAGGGACGCTCTCAAGAGATTGAGCGCTTGATTGGCCGCAGCTTGCGTACAGTTGTAAACTTCCGCACCTTAGGCGAGTACACCGTAACTGTTGACTGTGATGTTATTCAGGCTGACGGTGGTACGCGCACGGCATCTGTTACCGGCGCTTGGGTAGCTTTGCATGATGCATTGATGACTTGGGTTGAGGCAGGTAAGATTTCTCGCCTTCCTTTGACAGGCCAGGTTGCTGCGGTATCTATGGGTGTAGTTGATGGTCGCGAGCTTCTCGACCTCGATTACCCAGAGGATTCTAAGGCAGAGGTTGATATGAACTTAATTGCAACCGACACCGGCGAGATTGTAGAGATTCAGGGAACGGGCGAGCGTACGCCATTTTCTCGCGAGCGCTTAAACCGTTTGATTGACTTAGGCGAGCTTGGTATTGAGCAGCTCATTGCCCTTCAGAACGAAATTACTGGCTTTCGCACAGAAGAGGAGTAAGTAATCATGGAGCATATTGATATTGAGACACTCGATCCAGCAACTACTGTTGTTGTTGCTACGGGTAACGCTCACAAGCTCGAAGAGATCTCTGACATCCTGGGCAAAGTTATGCCAACGATGAATTTCGTAGCGCTCGGTCAGCTTGGCGAGTTCGAAGAGCCCGAGGAGAACGGTACCAACTTCTTGGAGAACTCCATCATTAAGGCAGAGGCAGCAGTTGCAGCTACCGGCTTTACTGCTGTAGCAGATGACTCTGGCTTGGTTGTAGATGCGCTTGATGGCGCTCCAGGCGTTTATTCTGCGCGTTATGCCGGCGTTCATGGTGATGACGCAGCTAATAATGCAAAGCTCGTAGAGGAGCTTGAGCGCGTAGGTGCTACCGAGCTTGAGCAGCGTACGGCTCGCTTTGCTTCTGTTGTAACGATGATTGGCCGCACAGGCTACATGGCTTACGGTGAGGGTTTCTGCGAGGGTCACATTGGCTTTGAGCAGCGTGGCGATCACGGCTTTGGATACGATCCTTTGTTCTTGCCAGACGATACCCCAGGTAAGACCATGGCTCAGCTTACTTCTGCCGAGAAGAACTCTATTAGTCACCGCTTCTATGCATTGCAGGAGTTGGCAGATCAGCTGGCGTAATTGAGCTTGATGTATGCAAGAAAGTAAGGTTGTTATATGCGTGCAGTAGTTCAGCGTGTAACCCATGCAAGTGTCACGATTGACGGTGTCGTTCGTGGTCAAATTGGTGATGGCTATTTAATTTTATTGGGCGTAGGCAAGCAGGATAGCGAGCAACAGGCAAATAAGCTTTGGGATAAGCTCTCGGGCCTGCGCATCTTCAACGATGAGCAGGGCAAGACCAATCTGTCGCTGATGGATGTCAAAGGCGAAGTACTCGTTGTTTCTCAGTTTACGCTGTATGCAAATTGTCGCCGCGGTCGTCGCCCTTCTTTTATTGAGGCGGGCGATCCTCAAGAGGCAAACCGTCTCTACGAATACTTTTGCGGCTTAGTCGAGCGCGATTTGGGCCATGTTGAGCATGGTGAGTTTGGCGCAGACATGAAGGTGGAACTTCTTAACGACGGTCCATTCACTATTGTGTTGGATACCGACGATCTTGAGAAAACACGCTAGGGGCACAGGTATTTATTGGCAGGAGATAAGCTGCTTGTATTTTCCCAGCTCATTCATTAAATTTCCATCTGCATCATGGTATACTCAACGTTTGTGCTAAATATCGTAGGGCGACTATGCCCTTTTGGAAGGATTGTTGATGGAAGAGATCGCGCAAGTGAATCCTGTGAATGAGATTCACGAGAAGCTGTCTACTATGGTGGGCGAGCGCATTAAGGTTCGCGCAAATATGGGACGCACCCGCGTTGTTGAGCGTATGGGAACGGTACGTACGGTCCACCCTTCGGTCTTCACTATTGAGGTAGAAGAGCGTCGAGGTCGCCTGTCTCGTCAGTCTTATCAGTATGTTGACGTTTTGACCGGCATGGTTGAGATTTTTGATCCAGCTTCAGGCGAGCATATTTTTGTTCCTGCTGGAGAGTACGAAGAGGAGTAGGGTGTGAATCGTACGTCTGTTATTGAGGCTCCTGCAAAGATTAACCTGTACTTGGGGGTTTCTACACAGCGCGACGAGCGCGGATATCACCGCGTTGACTCAATTATGAGCTGCGTTGACTTAGCAGATGTTGTTTCAATTACGCAAACTCCTGGGCAAGCTTTAGCCGTTAGCATGGTGCCGGCTGTAGACTTAGATCCTCATAGCAACACGGCATATATTGCTGCCGAGAAGTTCTTTGAGGCATTTGGAATACCTGCAGAAGTTTCAATTTTAGTTGAGAAGCATATTCCTATGAAGTCAGGCATGGGCGGCCCTTCTACTGATGCGGCGTCGGTATTGCTTGGATTGTGCGAGATCTACGAGCAGGACCCCCTGTGTCCTGAAATCGTAGCCATTGCGCAGTCGATTGGTGCAGATGTTCCTTTCTTCTTATACGGAGGAACCTGCTATATGGATGGTGCGGGCGATGTTTTTGCTCATCGCTATCCTCAACTACCAAATCTCAACTTGGTAGTTTTAAAGCCACTCGAAGGTGGCGTTGCAGCAGTTGATGCATATCGTCGTTTTGACGAGATGCAGCCTGCTTCAGGATCGCTTGAGCGTATGCATCAGGCTCTAGAAGCACAAGATGTTGCATCAATACTTGAAAGTATGAGTAACAATCTTGCAGATGTAGCGCTCGATTTGCTTCCAGAGTGTGGACGTGCCCTCGACTGGCTTTTGAGCCAGCCTGAGGTTATCGCAGGTCAGGTAACTGGCTCTGGCGCATGCGTCTTTGGTTTTGTTGATAGTGCTGCTACTGCGCAGGCTATTGCAGATGCCGCTTCTGAAGCCGGTCCTTGGTGGAGTTGTGCCACCCACCTGCGCTAAGCAGGACATACGTTCAAATGTGTTAGGATTATTGCGGTTGGCGTTGTCGGGTTGTGGCTCAGTTTGGTAGAGCATCGCGTTCGGGACGCGAGGGTCGCTGGTTCGAATCCAGTCAACCCGACCAGACTTTTGAGTTGGTAAACGCACGACCTTGTAATATCCGGTGGTTTTCTCGGAAATTTACCGGAACATATGCGTATAATGAGTACGTTACTCCTCAAAGTTGAGGTAAGACGGCGTACGGGTTATACTCGTACAACTGTGTACTTGCTTTGTAAGTTTTCAAATCGGTATTCATCATTATTTTGCTGGAGGTTCCATCATGAAGCTTGGTCCTATGGAGCTCGCTGTTATCCTCATCGTAGTTCTTCTTATCTTTGGTCCTAAAAACCTTCCAAAGCTTGGTAAGGCTGTAGGTTCTACCGTAAAGAACATCCGTGAGGGCCTTTCTGGCGAGGATGAGAAAGAGCAGCCAGCTCAGATTGCCGAGGCAGAGGAAGACGAGGTAGCTCAGCTTGAGCGCCAGCTCGCAGAGGCTAAGGCAAAGAAGGCTGCACAGGTAGATTCTGACGCAGACGCAGAGTAATTACTGCTGGGCTTTGCGCCAAGAATTATCAAAATTGTTAGTTTCGAGTTGGGCATAGGTCTCCCTTTGGGGGCTTATGCCTATCGATGTTGTAAGGGGTCCCATTTATGGACGTAAATCAGGTTGTTCTTACCGCTGAGGGTCGCGCAAAACTTCTTGATGAGCTCGAGTATCGCGAGGGTGAACTCTCTCAGAAGATCGTTGAGGACATCAAGGCTGCTCGTGACTTCGGCGACCTTTCCGAGAACTCCGAGTATGATGCTGCTAAGGATGCTCAGGCAAAGAACGCTGCTCGTATTGCTGAGATTCAGGCAATTCTTGCTAACGCTATTGAGGCAGACGTTAACGATCATACGCTTACTGTTTCCATTGGCTGCACCGTTTCTTTGGTAGATATCGAGGGTGAGGCAGTAGACTTTACACTCGTAGGTACTACCGAGACCGATTCTTTGAATCACCGCATTTCCAATGAGAGCCCAGTTGGCAAAGCTATCATTGGTCACGCTAAGGGTGAAACCGTTGAGGTAGTTACCCCTTCTGGTAAGGTCCGTACGTACACCATTGCCGAGATTTCTCGTTAATAATTTATTGTATGGATAAGCTCCCTTTAGCTTTGCTTGAGGGAGCTTTATTGTTTATTTAGATTGAAAGGTGCCTATCGTGTCCGAGAATACCTGCGAAACTCCTCAGGTTGATGAGGCTACATTGCTCAACGACGAGCGCGCTATGCGTCGTTCACGTCGTCGTGCCATGATTGATGCTGGCAAGGAACCTTATGCTCATAAGTACGATCTTGACGCTCACAATCTTGAGCTTGAGGATAAGTACGCCGATCTTGAGCCTGGAGAGAGCACTGAGGACGTAGTCCGTATTGCTGGTCGTATTGTTGCAATTCGTAACCAGGGCAAGATTGCATTTGCTGTACTCCGTGACTCCACGGGCGATATCCAGCTTTTCTGCCGCATTAACGATATGCGTGAGCAGGATTGGGAGATGCTTGATTCTCTCGACCTTGGTGACTTCATTGGCGTAGAGGGCACTGTTTTGCGCACGCGCCGCGGCCAGCTCTCCATTGCTCCTACCGAGCTTACGTTCTTGACCAAGTCTTGCCGTCCTTTGCCAGAGAAGTTCCATGGCTTGTCTGACCGTGAGACTCGTTATCGTCAGCGCTATGTTGACTTGGTAATGAATCCAGAGGTTAAGCAGACCTTCTTGAAGCGCTTCAAGATTATTGCTGCTATCCGTGCATGGTTGGCATCCGAGGACTTCCTCGAGGTAGAAACCCCAATGCTTCACCCAATCATGGGTGGCGCAAATGCTCGTCCATTCATTACTCACCACAATGCGCTCGACATGAACTTGTACTTGCGTATTGCTCCAGAGCTTAACTTGAAGCGTCTTTTGGTTGGTGGCTATGAGCGCGTATTCGAGCTCAACCGCTGCTTCCGCAATGAGGGCATGGATCAGACTCACAATCCAGAGTTCACTACCATGGAGGCTTACCAGGCATACACCGACGTTGAGGGTATGAAGTTGCTCGCAATGGGTTGCATCAAGGCTGCTAATGCAGCCGTTAACGACTCTGAGCAGATTATGTACCAGGGTCAGGTTATCGACTTGTCTGGCGTATGGGCTTCTCGTCCAATGACCGAGATTGTATCTGACGTTTGTGGTTGCGAGATTACCATGGACACTCCAATTGAGGAGCTCCGTGAGCACGCAACTAAGCATGGCGTTGAGGTAAAGCCAGAGTGGACCGCAGGTAAGCTTATTGCCGAGATTTATGACGAGTGCGGCGAGGATTCTATTGTTAATCCAACCTTCGTTTGCGATTATCCAGTAGAGGTTTCTCCACTTTCTAAGCGTCGTAGCGATGACCCACGTTTGACCGAGCGTTTTGAGCTCGTTATCGCAGGTCACGAGTATGCAAATGCATTCTCCGAGCTTAATGACCCGGTAGATCAGGAAGAGCGCTTTGCAGCTCAGGTTGCAGCTAAGGATTCTGGCGACGATGAGGCTATGATGTTCGATCATGACTTCGTTCGTGCACTTGAGTATGGTATGCCACCTGCAGGCGGTATTGGCATTGGCATCGACCGTGTTGTTATGCTTTTGACCGACTCTGCATCCATTCGTGACGTCCTTCTCTTCCCACACATGCGTCCAGAGAAGATCGCTGCATCTGCCGAGAAGACCCCTGCAGCAGAGCAGACCAGCTGCGCTGAGGGCGAGGTTTGCGACTGCGGATGCAACGAGACTTGCTCTTGTGAGTGCGAGATTTCTTCTGAGAAGATTGACTTCTCTAAGGTAGAGATTGAGCCATTGTTCGAGGACATGGTTGATTTCGATACGTTTAGCAAGTCTGATTTCCGTGCAGTAAAGGTAAAGGCATGCGAGGCTGTTAAGAAGTCCAAGAAGTTGCTCAACTTCACCTTGGATGACGGTACCGATACTGAGCGTACTATTTTGTCTGGTATTCATATGTACTATGAGCCAGAGGAGCTCGTTGGTAAGACTTTGCTTGCTATTACCAACTTGCCACCACGCAAGATGATGGGTATTGATTCTTGCGGTATGCTGATCTCTGCTATTCATAGCGAGGAAGGCGAGGAGCGCTTGAACTTGATTATGCTCGATGAGCACATTCCAGCTGGCGCTAAGATGTACTAATGCTATTCACCCTCTTTTTGTCGTCTTGCGGCGCAGAAAGAGGGTGTTTTTAGATGTGCGCATTGCGTAGGCAAAATATAGGCGCGCTGTGAAGAGCGCGTAGAAATGTCCGCTCGTTTTATATATACGCCGCTTGCGTGGTTTGAATGTTACGCGTTCATGTCGCACGCTTTTCAGGTTGTATCATAAAAATGATAAGTAAGAGCCTTTATAGGAATGTAGGAAAATGGCACGCAAAGTAACGCTCAAAGAAATCGCAAAAGAAGTTGGCCTTTCGGTCACAACTGTTTCGCTCGTTTTGAACGATCGTGAATGCCGCGTTTCAGAAGAAAATCGTCGCCGCATTAAGACTATTGCGCGCGAGAAGCACTATGTTCCAAATCAGATTGCGCGCAGCTTGGTAACTCAGCACTCCATGACACTGGGTTTGATTGTTCCAGATCTTGAGACACACTTGTATGGCGCTATGGCAAAAAAGCTCGAGCGTATTTGTCGTGAGGCAGGCTATGCCTTGTTCATTACCTCTTCTCATGACCATACTGTCGATGATATGCGCCTGTTGCATATGTTTTGGAATCGTGGCGTAGATGGTGTTTTCTACGTCCCTTCAACGAAGTCTGCAACCAGTAATGAACTGATGGATATGCTTTCAAACTACGCTATCCCTGGTGTTGTTATTGGTCGTTCTGCTGTTCATGTTCCTTGGGACAGCGTCTCATTTGATAACCGTGCAGGTGGCCGTGTGGCAACGCGTGCTCTGCTGGATGCTGGTCATACTAAGATTGGCTGCTTGATTAATGCGACGCATACCGTATCTGGTCATCAGCGTGCAGAAGGCTATGTTGAGGCATTCCACGAGGCTGGTCTTAAATTTGACCAGTCATTAATTGTTGAATGTGATCGTTCTATTGAGGGTGGCCGCACGGGATGCGAGAAACTGCTTGAGGCAGGCGTTACCGGTATTGTTGCCGCTGACGATATCTTGACCTACGGCACAATGCACACGCTCTACGCCCATGGCCTTAAAGTTCCCGATGACATCTCTGTTGTTGGTTACGACTTGGCTGGCATGCGTGATATGTTTAGCCCAGCAATCACTACCGTTGATGCAAATATTGACGAGATGATTTCTCAGGCTTTCGATTTGCTTTCTACGCGATTGGGTAAGGATGCAGAGGAGCCAAGTGAGAAGAAGCTGCATCATATGATTGCTCCTTGTCTTACGCACAAGGCTTCCATTGGTAATTTATAGTTGCCCTAAATAATGGCGCTCCTGTTTGATTTTTGTTGAAAATCGAGCAGGTGCGTCATTTTGCATTCAAAGGGTATCGTGTAATAATAAAAGAATTGAAATTTAGCTCTGGATGCGCAGGGACAGGTGCATCCAGTACGTATAGTTAGAGGTATTCATGCTAGATCGATTCACGGACCGCGCGCGTCGAGCGATGTCCATGGCAAAAGAAGAGGCGCTCGCTCGCCACTTGTCTCAGGTGGGTACTGAGCATCTTTTGCTGGCACTTGCCAAGCAAGAAGATGGCGTAGCTTTTGAGGCTCTGCGAAAACTTGATATTTCCTACGACGACATCAACGAAGAGATTGATGATGTTGATGGAGCTCCTGCCGAGAAAGACCAACAGTCCTTATCGGCAGAAGAAGATGCACAGGATACAGACGTTGCAGCTTCAGGCGAAGGCGAGACGTCTGACGACGCTCATGATGAGATGGCTGCCAAGAAGCTTTCCTTTACTCCAATGGTTATTAAGGTCATGGAGCACTCCTTTACTGAGGCGCGTAAAAATGGCCAGGCATATGTATCGACCGAGCATTTGCTGTTGGGCATTAGCAACGAGCGTAGCTGCCAGGCATATAAGATTTTGTCGCGTTTGGGTGTATCTGCTGCATCGATTCAGCGTCAGATTGAAGAGCTGACTTCTGACGATAAGCGCGGCGGTCGCAAGATGGCTGGTTCGACTTCTGGTCGTGCAGGCGCGGGTATTCCGTTCTTTGGTGGCGCGGGTCGCGGCGATGATGCAAAGTCTGTTCTCGAGACATATGGTACGAACCTTACGCAGAAGGCGGCGGACGGCAAGCTCGATCCTGTTATTGGCCGCGATGGCGAAATTAATCGTGTCATGGAAATTCTTTGCCGCCGTACCAAGAACAATCCACTCATTTTGGGTGATCCAGGCGTTGGCAAGACAGCAATTGTAGAGGGCTTGGCTCAAAAAATTGCTGCGGGAGATGTTCCTGATAACCTGCACAACATGAAGGTCATTGCATTGGATCTTCCTGGTTTGGTTGCAGGAGCTAAATACCGCGGTGAGTTTGAGGAGCGTTTGAAGAACGTCATCGACGAGGCAACCGAGGCTGACGACGTTATTTTGTTCTTTGACGAGATGCATACGCTTATTGGTGCAGGTTCTGCAGAGGGATCGATTGATGCTTCTTCTATGCTCAAGCCAGTTCTTGCACGTGGCGCATTTCAAATTATTGGAGCTACAACAGCTGAGGAGTTCCGCAAGAATCTTGCGAAGGATCCTGCATTTGAGCGTCGTTTCCAATCTGTTGATATTGCAGAGCCAAGCGTAGAGCAGACGGTCGCCATTTTGCATCGCTTGCAAGAAAATTACGAGCGTCATCACCACGTTGTTTATACCAATGCAGCCCTTGAGGCGGCAGCTAGTTTGTCTGCTCGCTACATTCAAGATCGATTCTTGCCAGATAAGGCAATCGACCTGATTGACGAGGCTGGTTCTCGTTCGAATATTGCACGCAATCATCCTCCAGCAAATGTCGTTGCGGCTCAGCATCGCTACGAAGAGGCAAAGGCAAAGCTTGAGGCTTGCAAGAATCAAGATGACTTAGAGGCTCAAAAAGAATTGACTGACGAGCTTAATAGCTGTGAAGTCAACATGAAGGAGGCTCGTGCTGTTTGGAAGCAGTCATTGCAGGATAACCCCGATCCAATCGACGTAGCTCAGATTGCAGATATCGTTGCTATTAGCTCGGGAGTTCCCGTATCGACGCTTACTCAAGAAGAGTCGTATCGCCTGCTTAACTGTGAAGAGGCTCTGCGCAAGCATGTTATTGGCCAAGATGAGGCTGTCTTAGGTGTTGCACGCGCAATTAGACGCTCTCGTTCTCCTTTGAAAGATCCTCGCCGCCCTGGTGGTTCATTCATTTTCTTGGGCCCTACCGGTGTTGGAAAGACGGAACTTGCAAAACAGCTTGCAGAGTATTTGTTTGGCTCTAAGGATGCCCTTATTAGCTTTGATATGTCTGAGTTCTCAAGCGAGTACGAGGTTTCAAAGCTCATTGGTGCGCCTCCAGGATATGTAGGCCATGATGAGGGAGGCCAGCTTACCAAGGCGGTTCGTCGTCATCCATACTCTGTCATTTTGTTTGACGAGATTGAAAAGGCACATCCAGATATCTTCAACATTTTGTTGCAGGTACTCGATGAAGGTCGTCTGACTGATGGTCAGGGTCGTCGTGTAGACTTTAGAAACACCGTTATCATCATGACGTCTAATGTCGGTGCACGAGAAATTGCACAAACCGCAACCATTGGTTTTGGTAATGGTGCACAGATTTCTCAGCAAGAAATCAAGTCGCGTGCAATGTCTGAGCTCAAGCGTATGTTCCGCCCAGAGTTCCTCAATCGTGTCGATGACATTGTGGTCTTCTCGGCATTGACCGATGACGATCTGGTAAAGATTGCGGCATTGCTCGTAGAAGAGCTGCGCCAGCGTCTTGTTGCCAATGGTATGTCGTTGGTAATTAGCGATGCAGCACTGAAGGCAATCGTAGAAGAAGGTACCGATAAGGCCTATGGCGCACGTCCTTTGCGCCGTGCAATTCAGACGCTTATTGAAGATCCTTTGTCCGAGGAGCTTCTTGCAGGCTCTTGGAAAGCGGGAGACGTTGTTGCTATTGACGTAGCGAGTGCTGAGCGCTTTGAGGCGGGCTCTCCACGCTTGGCATTTAAGCATGCTTCCCAACAGCAGGCACAAGCTGCGCTCGATGAGGCTCAAATGCTTCTTGCACAGGCTGACGATGAGGGCTTTGATCATATTGCTCGTACATCTTCCTCCTATGGTATTCCTGCGCTCAGCGGTGGTAGCACTGGTGGCGCTGCAGGGGCTGGAGCTGGTGCTTGCTAAGTTCTTGAGAACTTATCGGCAAAACGTGAATAAAAGTTATAAAACAACCAGAGAGGATAAAAAAGTCGCTCTCTGGTTGTTTTTTTCGTCACAAACGCCTATTTCGTGCGATGATATACACAGATTATATTTAGTTATGTAGTACGGAGGACAACGTGGATAGAACCGAAACTCAAATGCGCCTCAACGAAGCCATCCGTCTTACTGCGCCGGGACAACCATTGCGTTCTGCTCTTGACATGATTATTGCAGGTCACTTGGGAGCACTTATTTGTGTTGGTGATACTGACAACGTTTTGGCCGCCGGCAATGATGGCTTTCCGCTCAATATCTCCTTTACTGCTAACCGTCTTTTTGAGCTTTCAAAGATGGACGGTTCTGTTGTAGTTAATGATGATATTTCTCAGATTGTACGCGCAAATTTCCATCTTAATCCAGACCCATCGCTTGCAACGAGCGAGACGGGAATGCGTCATCGTACTGCAGCGCGTATGTCTGTGCTCACTCATGCAATTGTTATTTCTGTATCTGAGCGCCGTGGTATTGCTCATGTTTTTGTAAATGGTCAAAGCTATCAGGTTCAAACCGTTGCAGATGTTATGACGTCGGTCAATCAGCTTGTTGCAACATTGCAGACCACGCGTGGTTCACTTGATCGCAGCTTGTTGCGTCTGACCGCACTTGAGCTTGATGACTACGTAACGCTTGCAGATATTACCGAGATTTTCTCGAGCTTTGAGCTTTTGATGCAAGCCCGAGAAGAACTTGAGCTGTGTATTGCTAAGCTTGGCACTAAGGGCAAGCTGGTACGTATGCAGTTGGAGCAGCTTGCTGGCTCTGCGATGGATGATGAATACAATCGCATGATTCGTGACTACGCCGCAGATTCTTCTGATGATAATGCTATTGCCATTAGAAACTGCTTTAACCGCATGACGCCTCAGCAGCTTACGAGCCCTGTTCGTGTTGCAGAAGTTTTGGGCTATTCAAATCTTGATGAGGATTCTGTCATGACTCCTTTGGGTTTGCGTACCTTGTCTCGTGTTTCTGTTGTTCGTGAGAGCGTTGCAGAGCGCCTTATTGATGAATACGGTTCTTTGCCAGAGCTTCTCAATGATATTCGCCGTGATCCAGAGCGTTTTGGTGAGTATGGCGTTAATAATCCAACAATTCTTGCAGATAGTCTTTCTCGTATGCAAAGACGCCAAAACTAACGGAGTGAATTGTGCAAAAAGATACACCTCGTGTTTTAGCTGTTATTGCAGCAGGAGGATCAGGTACGCGCTTTGGCAATCCAGGCGGCAAACAGCTCGTAGATGTTGCTGGAAAGCCCTTGTTGCGTTGGTCAATAGAGGCCTTTGCGCAGTCTAGCTATGTTGATGCGCTCTGCGTTGTTTGTCCTGTTGCAGAACAATCACGCATGAAGCCCGTATTAGAGGGGCTTGATAAGCCTATTTGTTTTGTTGAGTCGGGCGCAGAGCGTCAAGAGTCAACGTACAACGGCATTTTATATGCGTGCGAGGGCAACTTTGATATTGTCGCAATTCATGATGGAGCACGTCCGCTTATCATGACGCAGACGATTGATGAGGCAATAGAAGAGCTGCTGCAACACACTGAGGCTGACGGCGTAATTTGTGCTCATCCTGCAATCGATACACTCAAGCAGGTGAATGAGGACGGCGTGATTGTCTCTACGCCTGATCGCAGTCAGTACTGGTGTGCTCAGACCCCTCAAGTATTTTGGACTTCTCGCATTAGCAACGCCCATAAGGTTGCCCGCGAGAAGGCGTATTTGGGCACCGATGATGCATCACTTATTGAGCTTATCGGCGGCTGTGTACGTGTGGTTAAGAGCCCGCGCGACAATACAAAGGTTACCGTTCCAGAAGACTTGTTGCCGGTTACTGCAATTATGCAAGCGCGCCTTCAAGAGAGGGTGAACTAAATGAGTTCATTGCGTATTGGCCATGGATATGATGTCCATAAATTAGTTGAAGGACGTCGCCTCATTTTGGGCGGCGTTGACATTGAGTATGAACGAGGGCTTTTGGGTCACTCGGATGCCGATGTTGTGGTTCACGCATTGGCAGATGCAATTTTGGGCGCTATGCGTGGTGGAGATATTGGCAAGTTGTTTCCCGACACCGATCCTCGCTACAAAGATGCAGACTCGCTTGTTCTTTTGCGCCATGTGATGGAATATGCACGTGAGCAGGGATTTGAGCTTGTAGATTGTGACTGCACGATTGCATGTCAGGCACCAAAGCTGTCGCCTCATCGCGATGCTATGCGTACAAATATTGCGCGTGCACTAGACGTTGATGTTGAGTGTGTAGGACTTAAAGCTACTACGACCGAGAAGCTCGGCTTTGTTGGTCAAGGTGAGGGAATTGCTGCTTGGGCAGTTTGTTTACTTGAGCGATGTTGTCAGTAACTTCTCTTAACGAAACACTATACGTAGATTACTGTTATCATGCATATGGTCATTGATAACAACAAGGAGCTATTTTATGCGTATTTATAATTCCAAAAATCACCGCAAAGAGGAGTTTACTCCTATTGACGAGGGCAAGGTACGTATGTATACCTGCGGCCCTACCGTCTATGACCAGATTCACATTGGCAATGCTCGTACCTTTTTGAGCTTTGATGTTATTCGCCGTTGGTTCATTGCATCTGGCTATGAGGTAACCTTTGCACAGAATTTAACTGACGTTGATGACAAGATTATTGCTCGCGCAAACGAGCAGGGTCGTACGGCAGAAGAAGTTGCAACCGAGTTCTCCGATGCATTTATCACTCAGATGCGTCGCTTCAATATTCTCGATCCAGATATTCGCCCTCGCGCCACCAAGGAGATTGGCTCCATGATCAAGATGATCAAGGGCCTCATTGAGGGTGGACACGCATATGCTGCAGACAACGGCGATGTCTATTTCTCTGTCCGTTCTGATGCAAACTATGGTGAGGTTTCTGGTCGCAACATTGACGACCTTATGGTTGGCGCTCGTATTGAGGAGAATGACCTCAAGCGCGATCCTCTCGACTTTGCTTTGTGGAAGGCTGCAAAGCCTGGTGAGCCTAGCTGGCCAAGCCCTTGGGGCGAGGGCCGTCCTGGCTGGCATACCGAGTGCGCAGCAATGGTACATCGCTATTTGGGCACCCCAATTGATATTCACGGTGGCGGCTCTGACTTGTCTTTCCCTCACCACGAGAACGAATGTGCACAGGCAACTTGCTGCTGGCACGTACCTTTTGTAAACACCTGGATGCACACAGGCATGCTGCTTGTAGACGGTGAGAAGATGTCTAAGTCTTTGGGCAACTTCTTCACCCTCAAAGAGGTTTTGGACGCACATTCTGGTGCAGCGCTTCGTCTGCTTATGCTCCAGACTCACTACCGCTCACCACTCGACTTCTCTTGGGAGCGTCTTGAGGGTGCAGAGTCTTCGCTTACTCGCATTGCAGGTACCGTTCACAACCTTCGTTGGGCTGCCGAGAAGACCGCAGGTGCAGCAGACTCACAGCTCGCTGCAGAGCTTACGCAGAAGGCTGCATCGGCTCGCGAAGAGTTTGTCACCAATATGGATGATGACTTCAATACTGCAGGTGCCTTAGGCGCTATGTTTGGCTTGGTTTCTGCCTCTAACATTTACCTTGAGAAGGCAGCTGGCGCAGTTGACGTTGAGGCTGTTCAGACTGCTGCAGGTGTTCTTGAGTATGCATTTGACGCATTGGGCATTGTTCTTCCTGAGGCAGCTGTTGAGTTGCCAGCAGAGCTTGTAGAAATTGCTCATGATGTATCTGAGTATGCAGGCGACGATATTAATGAGGCTGCAGAGGCTGTTTTGGCTGCTCGTGCCCAGGCTCGTGCAAATAAGGACTGGGGTCGTGCAGACCTTATCCGCGATACACTCGCTCAGCTTGGCTTGGCAATTGAGGACACTGCTGCAGGTTCTCGCATTAAGCGTGCTTAAAGCTTAACTGATACGTATATATGATCTACACCCGGTGCTTTGCGCATCGGGTGTTTGTCTAGATAGCTAAAGGATTAATATGGCAGATTATATTGAAGGCCGTCGCGCTGCTGCAGAGGCATTGCGTTGCGGTTTCCCGCTGAGGCGTGCGTTTGTTCAAAAGGGTGTCAATGCAGACCCAAAGTTTGAGCAGCTGGTAAAGCAACTGCGCGCAAGCGGTATTAGCGTGAAAGAAGTTGCACGTCCATCTTTGGATCGTTTGAGCAGCCACGGCGCACATCAGGGTATTGTTATTGAGTGTGAGCCATTCCCTTACGCTTCCATCAATGACATTATTAAGCGCTCGGGCACGGGCTCTGCCCTTGTAGTTGTACTCGACCACGTTACCGACGAAGGTAACTTTGGTGCAATTGTTCGCTCTGCAGAAATTGTTGGAGCAGCAGGTGTCATCATTGCCAACCGCCGCGCAGCATCAGTTGGCGTAGGTGCATTTAAGACGTCTGCAGGTGCTGTTATGCATGTACCTATCGCACAGGTATCTAATTTGGCTGCAGCTATCGATAAGCTCAAAGAGGCAGGTTTTTGGGTTGGCGGTGCTTCCGAGCACGCTCATGAAGACTGCTGGGATTCTCCTATGGACGGTCGCTTTGCGCTCGTTATGGGTTCTGAGGGCAACGGTATTTCTCAGCTCGTACAAAAGAAGTGTGACTTCTTGACCAAGCTTCCACAGCGCGGTATGACTGAGAGCCTCAATGTTGCTCAGGCTTGTACCGTTTTGTGTTACGAGTGGATGCGCCGCAGCTGGGATACGCTGTCTTAATGTATTAGATTAGGTTGATAAAAGTGGCTGTTTCTAGTAATCGACGTGAGTTGCTTGTAGTTGACGGATATAACGTTATCCACGGTATTCCTCGCTACGAAAAGCTTGTATATACGTCATCACCAGATCGCTTATCTAACGATATTCACGTTCGTGCCCGAGAAGCTCTTATTAATGATGTTGCTTCATTTGCTATTGGTAAATACGATGCGGTAATTGTCTTTGACGGTGCGGGCAACGTAGATCCAGAGCGCAATACGACACATACCGCAGGAATTCGTGTTGTCTTTTCACCAACGGGTGTTTCTGCTGACTATGTTATTGAAGATCTTTGCACGCGTGAGAGGGAGGCAGGACGTCCTTGTTCGTTAGTAACCTCTGACGCAACGATTCAAGCTGTAGCTATGGGTAAAGGCGTTACGCGCATTTCTGCTCGTATGCTGGCAGAAGAACTTCATGTTCTCGATAAGGACATTTCTCATGAGATTGAAGATGCTAAGCCTATGAAGCTCACCATGGCTGATCGTCTGAGTCCTGAGATGCGTGAAAAGCTTGATATATTACGCGGTAGGAAAAAGTAGAGATATTGGATACATCTCCATATCTTTTGATTTGTTTAATTTTTTACTTGCACTCAAGGAAATCTCACGGTATTCTAAATCATGCACGCGCCGGCGTAGCTCAATGGCAGAGCAACGGTTTTGTAAACCGTTGGTTACGGGTTCGACTCCTGCCGCCGGCTCCAGCTAAACAAACAAGCCAGTAGACGGTTTCGTCTGCTGGCTTTTTTGTTACCAATTTAGATCTAATTGAATAGAGCCGTAATAAGGCCTCAAAGCCACTACCTGCGCACTTCACAAGATGTTCACGAAAATGTACAAAATATAGAGACAAGAAATACCCTCTGACCTGCGGAAACGTAAATATTCGAAAATAGGTTACGCCCGGCTGCGTGGTATAGTTGACACGAGGTATGCGACGGGCGTATTATCCCTCTTGCAGAAAGCGAATGCGACAAACGCAAACGCAGTGCTGCTTGAATGGGCGTGTGCCCGAGTGGTTAATGGGGACGGGCTGTAAACCCGTTGGCTATGCCTACCAAGGTTCGAATCCTTGCGCGCCCACCATTCAAGCCTGTATAGCTCAGTCGGTAGAGCACTTCGTTGGTAACGAAGAGGTCACCGGTTCAAGTCCGGTTGCAGGCTCCATTTTTGGCGGTGTAGCTCAGTTGGCTAGAGCGCACGGTTCATACCCGTGTTGCCACTGGTTCGAATCCAGTCACCGCTACCAGGTACCACAGCGGCGCTCCTAAACGTTAGGGGAGCCGCTTTATAGGTTAAGTCCATAAAGTTTGGACGAATTTTAGGAGGCTCCATGGCTAAGGAGAAGTTCGAGCGTGGTAAGGACCACGTAAATATCGGCACCATTGGTCACGTTGACCACGGTAAAACCACCCTCACCGCTGCAATTTCTAAGTGCCTTTCTGAGAATGACGGCACCCACGGCACTGCAGGTGCAGACTTCACCGCATTCGAGAACATCGATAAGGCTCCAGAGGAGCGCGAGCGCGGTATTACCATTTCTGCTGCTCACATCGAGTATCAGACCGACAAGCGTCACTACGCACACGTTGACTGCCCAGGCCACGCTGACTACGTTAAGAACATGATTACCGGTGCTGCACAGATGGACGGCGCTATCCTCGTAATCGCTGCAACCGATGGTCCTATGGCTCAGACCCGCGAGCACATCCTTCTCGCTCGTCAGGTTGGCGTTCCTTACATCGTTGTATTCCTTAACAAGTGCGACATGGTAGACGACGACGAGCTTCTCGACCTCGTTGAGATGGAGACTCGTGACCTCCTTTCTTCCTACGACTTCCCAGGCGATGACCTTCCAGTTATCCGCGGTTCTGCATACGGCGCTCTCCAGGGCGAGCAGAAGTGGGTTGACACCATCTGGGAGCTCATGGACGCAGTTGATGAGTACATTCCTACCCCAGATCGTGACATCGACAAGCCATTCTTGATGGCTATCGAGGACATCTTCACCATTACCGGTCGTGGCACCGTTGCTACCGGCCGTGTTGAGCGTGGCCAGCTCCACCTCAACGACGAGCTCGAGATCCTTGGTATCAAGGAGACCCAGAAGTCCGTCTGCACCGGTGTTGAGATGTTCCACAAGCTTCTCGATTACGCAGAGGCTGGCGACAACATTGGTTGCCTCCTTCGTGGTATCAAGCGTGAGGACATCCTCCGCGGCCAGGTTCTCGCAAAGCCAGGCTCTGTACAGTGCCACACTAAGTTCACCGGTCAGGTATACATCCTTACCAAGGAAGAGGGCGGCCGTCACACCCCATTCTTCGATGGCTATCGTCCACAGTTCTACTTCCGTACCACCGACGTTACCGGTATTGCACACCTCCCAGAGGGTGTAGAGATGGTAATGCCTGGTGATAACGTAGAGATCACCGCTGAGCTCATCCACCCAATCGCAATGGAGGAGGGCCTCAAGTTCGCTATCCGTGAGGGTGGCCGTACTGTAGGTTCCGGCCGTGTTGCAACCATCGTTGAGTAAATTTTAGTTACTCTTGATATTTGGTTAATTACCCGGCTCCCAGTTCGGGGGCCGGGTTTTTTCTGTCCCGGCGACAACGTTCCGCTTTTGGAATGCTGCTCATTAACTGGAGCGGCACGTTTTCGCTAGGACGAATTTTCGCGAGAAAATGCGATTAAATTGTGGAACGTATTTGCAGAAAATACTTGCGCGTTCTCGCTTCTTGACAAGGTAGGATAAAACCGTTTAAAATACCCTACCGTACCTCATTTGAGGTAATTAATGGGAGGTAAACATATGCGTACTTTGGTTACTCTGGCATGTTCTGAGTGCAAGCGTCGTAACTACACGACCACCAAGAATAAGGCAAACAATCCTGAGCGCATGGAGCTCAAGAAGTATTGCCCTTGGTGCAAGCAGCACACCCTGCACAAGGAAACTCGCTAGTTTATAACTTATAGGTCAGTAGTTCAATTGGTAGAGCAGCGGTCTCCAAAACCGCCTGTTGAGGGTTCGAGTCCTTCCTGGCCTGCCAGAAATTTTAACCCGTAAGCCTCTCCGGAGGCTTACGGTGTCTTAATGTAAAGAGCTTTTTTCTATTATTAAGGAAGCCACATGGCGAAAGATATTGACAAATCTGCAGCAAAGCAGAAGGCACGAGAGGAACACATTAAGCGTACCTCTCAGAATGCTAGCTCAGCTAAGTCCGCCACTAAGGCTGCCGAAAAGAAGTCCAACAAGAGTGGTAAGAAACCTGGCTTTTTTGCTCGTGTAAAGGCTTATTTTGCAGCCGTTCGCACTGAGCTTCGCCGAGTAGTATGGCCTTCAAAGAAGGACCTCGTAAACTATTCTGTAGCTGTTATTGCTACGCTTCTTATCGTTGGCGTTCTTATCGCTGGTCTTGACACCATTATTGGTGAGGGTCTTGTTCTTCTTGCAGGACTGAGGGGTTAGTATGGCTAAGCGTTGGTATGTAGTTCATACCTATTCTGGTTATGAGAACCGTGTAAAGAGCGATCTTGAGCGTCGTGTTGAGACGATGAACATGCAGGATCGTATTTTTGATATTCAGATCCCTATGGAGACTGTCACCGAGATTAAAGAGGGTGGCAAGCGTGAAACTAAGGACGAGAAGGTATTCCCTGGCTATGTCTTAGTTCGCATGCAGATGGACGATGAGTCTTGGACTTGCGTTCGCAATACTCCAGGTGTTACTGGTTTCTTGGGTGGTAATGGTAAGCCTGCACCACTTTCTCGTGAAGAGTATAACAAGATTATGGGCCGCACTAATAAGGCTAAGGCTCCTAAGTGCAACGTAACCCATCTTGAGGTTGGCACCCCTGTTAAGGTTGTTGAGGGTCCTTTGGTTGACTTTGACGGCCTTGTATCCGAGGTTATGCCTGAGGCTGGCAAGGTAAAGGTTTCTCTTGAGATCTTTGGTCGCGAGACTCCTGTCGAGCTTAACTTCAATCAGATTACTACTAATCTTAAGTAATCAATTCTTTTTTGATACGTTCGCGCTCGCTTGTTCTCCAATGGAGTGCTTCTAGCAAACGTGCGCTTACGCGATAGCTTTTGAGCACTGAACGTTTATTTAATTAGAAGGGAACAGTCATGGCAGAGAAGAAGGTCACGACCGTTATTAAGCTTCAGATTCCTGCAGGCGCTGCAAATCCAGCTCCTCCAGTAGGTCCTGCACTTGGTGCAGCACAGGTTAACATCATGCAGTTCTGCCAGGCATTTAATGCTGCAACTGCTGATATGCACGGCGATATCATCCCAGTAGAGATTTCTGTTTTTGAGGATCGCACCTTTGAGTTCGTTACCAAGACTCCTCCAGCTTCTTACCTCATTAAGAAGGAGCTCGGTCTTAAGTCTGGTTCCGGCGTTCCACAGCGCGACAAGGTTGGTCAGCTTTCCGCTGAGCAGCTCACCAAGATCGCTGAGACCAAGATGCCTGACCTCAACGCAAACGACCTTGAGGCTGCTAAGAAGATCATCGCTGGTACCGCTCGCTCCATGGGCGTAACCATCGCTGAGTAAATAGCAATAATTATTTAGTTTACTTGACCGCTTTCATCCGAAAGCGGTCTTGTGTGTGCAATAGGGCACACTACGATATGAGTGGGAGGCTCGCAAGAGCTGTTTGACCACTGGAGGTATTGACATGGCAAAGCATGGCAAAAAGTTCAACGAGGCTGCTGCTAAGGTAGACTCCGACAATCTCTACACCCCACTTCAGGCTATGAAGCTTGTTAAGGAGATTGCTCCTGCAAAGTTCGACGAGACCGTTGAGGTTCACTTCCGTTTGGGCATTGACCCACGTAAGGCAGATCAGAACATTCGTGGTTCTATCTCCCTTCCTCACGGCACCGGCAAGACTGTTCGCGTAGCTGTTTTCGCTGAGGGCGAGAAGGCTCGTGAGGCAGAAGAGGCTGGCGCAGACGTAATCGGTTCTGACGAGCTCGTAGCTGCAATTCAGAAGGGCGAGATTAACTTCGACGCTGCAATTGCTACCCCTAACATGATGGCTAAGGTTGGCCGTATTGGTAAGATCCTTGGTCCTCGTGGTCTCATGCCAAACCCTAAGCTTGGTACCGTAACCATGGATGTTGCAAAGATGGTTGCTGAGCTCAAGGCTGGCCGTGTTGAGTATCGTGCAGACCGTTATGGTATCTGCCACGTTCCAATGGGTCGCGTATCTTTCGATACCGAGAAGCTCGTTGAGAACTACGCTGCTCTCATCTCTGAGATCGTTCGTGTTAAGCCAGCATCTGCAAAGGGTAAGTACATCAAGTCTGTATCCGTTGCTTCCACCATGGGCCCTGGTGTTTCCATCGACCCAACCAAGCAGCGCGATCTTCTTTCTGAGTAAATCTTACTCTAAGAGGTTTAGAGCTTTAATTGCTGGTACTTGTTTCCAGTACGCAAAAGGACCCCGCATCTTTGGATGCGGGGTCCTTTTTTAATGTCGATTATTCATGTGCGGTAAAAGGTGCAACTGCGCGAATGACAGCGTCGGTTGTTATTCCAACTAATGACAAATCATCCGAATCAATTTTGAGAAGGATTTTGGCATTAAAGCCATAAGGGGTAATTTCATTAAAGCGCAAAACGGGATCAGATTGCAGCGGTGTTACTGTTTCTGCCGCCTGTTTTGCAACGGCTACAATTGTGTCTGCAAGGTCAGCGGGCTGCTCGGTAGAAGCAGATATTGCGATTGGAATTGCAATGCTATTACCAGATGGTAGATGCGTCAGAGAAGTTTTGGACAAAACAGAGTTTGGAATCAAAATGGTTTGTCCAATTGCATTAACTATCGTGGTGTGTCTCCAATTGACATCAGATACCACACCTCTGTTACCACCAATTTCAATATTATCTCCGGGCTGTACAAGGCCAGAAAAAGTCATCTGAACGCCACCAATAAGATTGGCGATGGTATCTTGTAAGCCTAAAGAGATAGCGATACCGCCAACTCCCAAAGCGGCAAACAAGCCGTTGACATTAATGCCAAAACAATTGGAAAGCATAAATCCAATACCATAGATCCAGATTAATGCTCGTACTATATTGACGATGATTGAAGAAGAGGGCAGAGGCGTTGAATCTTTATTGAGGATCTGCCTTGTAGTTTTAGTTGCAATGCGAGAGCAGCTGGCAGTAATAATGATAATGACAGCTGCCCAAAATAATGTTGCCATTGCTGGCAGCATGGTGGCGATGTTGATGTCCACGTAAGAATCCTTAGAGCTTGGTTGAGATTAGGTAGTACTTATAGCGCTTCTACCCAAAAAGCGCTGCACAATAGTATGCAACTGTATGAGGTAGTACAATAAGAAGAATTATTGCTATTTTAGTATAAATGTAGGATAGGTACCTCGACTCATTGCGGAGGTTTATATGGCTGAATTTATTTATCAGATGTACAACGCTCGTAAGAGCCATGGCGATAAGGTCATCTTGGATGACGTAAGCCTTTCATTTTTCCCAGGAGCTAAGATCGGCGTTGTCGGTCCTAATGGTATGGGAAAGTCTACCCTGCTCAAGGTCATGGCGGGTCTTGAAGAGATCGATAACGGCGATGCTCGTTTGACTCCAGGTTATACGGTCGGCATTTTGCAGCAGGAGCCACCACTGGAGGAAGATAAGACCGTTATTGAGAATGTTCGCCTTGCCTTCGGTGATATTCTCGCTAAGATTGATCGCTTCAATGCCATTGGTGAAGAAATGGCAGAGCCTGATGCAGACTTTGATGCTTTAATGGCAGAGATGGGTCAGCTCCAGGACGAGATTGATGCTGCTAATGGTTGGGATTTGGATAGTCAGCTGTCCCAGGCAATGGACGCACTTCAGTGCCCAGATCCAGACATGCCAGTCAATGTATTGTCTGGTGGCGAGCGTCGTCGTGTAGCTTTGTGCCGCCTGTTGCTTGAAGCTCCAGACTTGCTGCTTCTCGACGAGCCAACTAACCATCTGGATGCAGAGTCCATTCTTTGGCTCGAGCAGTTCTTGCGTCGCTATGAGGGCGCTGTTCTTGCAGTAACCCATGATCGCTACTTCCTCGATAACGTTGCAGGTTGGATTTGCGAGGTTGATCGCGGTCAGCTCTTCCCTTATGAGGGTAACTATTCTACATATCTTGAGACTAAGGCTGCACGTATGCGTGCTCAGGGAGCTCGCGAGAAGAAGCTTCTTAAGCGCATTGAAGATGAGCTCGATTGGGTACGCAGCTCTCCTAAGGCACGTCAGGCAAAGAACAAGGCTCGTCTTGAGCGCTATGAGCAGATGGAAGCAGAGGCTCAACAGTTCAAGAAGGTCGACTATACCGATATTCGTATTCCTGTTGGTCCACGCTTGGGTAACAAGATTATTGAGGCAGAGCACCTCCACAAGGGCTTTGGTGACCGTGTATTGATTGACGACCTTTCCTTCTCGCTTCCACGAAACGGCATTGTTGGTGTTATTGGACCAAATGGTGTCGGTAAGTCTACGCTTTTCAAGACCATTGTTGGTCTTGAGCCTTTGGATGGCGGTGACTTGCAAATTGGCGAGTCCGTCAAGATTTCTTACGTAGATCAGGGTCGTGCAGGTATTGATCCCGAGAAGAACGTTTGGGAAGTTGTATCTGATGGTAACGACTTCATTCGCGTTGGCGATCAAGAGATTCCTTCTCGTGCATATGTAGCAAGCTTTGGTTTTAAGGGTTCAGACCAACAGAAGGCCGCAGGAGTCTTGTCTGGCGGTGAGCGCAATCGCTTGAATCTCGCTTTGACGCTCAAGCAGGGCGGCAACTTGTTGTTGCTCGACGAGCCAACCAATGATTTGGATGTTGAGACCCTTGAGTCCCTGGAGAATGCATTGCTCGAGTTCCCAGGCTGCGTAGTTGTCGTTTCCCACGACCGTTGGTTCTTGGATCGTATTGCAACACATATCCTGGCTTGGGAGGGCACCGACGACGAGCCTGGTAACTGGTTCTGGTTTGAGGGTAACTTCGAGTCTTATCAGAAGAACCGCATTGAGCGCTTGGGTGAGGAAGCTTCTCGTCCTCATCGTATTCACCGTAAGCTTACGCGTGACTAACATATCCAGCATGCTTCAAGCATGATTGAGAGGGTTGCACATGGTATTTAATTACAAAGGCTGTGACATACATTATGAGATTGAGGGTACCTGCGGAATGCCGGTGCTCATGCTTCATGGTTTTGGCTGTAACCTCGATCTCATGCGTGGCTGCCTCGAGCCTGCATTTGAGGGTCGTACTGGTTATCGTCGCATTTATGTCGACTTTCCAGGCCACGGACAGTCTGGCGCATCGCTTGATATCGCAAGTTCCGATGAGCTCGTTTCGTGCGTACTTGCACTGATGGATGAGCTGTTTTTAGACGAGCCCTTCTTGGTATGTGGCGAGTCATACGGCGGCTACATTGCCTTGGGCGTAATTTGCACGCGCCCAGATCAGTGCCGTGGTATGCATCTTATTTGTCCTCTGACGGTCGATAGTTTAGAGCATCTTGATGCCGAGAAGCCACGCTTGCTTGTTCGGGATGATGAATATCTTGCTTCTTTGTCTGATGAAGAACGTGAGAGCTTCTTAATGATGGCAACACGTGCCGATAAGACCGTAGGCGAGCGTTTCTTCGCAGAAGACGCTCCTGGTTTTACTCAAGCTAATCCTGAATTTATGGCTGCAATTGACGAGAACTTCCCTTTGTCTGTAGGCATTGATAAGAGCTTGTCAGAGCATCCTTTTGAGGGTCCATCACTTATTTTGTGTGGTCGTCAGGATAGTGTGGTTGGATATCGCGACCAGCAGCGCTTAATCGATCTTATGCCTCGCTGTACGTATGCGATTCTAGACATTGCAGGTCATAACCTACAGATTGAACAGCGCGAGCTTATGATTGCATTTGTCCATGAATGGCTTGATCGAGTAGAGAAGAACTAGTTTCAATACAAAAAGCCTCGTTTCCGCGTGGAAACGAGGCTTTTTCATTAGGCAAGAAAAGAATTA
>SAMEA104404103__coassemble_344_pt1 | contig 34993 bp, 29 predicted proteins | sample SAMEA104404103__metabat2_low_PE_024 | metagenome-assembled genome bin SAMEA104404103 (sample SAMEA104404103) | Balaenoptera acutorostrata | reverse complement strand
TGGCTGTAATTGGCTGCTTGGCTAACTGTGGCATGCCTGTCATGATTCAAGAAGAGGATTGCCTCGCAAACATCATGCTTGAGGATGAAGAGTGGGGTCTTCTTGATATGGAAGGCATGGGATTTTCGTTTATTCCGCTTGAGCACAACAGTGTTGTAACGCTTGAGGGTATGAAGTGGGATCTTGACCACAAGGTATGTCACACCCTGTCTGATCTTGGTATTTCTAATATTATCGAGAAGGACCAGACTTTGGTTACCTGCAACGGTGGCAGCATTATTGCCTTCACGTATGAGAACCCTAAAGAGAAGTAATTCTTTACACGTACTATGAATTATGAGCCCACAGCAGAGTTTTCTGCTGTGGGCTTTTTTATTTGAAGCTTAAACGATAACAAAAAAGACTCGTAGTAGATTTCTCTACTACGAGTCTTGTAGTTTCTTGTTACCTAATTACTGGTAGTCAACAACGTCGATCCAGCTCATGAGGAACTCGGTGTTCATGCCACGCTTACGTGCAAGCTCAGCGCCTGCAACGATGGAAAGCCATGGGCGAACAATCTGCATTGGCATATCTGCGGTCTTGCAGTAGAGCTTCATGTAGTCGTTAGCAAGCTCGCGGTCGGTCAATGCGAAGAGCAAGTAGCTCATAGCAACGTCTGCCTCTGGGCAGCCCTGGGTAGCGTGTGCCCAGTCGCATACAGATAAAGTGCCATCCTCAGAAACAATGATGTTAGAAGGATTGAGGTCACCGTGGCATACGGAGGTCTTGCGCTGCATACCATCCAGGCGCTCAAGCAAGTTGTAGCGGCAGGTTGCATCTACACAAGTAAGACCATTAATCATACGAGCGTACTTATCGGCCTGACGCTGAAGCATAGGATTGCTGTGCTTGTTAATCTCAATCTGAAGATCAACAAAGAGCTGAAGGTACTCGTCGCGCTTCTCTGGATTCTCTTCCATGAGCTCTGCGAGGTTCTTGCCCTCGATCTTCTCGGTAGAAAGTGCCCAAGCACCGTCAACCTTGCTTACTTCCTTGATGGAAGGGCTAGCAATACCAGTCTCGTTAATACGGGAGAGGTTAAGAGCCTCGTTAAATACGTCTGCTGCTGGCTTGTTGTCGTTGAACAACTTAACAATCGTGTCGCCACAGTCATAAACGGTCTTATTACCACGCTCAACAATTACTTTTGCATCTGCTGGAATATTCATGAGGTGCTCCCTTACTCCTCGTAGCTCTTTGCCTCGCGGCCATAGTATGCATCAAGATAAAGCTCACGGATCTCGCTCATGAGAGGATAGCGTGGGTTAGCGCCGGTGCACTGGTCGTTAAATGCCTGCTCAACCATGTCGTCGAGGGTATCGAGGAAGTACTGCTCATCAACACCGTACTCAGCGATGGTCTTCTTAATACCAATGGTATCCATGAGCTCCTCAAGCTTGGTGAGGAAGTTCTCGAATACCTCTTCGTCGCTGTTGCCACAGCAACCGCAGTAACGGCCCAAGGTTGCATATGCAGCCAAGGTCTTTGGGTGATCGTACTGAGAGAAGGTACCCATCTTAACTGGCTTCTCGGCAGCGTTGTAGCGCATGACGCGAGTCAAGATTACAGCGTTTGCCAAACCGTGAGGAATGTGGTGGAAAGCGCCAAGCTTGTGAGCCATAGAGTGGTTAAGGCCGAGGAATGCGTTTGCAAATGCCATACCAGCGAGGCAGGAAGCGTTGTGCATCTCTTCACGAGCGTGAGGATCCTGTGCGCCCTTCTCGTAAGCGGTAGGAAGATTGTCGAATACGAGCTTTGCTGCACGCATGGAGAGGCCCTGGGTGTAGTCAGAAGCCATAACAGATACGTAAGACTCAATTGCGTGAGTCATAACGTCGATACCAGAAGCGCAGGTAAGGCCGCGTGGCTGAGTCATAGCGTTGTCAGCGTCGACAATTGCCATGTTAGGAAGCAATGCGTAGTCTGCAATAGGCCACTTAACGCCGGTGTCAGCGTCGGTGATAATTGCAAATGGGGTTACCTCAGAGCCGGTACCAGAGGAAGTAGGAATTGCAACAAAGTATGCCTTCTCACCCATGGTAGGGAAGGTGAAGATACGCTTACGGATATCCATGAAGTCCATTGCCATATCTTCGAAGTTGCACTCTGGGTGCTCGTACATCATCCACATGATCTTTGCAGCGTCCATAGCAGAACCGCCACCTACAGCGATGATTACGTCTGGGTTGAAAGCAGCCAAGCGCTTTACACCCTCGCGTGCGCACTGCAAGGTTGGGTCTGGAGCTACGTCATAGAAGACGTCGTGAGCAATACCGCACTCGTCAAGCTTGCGCTCGATAGCTGCGAGGTTGCCGTTGGTGTACAAGAAGTTATCGGTTACCAAGAATGCACGCTTCTTGCCCATTACGCGAAGCTCATCAAGAGCGAATGGGGTTGCACCCTTCTTGAAGTAAACCTTTTCTGGAGCGCGGAACCAAAGCATGTTCTCACGGCGCTCTGCAACAGTCTTAACGTTAAGCAAGTGCTTTACCCCAACATTCTCAGAAACAGAGTTGCCACCCCAAGAGCCGCAACCCAAAGTTAAGCTAGGCTTCATACCAAAGTTGTAAAGGTCGCCAATACCACCCTGGGAGGATGGAGTATTGATAACAATACGGCATGCCTTCATACGGCTCTGGAACTGATCGATCTTGTCCTGCTGTGCAGGGTGTACATACAAAGATGCGGTGTGGCCTGGGCCGCCTGCGAGAACGAGGGTCTCAGCGTTGTCGAGTGCCTCTTCGAAGTTGGAAGCACGATACATTGCCAAAACAGGGGAGAGCTTCTCGTGAGAGAACTCTTCTTCGTTAGGGTCGTTAGAGGTTACCTCAACGAGCAAGATCTTGGTCTTAGAAGGAACCTTGATACCTGCGAGCTCAGCGATCTTCTCGGCAGCCATACCTGGGATACGGTGGTCGAGAGCGCCAGCCTTAAACATAGCTGCACGCAAAGCCTCGGTCTCCTCGCCTGGCTTTACAAAGTAGCAGTTACGATACTCAAACTCTGCCTTGACCTCGTCGTAGACAGAATCGAGAGCGGTTACAGACTGCTCGGATGCGCAGATCATACCGTTGTCGAAGGTCTTAGAGTGAATGATTGAGTTAACAGCAAGCTTGATGTCTGCAGTGTCGTCAATAACAACAGGGGTGTTACCTGCGCCAACGCCCAAAGCTGGCTTACCAGAAGAGTAAGCTGCCTTAACCATGCCAGGACCACCGGTTGCCAAAATGGTGTCGACCTCTGCCATAACCTTGCCAGTGAGCTCGATAGATGGCTTGTCTACCCAACCAATAATGCCCTCTGGAGCGCCAGCTGCAACAGCTGCGTCGAGAACTACCTTAGCTGCAGCGATGGTGCACTGTGCTGCTGCTGGGTGAGGGCTGATGATGATGCCATTGCGGGTCTTCAAGCAAAGAAGGCACTTAAAGATTGCAGTGGAAGTAGGGTTGGTGGTAGGAATAACCGCGCCAACAAGGCCAATAGGCTCTGCTACACGGGTGATACCTGCAGACTCGTCACGCTCGATAACACCGCAGGTCTGGGTGTTCTTGTAAGCGTTGTAGATGTATTCAGCTGCGTAGTGGTTCTTGATGACCTTGTCCTCAAGAATGCCGCGGCCGGTCTCCTCAATTGCAAGCTTTGCCAATGGGATACGAGCCTTATTAGCAGCCATTGCTGCTTCGTAGAAGATCTTGTCTACCTGCTCCTGAGAAAAGGTAGCGAACTCCTTCTGAGCTGCACGCATTTGTGCAAGCTTTGCTTCCAGAGATTCAATAGAATCGACGATTGGTTCAGTACAACCACAATCGATGCAGTTTTCCATCCTCTATCTCCTTTACGGGCTTGATGGATTATTCCGGACGTCTCTATTTTAGCGTGTTGCGACACTGTTTTGTTTGATGTCTACGAACTTGTCTATTGCTAAAGGCTTTACCAAGCGGCGAGCGTTGTGCGTCTATACATTTTGGTGCTCAAGTTTTGCAATAGATTTTCGAATACATCGCTAAACGTGCAGGTATTTGGGGGTGAATGGTAACAGATACAACGTTTTACCTACCGTTTGTAACCCTTTTTATACCGTTGGCAATATGTGGAGGAAATGTGAAGAGACCGAGAAGAACTCGCGGTTTTGGTAAAAAGAACCAGTTATTCGCCGGCAAGAGCAGATTTGTGTGGTAAGTCAAGCGGGTATGTGCCCCTAAGTCGTCTATCGACAATTACAGCTCGACTGTAGATAAGTAAAGCAACAGCTTTCAAGTTTAACGTAGTATGTATACAACATACTGTCATGCGTATTGGAAAGGTGTAGCTATGCTAATTAATTCCGGCGACATGTTAGTCAAAGCATACAAAAATAAGTATGCAATCCCATCTCCAGATTTTGTTGATTCAAATTCTTGTAGGGCCTACACAAGCGTGGCTTCACAATTGCACGCTCCTTTAATTTTGAGCTTTGCAGAAGTACACATGGATCATTTGAGTTTGGAAGAAGCAGCTGATCTGGGTAAGTTTTATGCCCAGCGCGCAGATGCTCCCATAGCCCTTCACTTAGATCACGGCGTTCATATGGACGTAATTGAGCAGGCGATTCGCCTGGGCTTTACCTCCGTCATGATTGACGCATCAAGCAAGAGTCTAGAAGAGAATATTTCACTTACCAAAGAGGTTTGTCAGCTGGCTCACGCCACGGGTGTCACGGTAGAGGCAGAAATTGGCCACGTGGGTACCGAAGACGACGATTGCCCTCATGGTATGTCTACTAATGTATATACCGAGGTTGCTTCTGCGAAGCGTTTGGTAGAGGAGACCGGCGTAGATTCGCTGGCAGTCTCTATTGGTACTTCTCATGGCGTATATAAGTGTGAGCCTCATATCAACTTTGAGCGCCTGGCAGAGCTTAATGAGGCACTGCAGATTCCTTTGGTTTTGCACGGTGGCTCTGGTACGGGCGATGAGAACCTGGCTGCTTGTGCTCGCGGCGGTATCGCAAAGATTAATTTGTACACCGACTTCATTTCTGCTGCACTCAATCGCGTAAAAGCAGACAATCCAGATCATTGGCTCGATGTCTTAGAGGGTGGCAGCGAGGCTATGCGCGACGTTTTAGACCATTACTACCATGTATTAGGCTGTGTTAAATAAAAGGGGTTTACATGCTTACACGAGATGAACTTGCAACGCGTTTTATTCACGCGTCTGAAGAAGTAATTGCATCCGAGCAAGAGCTTACCGAGATTGACTCAAAGTTTGGTGACGCCGATCACGGTCTGACCATGAAAAAGATTGCTACGACCATTATTGGTGCGGTAAACGATGCAGATGGCAACATCCAAGAGCTTATCGACGATATTGCAATGGCAGTTATGGTACTAAATGGTGGCTCTGCTGTTCCCTTGTGGAACACCTGGTTAGATGGCATGCAGGAGGCTGCTCCAGAGGCGATGGAGGTTGATGCAGATCAGTTTAAGGCCATGATTGCAAATGCCTTGAGTGAGCTTTCTGACATGAGCGGTGCTCAGGTGGGCGATAAGACCATGATGGATGCACTCATTCCTGCGTCTGAGGCTGTAGCTGAGGCCGATGGTGACGTAGCAGATCTCATTGCTGCAGGCGCTGCAGCAGCTCAAGAGGGTGCACAGAACTCTTGTAATTTCCCTTCAAAGTTTGGTCGCGCTAAAAGCTATGGCGATAAGACCATTGGCACTCCAGATGCCGGCGCGGTATCAATGGCTCGTTTTTGGCGCGGTTTTGCTCAGGCATAGCGCTACATACAAGTTTGGTCATGTGAACTCATCGAGGAGTTCTAATTAATAAAGGAGGAGCACCATGAAGAAATTTATTAATGCATCCGAGACTATTACTGATGAGATGATTGATGGTCTCGGTCGTGCGTATGGTGACATTCTTACGGTAGATGGTCACATTATTGAGTCTCGCGCATTGGCAGACGCCGATCGCGTAACCGTTGTAACCTACGGCGGTTCTGGTCACGAGCCAGCTCAGAAGGGCTTTGTTGGTGCAGGCATGCTCGACATCCAGGTTGATGGCGATGTCTTTGCAGCTCCTAATGGCGCTTTGGTATTCGAGGCACTTCAGCGTGCCGATAAGGGCCATGGTGTTTTGTTGCTTACCTTGAACTACGCAGGAGATCAGCTTGCTGGTAAGCAGGCTATGAAACTTGCTAAAAAGGCAGGTATGAATGTTCGTCAGGTAGTAACGGGCGAAGAGATTAAGTTTGATCCAGAGGGCGAAGACAACCAGCGTGGTCTTGCTGGTGCTGTACCGCTGTATCACATTGCTGCAGCTGCAGCTGCTGCTGGTAAGTCTTTGGATGAGGTCGCTCAAATTGCTCAGCGCTATGCAGACAACATGGCTTCTCTGACCGTAAAGAGCACCGATGCAACTCATCCACAGAATGGCATGTCGTTTGGTGACCTTGGTGAGACTGATCAGATGGAGATTGGTGCAGGCCAGCATGGTGAGGGCGGCGGTATTCGCGTTCCTATGGCATCTTCTGCAGATACCATCGCACAAGTTGCTCCAAAGCTTGTAGAGGCACTCGACCTTAAGGCTGGCGACAAGGCTTTCGTTATGATTAACGGCTGCGGCGCTACCACTATGATGGAGATGCTTATTCTCTTTAAGGATGCTTGCGAGTATCTCGAGGGCTTGGGCGTTGAGGTTGTAGCTAATATGGTTGGCGAGATTTTGACTGTTCAGGAGGCTGGCGGCTTCCAGATTAACTTTGCTAAGTGGGATGACGAGTTTGTAGAGCTTTGGAATACGCCTGCTCACACTCCAGTATTCTTTAAGGAGTAGCCATGACTGCTGAGTACATGCACGTTGGTATCCCTGTTGTAAATAAGAAACCTGGTATGGTTTATAACGAGTGGGGTGGCTTCTGGGTAAATGAGAGCGTAGACGAGTACGACTATAAGATTGAGTATCTTAAGTTCGAAGAGGGTACGCGCTTCCCAGAGGTTCTAGCTAAGCAGCCCCATGTTGCTTATAAGGTTGATAATCTTGATATGTATGCTCAAGATGCAGATCGCGTGATCTTTGGACCAGAGGCACTAGGGGATAATGTACGTCTTGCATTTGTTGTAAAAGACGACGCTATCATCGAGTTGTACGAAGAGAAGTAAGGTATCTCAAGATGCTAAAGAAGGGGGTTCGGTCCTTGTGGACTGAGCTCCCTTTTGTTTTAAGAAGCAAAATTAGATAAAAAAATACCTCGTAGAATAATCTACGAGGTATTTTTAAGTTAAATTAAAGGTAAGTTTCCCAAAACTTAGAGGGAACGCTGAACCTTGCCAGACTTGAGGCAGCGGGAGCAAACGTTAGCCTTACGCTTCTTACCATTCTCAATGATGGTAACGCGCTGGATGTTTGGACGGAACTTACGAATGGAAACGCGGTGGGAGTGGCTGATAGAACGACCAGCAACAGGGTGCTTACCGCAGATCTCACATACCTTAGACATTAGAATAACCCTCCTAGTACGGCTCTGAAGAACCGCATATACTGAACAGCTTAGAAATAATAACACACAATAAGTAATGTGCAGAAAATCTACACAGTAAAATGCGTGTTTATTTGAAAATGCTTTAACGTGCGTATAGCTTGTCCACATTGCGCGGGTAGCGTCCGCGCCAAGCGACCAATACTATACCTTAAACTACAAATTTTTGTACCCTCACGCTGCAGAATCTCATAAATTCTTAACCTTTTTCTCGGCAGAAAATGATCGAGGTTGGTAAATAGTAAGGTAGGGTATAGTTTGTAGCCTTTGTGTTGATACATAAACTTCTAATCGCTCGAGTTTAGAGTTACAAATTGGTGGCACAATGCTAGAACAATAGTTAAGGGGTTAGGGTTTGAAAGGGGTGCATAGGGTGAAATTGTTCAAGTTCTTGTTTCAAAAGCATAAGATTAATTTCTTTATTGCTTTCGTTTTGTTGTTTGCGCAATCTAACGCCACACTGGCGCTGCCATCGCTTATGAGTGAGATTGTAAACGTTGGCATTACGCAAACGGGTATCGAGTCTACGGTGCCAAAGCAAATTTCTACTCAAATGCTTGACGATGTTGAGGTATTTCTCAATGAAGATGAGCTTGCATTGGTTGAGGAGAATTTCTCTCAGCCTAATGCCGATGGCGTTCGTGAGTTTATAGGTGACGCCGATGCTCGAGAGCAGCTTGAAACTTCGTTTGCTTCTGCAGAAATGCTGGCATATCAATTTGAGCAGGGTTTTGCGATCGATGACTTTGTTGCAGCTACTGGAGGCGATGAACAGCAGGCCCAAATGATGTCGCAGGCTATGGGCGACACTATTGATATGACCTCAATTCATTCCTTGCTTGACGCCGGCATGATTGAGCAGTCAGTACTTGTTGAGTCTCGTACTCAACTTACCGAGAAGCTCGGTGACGATGGTGCTGCCATTATTGAGTCTCGCGCAATTGAGTTTGTAAAGTCTGCTTATGAAGAGATTGGCATTAGCCTTGAAGATGTTCAGTCTGAATATCTTTGGAGTGAGGGTGCCCTTATGTTTGGTTACGCATTCCTTACGGCTATTCTTGCAATCGCTGCTGCATTCAATGCTTCTTATACTGCAGCTCAGATTTCTCGCGACTTGCGCTCAGATTTATATAAGCGTGTATTGGAATTCTCACCAGCAGAAATCAATCAGCTTTCTACTGCATCGCTCGTAACGCGCGGTACTAACGATATTCAGCAGATTCAAACGGCAACCGTTATGTGCTTGCGCATGGTTCTTCTTGCTCCATGCATGGGCTTGGGTGCTATGGTTCGCGTTCTGTCTTACAACAATGGCTTGAGCTGGATTATGGCTTCGGCGCTCGTCGTAATTTGTGTGGTTATTGGCGTACTTATGGGCATCACCATGCCTAAGTTTAAGAACTTGCAGACCATGGTTGACCGCAACAATTTGGTCGCACGCGAGATCATTACTGGTATTTTGCCAATTCGTGCATTTGGCCGCACTGACTACGAAGAGCAGCGTTTTGACGAGGCAAACCGTGAGCTTACGCGCACCTATATGTTTACGAACCGCGCGATGAACCTCATGATGCCAATTTTGATGTTCATTATGAACATGATGACGATCGCAATTGTTTGGTATGGTGGCCACAAGATTGACGCCGGCATTATGCAGGTAGGCGACTTGATGGCATACATTAACTACTCTATGCAGGTCATCATGGCCTTCATGGTAATTACGATGGTTGCCGTCATGCTTCCTCGTGCAGAGGTTGCTGCCTGCCGTGTTGATGAAGTTTTGTCCACCGAGCCTTCCATTAAAGATATTGACGGTGCACTTGATATGAGTGCTAGCAAGGACCCTAAGGTATCTGGCGAGCTTGCATTCAATGACGTGAGCTTTACCTATCCTGGTGCAGATGAGCCAATTATTGATGGCATTAATTTTGTAGCCAAACCTGGCACTACCACGGCCATTATTGGCTCTACGGGTGCAGGTAAGTCTTCTTTAGTTCAGCTTATTCCTCGCTTGTTCGATGTAACTGAAGGTTCAATTACTATCGATGGCGTAGACATTCGTACTATGAAGTTGCATGACTTGCGCTCCTTGATTGGATACGTTCCACAAAAGCGCATGCTCTTCTCGGGAGATGTTGAGTCAAATATCAAGTTTGGCAATATCGATATGTCTGACGAAGACATGGTACAAGCTGCACAAATTGCTCAGGCTCAAGAGTTTATTGAGTCTAAGGCAGAAGGCTATCATGCAGCTATTTCTCAGGGTGGATCCAACGTTTCTGGCGGACAAAATCAGCGCTTGCAAATCGCTCGTGCGCTTGCAATTAAGCCACGCATTTTAGTCTTCGACGATTCCTTCTCGGCATTGGACTACAAGACTGACGCTACGTTGCGCGCAGCCATTGACGAGGCTCAGCTTGACTCTACGGTCATCATTGTTGCTCAGCGCATCGCTACCATCATGAATGCGCAAAACATTCTTGTATTAGATGACGGTCGCATTGTGGGTGCGGGTACTCACGAGCAGTTGCTCAAGACGTGCCCTGAGTATTTGGAGATTGCAAAGTCGCAGCTTTCTGCAGCTGAGCTTGGTTTAGATGATGAGCAGGGTGGTGAGTGCGTATGCCAGTAGGACCAATGCAAGCAGGTCACGGTCGTCGCAATCATGGACCTGTTCAGAAATCTAAGGACTTCAAAGGCACTATCAAAAAGCTTTTGGCCTATATTGCGCCAGAGCGCATTGCCTTAGTTGTTGTACTTATCTTTGCGATTTTGTCGGTATGCTTCAACGTTGTGGGACCACGTATTTTAGGTAACGCAACGACTGAGCTGTTCAATGGCATTGTTGCTAAGGTTACCGGCACGGGTGGTATCGACTTTGGCCGTATTGGCTACATTCTTACCTGCCTTATGTGCCTGTACTTAAGCTCTTCTCTGTTTGCTTTTGTACAGGGTTGGGTAATGACGGGCGTTACTCAGCGTATTTGTTATCGTATGCGCCGTGAGGTTATCGAAAAGATCAACCGCATGCCTGTCTCGTACTTTGAGACAACAAGTACCGGTGACGTTATGTCGCGTATTACCAACGATGTTGATACGGTTGGACAGTCGCTCAACCAGTGTGTCTCTCAGGTCATTACGTCAATTACGCAGCTTATTGGCGTTACCGTCATGATGCTGCAGGTATCGGTTGTGCTTTCTGGCATTACCTTCTTTGTTATTCCTGCATCGTTTTTGATTGTAATGCTCGTTGTTCGCCGTTCTCAGCGTTACTTCGTACGTCAGCAGCAGCTGTTGGGTGCGGTCAATGGTCTGATCGAAGAGTCCTTTACCGGCCAGACTGTCATTCAGGTTTTCAACCGTGAAGACAAGGCTATTGAGGACTTTGAGCAGGCTAATAAGCGTCTGTTTAACACCGGTTGGCGCGCACAGTTCTACTCTGGCGTTATGATGCCGCTCATGACATTTATCTCCAACCTCTCCTTTGTTTGCGTTGTCGTTGTGGGTGCTCGTTTGGCAATCAACGGCACAATTACCCCTGGTGACATTCAGGCATTCATGCAGTACGTACGCAACTTTACGCAGCCTATCAATCAGCTGTCTAACGTATCTAACATGGTTCAGATGCTTGCTGCAGCTACCGAGCGTGTCTTTGAATTCTTGGACGAGAAGGAAGAAGACGCTTCAATTGAGCATGATGAGCAGATGTGCCATGCAGCAGGCAAGGTTGACTTTGAGCATGTTAACTTTGGCTACGTTGCCGATAAGACCATTATTAATGACTTTACTTGTCATGTAGAACCTGGTCAGACAGTTGCAATCGTAGGTCCTACCGGTGCTGGTAAGACCACGTTAATGAAGCTTCTTATGCGTTTTTATGACGTAAATGCAGGCTCTATTACGATCGATGGCGTCGATATTCGCGAGATGAATCGTGACGATCTTCGTTCGAACTTCTCGATGGTATTGCAAGATACCTGGCTGTTTAATGGCTCCATTAAGGACAACATTGCTTATGGCAAGCAGGACGCCACAGATGAGGAGATTGAGGCTTCGGCTCGTGCCGCCTATGCCGATCACTTCATTCATACGCTTCCTGGTGGCTATGACTTTGAGCTTAATGAAGAGGCTTCTAATGTTTCTCAGGGTCAAAAGCAGTTGTTGACCATTGCCCGTGCGATTTTGGCAAATCGTCCTATTTTGATTTTGGATGAGGCTACTTCAAATGTTGATACGCGTACCGAACAGCGTATTCAGCAGGCGATGGATAACCTCAAGGCAGGTCGTACAAGCTTTGTTATTGCTCACCGTCTGTCTACTATTCGTAATGCAGATTTGATTTTGGTATTGCGTGATGGTGACATTGTTGAGTCTGGAACTCATACAGAGCTTCTCGCTCAAAATGGCTTCTATGCCGAGCTTTATAACTCTCAGTTTGAAGAGTAGTTGGGCTCCTACAACATCTTTGACACCTCTTGTCGCTCCTGCGGCGAGAGGTGTTTTTATTTAGATGTAAAACGCTTCAGTGCGACAGTCAGCTAATTTGGGTATCATGATGCAAAATTGTCTACCTTGCGATGAGTACGTGTCTGTAAGGTAGGTATGTTTCGTGTAAAACGCTTTGAGCTTGGTGTTGTTTGTAGGTAATCTATGCTTGGGGCGTTATACTTATGGATACCTTTGATAACTATGCAGTATATCTATATGCATGAAGGAAGGAGACACTCTAGTATGTCTAATCCTATCGCCGGCACGCTCTCTGTGTCTAATGACGTTATTGCGGATATTGCCGGATATGCAGCTTTGTCTTGCTATGGCGTTGTTGGAATGGCAGAGCAGGCAGAGGGCGTAGAAAGTGTTCGTGTTTCTGCAGGTCAGCGCCTTCGTAAGGGCGTTTTGGTAACCAACGACGAGGAAGGTCTTAAGGTAGATCTTTATATCGTTCTTGAGGCAGGCGTCAATATGAAGTCTGTTTGCGGTAACCTCGCAAGCTCTGTTTCCTTTATGCTTACCAATATTGCAGAGATTGATCCTAAAAAGCTTAATGTTGTTATTCATATTCAGGGCATGAAAAACCTCGATCGATAACTTGATAATCGGAGATATAAAAACATTATGATTGCAAAGACTATTCGCTCTTGTTTTCCAATTGCTGCTGGCGCAGTAAAAGAGAAGGCAGAAGAAATTAACAAGCTCAATGTATTCCCTGTACCAGATGGTGACACGGGTACTAACATGAGCCTCACCTTAGCTTCTGTTGTTAAAGAGCTCGATGCACTTCCTGCAGATTCTTCTATGCAGGACATTGCTGGTGCTATTACCCACGGCTCTTTGATGGGCGCACGTGGTAACTCTGGTGTTATTACTTCCCAGATCTTGCGTGGTATCGCAGAAGGTCTTGTAGACGTTGAGGGTGTCCCTACTTCTGCTGATGTTGCAGTAGCTTTCCGTCGTTCAGTAAAGGTTGCTTTCCAGGCTGTTCGTAAGCCTATTGAGGGCACCATTTTGACTGTTCTTCGTGACCTTTCTACCGCTGCAGACGCATGTGAGCGCGAGCATCTCTCTATTGAGGAGACCTTGGATGCCTTGGTTGTTGAGGCATACCAGTCTGTAGCTCGTACCCCAGATTTGCTTCCTGTTCTTAAGGAGAACGGCGTAGTTGACTCTGGTGCATTTGGTTTCGCTATCTTCCTTGAGAACTTTGTAGCTGCTGCTTTGGGCCGCACTACCGAGGTTGAGGGCTTCTCTGCAACGTTTGATGCATCTGATGCTCGTAGCGAGGCTATGGGTCGCGTAGCTATTGAGGCTAACGACGACTGGGAGGGCTCTGAGTTCACCTACTGCACCGAGTTCTTGTTCCACGCTCACAACGAGATTGACGAGGATGCAACGCTTGCATTCTTGGCTTCTATGGGCGACTGCGAGCTTCTTGTTGGTTCTTATCCAGACTACAAGATTCACGTTCACTCTAATACTCCAGACAAGGTCTTGGGTCACATGCTTGAGATGGGTGAGATCTTTGAGGTCTTCATCCACAACATGGTTCTTGAGGCAGCTGAGCGTACTCAGAAGATTCACGAGGACGAGCAGCAGGCTCCAGCAGAGCCAGCTAAGCCACTTGGCTTTGTTGCAGTAGCAGCAGGCGAGGGCCAGGCAGAGATCTTGAAGTCCTTGGGTGTTGACGTTATTGTTTCTGGCGGTCAGACCATGAATCCTTCTACTGCAGACCTTCTTGAGGCTGTAGATAAGGTAAATGCAGAGGCAGTTATTATCTTGCCTAACAACGGCAACATTCGTATGGCAGCAGACGCAGCAGCTTCTGCATGCTCTACTAAGAAGTGCGCTGTAATTCCTACTAAGTCTATTCCACAGGCCTTCTCTGCACTCTTTACTGTTATGCCAGAGATGGAGTTTGAGGACGTAGTAGAGACCATGACTGATGTCTTGGGCGACGTTCGCGATGGCGAGGTTACCTGCGCTGTTCGTGACTCTTCTGCATCTGACGGCTCTCCAATTCACGCTGGTGACGTCATGGGTATCATCTGTGGCTCCATCGACGTTGTTGGCAATGATGTTTGCAAGGTTTGCCTCGACTGCATTACTAAGATGCAGGAAGAGGAGGAGGGCGATTCCCTCGTAATCCTCGCAGGTTCTGATATGGATGACGACACCTTTGAGGGTCTTTGCGACCAGATTGAGGAGCTCTTCCCAGATCTTGACATCGACGCTCAGCGCGGTGAGCAGCCATTGTACCCAGTTATCTTTGCAATTGAGTAAGCGTGGCTTCAACTCCTAACATACCAATAGTCTCTCTTCGCCTAGAGCGCACCTGTGCTCTAGGCGAAGATGTTTCTCGCTGCAGATTTGTATCAGGCATGCGCCGAGAAGCACTTTCGAGAAAAAAGATAGACAGCGTATATGATTTGTTGCTTCATATACCAAAGCGCTACTTAGATTTTTCTCATGCAAAAACAATTGCTTCTGCTCAAATTGGCACGCCTTGTACCGTTGTTGCAACCGTAGATAAGATTGTTGTTAAAACACCTCGCCCAAAACTAAATATTGTTGAGATGTCACTTGTTGATTCAACTGGTGTCATGGTTGTTTCGTTCTTTCGACAGCCTTGGCTTGCAGACCAGTTTGCTCCAGGTGACTTTATTGCTGTAATGGGCACCGTTGAATTCAATTACGGGTTCAAGCGTATGGTTGCACCACTGTTTGAGCGCCTTGAGCAAAACCAGCAGGAAGGTTCAATCGTTCCGGTTCATTCTGTTACCGAAGGTTTGTCTGTTGCTTGGATGCGCCGCATAGCATCGTGTGCGGTTGCAGACTACAGCGATGTTGCTGACTTTCTTCCTGCTAAGCTTCGTGCACGCCGTCGCCTTATGAGTAGGGCTCGGTCTTTGCGTACGATCCATTTTCCGCATGAGCTTTTTGAAGTGAAGTCTGCGCGCCAGCGTTTGGCATATGACGAGGTACTTACGCTTAATTTGGCGCTGCGTTTGCGCAAGCTTGAGCGCATTTTAGATATTGAGCCTATCGCACATGTATGCGGCGATCATGTAAGTGCCCTGTATGATGCGTTGCCGTTCACGCTTTCTCAAGAACAGCAAAGAGCTGTCGGCGAGATTATTGAAGACATGTGTGATTCGGGCCACGTTATGAGTCGCATGTTGCTCGGTGACGTTGGAACCGGTAAAACCGCGGTTGCTACCTTTGGTCTAGCTTGTGTTGCAGATACTGGTACGCAGGCGGCGGTTATGGCTCCGACCTCGGTACTTGCTCAGCAATATGCGCTCAAAATTGGTCCAATTCTTGATACCTTAGGTATTTCATGGGCACTCCTTACCGGAGCTACTTCTCGCTCAGAGCGCGAGCACATAGTAGAGCAACTCCAAGCAGGCACCCTTACGGTTTTATTTGGAACGCATGCCCTGCTTACGCAAGATGTCGTCTTTAAGAACTTGTCGCTTGTAGTTGTAGACGAACAGCACCGTTTTGGTGTAGAACAGCGCAAGCGTCTGCGCGATAAGGGACCAAGTGCAGATCTTCTCGTCATGACGGCAACGCCAATTCCACGTTCGTTGGCATTGAGTATCTATGGTGATCTTGATACGTCAATTATTCGCCATCGTCCGGTTGAGGGTGCGGGTGTCACCACCCAGGTACTTACGCGTTCGAACGAAGATATTGCCTATACGGCAATTCGTGAGGCTTGTGCGCTGGGTCAGCAGGTATATATTATCTGTCCGCTCGTCACACCTACCGACTCTGCCGATGAGCTCGACGACGTTCCTGGTGTTGAGCGTGACGATAATGGTAATGAGCAAAATGCCATCCAGCTTCATAGCGTTACCGAAGAGTTGGAGCGTTTGCGCTATCAGTTCCCAGACCTGCGTATTGAAGCCCTTCATGGTCGCATGAGTGCGGCTCAAAAAGACCAGGTATTAGATGATTTTCGCGCGCGTAACATCGATATGCTGGTGTCTACTACCGTAGTTGAGGTTGGCGTCGATGTACCTAATGCAACTGTTATGGTAGTAAAAGATGCTCAGCGCTTTGGTTTAGCTACGCTTCATCAGTTGCGCGGTCGTGTTGGTCGTGGATCCATCCCTGGTAAGTGCTTCTTGATGACCTACGCTAAAAGCAATGGCAAGAAGTCTGCAGCTCATGATCGCCTGGAAGCACTCGAGAAGTCTTCTGATGGCTTTGAGCTCGCTCAGGTAGATTTGCGCCTGCGCCACGAGGGAGAAATTCTTGGTCTGCGCCAATCGGGCGGAGTTGCGCTAAAATATGTTGACTTAGAAGAAGATGTAGACCTCATTGCAGCTGCAAGGCAGGATGCAATTGAGTTGCTGCGGTACTCATATGACTTATCGGCACCGGTACTTATGCCGCTTCGTCTTGAAGTTGCTCGCAGATATGGAAAGTTATTCACGGAGGTAAGTGGCGGATGAGAATTGTAGGCGGTCAATACCGCGGACGTAGACTGTTTGAGCCTCGCGGTCGCGATGTCACGCGTCCTACTACCGATCGTGTGCGTGAAGCGTGTGCGTCTGCTCTAGAGTCTGCGCTTGTTTCAGGCATTGAGGGTTCCAGCGTTCTTGATGCGTTTTCTGGTTCTGGTGCCTTTGGTCTCGAGATGATTTCTCGTGGTGCTGCTCATGCAACGTTTTACGATGCAGACCGTAGTGCTATCGCGCTTGTACGAAAGAACATCGCTGAGCTTAAGGTCGACAGTCGCAAAGCTGCTACCATCTCAGGCGATGTCCTTCAGGCCGCTCATCGTGGTCGCATGATTGGTGCACCATATTCATGCGTGATTCTCGATCCACCTTACGCTTTTGGCTGCGAACCTATTGTCACGTTGCTTTCCGACCTGGTTGAGCACAAGCTTTTGCAAGACAATGCTGTCATCTTGTTTGAGCGTTCTGGCAAGACCGAGCAGCTTGTTGTAGAGGGCTTTGAAAACCTTCGCGAGAAGCGCTATGGTTCCACCATGGTTGATATTCTTGTTTATTCTGGTTCACATAAGGCTACAGATGGGGAAGCCGAATAATGAGCAAAGCAATCGAGCACGTACTGGTTCCAGGTACGTTCGATCCAATTACCCTGGGTCATATTGATGTTGTATGCCGCGCTGCACGTATTGCACCAAAGGTTACGGTTGCAGTAGCAGAATCTGCCGATAAGAACGGCAGTGGCACCATCTTTACGTTGGAAGAGCGCGTAGAGCTTGCGCGCGAGGCACTCGTCGAATATCCCAATGTAGAAGTTCGTTCATTTAGTGGTCTGTTGGTAGACTTTGCTCAACAGATTGGTGCGCAAGCAGTAGTTAAGGGATTGCGTGCCATGACAGACTTTGAGTATGAGTTGCAGCAGGCAGCACTTAATCATCGCTTAAGTCATGATCTTGAGTCTCTTTTTGTTATGAGTAACCCAAAATATGGGTACATCTCGTCATCAGTTGTACGTCAGATCTCGTCAATGGGTGGCGACGTTAGCAAGTTTGTGACACCAAATGTACTTGAAGCACTCAATAACAAGTTTAAATTGTAAAACTTTTACGCAATGTTGTTTATTTCCTGCGCACTCATCGTGCTGCCAGGGGTAAGCGTAAAGGTAATGTGGTAGCATTTAAATGCTAATGTGTATTAATGAAAGGAGCTCGCATGCAAAACCAGATGTATCCAGGCGAACTTGTCGCGAGCCTCGTAGACGAGCTTGAAGGTCTCATTGCAGAGGCAAAGGCACCTTTTGGTTCTCCCGATAAGAAAGCTATTGACCCTGATACTTTCTACAATATCTTGGACGAGATTAAGATGAACTTCCCTCGTGAGTGGGAAGATGCTCGTCGTATTGTAAAAGAGCATGACGAGTTGCTTTCGTCCGCTGCACAAACTGCAGATTCCATTGTTGCAGACGCACAGTCCCAGGCTGTAACTATCGCCTCAGAGACTGAGATTGTTCGTATTGCACAGGCTCAGGCAGACGAAATTCGCGCTCAGGCTCAACAGTATGAGCGTGATACACGTTATGCAGCAGAGGACTACGCAAATCAGGTATTTAGTCACTTGGAAGAGAACTTGAAGGGTCTCACCTCAACTGTTACTCGTTGCCGTCAGATGCTCAACGATTCTTCTCCACAGAATGACTCAAATAACCTCTCTTGGTAAACTGTTTATTTTCTTGGATGGTAGATTGTGGAAACTCTCGATCACATCATTATAGAAACTGCCGAGAAGCTCTGTGAGCCCGGCGATTCTATGCCTATTGCAGGTCATGTAGACCTGGAAGGCTACTCGGTTGGCGAGAAGCAGTATCGTCTGCTTTCTGGCGTCGACTATGATTTAGTTTTAACTCATGCTGGCGACGGCATTTTAGCTACAGGCATTGTTCGTGCAACGTCTGAAGGTGAATGTGACCGTTGTCTAGAGGCTGCTCAGTTTGAAATTTCTTCTGAGCTTGATGAGTACTACTTGTTCGAAGCTCCTGAGACTGTCGATGTAGATGATGAAGATTACTATGACGACGACTCTGATGCTTTTGAGCTGGTAGGAGAGGATAATACGGTAGATTTGGCCGGAGCCATTAATGATGCCATAGTAATGGACACGCCTTTTGTTCTGCTGTGTGATCCAGATTGTCAGGGCTTGTGCCCTCACTGCGGTTGCAACCTCAATAAAGAGACTTGTGACTGCGATGCTTCAGAGGAAGAGGATCCGTTTGAGAACAATCCTTTTGCGGTACTTAAGAATCTCAAGCTTGATGAGTAGTGATTTTTAAGCACGTTTTAGGTATATTTATGCTCAAAGTTTGAAGCAAACAACTCTAACTCTGGTTTTTTGTGCAATTATCTGCACAAACAGGTAATTCTGTGCTAATATCACAACTTGCGCGCGTGTTCGCGCATTCTTTAGCATGTGAGCAACACGCTCGTTTTATAGTCATTAAGGAAGGTCATCATGGCAGTACCTAAACAGAAAAAAGGCCGCGGTGCAGTTCACACCCGTCGTTCCGCTAATCGTCGTATTGACGCTCCATCCCGTTCCGTATGCCCACAGTGCGGCGCTGTAAAGCTTCCTCACCACGTATGCGGCAACTGCGGTTTCTACAAGGACCGCGAGGTTATCGTAACCGAGTAAATTCGGTGCGTCTTAGTAAGTACAATTACATCGCTGTGAATATTGTTCGAAAGATTGATTGTGCTTTCATTAGATTGGCTTTAAAAGACCGGCTTTTCAGCTGGTCTTTTTTTATACCTTTGCTATCCAATTAGGGATACAATAAGGGGCATTACTTTAATTCGTATCGATGGGGGAGTTTATATGGACCCTGTTATTGTTTGCGTTGATGTTATGGGTGGCGACCGTGAGCCACAGGTTGTGCTCGATGGCATTGTAGCTGCTCTTGAAGCTGATTCATCCATTAAGGTTTTGGCAAGTGGTCCTGAGGAGCTTGTAGTTCCGTTTGCTCAAGATCACGAGCGTGTAGAGGCTTTAATTGCGCCAGAAGTCATTACCATGGAAGACGATCCTATTCAGGCTGTATTGACGCGTCGTAAGTCCTCTATTGTATTGGGTTGTCGCGCCGTCAAGAAGGGCAATGCTCACGCGTTCTTCTCGGCAGGAGCATCTGGTGCAGTAGCTGCTGCTGCAACTGCATATGTAACTCCATTTAAGTATGTCGATGGCGATAAGGTCAAGCCTGTTCGTCCTGCACTTACGAGTGCTTTGCCTAACATGGCAGGCGGCGAGACGGTTTTGAGCGATATGGGTGCTAATCCTGACGTTGAGCCTATGGATATGGTTCACTTTGGTCAGATGGCTCACTCATACGCCAAGCTTGTATTAGGTGTGTCTGAGCCTCGCGTAGGTCTGTTGTCCAACGGTACCGAAGACGGTAAGGGTAATGAGTTTGTAAAGGCTTGCTATCCACTCATGAAGGAGTATGTCCCAGGCTTTGTGGGCAACCGTGAGGGTGGCGATGTTGTAAACGGCTCCGTCGACGTTATGATTGCCAATGGCTTTGATGGCAATATTGCGCTCAAGTCTTTTGAGCAGTCTGCAAAGTTTTTGATGGGAGAGCTCAAGGTGGCCTTCTCGTCTTCTTTGCTCACCAAGCTTGCTGCCCTCATCATGAAGCCAAAGATGCGCGAGATTAAGAATCGCTTTAATAGCGATAACATTGGTGGCGCTATTCTTTTGGGCCTCAAGGGCGTTGTCTTTATTGGCCACGGTGCTACGTCGGTCAATGCGGTTAAGAACGGCATTTTGTCTTCTGCTTCGTGCGTACGTGCAAACCTCGTGGAAGAGATTGCTAACTCGCTTGAGAATATTCGCGCATAAAGCTTGTAACCAGCTATGATAAGAATTCACCAGTTCTTGTTGTAGCTGGTTTTTTCTTACACAAACAGTATTAATCTGTGTTGTTACCGTTGTAGGCCAAGATGATAGATTGATACAGCGCATTTTCTATTTGATATAGGGTAAACTTGTGCACGTACATGTATCACCATGTTTTTTGAAATATGAAAGGAGACACCATGGAGCGTTCTGAAATTTTCGCTAAGGTTGTCGACATTGCTGTAGATGTACTGGGCGTAGACCAGGATGAAATTACCGAAGAGACCACGTTTGACGATCTTGACGCAGATTCTCTTTCCCGCATTCAGCTCGTAACTGCATTTGAGGACGAGTTTGATCTTGAGCTTGACGACGAAGTTTTGCTCTCTTTGAACTCCGTTAAGGATGCTATCGACGCCATTGAAGACGTTCTCTAGGCGCTGATCTGCGTGAATTTAGCAAAAAAGATGAACCGCTTGGAAGAAATTTGCGGTTACACCTTTAAGGATAAGTCCCTGTTAGAGGCAGCAATTACGCATCCTTCTGCTGCAGAAGGTATGCCTGTTTCTGCTTCTTATGAGCGTCTTGAGTTCTTGGGCGACTCTATTTTGGGCGCCATTATTGCCGAGAAGCTCTTTTTGTTGTTCCCACAGTTTGATGAGGGCAAGCTTACGCGCTTGAAGATCTCTTTAGTTTCTGGTCAGATGCTTTCTGAGGTAGGCGAAGAGATTGGTCTGCGTGATTGCATCGTTATGGGTGCATCAGAGCAAGGTACGGGCTCTCGTGGCATGTATTCTGCACTTGAGAATGTATTTGAGGCTGTCGTAGGTGCACTATACCTCGACGGTGGTCGCAAGCCTGCAGAAGACTTCATTACAGTGAACTTGAAGCCTCACTTGGTTCTTGAGCGCGCAGAGCGCCCTGCAAACCCAAAAAGCTTCTTGCAGGAGTGCGTACAGCGCGGCGGCGGTGAGCCACCTGCATATCAGCTCATTAACACTACGGGTCCAGCTCACAAACCTGTCTTTACTTCTGTAGCACTTATCGACGGCCATATTCAGGGTCGTGGTTCTGGTGCTTCTAAGAAAGAGTCAGAGGCTGCAGCTGCATCAAGTGCACTTGAGCACTTAGGCTTTACAAAAAATGGTGTCGTTGTTCGTGACGATGACAAATAGCATAGGGAAAAGAAGTGCCCTCAGTATCTGAGGGTGCTTCTTAGCCATATAACGAAACATTCGCAGGTGCGCATGATGTGTGCGCTACCTAACTACTAGTGGGGTATACGTGTATTTAAAGTCACTTACCTTAAAAGGATTCAAATCGTTCGCTGACAGAGCGCATATGTCGTTTGAACCAGGACTTACGGTAGTTGTTGGACCTAATGGATCGGGTAAATCCAATATCTCTGACGCTATCTTGTGGGTCTTGGGTGAGCAAAGTGCTAAACAGCTACGCGGACAGGCTATGGAAGACGTTATCTTTTCTGGATCGTCTGCTCGTCAGCCTGTTGGTGTAGCTGAAGTTACGCTGGTTCTCGACAACACAGATCACGTATTGCCCGTAGATTTTTCTGAGGTTGCGGTTACACGCCGTATGTATCGATCTGGAGAGAGCGAGTATTTAATTAACGGCTCTCCTTGTCGTTTGATGGACATCCAGGACATCTTGCATGATTCTGGCTTGGGTAAAGATACTCACTCCATCATTTCTCAGGGCAAGCTTGATTCCATTTTGCAGTCCCGTCCAGAAGAGCGCCGCTCTCTTATTGAAGAGGCTGCAGGCATCTCCAAGCATAAGCGTCGCAAAGAGCGTGCGCTGCGCAAAATTAAATCAATGGATGAGCACCTGGTTCGTGCTCGCGATATTAATCGTGAGATTACGCGCCAGCTCAAGCCGCTTGAGCGTCAGGTAGACCGCGCACGCAAATATAAAGAGCTGTCTGGTCGAGCTAACGAGCTTACCACCATCTTGGCAGTAGACGAGCTTCGTCGTTTGCAGATGCAGTGGGGCACCATTGAGGCTTCTGCACGTGAGGCCGCAGCAGCACTTGAGCTTGCTCACTATCGCAGTGAAGAAAAAGAGCGTGAGCTCGAAAAACTCCAGGTTATGTTGGAGGAGAAGGGCCTGTTTGTAGGCGATTTGGGCGAGCAGCGCCGTCGCATGCAAGATACCGTAGGCCGCATTAATTCTGACATGCGTCTTTTGGAGGAGAAGGGCCGCAATATGGTGGCTCGTCTGTCCGAGATGCGTGGTAGCTTAAGTGGCTCCGAGCATCAGCGTCGCCGTGTTGCAGAAGAATTGCAGCAAATTAATCGCGAGCTTGATGAGGTAAGCGCCCAGTTTGAGCTTGCTTCTTCTCAGCTTAAAGAGGCAGAGCCTAAGGCCAATGTTTTGGCAGCTCAGCGCAGGATGCTTGATGTCCAGATTGCAGACTTAACACGTGAGATGCGCGCTTCTCAGCGTGAAGCAGATGACGCATCCTTGCAGCTTGTTAAGGTAAAAGAAACACTTTCCAACGCAGAGCTTGAAGACGAGATGTTTGCAAGCCGCTTGGAGCAAATTGAAGATTCGCTCGATGCAGCACAGGTTCAGCTTGATAGTAGACGAGACCGTGCGCAGGAGCTTGAAGATGCTCTTGAGCAGGCACATGTTCGTGCACAAGAGGCAAAGTCGGCCATTGATGTTGCATCTCGTGCACTCGACGTTGCACGTACCAATGACAAAGAGAGCCGCGAGCATTTAGGTCAGGTTCGAGCAGAGCTTGCAGGCTTGCAAAAGCTCGATGCTATGAGTTCGGCTTCAGATTTGGCAGAGCACTTGGCAACTGTTTGCGCGGGCGACATTTTGGGTCGCGTAGGTGATGTTTTAGAGGCACCTCGCGAGCTTGAGCATCTCGTAGAAGAGCTCTTATCGGCAGATGTATCTGCGCTTGTCGTATCCGATACATCCGCGCTGTCCCACGTAGGCAAGCAGGCGCTTGCGTCTGCCAATAAGGGCGGATCTGCGCTTGTAATTCCTCAAACGATCGAGGCGGCATCTGCAGCCGTGGGTGCTTGTGGCTATCGCTTAGTCGAGAAGCTCTCGGTAAAGGAAGGCTTTGCTTCTACTGTCGAGGCGTTGTTGGGTCACATCTATATTGTTGACTCACTCGACGAGGCTCTTGCTGCACCAAAGGTAGATGGCGTCGTATATGTTACGCGCGAGGGCATTCGTGTAAGCCAAGGCGGCATGGTTCGTATTGGTCGTGAGTCTTCTGCAGCAACCGGAGTGTTGGAGCGTAAGCGTCGCATTCGTGAGCTTGAAGATGTCTTGCCAGAGCTTGAGGTTGTCTTTGAGACTGCTGAGCGTGCGGTAGAGACTGCTACGGCTGGTTTGGCTGCTGCTCGTGAGGCGAGTGCAAATGTTGCGGGCGAGATTGCGCGCACTCAAGGTGAGCATCGCTCACTGTTGGCAGAGATTGGTCGCCTTGAGCAAAATGTTACTAAGGCATTGTCTGAGCAAGCACAGGTTACCCGCCGCCGCCAGGAGGCAGGAGCTGCAGTACGTGAGGCTCAGCCTAAGGTAGATGAGCTTACTGCTACCCGTGATGATGCTCAGGCACATGTACGCGAGCTTGCATCAGAGATTGAAGAGCTAACTGACGAGTCAGAGGCAGTACGTCGTGATGAGGCAAGTGCTGCTACTCGTTTGGGTGAGGTTAAGGTAGCCTTTGCGCAGGCTAAAGAGCGCATGCATTCTCTTGAGCTTCGAGCTCCAGAGCTTGAGCGTCGCTTGGAAGGACTTGATCGTCGCATTAAGGCTACGACCGAGTCTGCAGCATCGCTTGAAATCTTGCGCCTGCGCGTAGATCCGCTGTACGAGCGCTACGAGGCACTGGTTGAGCGTGCAACATTTTGGGCTGCACGCCTTCGCGACCAGGCTAGCTTGGAAGAGGCAGATTCCGATTCTTTAAAGAAGACAATCGAGGCTGCTAAGGCAGAGGTAAGTGCTGCTCATAAGGCTTTGGAAGAGGCTCGTCAAGACCAGGCCGGCGTTAACGTAGAGCGCGGCAAGCTTGAGGTTCAGGTAGAAAACGCCATCAAGGCAATCACGCGCGATGGCTCAGTTGTACTTGAAGAGGCCCTGCAGCTTCCAGCGCCAGAAGATCGCGACAAGACCAAGGCAGAGCTTGAGCGTATTGTTCGCCAGATCAACAACTTGGGTCCTGTCAATCAGGTTGCAATGGAAGAGTATGAGGCGCTCAAGCAGCGTGCCGACTACATTTCTTCTCAGCTTGAAGATCTTGAGAGCGCGCGCAAGTCGCTTACTAAGATTACCTCGGCAATTGATCGTAAGATGAAGCGCCAGTTCTTAGTAACCTTTGAGGCTGTCGATAAGAACTTCCAAGAAGTATTTGCTATGTTGTTCCCAGGTGGCAATGCTCACTTAGAGATGACCGACCCAGAGCATCCAGCAGATACTGGCATTGAGGTTGTAGCTCAGCCTCGTGGTAAGCGCGTAACCAAGATGACCTTGATGTCTGGTGGCGAGCGTTCGCTCACCGCTCTGGCATTGCTCTTTGCGGTTTATCGTACGCGTACCGTTCCATTTTATGTACTCGATGAGGTTGAGGCAGCACTGGACGATTCCAACCTGTCCAAGCTCATTGGAGCTATTAATGTTTTGCGTGAGACAACGCAGCTTATTGTTGTTTCTCACCAGCGTCGCACCATGGAAGAGGCAGATGTCCTCTACGGTGTTTCTATGCAAGCAGACGGCGTAAGCCGCGTTATTAGTCAGAAATTAGATCATGCAACCGGCAAGGTGGTGAATGCTTAAATGGGTATGTTAGATGCCCTCCATCGTGGTCTTGAGCGTAGTCGTGAAGCGCTCAATGAGATCTTCTATTTTGGTGGAGATGTTTCCGAAGACTTTTGGGAGGATCTTGAGGACACCCTCGTTATGGGCGATATGGGTGCAGATATTGCAATGCAGGTAACCGATGACCTGCGTGAGCAGGCAGCGCGTAAGAACTTGCGCACCGCAAAGCAGTTGCGCGAGGCGCTGGCCGAGCGCCTGGCACAGACCTTTGTTCCTCTCGAGAGCGATTTCTTTTGCGATACCCCTTCTTGCGTTTTGTTCGTTGGTATCAACGGTGCAGGCAAGACTACGACGGTTGGCAAGATTGCACATGCACAGGCACACGCTGGCACCAATGTCATCATTGGCTCTGCAGACACCTTCCGTGCAGCTGCTATCGAGCAGCTCGACGTTTGGGGCGAGCGCGCAGGCGTGAGCGTTGTTAAGCGTGAGCGCGGTGCAGATCCTGCATCTGTTTGCTACGACGTTTTGGAAACTGCCGAGAAGAACCAAAGCGAGCTTGTTTTGATTGACACTGCAGGTCGTCTTCACACCTCAGTCGATTTGATGCGCGAGCTTCAAAAGGTTGTGAACGTTACCCGCAAGCGTTCTTCCATTCCAGTTCACGTTGTTCTTGTTATCGATTCTGGCACCGGTCAAAATGGTTTGGCACAGGCAGAAGAGTTTAACGAGGCTTTGGGCCTTGACGGTCTCATTATGACTAAGCTTGATGGTACGGCTAAGGGCGGTATTGCTTTGGCTGTAGCCTCTAAGCTCAAGCTTCCTATTTTGCGTATTGGTGTAGGCGAGGGTGTTGAGGACTTGCAGTTGTTTGATCCTCACGCATTCTGTCGTGCGCTTGTTGGTTGCGACGAATAATAAGGATTTACATCTATGTTTAATAATCTTTCTGATCGCCTTAACGACACGTTTGATAAGTTGCGTGGCAAGGGCAAGCTTACCGAGGCTGATATTGACTCAGCTATGCGCGAAATCCGCATGGCATTGCTCGAGGCAGACGTTAACTTTAAGGTTGTTAAGGGCTTTGTAGCACGCACTAAAGAGCGCTGCTTGACAGCAGAGGTAATGGATTCTCTTACTCCTGCACAAAACGTTGTCAAGATCGTTCTCGATGAGCTCACAGAGCTTCTCGGCAGCACAAGCTCCAAGCTTGTATTGTCCAGCCGTATTCCAAATGTCATCATGCTCGTTGGTCTTCAGGGTTCTGGTAAGACGACCGCTGCAGTAAAGCTTGCATACATGCTCAAGAAGCAGGGTCGCAATCCATTGCTGGCAGCCTGCGACGTTTATCGTCCTGCAGCAGCAGATCAGCTTGAAGCTTTGGGTAATGAGATTGGCGTTTCTGTTTATCGCGGTGACGGTGCTCATCCTGTACAGATTGCAACCGAGTCTATCAAGCACGCTGTAGATCACATGCGTGACGTAGTTATTGTCGATACCGCTGGTCGTCTCCAGATTGACGAGCAGATGATGCAAGAGGCTGTCGAAATTAAGCAGGCAGTTAAGCCAGATCAGGTATTGATGGTTGTAGACGCCATGACTGGTCAGGACATTGTAAATGTTGTATCCACGTTTGCAGATCGTACTGACTTTGATGGCGTTATCATCTCCAAGCTCGATGGTGATGCTCGTGGCGGTGGCGCACTTTCTGTACGCGAGGTAACCGGCAAGCCAATTAAGTTTGTTTCTTTGGGCGAGAAGCCTAACTCTTTAGAGGTCTTCGATCCTGCTCGTATGGCTAAGCGCATTCTGGGCATGGGCGACGTTGTTGGTATTATTGAGAAGGCTCAAGAGGCAGCAGACGAAGAGCAGCTTCAAAAGGCTGAGCGCATGCTGCGCGAGGGCTTCTCGATGAACGACTACCTCGATCAGCTTCATGCTATCAAGAAGATGGGCGGTGCTCGTTCTATCTTGGGTATGTTGCCTGGTGGTGAGCGTGCCTTGCAGAAGGCAGGCGACCTCGACGAGTCTATGTTTGATCGCAACGAGGCTATCATTTTGTCTATGACGGCAAAAGAGCGCTTGCAGCCAAAGATCATCAATGGTCAGCGCCGCGCTCGTATTGCTCGTGGTTCTGGTACTTCGGTTCAAGACGTCAACATGCTCATTAAGCAGTGGGGCGAGATGAACCGCATCATGAACAAGATGCGTACCATGAATCAGCAGCAGCCTGGTAAAAAGGGCAAGAAGGGCAAAAAGGGCAAGAAGCCACGTATGCCATTTGGCAACATGGGCTCAATGATGGGCGGCATGGACCCTGCAATGATGCGTGAGTTCGACCGCATGATGAAGAACCAAAAGGGTTTCTAGGAGGCAGCACGTGAGTAAAGCCGATAAGATCTTTGTTGATATGTGCAAAGACATTATTGAAAACGGCACTTCTACCGAAGGTGAAGAGGTTCGTCCTCACTGGGAAGATGGCAGCGCTGCCTATACCATCAAGCAGTTTGGTGTAACCAATCGCTATGATTTGCGTGAAGAGTTTCCTGCATTGACGCTTCGTCGTACTGCGTTGAAGTCTGCAATGGATGAGATTTTGTGGATCTACCAAAAGAAGTCCAACAACATCAACGACCTGAATTCTCACATTTGGGATTCATGGGCAGATGAGACGGGCTCTATTGGTAAGGCATATGGGTATCAGATTGCACAGGTCTCTCACTATCCAGAGGGTGACTTCGATCAGATGGATCGTGTACTCTACGACTTGAAGCACACGCCATTTTCTCGTCGCATCATGACCAACATGTACACCTTCGCTGACCTTTCCGAGATGCATTTGTATCCATGTGCATATGGCGTTACCTATAACGTTACGCACGAAGAGGGTAGTGACAAGCTCGTACTCAATATGTGTTTGATGCAGCGTTCGCAGGACATCTTGGCTGCAAATAACTGGAATGTTTGCCAGTATGCTCTCTTGCTCATGATGGTTGCACAGTCTGTGGGTATGATTGCAGGAGAACTTGTTCACGTAATTGTCGATGCTCATATCTACGATCGACACGTCGATGTCATCAAGGAGCTTATCGAGCGTCCTAAGTTCCCAGCGCCAAAGGTTTCTCTTAATCCAGAAGTCACTAATTTCTACGACTTCACAACGGATGATTTGATTGTCGAGGACTATAACCACGGTCCTCAGGTTAAAAATATTCCTATCGCTATCTAATTTTGGAGTTATACATGGACCAGTTTATGAATTCAAATATGTCCGCTATTGTTGCAGTTTGTGACGACTGGGGTATTGGTCATGAGGGTAAGTTGCTTGTCAAAAACTCTGATGATATGAAGTCATTTGTTTCTCATACAACTGGTCATACGGTTGTTATGGGTCGCAAGACGTATGAGACACTGCCAAAGCATGCTCCTTTGAAGAATCGTCGCAATATCATCATGACGCGCGATGACTCGTTTGAGGCAGAAGGCTTCGAAGTTGCTCACAGCGTTGATGAAGTTCTTTCAATGACTGAGGCTGATGACGAAGTTTGGGTTATGGGTGGCGGCAAAATCTATGAGTTGCTGCTTCCTTATTGCAAGCGCTTGGTTGTAACTAAGCATGACAATATCATGCCAGCAGATACGTTCTTCCCTAATATCGATATGGATGCTTCTTGGAAGGCTATCGACGTAACTCCTGGTGGCACGTTGGAAAACGATGTTAACTACGAGTTTGTAACCTACGAGCGTACTGATTACAATCTTCGTACTTGCTGCATCTATACTTCCAAGCATCATCAGAACACGTTGAAAGTTCTCAAGCACATTCAGCGCATTTATCCTTCTTTAGAGCTCATTGATGCGGCAACTATCGAGAAGGGCGGACGCAATCTTGATTTGAGCGAGTATGATCTTGTGGGCTTTGCCTCTGGTATCTACTACTCTCAGTTTGATAAGCGCATTCGCACTATTGCATCAAATGCTTTGACCGACAATAAAAAGGTCTTTTTGGTCTTTACATCTGGTGGCGACAACAAGTGGAACTCTCATGAGATGAATGACATTTGTCGCATGAAGCATGCTTCTTTAATTGGCACCTTTGGATGCTTGGGCTACGATACCTTTGGTCCTTTCAAGTTGGTAGGCGGCGTTCAAAAGGGTTGTCCTACCGAGGCAGATCTTGCACGTGCCGTTGATTTTGCTGGTACTATCTTCTCTACTTGCGCAGATGTTCTTCAGTTCGAGAAGGAGCAAAAAGAGCGTATTGCGCAGCGACGCAGGGAAGAGGGCCCAAAAAAGCTCAATTCCTTCCAAAAGATGTTCTTACATAAGCGTTTGAAGAAATAGGATTTCTGTTGTAGAAAGAAGCAACTGTGGTTATTTTTGGAGCGCTCTGTGATGCTTTCGGCATTATTTGTTGTGGTATCGCAGGTCTTTTATTGCGTCGTTTTATCCCAGGTAAGCTTGCAGATTTCTTAATGCAAGGTCTTGGCCTCGTTGTTGCTCTTGTTGCTATTCAAGGTATGTCTGAGGGCGGCAATGTAATCATCACTGTTTTGTCTATCGTCATTGGTGGCGCTATAGGCTATGGCATTGATATTGATAAGCGTCTTAATCAGCTTGGCGATTTTTGTCAGAGAAGGATGGATAAAGCATTTGGAACATCTGCTCATCTTGGCAATATCTCTGAAGGTTTTATCTCTGCTACGCTCTTTACGTGTGTAGGTGCGATGGCCATCTTGGGCTCTATGCAGTCTGGTCTGCAGCTCGATCACACTACGCTTATTACGAAGGCATTTATCGATGGTTTGACCGTTCTTATTATGGCTTCAACAATGGGCATAGGTACGATCTTCTCGGCTATTCCGGTATTTATTTATGAGGCAGGAATGGCTTTAGCTGCAAGTTTTGTTGCACCATTTTTACCACCAGAGGTTGTTACAGAAGTTGTTTGCACGGGCTCTGTTATGCTCTTAGGCATGTCATTTAATCTGCTTCATATGACAGATATTAAGGCGGCAAATTTTATTCCAGCGGTCTTTTTGCCTATCTTTATTTGCATGCTTTTTTAAGACAAGACTCAATAGCTTTTAATAAGACGCTCCGCACTGGGGCGTCTTATTTATTAGCTACGTTAAACGAGAAGGGGATGTGAACACACGTGTCTATTGAATATATTTCTTCGCTTGAAGATGAGCGCTTGGCAGCCTATACCAAACTTACCGAGCGCGAGCTGCGTAATAAATTAGAACCCGAGAAGGGCATCTTTATTGCTGAGTCTGCCAAAGTTATTGAGCGTGCACTTGATGCCGGCATTACTCCTCAAAGCTTTCTGTTGGAAGAAAAGTGGCTTGAGGTAATGGGTCCTTTGCTTGAGCGAGTCGACGAGTCTGTTCCCATTTTTGTTGCGCCTGCCAATCTTATGGAGCAGCTAACGGGCTATAACGTCACGCGCGGAGCGCTGTGTGCTATGAGGCGTCCTCGTCTGTTGAGTCCTCAGGAGTTACTTTCTGAGGATGTTTCTCGTATCTGTGTGCTCGATGGCATTGTCGACCATACCAACGTTGGTGCCATTTTTAGAAGTGCTGCTGCATTAAACGTTGATGCGCTGCTGGTAAGCCCTACCTGTTGTGATCCACTCTACAGACGTGCGGTCCGTGTTTCTATGGGAACCGTATTTCAGGTTCCTTGGACACGCTTGGATGATGATGTGCGTCGTTGGCCTTATAACGGTATCGAAACGCTGCATAATGCTGGCTTTACCTGTGCTGCTATGGCTTTGACAGATGATTCTGTTTCTTTGGATGACCCTTTACTTGCTTCTATCGATAAGCTCGCTTTATTTATGGGAACAGAAGGTCATGGGTTGTCCGATAAGGTTGTAAACAACTGCGATATGACTATTCGTATTCCTATGGCAAACGGAGTGGATTCACTCAATGTTGCTGCTGCATCTTCTGTTGCATTTTGGCAGCTGTGTAAGCATGTCGATAATGATTATCACTACAACAAGGGTATTTACGCATAAGGCGGCCTTATATGACAGATCACAATCAGCTCCAAACTGGTATGGTACAAATCTATACCGGCGATGGTAAAGGAAAAACTACGGCAGCTTTGGGCTTAGCTCTGCGTGCGAAAGGCTATGGCCTTGATGTTGTGATGCTTCAATTTGTAAAGAAGCTCATTTGTTCAGAGCACGTAGCTGCACAAAAACTAGAGTTGCCTATTATTCAAGCAGATGCGCATACGCCTGAGGCTTGTGCAGCTCAAATTTGGGATCGCGCTAAGTCAGAGCTTGCGCGCGGTGTCGATGTATTGATAGTAGACGAGCTTGGTGAGGCTATGCGCCGTGGGTTTATTACCCGCGCAGATGTCGAAGACCTACTTGCTCTCAAGCCAGATCATACAGAGATTGTATTTACGGGTCGAGGGTTGTTGCCCCTTGCAGATTTGGCTGACCTAGTTACAGAAATGGTATGTCACAAGCACTATTTTGACGAAGGTTTGCTTGCGCGAAAAGGAATTGAATATTAAAGCGTTTTTAAGGCGCGAGAGCTTTTCTGTTGATGAATTTGAGAGGTTCTCGCGCTTGCTTTGTTAAGTATTTGTGACATAAACATCACCCCTTTTCATATTCGTTTTTTCCTTTTACATTAGAGGCGAGGGGATAGGCTGCACTATGTAAAGAGGTGTGTATGACAAATCAAGAAATGACCGAAACAGTTGACGTAACTGAGGGTTGTATTTGGAAACAGTTGCTCATTTTATGCATTCCAATTGTATTGACGTCGTTTTTTCAGCAGTCGTACGCATTAATTAACACCTTTATTGTTGGCCGCTTTGGCGGAAAACTTGCACTGGGTGGTATTCAAGCTACTGCATCGTTAAATGAGCTCTGCATTGGTTTTTGTGTAGGCGTTGGTGCTGGTTGTGCGGTTATTATTGGTCAGTATTTTGGTCGTAAAGATCATGCTCACCTTAATAAGAGCGTTCACACCGCAATGTATATGGCTGTCGTAGGCGGCATCGCTCTTTCATTAGCAAGTTTCTTTTTTATTGATGACATCTTGCTGATGATGGGAACTCCTTCAGAAATTATGCAGGAGTCGCTCGACTATAGCCGTTGGTACTTTGGCGCTATGGTGTTTTCTCTTGTTATGAATATGGGTGCTGCAATTTTGCGCGCTGTTGGTGCGGCAAAGATTCCTTCCATTGTTATTGGTAAGGGCTGCATTCTGAATATTATCTTGGACCTCATTTTTGTTGCAGGCTTTAAGATGGAAGCACTGGGCTGTGGTATTGCTACTGCTTGCTCTATTGCGTTTTCGTCGTTCTTGATGTGTCGAGAGCTTGCGCGCTTAAATCCTGAATGGCGTCTAGATTTCTCTAATCCTATTTTTGATGCTCGCCTTGCGCGTGTAATGTTGGCAACTGGTCTTCCTTTGGGAATCCAGTCTTCGGTATATGCTATTTCCAATATTATTGTCCAGTCCACTATTAACTCATTTGGTACTGATGCAGTTACCGGTTGGGGCTTGGCAGGCCGTCTTGACGCCTTTGTTTGGATGACGGTTGAGGCTTTGGGTGTAGCTGTTACGGCCTTCTCGGCACAAAACTTTGGTGCTGGCAATTACGAGCGTATGCGTAAGGGATATCACGTTTCTATGGCATTGACGGTAACCGTTGTTGGTTCCATGTCTGCATTCCTTACGTTGTTTGTTACTCCATTGGCATCTATCTTCATCGATGATCCTCAGGTAATTAAGTACACCACAACGATGATTCAATTTATTGCGCCATTTTATTGGTTGTATTCTGTTGTTGATAATACGTCTGGTGCAATTCGTGGTTCTGGTGAGAGCTTCAAGCCAATGGTACTTACCATTTTGGGTACCTGCATCTTCCGCATTGTATGGTTGCTCTTTATTGTTCCTTTGCATCACACACTTGAGATGGTATTGGTTACCTATCCTGTAACGTGGGCTTTAACGGCTGTTATGTTCCTTGTTTATCATCACTTTGGTGGTTGGCTTGCAAGTGCAAAAAAGCGTGAGGAGCGTCGCGCAGAAATCGTTATCTAATGTATGTTTGCGTTTGGTATGTCTAACCTTGCACTGATGGGGTAGTGTAATAAAAGGTAAAAATATTCTAGTTTTAGGATTCACGTATGGAGATGAACGATCAAAAACGTCGCAAGACAATGCTTATCTACATTGCGATAGCATTCGTTGTCTACCTCCTTATGTCTACCGTGCTGTTCCCACAGATGGGCAAGACTCAGGTAATTGAGACCACGTATTCTCAATTCATTTCTGAGCTCGAAGACAAAAAGGTTGAAGACGTTCAATTTAACGCAGACAATGCTGAGGTAATTTACACCAAGAAGGGTGAAGTCGATCAGCGTTATGTAACTACTGCAATGCCTACAGACACCGATCTTACTAATCGTGTCTTAGAGGCTGGAGCAAACCTTACTACGGTTATTCCTGAAGACACGTCGTTTATGACGTACTTCTTGTTGACGGTTGTACTTCCTATTGGTTTGTTTATGCTTATGGGCTGGTTCTTAAACCGCCGCTTGAAGAAGGCTATGGGCGATGATGCTATGGACTTCTCTGCTGGTGGCTTTGGTCCTGGTGCTATGGGTAAGTCTGGTGCACGTATTGTTGCTCAGAAGGACATGAATGTCTCGTTTGCAGATGTTGCTGGCCAGGAAGAGGCAAAGGAAGCACTGCATGAGGTTGTAGACTTCCTTGAGAATCCAAAGCGCTATGAAGAGATTGGCGCTAAGCTCCCTCGAGGTGCTTTGCTTGTGGGCCCTCCAGGAACTGGTAAGACCTTGCTTGCTAAGGCAGCTGCAGGTGAGGCTAAGGTTCCTTTCTTCCAGATTTCTGGTTCTGAGTTTGTTGAGATGTTTGTAGGCCGCGGTGCTGCTAAGGTTCGTGACCTCTTTAAGCAGGCTAACGAGAAGGCCCCTTGTATTGTCTTTATCGACGAGATTGATACCATCGGTAAAAAGCGTGATGGTGGCGGTTTCTCTGGTAACGACGAGCGTGAGCAGACCTTAAATCAGTTGCTTACCGAGATGGACGGTTTTGATAACCATAAGGGTATTGTTGTTTTGGCAGCTACCAACCGTCCAGATTCTTTGGATCCTGCATTGTTGCGTCCTGGTCGTTTTGACCGTCGCATCCCTGTTGAGCTTCCAGATCTTACGGGTCGTACCGCAATCCTTAAGCTTCATGTAAAGGATGTTAAGTGTGAGCCCGGTGTAGATTTGGCTCCTATTGCTCGTGCAACTCCTGGTGCTTCTGGTGCAGACCTTGCAAATATCATTAACGAGGGTGCACTCCGTGCTGTTCGTATGGGTCGCAAGCGTGTTACTCAGGATGATTTTGAGGAGTCTGTAGAGACGGTAATTGCTGGTATGCAGCGCAAGACTACCGTTTTGTCTGAGCACGAAAAGCAGGTTGTCTCTTATCATGAGATTGGCCACGCACTCGTTGCTGCACGTCAAAAGGGCTCTGCTCCTGTTACCAAGATTACGATTGTTCCTCGCACCAACGGTGCTTTGGGTTACACCATGCAGGTAGAAGAGGACGAGCGTTTCTTAACTACCCGTCAGGAAGCTTTAGATAAGCTTGCAGTTTACTGCGGTGGTCGTTGTGCCGAGGAGCTTATTTTTGGTGAGATGACTACAGGCGCTTCTAACGATATTGAGCAGGCCACTAAGCTTGCACGCAATATGATTACCCGCTTTGGTATGTCTGATAAGTTTGGTATG
>SAMEA104404103__coassemble_283_pt1 | contig 38510 bp, 28 predicted proteins | sample SAMEA104404103__metabat2_low_PE_024 | metagenome-assembled genome bin SAMEA104404103 (sample SAMEA104404103) | Balaenoptera acutorostrata | reverse complement strand
TTTTTGTTATAGCTACTTTTGTTAATGGGTACACAAGATACGTAACTACAACTAATGCACTGCGAGGTTTATATGTTTACCTTATTGATGCTAGGTAATATCGCTTCTGGTAAATCATTTGCATCTAAATATTTGGAGCATCATGGTGCTCGTGTAATTAATCTTGATGAGCTCGCAAAGAGTTTTTACTATCCAGGTTCTCCTGTTGTTGAAGAGCTCGTTGAAGAATTTGGTTGGCAGATCTTATCTGAGGACGGGGGAATTAATTTTTCCCAGTTGGCATCTGTCGCATTTGATACGCCTGAATCTTGCCAGAAGCTTAATGCTATCGTTCATCCGTATGTAATTGATAAGCTTGGTGAAATTTTAGTTCCACCGTTTGATTGCTCAATGTCAGAAGATTTCGATTTTACGGTAGTGGAGGTTACAGTACCGTCTGTTTTGCCTGCTATTCGCAACCTTGCAGATCAGGTTATGGTTATTCATGCTGATATGAATACACGTCGTAGTCGTGCTATTTCGCGCGGCATGAGCGAAGATGACTTTGAGCGTCGCTGCGATTTACAGCCGACCGATGAAGAGCTTTGTGCGATGGCTGATATTGTTATTGATAATGGTGAGGGTGTAAGTGTGGATATGTTGCTGTCTTCATTAGATGGATGGCTTCATCAATTTATTTACTCGGTGTTGTAAAATAAATATTTCGCGTGTGTAAGCTAGGGGGGGTGATGGCACGTGAACAAACTAATGAATTCTTTAAAGTGGTTTCGTGTTATACCTTTTAGCTTAGTTGTACTTATGGGATTAATTTCGGCACTGTTTACCTTTTGTCCGTCTGTTCTACTGAGAGGTTATTATCCTTTGCAGTATGAAGAAGAAATCGCTGACTCTTCTTCTCGTCATAGCGTAGATCCTTTTTTGATTGCTGCTGTTATCAGTTGTGAGTCGAGTTGGGACAATCAGGCGGAATCGAGTACTGGTGCTTTTGGTTTGATGCAGCTTATGCCACAGACTGCTGCAGATGTTGCTGCAATGGGTTTGGTTGACACATCTAAGTACCCACTTGATGATTTGGCAAATCCTGCAACTAATATTGAATATGGCTGCGCTTACCTGCGCTATCTGCTTGATTATTTTTCTGGTAATACCAATCGTGCTATCGCTGCCTACAACGCAGGTATGGGAAATGTTGATGTCTGGGTTGGTCAAGGCGGAGTACTACACAACTCGATTACCTATCCAGAAACTCAAGCATATCTTGTCTTAGTAAATAACGCTCATGTGCGTTATCAGGAGCTCTATGGTGACCGTTTCTAAAGTTGTTGGATAGTTGTTAGCAAGAGGGCTTCTCGGTAGCTTAAGGGCGATCTGAGGGCGTTGTTCGTGTTTGTGTGAGGTCGTTGTATGGCTGAATTTGAGGTTGAGCGAGTTGGCGGTGAGCTTAAGCGCTTCGGTGCGCGTGATGCTCAGGCTAATTTTGAGTTGGTAAGTCCCTTCGAGCCATCGGGTGATCAGCCTAAGGCGATTGACTCGCTGGTGCAGGGTATTGAAGACGGTGATCGTTTTCAGGTACTTTTGGGTGTTACTGGCTCGGGCAAGACATATACGATGGCGCAGACGATTGCGCGCGTTAATAAGCCGACGTTGGTTATGGCTCCCAATAAAACGCTTGCTGCTCAGCTGGCAAGCGAGCTTAAGGAGTTCTTTCCTAACAATGCGGTTGTATATTTTGTTTCTTATTACGATTACTATCAGCCAGAGGCTTACGTTCCACAAACTGATACGTTTATCGAGAAGGACTCTTCGGTAAACGAAGAGGTTGAGATGCTGCGTCACCAGGCTACGGCGATGTTGCTGTCGCGTCGTGACGTTATTGTTGTCGCATCCGTCTCGTGTATCTACGGTATTGGTTCGCCAGAGGATTATGCGGGCTTAGCACCAAATGTCGATAAGGACGTTCCGCTTGAGCGCGATGATTTTATACGCGCTCTTATTGATATTCAGTACGATCGTAATGACTTTGATCTTTCTCGTGGAACGTTTAGAGTTCGCGGAGATGTTGTTGATGTATTTCCTCCTTACGCAGAGCATCCGCTGCGTTTTGAGTTCTTTGGCGATGAAGTTGAATTTATCGCAGATATCGATGAGGTAACAGGAGAGGTCTTACGAGAGTATGAATCAATTCCTGTTTGGCCTGCTTCCCACTATGTAACTGAGCGACCAAAAATCAACGTTGCACTTCATACGATTCAAGACGAATGTACTCAACGCTGTAAGGAGCTCAAAGCAGAAGACAAACTGCTGCAGGCTCAGCGTTTGCAACAGCGTACTGAGTATGATCTTGAGATGCTTGAGACGATGGGCTTTTGTACCGGCATTGAGAATTATTCTCGTCATCTGGACGGTCGAAAGCCAGGAGAGCCTCCATACACGCTCATCGATTACTTCCCTAAAGATATGTTGTGCTTGATTGACGAGAGCCATGTCACGGTCCCTCAGATTCGCGGCATGCATGAGGGTGACCGTTCGCGTAAAGTTACCTTAATTGAGCATGGTTTTCGTTTGCCATCTGCTCTTGATAATCGCCCTTTGCGTTTTGATGAGTTTGAAGCTCGTGTACCACAGTTTATTTACGTTAGTGCAACGCCGGGCGACTACGAATTGAACGTTTCGCAAAATAATGTTGAGCAGATTATTCGTCCTACTGGCTTGCTCGATCCAAAGATTGATGTTCGTCCTGTTCGTGGACAGATCGACGACCTGCTCGATGAGATTCGCGAAAGAACTTCTCGGCATGAGCGCGTGCTGGTAACTACGCTTACCAAGCGTATGGCTGAGGATCTGACCGATTATTTGCTCGATGCGGGCATCAAGGTCAATTACATGCATTCGGATACCAAGACGATGGATCGCGTTGAGATTTTGCGTGATTTGCGTCTGGGCAAGATTGATGTGCTTGTTGGTATTAACTTGCTGCGAGAGGGCCTTGATTTGCCAGAGGTTTCTTTGGTTGCAATTTTAGATGCCGATAAGGAAGGCTTTTTGCGTAATCGCCGCTCGCTTATTCAGACGATTGGCCGTGCGGCGCGTAATGCTGACGGCGAAGTTATTATGTATGCCGATAAGATCACGGATTCAATGCGCGCAGCGATTGATGAGACTAATCGTCGTCGTGAGATTCAGATGGCCTACAACAAAGAGCATGGTATTGAGCCACGCACCGTTAGCAAGGCAATTAACGATATTTCGAGCTTTATTTATGAGGCAGAAGAGCATGTTGGTAGCTTGAAGCGTGAGCGTGGAGACACCTTGGGACATGGCGCCTTTGTTGCTCCTTCCGAGGTAACCGATGGTGCTGCGCTTGCAAATGAGTTGATGAAGACGCTTTCACGTGAGGAAATCTTGCGTATTATTGCTCAGATGGAAGAAGACATGCTTGCTGCATCTGAGGCCATGGAGTTTGAAGAGGCTGCGAGCTTGCGCGATAAGCTTGTCCATCTTAAGGCCGCGGTTGAGGGAAGCAGTGAAGATGAGGCCATTGAGCGTCTTCGTGCGAAGTCACGCAAGGGTTCCGTCTTTGCTTCGGGGCGCAAACGTCAAGGATATCGTGGCAAACATTAAGCGCGTCTACCGTATACAGAAAAGCATGCACGCTTTCTCGATGAGATGTTGTTGGGATTTAGTTGTGTGGCGTATACTTTTTCGAAGTGTTCATGATTTGGGTTAACCCAAAAGAAAGGAGAGCCTCATGGCAGCTGAAGGCTTAGAACTTTTTACTCCAGAACTCGTATTTATCGACATGGATTGTGCTGATCGCGACGACTTCTTTAAGAAGATGTCTGTAGAGCTTGGCGAGAAGGGCTATGTTGAGGATACCTGGTATGACGCTATCACGACTCGTGAAGCAAATTATCCTACCGGTTTGATGAGCGCTTCTTGCTCTGTTGCAATTCCTCACACTGAGCCTGAGAACATCAAGAAGGCTTATATTGCAGTTATCAAGCCAAAGAATCCTATTGAGTTTAATTTCATGGGTGGCATGGGCGACCCAGTACAGGCTGAGCTCATTTTTAACCTTGGTATCAAGCGTAAGGGCGACGACCAGGTTAAGATGCTTCAGACCTTGATGAATTTCTGCATGAACGATGAAGCTGTTGAAGAGATTAAGGCAGCTGGCGATCCAGATGCAGTTATCGCTGTTATCGAGAAGTACTTTGCATAACGCTTTGTAGTATAGATTGCAAAAGGGGACCTCATATGAGGTCCCCTTTTTTGTTCAGGCGTTTAGTTGAGAGTATCGAGGTCATCAAGAATAGCTTGGGCACATCTTAGACCATCGGTTGCGGCAGACATAATGCCGCCAGCATAACCTGCTCCTTCTCCGCAGGGGTATAAACCTGCAGCACCTAATGCATGACATTGTTTGTCGCGCATGACGGTGATAGGGGAGCTCGAGCGCGTTTCTACTCCGGTGAGAACAGCCTGCTCATAGGCAAATCCTGCAAGCTTGTGCTCAAGTGTTGGAATGCCTGCACGCAATGTTTCGATAATGTGGGCAGGAAGTAAATCATCAATCTCGGTCCAGGTTACACCTAAAGGATACGTTGGCTTGATTCGTCCTCCTGCAGTTGATGGGCGCTTATTGAGGAAGTCTCCAACAAGTTGGGCGGGTGCTGCATAGGAACTTCCACCCTTAAGATAAGCACGCTTCTCGCATGATTCTTGCAGGCGAAGACCTTCAAGAACATTGTCTCCGGCAAGATCGTCAGGTTTGACATTTACGAGCAGTGCTGAGTTGGCGTTTTGACCTGCGCGAGCATAGAGACTCATACCGTTGGTAACAACACCTTGTTCAATTGACGTTGCAGCAACAACTTCTCCGCCTGGGCACATACAGAAGGAATACAGCGAGCGTCCGCTTTTGAGATGAGAAACAAGCTTGTAGGCACTTGCAGAAAGTGCAGGATGCGAAGCTGCAGGGCCGTACTGTGCGGCGTCAACCGCAGACTGACGATGCTCAATGCGAACGCCCATGGCAAAGGTCTTGCGAGCAAGATTGAAGTTTTGCTCATTGAGCATGGTAAAGACGTCACGAGCAGAGTGTCCAGTTGCAAGAACAAGGCGATCGCAGGTAAGAGTTTGTTCTTGATTGGTCTGCGTGTTGGTAACCTTAATTGCACGAACAGCGCCTGATTGGCATCGTTCAATCAATTCAAGCTTGGTGTGATAGAGAATTTCTCCGCCGAGCTCTACAATGCGCTGAGCGATATTTTCACAAACGCGAGGCAAAATATCAGAGCCAATATGAGGCTTTGCTTCCCACAAAATATCATCGGGAGCGCCGTTGGCTACAAAGGTGTTGAGAATGAGACGATGGAGCTCATTTTTGGTACCCGTGTTGAGCTTGCCATCAGAAAACGTACCTGCGCCACCTAAACCAAATTGAATATTGCTTTCGGTATCAAGCTTTGCCGTTTTGTTAAACGTGTCAATGTCGCGTGTGCGATTGATAGCGTTGTCACCGCGCTCAATAAGCAGAGGCTCTAAGCCAGCTTCTGCCAAGGCGAGTGCACAAAAGAGGCCCGCACAACCTGCGCCTACAACAATAGGGCGCGACTGCGCTGCTGCACGCTTGCGGGCGGTGTTTGTAGGCTGAGCAAATGTTGGATGCAAATTAGGAGCATCGCTTATGCGACGCCTCAGAGAGGTAGGCAAGTTGTTAATCACGCGAGCTTCGTCTGCAATGTCCACGCGGGCAGTAGCTACAAAGTGAACATCGCGTTTGCGGCGCGCATCAACCGAGCGGCGCGCAAGCTCAACATGCTTGATTGCAGCAGGCTTAATACGCAGCTCTCGCGCAACCGCACGCTCAAGCGCCTGATTCATGCTATGCATATCGCCACAATCATCAAGGCGAAGTTTTAATTGAGTAAGTTCAAACATGAGACCTCAAATTCAAGGAGAGTAGAAAGTAGAGCATGCACTCGGCTAACATGTTGTCCTTCTTAGACAAATGAAGCTGCCGAGAAGCCCGCCAAGAGGCCAGAAGCCCAGGCCCAGCCCAAATTGAATCCTCCGCAGTCGGCGTCAACATCGATGATCTCGCCGCAGGCAAAAGCCCCCGGCAAGGAAAGGGACAAATCTTGCGAGGAAATATCTTGCGTGTTAATTCCTCCACGCAAGACGTGCGCTTGCTTATGCTCGCAAGTTGAGATGACCTCAAAGTTGAGATGACAAATGGTATGAGCAAGTGCATCAATTTCGTTGAGGCGATGCGTTGTTGCATACTTCGATGCACGCGTGTACAGGGCTTCTGCGATGCGTGTGCCAAAGATACCCGTAAGCACCTGTTCGTATCCAAGCGTTTGTGCGCGCTTGTGAAGAAGTGCGACGAGATCATCTTCGGAAGAGTCAGGCAATAGGTTGAGTGAAATGATATCGCCTGGTTGTATGCGGCGAGACAAATTGAAAATGCAGACGCCCGAAAGACCGTAGGTTCTAAAAAGAACTTCGCCTGTTTCGGCATAGATGTCGGAGTTATTGCGCAAAAGGTGTGCGGTGCAAATAACGCGCATAGCATCAAGCGTTGCCAGGTCGTGGTGTGCATCGACGCAGCTGATAGGGCACAAAACAGGCTCTGGAGCTATGAGCGATACATGATTGTCTGCAGCAAAACGTGCAAGATACGAGTCGCTATCTAGAGCGAGGTTGCCTGCAGCAAATATCACCGATATTGCCGAGAAGCTCTTGGTAGAAAAGCTAGCCTGCGCCAGGCGGCGTTTGAACTTACGGTCGTCTTCGTTTGCGCGCTGAACAAGCTTTGTTGAAGGTGCATGTGTAAGGATGTGCCACATATCATCTTTGCACTCTACATCGGTGACCGTGTGGTTACACAGAAGTTCGATATTCAAGCGATTGCAAGCGTTGAGCAGTACATCACGTACAGATTCTGCACGCAAGCTTAAAGGATAGTAGCGATCATCTTGTAAGGTTGTAAGCAAACCAAGGCTGTCAAACCAGCTGCCAATAAGGTCTTCTACGGATAAGCCTGGCTTGTTTTGTAGGGCTGCAGCCATCTGCATTGCGTGAGTGGTAAAAGCAGGATTAGAGTAGTGGCTCGCATCAAGGTTTACATTTGATACGTTGCAGCGACCGTTGCCCGTTGCAAGAATCTTTTTACCGCAGGCTATATCTGCTTCAAGAATTGCTACGCGCGATGGTTTATTATGGTGTTGGAGGGTTTGAGCAGCACAAATGGCAGCGGCGAGGCCCGAGGCTCCACCACCAATAATGACTACGTCATAGGTATTGGGCATATCAATCCTCATTACATCTCATACGGGGTTGAGCGTTAGTTGTTAGCTTGAGCGCTAGAGCACGTGCCTGCATGAGCGCAGTGGGCGCATCCGCCTTGGGCAATGCAGGTAAGGTTATATAAAGAGTCTTCAGTAGCATGTGCCTCAACAGCATTGCAAGCCTTCAATGCATGGACAAGAAGGTCGTCTGCAACATCTGTTTCAAACGTGCCCTTATCGCACAATTGAGCCAAAGTAGGATCAATTGCCATACGGTCTAATACTGCAACGTTGTAAGACTTTGCAACTTCTTCAAGCTTAGACTCACCAAAGAGGTGCAAGTGCTTGCCACAATCTGGGCAGATTGCGTAGCTCATGTTCTCTACAACACCCAAGATTGGAATATTCATCTTATTGGCCATGTTGACTGCCTTAGCAACAATCATTGAAACCAAGTCTTGAGGGCTCGTCACAATAACAATGCCATCTACCGGCAGAGACTGAAAGACAGTGAGCGCAACATCACCCGTTCCTGGAGGCATGTCGACCAAAAGGTAGTCGATATCTCCCCACAAGGTTTGCTCCCAGAACTGCTTGATAGCAGAAGCAACAACAGGGCCGCGCCACAAAACAGGATCGGTGTCATGCTCCAGCATAAGGTTGGAGGACATGATCTTGATGCCCGTTTGAGTTTGAGCAGGAACAAAGAGGCCATCCATGCCACAGCAACGCTGTCCTGCAAGGCCAAAGGTCTTAGGGATGGAAGGTCCCGTGATGTCTGCATCAAGGATGCCAACCTTATTGCCTTGACGCATAAGGGAGGTGGCAAGAATGCTGGTGACCATGGACTTGCCAACGCCGCCCTTGCCAGAAAGTACGGCAATAACGCGCTTTACTTTTGAAGGATTGCGGGGCTTATCGGTAGAAGATGCCATGGAAAACTCCTCTGTCTTTGAAACTTTTGTACGTATCGATAGTACCACGCTCGCCACATACAACGAACAAAGCGTGGTGAGAATGTGTCGAACATACGTTTGGTACCGCGCCATAAACTCATGGCGCATAAAATGCTGGCCATGGGATAAAATGAAACGAGGAAAACGTCAATAGGATAGGGTCTTAGTGTACCGCATGTGCGCATGTCGCCTAAGTTGCTTAGTCGAACCATATCTATTGCATAGAAATTTGTAAGACACGGGAAGGCTTTGTTTATGGCCGAGAACACCATTGCTATTCGTGGCGCTCGTGAGCACAATTTACGAGACATAGATTTAGACATTCCACGCGATGAACTCGTTGTTATAACGGGACTTTCTGGATCGGGAAAGTCGTCGCTTGCATTCGATACAATTTACGCCGAGGGTCAGCGCCGCTATGTAGAGTCGCTGTCAAGTTACGCGCGTCAGTTTTTGGGACAGATGGATAAGCCGGATCTCGATTCAATCGATGGCTTGTCGCCTGCTGTCTCGATTGACCAAAAGACTACCAGTAAGAATCCTCGCTCTACCGTAGGTACGGTTACCGAGATTTATGATTACCTGCGCTTGCTCTTTGCGCGCATTGGTACGCCACACTGTCCTGAGTGTGGTCGTGTTATTGAGCGTCAAACAACAGACCAAGTTGCCGATAAGATCTTGGAGCAAGGTGCGGGTCATCGCGCTTACGTTTTGGCTCCAATTGTTCGTGGCCGCAAGGGTGAGTTTGCCAAGCTTATGGAAGACTTGCGCAAAGAGGGATTTTCTCGCGTGCGTGTCGATGGTGAGGTTCTCTCACTCGATGATCCTATTGAGCTTGATAAGAAGTTTAAGCATGACATTGAGGTTGTTGTAGACCGCATTGTTATTAAGGACTCTTCTATCCATCGTATTGCAGAGTCGGTAGAGCAGGCCACAACGCTTGCTCACGGCAATGTTTGCGTGTACTTGTTGCCCGATCGCAACGCTCCGGAGGGCAGCGAAGGTGAGTTGTTAGAGTTTTCTCTAGCACTTGCTTGTCCTATTCATGGACATTCAATTGATGACTTACAGCCACGTGACTTCTCGTTCAACGCACCTTATGGCGTATGTCCTGAGTGCGATGGTTTAGGTATTCACAAAGTGGTTGACGTTGAGGCATTAATTGAACACCCTGAACTTTCTATTTCTGAGGGCGTCTTTGGTTCGTACTTTGGTCGCGGTAACTACTACCCACAGATTTTGGCTGCGGTTGCTAAGCATTTGAAGGTTGATACCGAGACCGCTTGGAAAGATTATCCTCCACGTGTGCGCAAGGCATTTTTGCAGGGCTTGGGCGAGAAGAAAATCGAAGTTGACTACGTAACCTTGGATGGCCGTGACACGCACTGGTTGACTAAGTTTGATGGCGTGAGCAACTTGCTGTTTGAGCGCTACATGGAAACTCAGAACGAGAATGTTAAAAAGCGCCTTGAGAAGTTTATTCGCGAGGAGCCTTGTACCTCCTGCCACGGCGCACGCCTTCGTCCTGAGATGCTTGCAGTCACCGTGGGCGATAAGTCTATCTACGATGTTTGCTGCATGAGCTGTGCAGACTCACTGCACTTCTTTGAGCAACTTGAGCTCAATGAGCGAGAAGAGCTTATCGGCGGCCGCATTGTTAAAGAAATTGTCGAGCGCCTGCGCTTCTTGGTTGATGTTGGTCTTAATTATTTGACGCTCGATCGAGGAGCAGCCACGTTGTCGGGCGGAGAAGCTCAGCGTATTCGTTTGGCAACTCAGATTGGCTCCGGTCTTGTTGGCGTTCTCTACATTTTGGACGAGCCTTCCATTGGATTGCATCAGCGTGATAATGAGCGCCTGATTGGTACCCTTGAGCGCCTGAGGGATTTGCATAATACGGTTATCGTTGTTGAGCACGATGAGGATACGATTCGTGCGGCAGACTACGTTGTAGATATGGGTCCAGGTGCGGGTGAGTATGGCGGCAAGGTTGTTTGCGCGGGTACACCCGACGAGATTTGTGCTTGTGAGGACTCACTGACGGGTGCATATTTGCTCGGTAAGCGCATGGTTAAGCTGCCTTCTGAGCGCAGAAATCCTGGTCGTGGTGCCCTTACCATTAAGGGAGCGCGTGCGAACAACTTGAAAAACGTTACCGCTTCTATTGAGTTTGGTACGCTGACGGTTGTTACGGGTGTTTCAGGTTCGGGTAAGTCTTCGCTGGTAACCGATACTATTGCACCGGCTCTTACGAATGCTATTCACAATTCGACGCGTCCAGTAGGTCCATATAAGAAGCTCGAGGGAATTGATCAGATCGATAAGGTTATCGATATTGATCAGTCTCCAATTGGTAGAACACCTCGATCAAATCCTGCTACCTACATTGGCCTGTGGGACGATCTTCGTAATCTCTTTGCATCTACTCCTGAGGCAAAAGCTCGCGGATACGCTCCGGGACGTTTCTCTTTTAATGTTCCTGGTGGTCGCTGCGAAGCATGCAAGGGTGATGGTCAGATCAAGATCGAGATGCACTTTTTGCCAGACATTTACGTTCCTTGTGAGGTTTGTGCAGGTAAACGCTACAATCGAGAGACGCTTGAGGTGACGTATCGTGGCAAGACCATTGCAGATGTTTTGGACATGTCGGTAACAGAGGCTCTTGCATTCTTTACGCACATTCCTTCCATTAAGCGCAAGCTTCAAACGCTATTTGATGTTGGTTTGGGTTATGTACGTTTGGGACAGCCTGCGACCACGCTGTCTGGCGGAGAAGCTCAGCGTGTAAAGCTTGCAAAAGAACTCCACCGCAAGCAGACGGGTAAGACCTTCTACATTCTTGATGAGCCTACAACGGGCTTGCACTTTGAAGATGTTCGTCAGCTGCTTGATGTTTTGCAGCGTTTGGTTGATGCGGGTAATACCGTTTTGGTTATCGAACACAATTTGGATGTTATTAAGGTTGCAGACCGTATTATCGATTTGGGTCCAGAGGGTGGTACTGGTGGTGGCCAGATTGTTGTAAGTGGCACGCCAGAAGAAGTGGCAGCTTGTGAGCAAAGTCATACAGGCCGTTTCTTAGCACCACTGCTTGAGCGCGATCGTGCTCGTATGGAAGCACTTGAACGCGATCTTTTGTAATAAATAACGTATGTATATTTGGGCAGGGCAGCTTTGGCTGTCCTGCTTTTTTATTGCGCTTCTACCAATTACGTGGAAAGTTGCCAGTTGCGTATGTGCGGCAAAATCCTGCGAGTAAAATAAATCATTTGATATATCACCATGAGAGAAAGGCTTCTACCTTGGCAAAGGCACCAAAGTTACAAAAAACTAATGCCATGCGTGAGCTTGAATCTGCAGGTATTGATTTTGTTGTTCATACGTATGAAGTTGACGAGAATGACTTATCTGGCGTTCATGTAGCACATCAGTTGGGCGAAGACGTTGACGTTGTATTTAAGACAATCGTGACGGTTTCTCCTTCAGGCAACCATGTTGTCTGCTGCATTCCTGTAGCTGAGTCCATCGATCTTAAAGCTGCAGCTGCAGCAATGGGCGAGAAGAAGCTTGAGATGGTTCACGTTAAGGATCTTCTCGGCTTGACGGGATACATTCGTGGCGGCTGTTCTCCTGTGGGCATGAAGAAGAAATTTGACACCGTGTTTGACGAGACGTGCCAGTTGTTTGACACCATCATTGTTTCTGGTGGCAGGCGCGGTACTCAGATTGAATGTAAGCCTGAAGACCTTATCGGCTTTTGTAATGCCAAGATGGCAGATATCGTTGCAAAGGAGAACTAAATGAGCGATTCTCGCCATCCGGCACATATGGCGCAGGCTAACAAGGACGAGCAGGCTTGCGACATGCAGGTTGAGTCATTTGAAGATAGGGCTTCTGACGAAGAAAAAGAGCTTCAGGCAAAGGCCGAGAAGTCCTCAAATATGGTCTCGGTTCTTGTAATTATTTCTCGTATCACAGGCTTTATGCGCACGTGGGCGCAGGCAAATGCTATTGGCGTTTCTATGCTTGCAAGCTGCTACACCGTAGCTGCGACGATGCCTAACTTTTTGTACGAGCTTGTTATGGGCGGCATGCTTATTACGTCGTTCTTGCCTGTCTATATGTCAGTTAAGAAGCGTCTAGGTGCTCAAGAAGCTGCTAAGTATGCCTCGAACTTGCTGTCACTCGTATTGATTTTGATGGTTATCGTGACAGCCATCAGCTGGATTTTTGCTGCTCCACTCATTTGGACGCAGTCTGCTGGTGCAAGTCCCGACTTTGACTTTAACCTCGCGGTTTTCTTCTTTAGATTCTTTGCGTTTGAGATTATTCTCTACGCACTGTCTTCTATTATTTCTGGCGTTTTGAATGCTGAGCGTGATTATTTTTGGAGTAATGCTGCTCCAATTTTGAACAACGTAATTACTATTGCGTCTTTCTCGCTCTATTCGCTAGCAATTAAAACGGACGTTGTAAGCCCTCAGATAGCTTTGCTTATTTTGGCAATTGGTAATCCTTTGGGTGTTGCAGTTCAGGTATTTGCTCAAATTCCTGCTCTGCGCAAGCATGGTGTTAAGCTGCGTCCTCATGTAGATCTGCATGATCCTGCTATTCGCGAAACACTCTCTATTGGTCTTCCTACGCTCATTGTTACCTTTGCATCATTTCCAACTTCCGCAGTTCAATCGAGCTGTGCGTTGCAGGTAACAGCATCGGGCGCTTCTATCGCATACTACTCGCGTGTTTGGTATGTTCTGCCTTATTCTATTTTGGCAATTCCTATTTCTGTCACGATGTTTACTGAGCTTTCGGCAGCACGTGTAGCAGGCGATATGAATGCCTTTGTGCGTGATGTCGCATCTGGTGCTAAGAAGATTATGTTTACCTTGATACCATTCGTCTTCTTCTTGATTTTGTTTGCGCCGTGTTTGATTAGCATTATTGCCTCGGGTGCTTTTGGTCAAGAAGATGCATTGTTGACGGTGCGCTATCTGCAGGTACAGGCCTTGGCATTGCCCTTCTTTGGTTTGTCTACCTACTTGCAAAAGGTCTGTTCTTCTCTGCTTAAGATGAAGTTTTATGCCTTTGCAACTTGCGTAGCTGCAGTTATTCAAGTTGCCTGCTGTTTGATTTTTACGCAGGGTGTTAACTTGTATGTTGTGCCTTTGAGTTCAACGTTTTTCTTTATTGCAATTGACTTTGTAACCTTGCTTCACTTGCGCCGCGAACTTGGTCCTTTGCATTTAAGTGGCGTAGTTGTATCTTCTATTCGCGGATGTATCTTTGGCCTTATTGGCACGGCAGTAGGCTTCGCAATTATTGAATTAATGTCTTTTGTTTTGCCTTCAGTATATTCTTCCGGGTTTTGGGGATTAATCTATGCTGTTTGTGGCGGCATTCCAGCCCTTATTGCTTCGTTTGGGCTTGCCACAAGACTGGGGAAATCCGACGCCCCATTTTTTGACGCTATCTTTAGCAAGATCTCTCGCGTTTTATCTCGTGCTTAGTTTTCGTTAAGAAGATTTGGCGCTCTTGTGCAGTATTTTGTCAGTGATGTACTTCTTGGGTATCAACTATTACTTACGGGTAAATGCTGGTAAAATAATGCATTCAGAGAACTTGCAACCTATTTCGAAAGGTTCTCACATGAAGCTTAAACGTACACGTACTGCACTTGCAGCAATGATTGCAGGTGCTTTGGCAGTGGGTTCTTTACCACTTACTGCAATTGCTGCACCTTCAGATGAGATTCAAGCTCAGCTCAATGATGTCTTCGTAGATCTTCAGAATCAGACTATTGAGCTTGAGATTGCAAATAATGAGCTTGACTCTATTCGTACCGACTTAATTGCTGTTCAGGATGAGATTGAGCAGACTGAGCAAAAAATTGCTGAGAAGCAAGTAGAGCTTGAAGAAGCAAAGGCTATGCTTTCTAATCGCGTCTCTTCTTCTTACAAGTCCGGTGGCGTAAACATTCTCTCTGTTATTGTTTCTTCTACTGACTTTGAAGATATGATTTCTCGCGTCTTCTACGCAAATAAGCTTGTCGAAGCAGACGAAGAAGCTATTGCAGAGGTTCAGCGCATTCAGCAGGAACTTGAAGATGAGAAGGCTGGCTTGCTTGAACAGGAAGCACAGCAGCAGGAATTAGTTGACGCACAGGAGGCTAAGACTGCAGAGATTCAGGGTAAGGTAAACTCTCTCCAGAGTTACTATAATGACCTTGATCAGCAGCTCAAGGATGCTCTTGCAGAGGAAGAGGCTGCACGTAAGGCAGCAGAAGAGGCAGCTCGTCGTCAGGCCGAAGAGGCAGCTCGTCGCCAGCAGCAGGCTCAGCAAAATGCTGGTTCTGGTTCTGGTTCTAGCTCCCAGGGTGGTGGCAGCTCTAAGCCTAGCTATGGTAGCGACTCTGGTTCTGCACCTTCTTCTGTTACGGGAGCAGCACTTGCTCAGGTTGGTAAGCCTTATGTTTGGGGCACCGCAGGTCCTTCGACCTTTGACTGCTCTGGTTTGATGGTGTATGCATATGGTTCTATGGGTTACTCTTTGCCACATTCTTCTCAGGCACAGTTTAACCGCGTAGCAAACCTTGGTCACTTGGTTTATGATCCATCTGCATTGTCACCTGGTGACTTAGTATTCTGGGGCTATTCAAGCTCTAGTATTTATCACGTAGGTATGTATATTGGCGGCGGACAGTATGTTCACGCTTCCATGCCTGGCGTTGGTGTTGTAGTTAGCTCTTTGTCCACAAGTGGCACATATATGGGCGGCGGCTCACCAGTTTAGGCCAAAGATTTTAGTAAGATATAACGCGGTGGGGGAGTATTCTCTCACCGCGTTTTCATGATTGTAGGCAGGCCTTTTTAGGCAGGCGCTCGTTAGTTATTTTTGCTTGAAGGAGACTTCATGATCAACGTATCAGAAATTACCGCTCAGGAATTCATGGCATGCGCACACGATGCTGGCATGATTTTGCCTATTGAGCAAACTGATCTTTGGAGTGAGTTAGAAGGTCATATCACCGACCGTACTCCCTGGGGCTATGTGCGCCTTGATGTAGACGGAGAGCTCCTTGGCCTCGTCATGTTTGTCGATTATCTTACGCATGGCTACCACTACCTGCGTGCGCATCATGCACCTGTTTGGGTACGCGAGTTGGATGCAGCTACCGAGAAGGACGCTTTGATTGCGCTTCGCAAGTTTGTAGCTAACAAAGATCACCGTCAGGTTTTCATGCGTCTTGCGGTTAAGCACGAAAGTGACATTACTTCTCCTTGCTTGTCCATGCTCCCTTATGACACAACGGTAATCGTTGATCTGTCTGAGGACCCTGAGGAAAATCTTGCTCAGATGAAGCAGCGTGGTCGCCGTGATGTTCGCAAGGCATTGCGTGAGTCTCCTGCAACTATTTGCGATGAGACGCAACAGGCATGTGAGAACTTTGCTGACTACTACGAGCTTATGGTAGAAACTGCCGAGCGTGATGGTTTCCATGCAGGTCCTCAGGCAGATTTCGAGAATATGCTTCGCTTGCTTTCTCCAGATCATATTCGCCTGTTTGCTGCACGCATTGACGGAGAGCTTGTTGCTTGGGACTTATATACGCTCAACGACGGTATCGCTGTTCGCTATTATGCAGCGTCCAAGACTGGCTCGGGCAAGTATTTCGTTGTCGATAAGATGATCTATGAAGCAATGGCTCCACTTGCATCAGCTGGTTGTTCTAAGCTCGATCACATGGGCATTGGTTCTGATTTTGCTCCAGAGACCAAAAATCTCAACATGTTTAAGACTAAATTCACCAAGTCTGAGCCTGTTATGATTGCACCAGATCGTGATATTGCTATTAAGCAGGGCTTTTATGGTACTTTGAAGCGCATGAAAGCTTTCATGAATAATCGTGCCGAGAAGCGCGCTGCAAAGATTGAAGAGCAGATTGCTCAGACTCCTCGCGAGGACTTGATGCCGGTTATTTTGGGCGGCGACATTTCTGCATATGCACTGTCTCGTGAGTTTCATCTTGCATTCAATGTTACGTCTACCTGCTTAATTCCAGCACCAATTGCTGTGGTTAATGATTCTCGTTTCATTGATGTTGTACGCGTTGAGCATATGACGGTTGAGTATTTGCTTCCTGCAATTCGTGAGCTCGCAATGCGCAATAGCGACAAAAAGCTCGTTTTAGTTGGCAACACCGATGCTCTCATGGAAGTAATTGCTCAAATGCATGATGATCTTCCTGAAAACGTTGTAACTGCAATGCCTGATGTAGAGGTAATGCATCGCGTTTCCGATAAGAACGAGTTTGCAAAGATCTGTGAAGAGTACGGTCTTAAGACTCCTGCAACTCAGACGGTTACGATTTCTGCATCCGCTCAGATTGAACCTTCTGAAATTCCCTTCCCTCTGATTGCAAAGCCTGCTCGTTCTTCTGAGTTTGCTCAGTACTATCCTCAGGGCTTCAAGAAGATTTACTTCATTGAGACTCAGGAAGAGCTTGATACGCTTTGGTCTGATTTGCGTGATGCAGGCTTTGAGGGTGACTTCTTAACCCAGCAACTTATTGCTGGTGATGATACCTATATGGATTCCATTACGGTATACGTAAACCAGGCAGGCAAGGCTGTAATGTTTGGCTCAGCTCAGGTTCTGCTTGAAGATCACGTTCCTTCAATGATTGGCAATCCTGTTGCTATGCTTACGCGTCCAATGCCTGAGCTTTGGGATAAGATTGCCGAGATGCTTGTGGGTATTGGTTATACCGGCTTTGCAAACTTTGATGTTAAGCGTGATATGAACACGGGTGAGTCCTACTTCTTGGATCTCAATCCACGTATTGGCCGTAATTCATTTTACGTATGCGCAGCAGGTATTAACCCTATGCGCGTGCTGGTAAATGACTTGCTCGATGGTGGCGTTACTCGTAAGCTTAAGGCAGACGAATCTGTTTTGTACACGCTTGTTCCTACAAACTTGCTTAAGAAGTACGTTACCAATCCTGAGCTCGCAGCAGAGGTTTCAGAAGTTATTGCTCAAGGCGACGTAGTCAATCCTGTTATTTATGATGCAGATTGTGCTCGTCCTCGTATGCTCGGCAAGCTTATGGAAGCTAATCAGTATCGCAAGTTCAAGCGCTACTATCCAGAACCTACCGAGACTGCGTTTTAGGTCTTGCGTATGTTGTCTGCGCAAAACAATCTATAAAATCTTATATAGCTCTAGGTATAGTAATATATCTAGAGCTATTGTTTTTTGAGTCCTTATCGGCAGGAAGGAGCAACGAATACTATGACACCATCAATTGCAGATCAAGTTGCTCTTGTTCCTACAAGCCCGGGTTGCTACCTATGGAAAGATGCTTCTGGCGAGGTTATCTACGTTGGTAAGGCAAAAAATCTTCGTGCGCGCATGCGTCAATACGTCACGCTGCAAGATGATCGCGAGAAGATTCCTCTCATGATGCAGCTGGTAGATAGCTTTGACTACATCGTGGTTGACAATGAGCACGAGGCGTTGGTGCTCGAGCGTAATCTTATTGGTCAGTACCATCCGTATTTCAACGTTGATTACAAGGATGATAAAAGCTATCCGTTTATCGCAATTACGGAAGGCGATGTTTTTCCTTCTATTAAATATACGCGCGAGAAGCACAAGCCTCATACGCGCTACTTTGGTCCGTATACCGACTCTCGTGCGGCGCGTGACACGATTGATATCTTGAGAAAAGTTGTTCCGGTTTGTACGTCTAATTGCGTTCAGTGGAAACAAATTAAGCGCCTGCTTGATGCGCATCCTGATGATGCAGATGTTATTTCGCTCATTTTGTCTCAGCAGGGAAGGCCTTGTTTTGACTACCATGTAGGACGCGGACCAGGTGTTTGTGCTGGTATGTGCAACCCTGAGGAGTACCAGAAGAACATTCGCGCTGTTGAGCGATTCTTGTCGGGCAAACGCAAGGATATTATCAACGAACTCAAAGACGAGATCGCCTCCGCCGCAGCCGACTTAGATTTTGAAAGAGCTTCTCGGTATAAGCGCCGCCTTGATGTATTAAACGCCCTCAATGATAACCAGCAGGTTGTGCTTTCGCATGAGATTGACGTTGACTTGGTTGGCTTCTACCGAGAAGAAACTATTGCTTGTGCGTGTGTCTTTGTAGTTCGCGAAGGTCGTACGGTACGCCAAGTTGAGTTTATTCTCGATAAGGGCATGGATGTTGATGAGATTGAGCTTGTAGAGGGCTTTCTTAAGCGCTATTACTCTGAGACAGCAGATATTCCGTCTGAGGTGTGTGTACATCTTGATTTGCCTGATGCAGATTTGATTAGTGATTGGCTTTCTGAGCAGCGTGGTTATAAGTGTAAGATTCATCGCCCACAGCGTGGCGAGAAGCACCACCTGTTAGATATGTGTACGACGAATGCTAAGCATGCTTTGCGCAGATATATGATTCGAACGAACTATGCAGATGATCGTACAAACTTAGCCATGATTCAGCTTGAAAGCGCACTGGCGCTTCCTGCGCCACCTATGCGCATTGAGTGCTTTGATATTTCTACCATTCATGGAAAGCATACCGTAGCTTCGATGGTTGTCTTTACTAATGGCAAGCCTGATAAAAGTCAGTATCGTCGTTTTAAGATTAAGACACCAATGGATGAAGCTAATGACTTTGTATCAATGCAAGAAGTTTTGGGACGACGCTACGCTCCTGAGCGTATGGAAGACCAGCGCTTTGGATCAAGGCCCGATTTGCTCGTTGTCGATGGTGGTAAACCTCAGTTGACTGCAGCCTTAACGCAGCTTCACGACTTGGGACTTGATATTCCGGTTTGTGGTTTGGCTAAGGCAGATGAGGAGTTGTTTGTTCCCTGGGATGATACGCCTGTTGTACTACCTTCGGGATCTGCTTCTCTTTATTTGATTAAGCAAGTGCGCGATGAGGCGCATCGTTTTGCAATTACCTTCCATCGTGAGTTGCGTGATAAAGCGATGACCATCTCTATTTTGGATGAAATTGAAGGCGTGGGCCCTAAACGCAAAAAGGCTTTGCAGAAAGCCTTTGGGTCAAACAAGCGTCTTCGTGCTGCATCACTTGAAGAGATTGAAGCAGTCGAAGGAATTCCTAAGCAGACCGCACGTGAGATTTATGAAACGTTGCGAATGTGGGAACAAGAGACTATAGCTACGCAAGACGCAGCAGATACTAAGATGTAATGAGAACATATTCAACAGTAATTGGAGTCTGTTATGAATAACAATACGACCAACTTTCTTTCTCGTCGTTCGTTTTTGAACTTATCGGCAGCTTCTGCTGTTGCTGCGAGTGCAGCATTGGTAGGTTGTGGTAAACAGCAGCCAGCAATTGATGTTGTTGCTCCTACTAATGGCACAATCTCCATTCTTGCATCTTATGCAAGCGACAACTTTAATCCGCTTTCTACTACGAGTGCATTGGCTGTTGGCTGTAACTGGCATGTTGTTGAGGGCTTATATGGTATGGATTACCACGACTACACGGTTCATCCAGAGTTGGCTGATGGCGATCCAATTCAGCTTGATGAGACGACCTATGAGATTACGCTGCGCAAGAATGCTAAGTTCTCTGACGGTAACTTGGTAACTGCTAAAGATATTTGTGCATCCTTTGAGCGCGCCTGCACTAACAATGTGTATGCGTCCATGCTTGCTCCTATTGAGTCAATTGAGCCTCACAGTGACACAACTGTTATGGTTAAAACTGCATATCCATTTTCTTTGGTACGTGAGCGCTTGGCTATTTTGCGTGTAGTTCCTGCATCTGCAACAGATGAAGACCTAACGCGCAAGCCTATGGGTTCTGGCCCTTGGAAGTATGAGCATATTAACGAGCAAGAAGTAGTTTGCGTTCCTAATAACCACTACAACGGTTCTCATAAAGCACTTGCTACAGAGCTTGTTTGGACTATCGTTTGTGACGATGAAGAGCGCCTTGCAGCAGCGCTTGAGGGCGACGCCTATATTATGGAAAATGTCCCAAGTGATGCGCTTAATGATGTTAAAAATGCTGGCATGAGCGTTGATACCCTCGAGGGTTTTGGTTTGTCCTTCATGCTCTTTAATACCAAAAAGGCTCCGTTTGATAACGTAGCTGTTCGTCAGGCTTGCCTGTACGCTTTGGATATGGATCGCATTATTGCAAATGCAATGTCCGGTTCAGTTACGGCTGCTACAAGCTTCTTGCCAAAGAAGCATCCTTCTTATCATGAGGCAGCAACTGTTTACTCCTATGATTTGGCTAAGGCTCAGCAGCTTTTGGAAGAAAATGAAGTTGTTCCAGGTACTGTTCGTCTCAATGTTGTTACCTCAAGCTACATGGATGAGGCCGCTGCTTTAATTGCTGAAGATTTACAGGCGTTAGGCTTTACTGTTGAGCTTGGTCTTGCATCTTCTGTAGATACCTATGCAGCACTTGATGCAGATCCTAATGCATTTGATATTGTGGTTGCTCCAGGAGATCCATCTTGCTTTGGCAATGATCCTGACCTGCTTATGAATTGGTATTACGGTCAGAACACTTGGACCATTACGCGTACTCAGTGGGCAGATGCTCCAGAGTGCTTAGAGCTTGAAGACAAGATGCAGCAGGCAGTACAGATGACGGGTGATGAACAGCAGGCATTGTGGAATGAGTGCTTCGACATTATTGCTAACAATGTTCCACTCTATCCACTGCTCCACCGTCAGGTTTCTACAGCTTACTTTGAGGATAAGGTCGACAATTTTGCAGGTATTGCAACGACTGGCGTTCTTACCTTGGGTACTTCTCTCGTTTAACTTATAGGAGGCGGTGTACGTGACCGCAACACATAAAGCTAAAAAGTTTGTACCAGATATTGTAATTATTTCGGGCATGAGTGGCTCTGGTCGTACTCAGGCTATGCATGTCTTTGAAGATATGGGCTACTTTTGCATCGATAACTTGCCCCCACGTTTGATTTTGCAACTTGCAACATTGGTAGGTATTAACTCTGGTGTTGGAAGGCATCTGTGTGTTACCTGCGATTTGCGCTCACAGGGTTTATTTGACGAGCTGTTTGATGCTGTCGAGGAGCTCAAATCACATGAGATGACGTGCAGCATTGTCTATATTGAGGCATCTGACGATGTCTTGATTAGGCGTTATTCTGAGTTGCGTCGTCGCCACCCTTTGGCAAAACACGGCGAGAGCACCGCGCACGCAATTTCGCGTGAGCGCGAGCAGATGAAGCCAGTACGCGATCGTGCAGATATGATCATCGATACGAGCCGTTTGCGCACGGCAGCGCTGCGCTCTAAGCTGCGTAGGTCCTTCTCGGAATTAAGCGATGCGCAGCTTATGGAAGTCAATGTCTTCTCATTTGGCTTTAAGCACGGCATGCCGGTAGAGGCAGACATCATGATTGATGTTCGCTTCTTGCCTAATCCGTTCTATGATCCTGAGATGCGCCAGCTTACTGGTATGGACGCAAAGGTGTCTGACTATGTAATTACGCATCCTAAGACGCAAGACTTTTTGTCTGCTTGGTATGCGCTGCTTGATGCAGTCATGCCGGGCTATTTGGCAGAAGGCAAGCCTCAACTATCCATTGCTATTGGCTGTACAGGTGGCCAGCATCGAAGCGTTTCTATTGCAAATGTTACGGCTGCCTACCTTACAGAACATGGCTATCACGTTGCCCTTTCACATCGAGATTTGGCGCGTGCAAATCAATCGAGCTGATGTAGATGAGTACATTTAAAGCAGTCTGCATTGGTGGCGGTACGGGTCAACCAAATTTATTGCGCGTTATGAGAACGCTTGATTGTGAGTCATTGTCGGCAATTGTTGCTATGGCTGACGATGGTGGATCAACCGGAATTTTGCGCGAACGCGCACATATTATTCCCCCAGGAGATATCCGAAAGTGCTTATCGGCATTAGCGCGCGACCCTCAAAGTGCTGTGGCTCGTGCGTTTGCCCATCGTTTTCCTTACGTTGAAGATCATGCCCTCGGCAATTTGATTTTGACCGCCTTGACCGAGGAGACCGACTCTTTTATTGAGGCAATTCGCACTTGTGAGCGCATTTTGGAATGCGTGGGTTCGGTCCTTCCATCCACGCTCGATAATGTTTCTCTAGAGGGCTGCGGTTTTGACGGGCGCGTTGTTTCTGGTCAAGCTGCGCTGTGCCATGGTTCTTGCGCGCTGGATAAGGTGTGGCTCACCCCGGGCAATGCTCAGGCGTATCAGCCTGCGGTTGACTCCATTATGGAAGCAGACATTATTGTGCTGGGCCCCGGATCGCTCTTCACCTCTATCATCCCTAATATTTTGGTCGATGGTATTTGCGACGCGATTGTAAATTCTGCCGGCAAAGTTGTATTTGTTTGCCCGAAGGCAGACCGCCAGGGAGAAACGTGGGGCATGGATGCCGAGGAGTACTTATCGGCACTTGAGCGCCACGGACTTGCAGGCGCTATTGACGTTATGTTGGTACACCGCTCTCGAAATACCGAGCACGGTGTTGCAACGCGCAGCTTTGATGCGCTGACTCATGACCTTACTGGCTCGTCTAAGAAGGCAGGTCCTGTGTCGCCTTATTCATTTGAGTACCGCGACGTTAAGGTAAATGATGACATTCTTGCGCGTATTCGCGAGCGTGTTAACTACGTTTTTGTTCGTGACTTTAATTCTGAAGATTCTCCTGTTGTGCATAACCCCGAGCTTCTCAGAGATGTATTTGCGGAGGTAATCCCGTGTCTTTTACCGCAGAAGTAAGAGACGAGCTTTCTCGTTGTGCTTCAAGTTGCGAATATTGTGACCTGTCTGTTCTTGCGGCACTCACACGCGTGTGTGGCACGCTGTCTATTTCTGGCGCAGGTCACTATCAGCTGGAGATTTCAACCGAGACGGGTGCGGTCGCACGTACCATGATTGGCCTTACGCATAAGGTTTTGCATCTTAAGACCGACTTTACGGTGCGCAAATCTGTTCTGCATAAGGTGCGCAACTATCTGATTGTTCTGCCCGACCAGCCTCAGCTTGAAAAAGCACTCATTCTGCTAGGTATTCTGGATCGCAAGTCTCGCCTTGTTGCGGGTATTCCGCCTCATTTGACTGCGCGTAAATGTTGCTCCATTGCCTACATTAGGGGAGCGATGATTGCAGGTGGCTTTATTGCAGACCCGCGCGGAGACTTTCATCTCGAGATTGCGGTTCAAAGTGCAAATCATGCACACGAGCTTGCCGAGCTCATTGTTGGCTTGGGTATTCCTGCTCGTGTCAACCAGCGCCGCTCTTCCTTTGTGGTCTACATTAAGTCGGCTGCAGATATCAAGAAGTTGCTGACGATTTTAGGTGCTTCTCGGTCCGTTGAATTTATTGATGAGGCACTGAAGGTTAAGTCGGTCAAGGCCGATGTTAATCGACGTGTGAATGCCGAGCTTGCTAATCAGTCGCGCTCTACGAACGCGGCGGGCTCTCAATTGGAGCTTATAGATAAGGCCGAGAAGTACGGTTTGTATAAAACTTTACCACCGGCGTTGAAATACTTCTGCGAATTGCGCCGTGATTTTCCCGAAATGAGCTTGCGCGAATTGGGAGAAATGGCCGATCCTCCTTTGTCAAAATCGGCGCTCTACCATCGCGTTTGTCGTCTTGAGAAGATTATCGCGGAGCACGAAACAGAATAAAATCAACAGAAATTTTCTTGGTAAAACATTTTACCTATGTTATTTGTCGGCGAGTTGTTGTAAAATGCCTACTAGTGGTTAAGTTGAAGACCTGAGCGGCACAAATTTTGGTGTGCGCGGGTCTCACGAAAGGAGACACTAATGGCAGTAAAGGTTGCTATTAACGGTTTCGGTCGTATTGGTCGTTTGGCTTTCCGTCAGATGTTTGCTCACGAGGACTCTGAGATTGTTGCAATCAACGATCTTACCAGCCCTGATATGCTTGCTTACCTTCTCAAGTATGACACCATGCATGGTAACTATGCTCGTGATCACGAGGTTGTTGCAGGCGAGGATTCCATCACTGTAGACGGCAAGACCATCAAGATCTACAAAGAGGCAGACGCTTCTAAGCTCCCTTGGGGCGAGCTTGGTGTAGACGTTGTACTCGAGTGCACCGGTTTCTACTGCTCTAAAGAGAAGTCCATGGCTCACATTAACGCTGGCGCTAAGAAGGTTGTTATCTCTGCTCCTGCAGGCAATGACCTCCCAACCATCGTTTACAATGTAAACCACGAGAACATCACTGCTGATGACGACATCATCTCTGCTGCTTCTTGCACCACTAACTGCTTGGCTCCAATGGCTAAGGCTCTTCACGACTTTGCTCCAATCCAGTCCGGTATCATGAGCACCATCCACGGTTACACTGGTGACCAGATGCTCCTCGACGGTCCTCAGCGCAAGGGCAACAAGCGTCGTTCCCGTGCAGCAGCACAGAACATCGTTCCTAGCTCCACTGGTGCAGCAAAGGCTGTTGGTTTGGTAATTCCTGAGCTCAACGGCAAGCTCATTGGTTCTGCTCAGCGCGTTCCTGTAGCTGACGGTTCTACCACCATCCTTACCGCTGTTGTTAAGTATGATGGCGAGCTCACTGTTGACGCTGTTAACGCTGCTATGAAGGCTGCATCTAACGAGTCCTTCGGCTACAACGAGGACGAGATTGTATCTTCTGACATCGTAGGCATGTCCTTCGGTTCTTTGTTCGATGCAACTCAGACCATGGTTTCCCAGTCTGGTGAGGGCGAGTACCTCGTACAGGTTGTATCTTGGTACGACAACGAGAATTCTTACACCTCTCAGATGGTTCGCACCATCAAGTACTTTGAGCAGTTTGTTGCTTAGTTTATAATTTAATCGCATGTAAATGCGTCTGTAAGGCGCGGCCCGGGCCATGTTAGGTTTTCGGCCGCGCCTTTTATTTCGAGAAAGGAAGCGAATATGGCTTTCACTAAGAAGACTGTTCGTGATATTGACGTATGCGGTAAGCGCGTTTTGATGCGTGTTGACTTCAACGTTCCTTTGAAGGACGGCGTTGTTACCGACGACACTCGTGTACGTGCTGCTATTCCTACCATTCAGTACTTGCTCGATCACCAGGCTAAGGTTATCTTGATGAGCCACCTTGGTCGTCCTGCAGGCACCGGCTATGAGGCAGAGTTCTCTTTGAAGCCAGCTGCCGAGAAGCTCGCTGAGCTTACCGGCTTCGACGTTACCTTCGTAGAGGATACCTATGGTGACGTTGCACGTGCTGCTGTAGATAACATGTCTGAGGGTCAGATTGTTGTTCTCGAGAACGTTCGTTTTGACAAGCGCGAGAAGAAGAACGATCCAGAGATTGCAAAGACCTTGGCAGCTCTTGGCGACATCTTTGTTCTTGATGCATTTGGTACTGCTCACCGCTCCCAGGGTTCTGTTGTAGGCCCAGCTGAGTATCTTCCAGCTGTAGCTGGTTTGCTTCTTGAGAAGGAAGTAGATACCTTGAGCAACCTCTTTGCAGAGCCAAAGCGTCCTTTCGTAGCAATTCTCGGTGGTTCTAAGGTTTCCGATAAGATTGGCGTTATTGACCGTCTTTTGGATTCTGCTGACACCTTGATTGTTGGTGGCGGCATGGCTTACACCTTTGCAAAGGCTCGCGGCGGCGAGGTTGGCACTTCTTTGTGCGAAGAGGATTGGTGCGAGCGCGCTCTCGAGATGCTCGAGAAGGCAAAGAAGAATGGCGTAAACTTCCTTCTTCCTGCAGATAACGTTATTGCTGATGCTTTTGCAGATGACGCAAATACCGACGTTGCACTTTCTGGCCAGATCCCAGCTGACATGATGGGCCTTGATGTAGGTCCTCAGACCGAGAAGCTCTTCTGCGATGCAATCGCAGGTGCAAAGACCGTCTTCTGGAATGGTCCTATGGGCGTATTTGAGATGAAGTCTTTTGAGCACGGTACTAAGGCTGTAGCTGAGGCTATTGCAGCTAATACCGAGTGTGACTCTGTAATTGGTGGTGGCGACTCTGTTGCTGCTGTAAACAAGTTTGGTCTTGCAGATAAGATGACCTTTATTTCTACGGGTGGTGGCGCTTCAATGCAGCTCGTAGAGGGTAAGGCACTTCCTGGAGTGGAGGCACTTAACGATGCAGAATAAGCGTAATCGCCTTATTGCAGGCAACTGGAAAATGAACAACGACATCGCTGCTGCTCGCGAGCTTGCAGCTGGTCTCGTTGAGGCATGTGGCAAGTCTTATGAGGGCGTAGACGTTTTGGTTTGCCCTCCAACGATTGATCTTGCTGTTGTTTCTGAGCTTCTCGGCGATTCTTCTATCGCCCTTGGTGCACAGAATTGCTACTGGGAGGAGAAGGGCGCTTTTACTGGCGAGACTTCTATTCCTATGATTAAGTCCGTTGGCGCAACTTACTGCCTTATTGGTCACTCTGAGCGTCGCGGCTACTTTGGCGAGACTGATGCTGACGAGAATAAGAAGGCTGCAGCTCTTATCGCTTCTGGCGTAACTCCTGTTCTTTGCTGCGGCGAGTCTGAGGAAGTTCGCGAGGCTGGAACTCACGTTTCTTTCGTAACCTCCCAGATCAAGGCTGCTCTTGAGGGCATTGAGCTTGACGGCGCAGACCAGTTGGTAATCGCTTACGAGCCAATTTGGGCTATTGGTACCGGCAAGACTGCAACCGCAGATGATGCTCAGGAAGTCTGCGGCGCAATTCGCTCCACCTTGGTTGAGCTTTATGGCGCAGAGCTTGCTAACGGCATCCGCATTCTTTACGGCGGTTCTGCAAAGCCAGCTAACGTTGCTTCCTTCCTCGAGAAGGACGACGTCGACGGCGTTTTGGTCGGTGGCGCATCCTTAAAGGCTGCTGACTTCGCTGCTATGGTTGAGAAAGCTGCAGAATAATGACGGCGCTGCACACCCCAGCTCTTCTGTGCATTATGGATGGCTTTGGCTTGGCAAATGAGGGTCAGGACAACGCAATTTCTTGTGCAAACACCCCTCACTTGGATGCATTGAAGGCAAAGTATCCTTATACAACCCTTGGTGCTTCTGGTGAAGATGTTGGCCTTCCTGCAGGTCAGATGGGCAATTCCGAGGTTGGCCACTTAAATATTGGTGCTGGCCGTATTGTCTTCCAGGAGCTTTCTCGTATCAATAACGCTTGCAAGGACGGCTCTTTGGCTACCAATGAGGTCCTTTGTGGCGCCATGAACGATGTTCGCGATCACGACAAGACCCTGCATGTCATGGGCCTTATGTCCCCAGGTGGCGTTCACTCTTCTATGGAGCACGCTGTAGCACTCGTTACTATGGCTGCTCAGGCTGGTTGCAAGCGTATTCGCGTTCATGCATTCATGGATGGCCGCGACGTAGATCCTAAGTCTGGTGTCGGTTACTTGCAGGACTTTGAGCACTCAATTGCTCAGATTGCTCAAGAGACTGGTAGCGATATTGCAATTGCAAGCGTTTCAGGTCGTTATTTTGCGATGGATCGCGATAACCGTTGGGATCGTATTGAGCTCGCATACAATGCGATCGTGCTTCCATCTGATGCTCAAGCATCTGCTGTTGAGGGCGTTGCAGCTTCGTATGAGGCAGATGAGCGCGGCGACGAGTTCGTTGTTCCTTTCGTATGCCACAATGAGGGCGTAGCAGACGGAGACGCAGTTATCTTCTTTAACTTCCGTCCTGATCGCGCACGTCAGATGACGCGTGCCTTTACCGAGAAGGACTTCGACGGTTTTTCTCGTCAGGCAACTCCAGCACTTTCTCACTTTGTAACCCTTACTGAGTATGATCCAAACTTTAACGTTGAGGTAGCGTTCCCAAAGACCTTCCCAACCAACGTTCTTGCAGATGTTATTGCTCAGGCAGGTTTGCGTCAGCTTCATACTGCAGAGACTGAGAAGTATGCTCACGTTACCTTCTTTATGAATGGCGGCGTTGAGCAGCCAAAGGAGCGCGAGGAGCGCGTTTTGGTATCTTCTCCTAAGGTTGCTACCTATGATATGCAGCCTGAGATGTCTGCATATGAGGTTACCGAGAAGCTCGTTGATGCAATTGAGCACGATCGTGCTGACTTCTATATTGTTAACTTCGCTAACTGCGACATGGTTGGACACACCGGTGATTTTGCTGCAGCTGTAAAGGCTGTAGAGACGGTCGATGAGTGTGTTTCTCGCGTATGTGAGGCAATCTCTGCTAAGGGTGGCTTTACGCTCATTACGGCAGATCATGGTAATGCTGATCATATGTTTGATGTTGACGGTGAGGGCGTAAAGCATCCATTTACCGCTCACACCACTAATCGAGTTCCATTTATCATTTGTGATGATAATGCTCAGTTGGCAGGTATTGAAGACGGTCGTTTGAGCGATATTGCTCCTACGATGCTTGCTATGGCAGGACTTACTCCTTCCGATGAAATGACTGGTCGAGTCTTAGTAAAGATTGACGAGTAATCCTTATATAGGTGCCATGCGCCGGATGCTTTTCTACTTGCGTAGGGAAGTATCCGGCGTTTTTTATTCGATATGTTCATGTTTGAAGATGAGATAAAGCGTATAATTAGTAATACATTTTTGATAACAGTGAATAATGTACCTATTTGAAGCGATAAAACGGTTAGTTTGTTAACTTTTTATGAATATGATTGCCGTTCTCTACCTTTACCAGATGAAACGGAGCCAGTTACATATTCGTTCGTATTATTGACTGTTCAAAGGGTAAGATTATTCAGGGTTGAGTCCAGGAGATAGGGCTCATTCAATGTTTATTAATAGCTAGAAGTTATCCATAAGGAGGATAAACATGGCTGACATTAACAATAAGCTTATTGGTCGTCGACAGCTTATTGCATCTACCGCTGCTGCTGCATCTCTTGCAGCTCTCGCTGGTTGTGGCAAGAAGAGTGACTCTGCTGCTGGTGGTGAAGAGGGCGGTACTTTACGTTACGGTATCTCTAATCCTGTATCTATCGATCCTTACAACCTTCAGGAGTCTGAGGGTATGGCAGTAAGCTTCCAGCTTTTTGATACGCTTACTCGCTATGATTTCGAGAACAAGGAACTCGTTCCTCTGGCTTGCACTGGCTGGGACGTTTCTGATGATGCTACTGAGTTCACCTTCCACTTGGTAGAGGGCGCAACCTTCCACGATGGTACTCCTGTTACTGCTCAGTCCTTTAAGTATGGCTGGGAGCGTATTTGCAACAACGAGACCAACCCAGAGACTCCTTCCCAGATCTCTTACCTTCTTTCCATGGTTGAGGGTTATAACGATGATGGCAACACTCCAGAGCTTACTGGTATGACTTGCCCAGATGACCTTACCTTGGTTATTAAGCTTAAGTACCCATTTGCAGACTTCCCATTTGTTTGCTCTTACCCTGGCTTTGCTCCAATTCCTGAGTGCGCAAAGGACGATTTCATGTCTTACTTTGTTGCTCCAGTAGGCAATGGCCCATTCATGATGGATGGTAAGTGGGAGGATGGCCAGTACATCACTCTTAAGCGCTATGACAACTACTATGGCAAGAAGGCTTCTATCGCAGGCATTAACTACTCCATCATCAAGGACGTAGAGACTGCTTACCGCGAGTTTGAGGCTGGCAACTTGGATTACTCTGATGTTCCAGTTGCTCAGATTTCTTCTGCTCGTGAGAACTATGGTGAGGCAGAGGATGGCTATCACGCAACTCCTGGCAACCAGGTACTTCTTGGTGCAGAGAACTCCTCTTACTACATCGTTCTCAATCACAATGTAAAGCCATTTGATGATGTTAACGTTCGTCGTGCAATGTCTTTGGCAATCAACCGTGAGGCTATCTGCGAGACCATCTTCCAGGGTACTCGTACTCCAGCTGACTCTGTAGTTCCTCCACAGATTGCTGGTTATGAGGCTGGTTCTTGGCCATATTGCCGCTTTGACGTTGATGAGGCTAACCGCATCCTCGACGAGGCTGGCTATCCAATGGATGAGAATGGCTCCCGTGGTCTTGAGTTCACCCTCTCTTACAACAACGATGGTGACCATGCAGCAATTATGACTTCTGTATCTTCTGACCTTGAGAAGGTTGGTATTCACTGCATCCACGACACTCCAGAGTGGGCTGCACTCTTGAGCAAGTATGACTCCATGGATTATGAGATGGGCCGTATGGGTTGGACGCTTGACTACCCAATTATCGACAACATTCTCTCTCCATTGTTCACCACTGGTGCTGGCGACAACCGTATGGAGTACTCAAATCCTGCTGTTGACGAGGCTATCATGGCTGCTCGTTCTACCGTTGATGATGCTGAGCGCTTGGTAAAGTGGCAGGAGGTCAACCGCATGGTTGGCGAGGATGCTCCACTTATTCCTATCTTGTGGCACAACCACTGCTCCGTCACTTCTTCTAACGTTTCCAAGTTCTTCTTGGATCCAACTCGCCGTTCTCGTATTAACGAGGCTGAGCTTGCTTAAGTAATGAAGTAAAATTCATGCGTTTTATTTATGCCGTCTTGCTTCCTTGTGGGGTAGGGCGGCATTTTTTGTGCTAGTATTCAATCTTGTTCTATTGTTTGGGGACCTATAAGGCCTCGTTACAAAGGAGATACTCGTGGGTTTCTTACAGTATGCACTTGTTATTGTTTGGGCAATCTCTGGTATTGCTCTTATCGGCCTCATCCTTATGCACTCTGGTAAGGGTACTGGCATTTCCGATATGATCGCTTCTTCTCTCTATAATGCAAACTCTGCAACTTCTGTAATGGAGAAGAATCTCGATCGCCTCACTGTTATCGCTGCGATCGTTTTTGTAGCATGCGTAGTTCTTTGCATGTTCATTTTCCCACAGGGCATCATTGGTATTTAATTGATTCTCTTCATATGCTTCTTTTAAGCCGTCCGATAAGGGCGGCTTTTTTATTACCCATTTGGGGTGAGGAATAGGTATGACACCTAAGTAAGGAGCATGATGGGGAGCGGAAAAAGAAGTCGTTTTAAAGAAAGCATTCAGGGTGCTTTTTGAATGAAAGGGAAGCTCTTTAACGTAGTGGAGTTTTTTCTCTGACTCGATTTTGACTAAAAATGCTCTGATATTTGTAGGAACTGTGTTCAAAGTGTTATCAGAGTGTTTAAATTCGCTCGATTTTTAACTTTTTTTCTAGCATGATCATTTTGGTGACTTTCGACTGAAGATTTATCGATAAATAGGCTATCTACCTGCGGAAATATACATCTGTAAACTGCTGAGACACTGAGATGTATCTTAGTTGGTGTCGTTTGGATTATTGGATAAAAGAATGTGGATTTGAGCGTGTTTTATATCCTGTTTGGAGTAAGGGCACCATCTCCCATTGAGATCTCAAGGGGACGGTAAAGAAATATTTCATTGAAAACAAAATGAAAAAGAAGTAAGAAATCTCGATTTATAGAAATCGAAAGAATACTAATACTGGGGGTTTTATTACCTGAAATTATTCATATTTCTTGAATAATTTAATGTAATAAAGCATTTACAGGCATTTTATTCATAAATTATTAAATTGTAATGTATAAACAGTTCGCTCATATTCACTCAACTGTATATGTGAGTTTTAGGATTAGTTTAGAAACAGCTCTGAAATAAAGGAGGGGTTTTAGTAATCATTCTGAAATAGAAGGGCAATAATTCAGTCATAAAAGGCCTGAAAAGTGCAAAAAACTAGTAATACTCTGATGAAATAAAGAAATTCTTGGACAAATTAGAAATTCTCGTACTCTTATCAAGTAAAGTGTCCTATAGTATCAACCAACACAGGCGATGCACTTATCGAGTTGCAAAAGTGTATCACATCGCATCAGTTATACATTATCTGGTGTTTCCGTCTGATAGGAGGACGACATGGCAGATCTCACGCAGAAGGTAGTTAACCGTAGGCAATTCCTCGGCGGCACCTTGGCAGCTGGTTCTCTCGCAATGCTCGCTGGCTGCGGTCAGAAGGGCGATCCTGCAGGTGCAGGTGGCGGTGAGGGTGGAACCTTTAGGTTCTACATCAACAACCCTGTATGCATCGAGCCATACAACCTTCAGGAGTCTGAGGGTACGCAGGTTGGTTATCAGCTCTTTGATTCTCTTACCCGTTATAACTTTGAGACCTCAAAGGTAGAGCCACTCGCTTGTACTTCTTACGAGCCAAACGACGACGCTACTGAGTTTACTTTCCACCTGGTAGAGGGCGCAAAGTTCCACGATGGTACTCCTGTTACTTCTCAGTCTTTTAAGTATGGCTGGGAGCGTATGTGTAACTCCGAGACCAACCCTGAGACCCCATCTGAGATTTCTTATCACTTGTCCATGGTTGAGGGCTACAACGATGAGGGTAATACTACCGAGCTTACTGGCGTAACTTGCCCAGATGACCTTACTTTGGTCGTTAAGCTTAAGTACCCATTCGCTGACTTCCCAATTGTTTGCTCACACCCTGCACTGGCACCTATTCCTGAGTGCGCAAAGGACGACTTCATGACGTTCTTCCTCGCTCCAGTGGGTAACGGCCCATTCATGATCGATGGTAAGTGGGAGGATGGCCAGTACATTACTCTTAAGCGCTTCGATGATTACTATGGTGAGCCTGCTAAGCTTGAGGGCGTTAACTTCGTAATCCAGAAGGACCTTGAGACTGGTTATCGTGAGTTTGAGGCTGGTAACCTTGACTACGCTGAGGTTCCTGTAGCTCAGATTGATGCTGCTAAGGAAAAGTTTGGCGTATCTGAGGATGGCTACAACCCATCTGAGGGCAAGCGTGTTCTTCTCGGCCAGGAGCCTTCTACGTACTACCTCGTATGCAATACTCAGGCAGCTCCATTTAACGACCCTGAGGTACGTAAGGCAATTTCTTTGGCTATTAACCGTGACGCTATCTGCGAGACTATCTTCAAGGGCACCCGTAAGTCTGCAGACTCCATCATCCCACCTGGAATTGATGGTTACGAGCCAGGCGTTTGGGAGTACTGCGCATACGATCCAGAGCGTGCTGAGCAGATTCTTGATGCTGCTGGTTATACCAAGGATGCTAATGGTTCTCGTGGCATTAACTTCATGTTGTCTTACAACAACGACGGTGGTCACGCAGAGATTATGACCTCGGTAATCGGTGACCTTGAGAAGATCGGTATTACCGCAACTTCTGATACTCCAGAGTGGGCAGCACTTCTTGAGAAGTACTCCGCAGGCGACTTTGATTGTGGTCGTCTTGGCTGGGTAGCTGACTACCCAATTATGGATAACTTCATTTATCCTTTGTTCTACACTGGTAATGGCGATAACCGTTCTGGTTACTCCAACCCTGAGGTTGACAACCTTATGATGGAAGCTCGTAAGATTAACAATGATTACGATCGTCGTAAGGCTTGGCAGGAGATCAACCGTCTCATCGGTATGGATATGCCAGTTATTCCTCTTAACTTCTACTGCCACTCTGGCGTAGTTAGCGAGCAGGTTAAGTCCTTCTATCTTGACCCAATGAAGAAGGTCAATTTGGCTGAGGCTGAGCTTGCTTAGCTCAACATAGTTTTGAGAATAAGCTATAATTAGAGCTTGTACGACGCGAGGTGTTAACCCTTGTTGGTTAACACCTCGCTATATTGTCAATATAAGACACAGGAGAGACGTTACATGGGAAAGTATATTATGAAGCGCGTGCTTCAATTTATCCCAGTGTTCTTGGGCGTTACATTAATTTTGTTCGCCATGCAGAACATCGTCCCTGGCGATCCAATTAAGATGATCGCTGGTGACAAAGCGTTGCCAGAGGCAACTGAGCTTCAGCTGCGCGTGGCCTATCACCTTGTTCAGGTGGATGAGAATGGTAATCCAATCTTGGACGAGAATGGTGACCCAGTTCCAGAGACCCTTTCAAACCGTTACTTCCACTACCTCAACGGTTTGCTTCACGGTGATCTTGGTAATTCTTATCAGCGTAAGATTCCAGTAGTTGAGATCTTTGCGCAGAAGTATCCATACACTGTAAAGCTTGCTGCATGTGCAATCGTACTTGAGGCAATCATGGGTGTTGGCGCAGGTGTTATTTCTGCAATCAAGCGCTATTCCTTCTGGGATGTTCTTGTAACGCTCACTACGTCTATTTTGGTTGCTATTCCAGCATTCTGGTTGGGCATGTTGCTCCAGCTGTTCTTCGGTATCGTTTTGAAGCGTATGACCGGCGGTGCTTTCTGCCTCCCAGTATCTGGTGCAGGCGGTCCTAACTCACCATTTGCAGACTGGATGCACTACGTACTTCCTGCTTTGACTTTGGCTGCTGTATCTACTGCATATACTGCTCGTATCATGCGTTCTCAGCTCCTTGATGTTATGAACCAGGATTACATCGTTACTGCAAAGGCTAAGGGTCTTTCTAATCGTGCAATTATCTTTAACCATGCACTCAAGAACGCTCTTATCCCAGTTGTTACCTATATCGGCGTTGACTTCGGTGCAATGCTTTCTGGTGCAATTCTTACCGAGACCGTATTTAACTGGCCTGGCGTTGGTTATGAGGTCTACCGAGCAATTACTCAGCGTGACTGGCCAATCGTTATGGGCGGTGTAACGCTGATTGTCGTCGTCGTTATGGTTATTAACCTCCTCGTCGACATTAGTTATGCATTCCTCGATCCACGTATTCGCTTTACTGGATCTAACGACTAAGGCTGATATAGATGATTAATGAAAAGAACGTAGAGATGGAGGAGACCCCTAAGGTAGAGGAGCAGACTGCTGCACCTGTACGTACTCTTTGGGGCGATGCTTTCAAGCGTTTGAGCAAGAACAAGCTTGCTATTGTTGCTGTCGCTTGGCTCCTCTTCATCGTATTAGTTGCTCTTACTGCAGATCTTTGGGCTCCACAGTGGTTGGGCGATCCTGAGTTCTCTGACTCTACTGCAATGGCAGCTCGCTCTTTGCTTGCACCTTCTGCAGAGCACCCTTTTGGTACTGACACGCTTGGTCGTGACGTACTTGTTCGTGTTATTTACGGTTCTCGTATTTCCTTGACCGTAGGTATCATGGCTACCGCAATTTCTACCGTACTCGGTCTTATCATGGGCGCACTCGCTGCATACTATGGTGGCATCTGGGATACGATCATCATGCGTCTTGCTGATGTCTTCCTTGCATTCCCATACGTATTGTTCGTAGTTTCCATGATTGCTGCTTTGGGCCAGGGTCTTGTTAACGTATTTATTGCAATTGGTATTCTTGGTTGGCCTTCAATTGCTCGTGTTTTCCGTTCTGCAATCCTCTCTGTTAAGGAGAATGACTACGTAGACGCAGCACGTGCTATGGGCGCTTCTGACTTCCGTATTGTTGCACGTCACATCTTCCCAAATTCCGTAGCATCTATTGTTGTTTATGCAACGATGAACATCGGTGGTGCAATCCTTACTGAGGCTTCTTTGTCATTCCTTGGTATGGGTGTTGTTCCTCCAACTCCATCCTGGGGAATTATGATTCAGGAGGGCCAGGCATTCTTGTCTACCGCTCCTTGGTTGATGATCATGCCAGGTCTTGCGATTCTGTCTACCGTACTTGCATTTACGCTTCTCGGTGACGGCCTTCGCGATGCACTTGACGTTAAGATGAAGGACGCATAATGAAAAAGAAGTCTAATGAGCAAATAGTTGACCTCAAGACTCAGCCTATTCCTGAGGGTCATCACTTGCTTGAGGTTGATAACCTCAAGATGTACTTCCACACCGAAGATGGTGTCGTACATGCTGTCGATGGCGTTTCTTATACTCTCGATCGTGGCGAGACTCTTGGCGTTGTAGGCGAGTCTGGTTCTGGTAAGTCTGTTACCGCTAAGACCTTGATGGGTCTTATTCCAATGCCTCCTGGAAAGATTGAGGGTGGCGACGCTTTGTATCGTGGTCAGTCTCTTCTCTCTATGTCTGAGGAGCAGATGCAGTCTGTTCGCGGTAACGATATTGCAATGATCTTCCAGGATCCAATGACCTCTTTGAATCCTGTTTATAAGATTGGCCGCCAGGTAGGAGAGGGCCTTCGCCTTCACCGCGGTTATACCAAGGAGCAGGCAGAGCAGCGTGCAATTGAGTTGCTCGATCTCGTTGGTATTCCTGAGCCAGAGAAGCGCGTAAAAGAGTATCCACACCAGTTCTCTGGTGGTATGCGTCAGCGCGTTATGATTGCTATGGCTTTGGCTTGCGATCCTGATATTTTGATTGCTGACGAGCCAACTACCGCTCTCGACGTTACCATTCAGGCTCAGATTCTTGAGGTTATGCAGGAGATGCAGCAGAAGAATGGTAATGCAATTATCATGATTACCCACGACCTTGGTGTTGTTGCTGATATGGCAGACAAGATCATGGTTATGTATGCTGGTCGTCCTGTTGAGTTCGGTACTGCTGACGAGATCTTCTACAATCCTCGTCACCCATACACTTGGGGTCTTATCCGCTCTATTCCTGAGCAGGCAATTGATGAGAAGCAGCCTTTGACTCCAATTCCAGGTAACCCACCTTCTTTGGTTAACCTTCCAAAGGGTTGCCCATTTGCACCTCGTTGTGTTTATGCAAAGCCTATCTGCCACGAGCAGTGCCCTGAGCATCACACTACCGAGACTGGTCACTACTCTGCTTGCCACTTTGCAGATGATCTTGAGTTCTTGAAGAATGCACCTGATACTTCTCGTAGCCGCAAGAATAATGTTGCAGCTGTAGAAGAGATGAACATGGTTGGAGGCGAAGAGTAATGGCAGATAAGAAAGAGCCACTTTTGCGCGTTGAGCGCATGTCTAAGGACTTTCCTGCTGAGTCTGGCATGATTGCTGGTCGCTTCGCTAAGAAAGTTTCTGCAGTTAACGAAGTTTCATTCGAGATTTACGAGGGTGAGACTTTTGGTTTGGTAGGCGAGTCTGGTTGCGGTAAGTCCACTACTGGTCGTTCTATCATGCGCCTTACCAACCCAACTGGCGGTAAGGTTTTCTTTGAGGGCAAAGACATCTCTAAGATGAACAAGCGCGAGCTCAAGGATTTGCGCCGCGAGATGCAGTTCATCTTCCAGGATCCATACGCTTCTTTGAACCCACGTATGACCATTGGTGAGATTATTTCTGAGCCTTTGTTGATTCACAACGTTATGCCTAACAAGGAAGAGCGTTTGGCATACGTACGTGAGCTTCTCGACACCGTAGGTTTGAACCCAGAGCACATTAATCGTTATCCACACGAGTTCTCTGGTGGTCAGCGTCAGCGTGTTGGTATTGCTCGTGCATTTGCACTCCGTCCTAAGCTCATCATTTGCGACGAGCCTGTTTCTGCATTGGACGTTTCCATTCAGGCTCAGGTTTTGAACTTGCTCAAGGAGCTTCAGGATAAGTACGGCACTGCATACCTCTTCATCGCACACGACCTTTCTGTTGTTCAGCACATTTCTGACCGTATTGGTGTTATGTACCTCGGTAAGCTCGTTGAGCTTTCTGACTGGAAGTCTCTCTATGCAGAGCCACACCACCCTTACACTCAGTCTTTGTTGTCTGCAATTCCTATTCCAGACCCTGATATTCAGAAGACCCGTAAGCGTATTATTCTTGCTGGCGATCCACCTTCACCTTTGGATCCACCTTCTGGTTGCCGTTTCCACACTCGTTGCCCTATGGCACAGGAAATTTGCTCCGAGAAGATTCCTGAGTTCAATGAGGTACAGCCTGGCCACTTCTGTGCTTGCCACTTTGCATCTCCTTTCCCAATTAAGGAATCCTCTATCGCTCTTTAAGCAATCTAAGCCCGTGACTCGTAAGAGTTGCGGGCTTTTTTGTTGAGAATGTGAAGAAGCATGAAAACAAAGAGATTGGGTCAAAGATTCTTTTGAATGCAAAGCTGAAAGGGAAGATACATATTCAGTTCTTGAGCTAAATAATTCACTAAAACTGTTATGATTATGTCAGATTTACAAAAAAGTTTTTACTATTCTCGCAGGTAGATAGGGGTAAGAAAAACTTTTTTAAAAAAGTTTAAAAAAGTACTTGCATAAGTGGGGCTTCATACTGTAATATCATTTGCTGTTGAAACACCTCGTCGGAGTGGCGGAATTGGCAGACGCGCTAGCTTGAGGTGCTAGTGACCAAATCTCGGTCATGCGGGTTCAAGTCCCGCCTCCGACACCATCGTTTCAACTGGGCATCGCAGCCCACTACATATTTGCGAAATGTCGGAGTGGCGGAATTGGCAGACGCGCTAGCTTGAGGTGCTAGTGACCAAATCT
>SAMEA104404103__coassemble_188_pt1 | contig 47080 bp, 38 predicted proteins | sample SAMEA104404103__metabat2_low_PE_024 | metagenome-assembled genome bin SAMEA104404103 (sample SAMEA104404103) | Balaenoptera acutorostrata | reverse complement strand
GCAAGTACATCTTCTTCATTTGTAATAGCAATACAAGTTGCCTTAGTCATAGGAAGCAATAGCTCGCAGACCTTCTTGGCAGAGGCTGTGGTCAGACCATCGCGCATTTCTTCAAGCGTTGCAGAGGCAACAAGTAAAGCTCGCTCAGTGTAGACCGACGTAAGTGTATCTGGTGATAGCACTACCAGCACGAAGGAGAATAGCAAGACCAACACAAAGGAAATAGCCACGATTGTAAGGGCTACAGGAGCCCCTGCAGAAAGCATATAGATAAGATAGCCCAGCAGAAAAAATCCCATGGCAAAGCTTGTGACAACAAACGCCGAGTTTGCTGTGCTTGTTGTTTCTCGTTTAAAAGACATGCTTATCCTATCGATTGTGCTCGTCAAGCGATGATGCTGTCGTGCATGATTTGTCGAGCAAGGAACCAAGCTCATCATCGCACCACAAGGCATTCATCAAGTGAGGCCAGAAGTTTTGGAATTGTAAATACTTGCGCGCATTGCGGCGACCATACTCTTCTGCATCAAAGCGGCCCTTGACCCAGATCTTGAAGTAATTAATATGCTCTGAGGTTGCAATCATGCGCAAAAACGAAGTTTTAGCAACACGCTGATCAAGCTCTTTTGAAATCCATGGGCCCGGATATGGCATAAGGGAAGAGGCAGTAATTTGATGCAGCTCAATACGACTATTAGCTTCGCGTATTTTTGCGCGCTCGTAATACCAGCGATATACGTCTTGCATAAAACGTGGTGCAGAGTCATGGCGAGCAGGTGGATAGTGGCGCAAATTCCACTGATTATCAAACCACATGTCATAACCGTGCATACGCAAATTAAATAAGTAGTCGAGGTCTTCTCCACGCGTAATAAACGGGTCAAAGGCAATGCGCATAAACGCACGTGCATGAATTGCCATACATCCGCCGCAGGCATAGTTAGACCGAGAAATACGTGTTGTGGTAAGAGCGCGCCTCATCCACTGATTGAATTCTTCGCGCTTGGTCCACCATTGGTCACACTTACGTGCACGCTTTGATGTATCTGCTAAAGGAGAATCATTGCGATCGTAGAAGAAACCGCTCTTAGCGAGGATAGGTAGACCCTGTCGTGTCTCGTAACCTAAACCATACATTGCACGATCAAGGAAATTAGGAACTGTAATAACCTCATCGTCGTCGACAAATACAACTGAGTCATAGCCCAAAATAGATGCAACAACCAAGCCCATATTGCGTATAGCACCGTAGCCACGCAAAGAGACCACCTCGCCAGAAATATTTGGCGTGATGGTCTCAATCTTATCGGCAATTACCGATGCTTCTTTATTTGTAACAATCGTGATTGGGAGGTCGGGGTGCTTCTCGGCAATCTCATAAACACGTGCGCGAACAACATCGGTTTGACTATGAGGGCAGACTGCGAGCACAACGATGCGCAACAGACCTTGTACCTGCTCAAATGAGCTGAGGCATTTCTCTAAATCTGGAGTTGTATCAGACGTATTCGCGGCGTGGTCATAGCGCCCCGGCACAAGGGTCCCAGTCTGGCTTTGGTCCCAATAGGTAGGGATAATAACGACTGGTTTCATGCAAACACCTCAACAACCTCAAACAAGACTTGTCGCATACAGACATAAAGACAGTCTAGCATGTAACATATTGGTACAATTCTACCCCACATAAGCGTTACTAGTTTGTAAGTCTTTGTTTAAAAAGAGGAGTTTTCTCGAGAGCCTTTTGCAAAGGTAATCCCAAGACATACATAACGACAGCCTCACCCACGCCAATTGCAACAAAACCAAAGGCGTACATGAGTGCCCAAGAACCCTCGAGCGAAATTGAGGTAAAAGGAATCGTATAAAAGCCGATTCCGGTAAGAATTGCTGGCAAATATGCAGGAACAATTAAGGCATTAAAAAGAACAGGGCCGAATAGCGCAAGTTTGACATTCTTGCGAAAATGCCACATCCACAACGCACCCAGACACGTTGCGAGCGAGCCGAATACCACGTCAAACATGCCGAGCATTCCCATGCCCGACAGCAAGAGATTCATGACGTTGGCAATGACGCAGCCAAGCGTCAATCCTGGAATAGCTTCTGGGGTAAACAGGGCGAGAATGCACAAGGCTTCTGATATGCGAAATTGCACCGGCCCCCACGCGATGTTTCCAAGAAACAGCATCGTAAGCAACGTTGCCGTTGCGTACGATGCTGCGATTACACCTATGCGAGAGATGTCTTTACTCTTCATTTAATTGGGTCACCTTCTGTATGTTGGAGAGCTTTACTAACATGACGAAGCCAATGACCAAGAGAATTCCGATGGAAAGCACTCCTAAAGAAGAATTCCCTGAAAGCTGCGTCACGATAGATACTAGCAAAGTTCCGCATACAGAAGCATAGCGACCAAAAATATCAAAGAAACCGTAATACTCGGTAGCATGATCTTTTGGAATAAGCGTACCGAAGTACGAACGAGAAAGTGCCTGAACGCCACCTTGGAACATACCTACGATTACCGCAAGAATCCAAAACTCTACGGCCGAGCGCAAGAAGAAGGCTGCGAACATAACGCAGCAAACGTATGCCAAAACAGCAATCATAATCATACGCAGTGTTCCATGCTTGCCTGCAAGACGACCATAGATAATTGCTGATGGGAAAGCGACGAACTGCGTGACCAACAATGCCAATACAAGCTGCGTAGAATCAATACCCAAGTCTGCACCATACGAGGTAGCCATAGAAATTACGGTATGGACACCATCAATATAGAAGAAGAATGCAACCATAAAGATAAACAGAGGCTTGTTTGATGCAATCTTTTTGCACGTTGCCCAAAGATTCTTAAATGTGTTAGCAATAGCGCCAGGTTCCTGCTCTTTATAAAACTTCTGCTCATAGGAGCGAAGCAGAGGAATCGTAAAGAACAGCCACCAAAGACCTGTAATAATAAAGGTCATGCGCGTTGCTTGCAGTGTATCAATAGGCAAAAAGCTTGGGCCAACAAATATTAAAACAATGCACGCAATGAATGGGATGCATGAACCAATGTAGCCCCATGCATAACCTGCAGAGGAAACATTATCCATACGATCATCCGTGGTAATATCTGGCAACATTGCATCGTAGAAACACATTGAAGAGTTAAGACCAATGGTTGCAAATACATAAATTGCCAAGAAGGCAAACCAAGACAGCGGTAAGGAAAGCGCGAAACAACAAAGAAGTCCCGTAAACATAAAGCCCGTGAAGAACTTTACTTTCTTGCCACGATAGTCTGCCAGCGAACCCAAAATTGGCATCAAAATGGCAACGACCAATGAGGCGATTGTCTGAGCATACCCCCACGAAACTACCAGGTTTTCTTTACCTGCCATCTCGAGCAAAGCGTTCAAGTAAATAGGAACAATTGCAGTATTAAGTAAGACAAATGCAGAGTTACCAATGTCATACATGACCCATTTTTTCTCGGCACGTGTCATCTTAAAAGAAGCCATTCTTTACCCCTAATAGTGTGCGCGTCTATAGTAACCTCTTATTTTATTCCAAATAAAAACTTTTACCGTGATAAATACGCGTACGGAGCATTATTAGATGTGAACTATCGTGCCACTTGCCTATTTGATATGTAAATCACCATGCTGCTATAACAATTAGGGTTAATCTGGGAACAATAGAGAACATGAGACATTTCTACGTATAAGGAGCTTACATGCCAGCGCTTATGACACATCGCCTCTTTGGCGAAGAGTCGATTGATTTGCTGCCCGAAGGTCTGATTGAATCTTCTACAGACCGCATGGCATTTATGTTGGGCAACCAAGGACCAGATCCATTCTTCTTTAACTATGTACACCCTAATGGTCATGAGGCGCGTCGCCTTGCTTCCATTATGCATTCAACGCAGCCAACACGTGCCTTTAAGGCCTTGCGTGACGGTGTTGCACATACGCATCCTAATTATGCAAGTTGCGCTCGAGCTTTTGCACTTGGCATGCTTTCCCATTATGTTCTTGATCGCTGCGCACATCCATTTGTCTATGCTCAGCAGTTTGAACTTGAGGCACTCGACCCTTCTTTAAAGGATGTTCACAGCCAGGTACACGCAATTATCGAGTCAGATCTTGACGTATTGATGCTGCAAACCAAATGCGATGGAGCTACCATTGCCGAGTATCCACCCTTGAGCACCATTGGAACGACGCCCGAAATTAATCTGGTAGCAGGAGCGCTCTTTAGTCATATTGCTCATGCAGTCTTTGATCTAAATATCCCTATCGACCAGTTCGAGGGTGCCATCTCAGACATGCAGCTCGTCTATCGCCTCATTGAGCCAGCAGGCTCCAACCTCTCCAATGCGCTCGCCCGCATCGAAACGCTCAAGCGTGAGTACTCACAGCTTTCGGCTCTTGCCCACAAAGTAACTACCGAGGCCCCACAGCACACAGGTAACCTCAATCATCTTTTGTGGCAAAATCCTTTTACTGCCGAGAAGTCCCATGAGTCATTTGCAGAGGTATTTGATCGTGCTCTGCTTGACTATCAAAAGACAGCTCAGCTCTTTATTGCAGGAGATATGCATGAGGTCACTCGTGGCCTCAACTACTCTGGCATTGCACTTAATGCAGATGAAACAACACCTGCTAATCCAGCTCACATCTTCTAAAACACAAGACCCGCAGATAGCTTATGCTACCTGCGGGTCTTTACATACTTATTTAAGGAGCGCACGCTCGATTTCATCAAGCTCTTCGACAAGGGCGTCGATATCTTCTTCAAGCCAGCTCATGCGACGGCGCGTGCGCGCATTGAGCGCCAAAGGGAGAGCAATCGCTGTTGCAAGCGCTGCAACAGCCGTAGTGGTCGCAACAATTCCCATAGTCATTGCCGCGCGAACTCCAGCTACACGCTGAGGAGCTACCATACCTACGCCGCTTGAGAACATCTTATCGAACTTCTTGTGTGCCATGCCGATGCTCCTTTACATCACAAAACACAATTAATTACAGCAAAGAGAAATCCTTATTGAGGAACTGCTCTACATGATGGTTGTGAGCTGTATATGACTCTTCTGCGTAAGCCAACTCACCTGTGCCCAAACGAGCAATAAGCTGCTCTACCAGTAATGGATTCAAAGGCAAAAGCGGACCAATTACCCATGTAGCAATGCAATTGTTGATGCGATATCCCTCATAGGCTGCATCCTTATTATTGCCAAAGCCATTATGGACCCTGCAGAAGTAATTCTGCTGATTGTCGCCCATAACCTGAGAGAACTGAGCCTTAAAACCAACGATTTCTTCTTCGTCCTTGGTATACCCCATAAATACATCGCAGTAACGCTCTGGCGCCATATCACGTGTATAGAAATCGATAAGACCTAATGCCTCAATCTTGCGGCCATCGCGCTCAATATAATTGCCCAACAGCTCTGCTGCGCTACCAGTAAAAAGCATAGGCACGCCCGCGTCCATAAGCTCACGCAAACGGTCGCGCAAAGGCATTAACTTAGACAATGCGAGTTCCTGCTGAAACTCAGTCATATTGCCCATATAAATGAAGTCAACATCGTGCTGCGCAAAATAAGGTGTATCGAGATAGTTGGTCTCTACATATGTAGCCTCAGTAATACACGTCTTGAGGTACATAATGTTGCCATAGTCACCCGCGAGGTTACAAAACTCAGGGTAGATAGACTCAATGATAGGCGTTTTGATTGCGTGCTCGTTATTCTCTACCATTAGTACTCACCCTCTTCAAGAATTTTAATTACGCACTCACGAGATGCGTCGGATACTTCGTTGTTGCAAATTGCAAATGCCCAGAATACCGAGTCGACTTCGCTCAGATTTACCAGCTTTGCAGCATTTTCAGCAGTATCCGTCTCATAAATGAGCGCCTTATCGATACCTGCAATAGCCAACCTCAAAGCAAGATCTTGAGTCTCTGCACCCATGATAATAATCTGCTTGACATTCTCATCCTTGAGATACTCAAAGTCAGTCTCGTAATACCAGCTCGTAAGCTCGGTCTGCAATGAACCAGGCTTTGTATGATAAGAATCGAGCAAGTTCAAAACTACAGCCTTGCTGCCTTTTTCTTTAACAATCGTAGACAGTGCGTTGGATGTTGCAGATGCAGTCTCGCCCTTTGAAGCAACGCATACAAGTCGCTTGCCCTTGCAGGACTTCTCGCTATAGCGAAGCGCCGTAACATTGATGCCCTTCTCCAAGGAAGCAGCAATCTGCTGTGGAGTCAAGCCAATACGACGTGCAGCAACAATTGCCGTAAACAGGTTGTACAAATTAGTAACGGTGTAAGAATTAATCTTGTACGTGTACTCAGGGCAACCTTCTTCAGCAAGCTCTGCAACTACAAAGGTATTATCCTGTGCGTTAAACGACTTTAACAAGAAGTCTGGCTCTGGATTTGTAAAGCCGCAGTTGGTGCAGTGTGCGCTACCAACATGACCCAAGTGGCAGTAGTCATACTCAAACTGACCGCCACAAATAGGACATGCGCTCAAGTCGCAAACAATGCCTTCAGGCTCTTTTACGTCTGACTCAAGAGGAGCTACCGAGAAGTACGTGCGCTTAGCCTTTTCAGAACCCAAGCGTGCAGAAATCAATTCGTCTGCATTCAAAATCAACTCAGTTCTGTCAGAAAAAGAGTTGTTGAGCGTATTAAAAATAAACTCAGGACTTGCACTACGATAGAACAGATCGCGATACAAATTGGTGACAATAATCAACTCTGGAGTGATATAAGGCAGCACAATACGACTCGAAAGCTCATCGAGCTCCATGACCGCAAGCTGAATCTTCTGACGACCAGACCACGTAGCATTCTTAATCAAAGAGCTTTCAATGCCATTGCGGATGTTTCCGCCTGCACGGTTATCAACAAACTCAATGCCATTATCTGCAAGAATATCGTCAAGCAAGTTAGTAGTCGTCGTTTTGCCATTTGTGCCTGTTACAAATACAACGCGCTCAGGTTTATCAATCTGTGCAAAAAACGTATCGCAGAACTTCTCGGCAATAACACCTGGAAGCTGACCACCGTGGTGTCCAGTCATCTTAAGTACTGCCTGCGTTACTTTCGCAGCAGACAACGCTACGTAAAAACTTAACGTCTTTCTCATGGTCTCTCCTTACTATGAGCTCAGCATCTCGCATCAGACAAATTACGCTCAAAAATGTTTATCCGTGTATTCTATTTGCAATACGAGCGCTTGTATAGCCTTCAATATATTCTATATATCTTTCTTAAGACGTAGCTCTTATTATCCCTGTTTTCTCCTAAGCGTTCATGTGCAGGCATCATACGCAACAAAAAACCCTACAGTTGAGTCACGTTACGTGCAACTCAAGCTGTAGGGTAAACAGACAGGTATGATACATTAGATTTCGGACTCATCCAGCACCAAAGCAGGCTGCATGCAGTCATTTATCTCACTTTGAATAAACTCGCCAACTTCATCTGCCTTTGAGTCTTTAACACCAATGCGCTGAACAACGCCGATAAGGGCGCCAGAAAGCATAACGGTGAGCAGCGAGTAACCAATAGTAGTCAGTGGAATGTAGCTGATAGACATTACCAGAACGATAAGGTCAGTGAACAAGTAGACGTTTTCAATGTTGCAGCGGAACACATGAGCCAAGCTCAAAGCCAGCGCATCGTCGCCACCAGGAGCACCGCCTGCACGAACAGCCAAACCTACGCCAATACCAACGAAAAGCGCACCAATGATTGCTGCTGCCAATGGATGATATGCAAGCTGTGGCCACAATGGATCGCCCAACTCACAAATTGCGTAAGCAACAGAGAACGACGTACCAAAGATTGCGGAGTATGCAATAAACTCCTTACCCAGCAATTTCCAACCAAGCAAATAGCAAGCGAAATTCATGATGAAGCCCGTGACAGCTGGAGAAAGTGCAAACCAGTGGTCAAGCAACAGTGTCATACCAAGAATGCCACCCTCGGTTACACCGGATACAGAGTGGACGTTATACAAACCAAAAGCCAAAATGACACTACCTGCAATGCCATAGATGCAATTAGATACTTTGAGCTGTGGGAACATTTTTCTCAAGCCTCTACTTTTACTATCTCGTTATCTTCTTCTATTCGAGTTAAAATGTTAAACAGTATAGTAACTATAGGGTCAAGAGAAATTTTTTAACTATGGAGAATTTGTTTTCTATCGGCGAACTCGCCAAGTATCAAAACGTTTCAAAACAAACGCTCATCTATTACGACAAGATTGATCTGTTCAAGCCTGCTTTTGTTGATCCAGAAAATGGCTATCGTTATTACAGCGCTGATCAGCTTGATTATCTTGACACGATTCTCATCATGAAAAAGATTGGCTTCAAGCTCGAAGACATCAAGCAGCATATGCAAAACTACACTACAGAAAATAGCCTTTCGTTCCTCAACCAACAATTAAACGTTCTCGATAAAAAAATAGCCGATCTCACACTTATTCGAAATCGACTCAAAAATCGCTGTCAGCAGGTAGAACAGGCTTCTTCTTATCTTACCGAGAAGCCCCATAAAGAAATGCGTGCCGCAAGTTATATCTTGCAGCACGCAGTAGAACCACCATATAACGCTCAGCAGGTAAGTATCGCTACCAAGCTTTGTTATTCGCAGGCACTCGACCAAGATGTGCCTATCTTCTTTGAATGCGGAGTATCCGTTCCACTCGAGAAGATTTTGAACCAACAATACGAAGATGCTTCAATCGCCTTTGTTACAACCGACTACACACATCATGTCGATAATATCGCCAAGCTGCCAGCCGGTCTTACTGCCTATGCATACCACGTAGGCGCATATGACACTATTGGCACAACATACGAGAAGCTCCTTACCTATTGTAAGGAAGAACATCTTGAAATCATTTCTGATTCCTACGAGTTCTGTATTAACGACTACATTACTTCTCGTTATGAAAATGAATTTATTACAAAGATCATCTTCTACGTAAAGTACGAATCAGAGCACTAAATTACTGCTCGTCACCCTGCTTAGACTGTGCCACATCTGCCTCAGGAGTAGATGTAGGTGCAGTCTTAATGCGCAGCGGACCCGTGGTCAACAAAGCAACTGCGCAAACACCAGAGATAAACAACATTGCCTTAGAAGCAGCATTGTAACGAACCTGCTCAAACGAGTGGGTAAGCTCTGCACGTACCTCATCGTTCAAATCGCCAACAGAGTCGAGGCGACCCTCAAATACAACGGTTGGCTCAAACGTAAAGACGTTCTGCTCTAAGGTCTCACGCTGAGACTGAGCGAGAAGATTTACATCAAGCGAAGTAACAACTTCGTGTACACCATTGTTCATAGAGATGATGAGCAAGGAACCGGCAATTGCAGTACCCAATGCAAGACCAAGATTACGAGCAGCGCCCTGGATGCCGCCGGACTTCTGAGAATCTTGAGCAGATACTGCAGAAGCTACAACGTTGTTAGCCTGGGAGTTAACCAAGCCAACACCAATACCACCAAGAAGCGTTGCTACCAGCATGTACCAAGATACATAATCCTGACGCATACCAATTGCCATAAAGCCGGTAGCTGCAATCAAGAACAAGTAACCCAAACGGATAACCATACGTGAGTCAGCCTTAGGGAACTTCATTGGAATCATGGTTGCACCAAGCAGCATTGGAACACCGGAGAGAATACCTAAGATTGCAGTATTAGTTGCAGAGAGACCCAATGCAAGCTGATAGTAAGACGTTGCAAGAATGCCCTGTGCACCCATGTAGAAGAATGGCAAGCCAATAGCAACAAGACCAGCACGAACGGTCTTGTTACCAATCAAGCTGCCAGGAAGAATTGCAGCATAATTTGCTTTCTCACGGTTCTTCTCGAGAGGAAGCAAAATAATAAGCGTGACAAGGCCAACAAATGCCAATGGCAATGCTGGAGAATAGCCACCAATGGTAAATGGAGCAGTTGGCAAAGCAACGGTTGCGCCCCATGCAGAAATACGAGAAAGACCAAACAACAACAAAGACAAACCAATAGAAGCTACAAAAGAGCCAGGAATATCAATGGAGTGAATGTCGATTTGCTTACGCTCACCATGGAATACTGAAGAGCTTGCAAGAAGCAAACCAAAAACAATGCCCATGCCAGCAAAGGTAAAGCGGAAACCCGCCATGTCGATTGCAGCGCCGAGCAAAATAGGAAGAATGGTTGCAAGAGCTGCAGAGCCAGCAATAACGCCAAAAGCCTTCTTGCGCTGCTCGCCCTCATACAGTACCGAAACCATTCCCAAAACAGATGGGATAACCAAAGAAGCGCCCAAACCAAAGAGACCACGAGCACCCCATGTCAAAATAGTCATGTTTGGAGTAAATGCACAGAGGAACTCACCAGCCATAGCAAGAATGAGGCCCATTCTAAATACGCTCATCCAACCAAAAGCGATGCCGAGCATACCTGAGACGAGCATCAAAGAACCCGCAATAAGCGAATAAACCGTAGTTGCAAGCTGAATATCGGCAAGTGTGCCACCAAGCGTGGACAAGATATTTGCCGCAGCAATGGAAAAAGCTCCATTATCGGCAGATACACTCAACTGTGCACATGCTAAAACAGCAAGGGGAAGCCACCAATGTTTCTCAAGCTGAGAATTATTCTGCGTGTTTATAGTGATCACCTCATACTTTGATTTGGTAGATTAGCCATAGTATACAACACATAGTTTCTACATACTGAGCACTTTTACTTCCGCATATGTGGAAGTCGTAGTACCGAAAAAGTTGCAGCAACATAACGTTTCTTAATGCGTTAGAATATCTTTCAATGTCACTGGGATGGGAATGAGGTCTAATGAATAGTCGTCAGCTTCAGATGTTGCGCACTCTTATGGGCACTAATCATTATATTCCTACAGCTCAGCTGGCTAAGGAGCTTAAATGCTCTGACCGTACCGTACGCTCTGACATGGCAAAACTCAATTCTTTCCTCGAGCAAAACGGCATTAGTGCATCGATTACTTCTAAGCCAGGAAACGGCCTTTTGCTTGAATGTAATATTCAGGACACAGAGGCTATTCGCGATATCCTTGAAGCACAATCTCTTTCCACCAATGCGGCACTTTATCGTTTCTATTTAGGTATCCTCTACCTGTTTTGCGACGTGCGTTGCAACTATACCGTTGAGTCTTTATCGCGCGTTTGCCTATCAAATAAGCAACAAATTCAAGACGACCTACGCGAGTGGGATAAGCTCCTTGCTCCATTTGGCGGAGAAATACAGCGCGGACGTCACTTAAGTCTTGCCGGTGACGAGAGAAATTTACGCTTCTTTGTTGTCTACTACCTCTTTGAATTCGCGGGCACTGAGATGCGTCGCAATTTTGAGCCAGGACTCTTCCAGAATCACACCTCATTTTTGCGTGAGCTGGTCAATAAGGTAGAAAGCAAAAAGCATACGCTCTATACCGACAATGCGCGCCACCAGATGATTACCTATATTCAGATATCGATCTATCGTATACGCAAGAAGCATTGTATTAGCGAATACGCTCCAGAGCGTGAGGTCGAAGCTATCTACAACGAGATTTGTGACCTGCTTGAAGATCACTATCGCGTCATCCTGCCTCATGCCGAGCGCCTTCTTATTCAAGATATTTTTGCTGTATCTACTCGTCGTTGGACTATCGATACCGAGAAGCTCTATCGCCCAAATCAGCAAGCGGCAATGCATACCATTTCGTTCTTCTCGGCTCTCGAACTTCGCTATGGTTCACGTCCAAGCCAGGGCATGTTTAACAGCGCAGCTTTTCTTATTGAACAAGCTATCATGCACCGTCAATATGAGCTTGCAGTAGAACTCCCCTCCGACAACAGCTGGGCTATGCGTTATACCTACATGCCTTACTTTATGCGTGTAACCGAAGCCATGTTTGATACAGAAAGCTTGCAGAATCTCGATCTCTACAATTCTGACTACACCCGTATTGCTATGCTTATGCTCTCTTATATGGAAGACGCAGCAAAAGACGATATTTGGAATGTTGGCCTTGTTGTAAATTGCGGTATTGAGCAGGCTTATTTTGCAATTTCTCGTATCGAAAAGACGTTGCAAAATGCTCACATCACAAAAATCCTCACCGAAGCAGAAGCGCTTACTAAAAGCTTTACCGGCGAGCTTTCAGGTGTTGATATCTTGATTGGTTTTACCGCATTTGAGTCTTCAATTCCTCACGCAACCATCTCTGCTTCGTTCTCTGAAGATGATGTCATGCACATCAACAGTCTTTTGCTCGATTTACCCAAGCATTCATCTGCACGCCATACTCCTCTCAAAGATGGCCTCACTCACAGCTCTCTTGAAGTAAGTGCTCAAGGTATGCTGCGCCATGACCTGTTCAGAGACTTGGTTGAGCGTGAGATTTGGCTTGGTACCGAAGAAGAATTTGTCCGCTGCTTTGAGGCAAACTCTTTAGCTGTTGATTCTTGGATTATATTTAGCTGTCTTACCAACCAAGTAAGCGCCACCGACGCCCTCCTATATGAGACAAAGGGACATATGTCGATTACCGGCGTTACGCTCGACCATGTTGCAGTTCTCACGGTATCAATTGAGGATCGCGATATGCTCAACCCAATTACCCAAAACTTTAAGCACATGCTTATTGAAAACGGCCTTCCAAAAACTCATTAAGACAAAGTAAGCCTCCCCTACCAATGTAGAGGAGGCTTAACCTTGCAAAAAAGCATTTGCGCATTAGATGCTATCGCCACAACAAGAGCTGCAACTATTTTTTAAAGATCTTAATAGCTGGAGTTGTAAACAAACCCAAAAGAATTATTGTTGCACCAACGCCGTAGGCTAGACGCGTGGAGCTAAAGCGAGCCTGCTTATTTAGGTCGATAAGCTCATCGATTTCTGCCTGGTCTACAATACCTGCACCTGCAAGCTGAGAAGTAAATTCTGCATCGCCATTAAGGGAGAGAGGCATTTGAGCAACAATGGCCTTTGTAGAATCACTCAAAACAGCAGACGTCTGAGCGCCTGCATTAACGGAATCTGTAATGCTAAAGAGCAAAACTGCTCCCAAGAATGCAATGCCTATTGCCTGGCCAACGTTGCGCATAGTGGTCTGGATACCACCCGACTGAGATGCATCGCGGTCGTTTACCGCTAAAGCTACAACATTATTAGTATGAGAAGAAACAATACCAGTACCAGAGCCTGCGAGAACACAGCCGGCAAAGATACCCATGGTAGAAGCACCGTCGATAGTGACAGAGGAAGCCATAACCATCAATGCAGTAGCCATTACAAGATATCCCACCTGTATTACATGACGTGGATTAGCTTGAGGCAAGAACTTTGGAATACCCATTGAAAAGACGAAGGTAGGCATGCCTACGACAATGGAAGATATGCCAACCTGTACAGGAGTCCATCCTGCTACAAGCTGCAAATAAGGGCCGAGCAAAATTGCTTGAACTCCAACAAAGAAGAATGCAATTGCAGAAGCTGCAAGACCTGCAAGTACCTGTGGCGTGTGCAAGAAAGACTGAGGGATCAAGGCAGAGCCATGCTTTTTCTCTACGGTCTTCTCAACCATAAGCAAAATAGCAAGAATGACAATGCCCATACCCGCAATTGGAAGTGCTGGTGAAATACCCAAAATGGAAGGAGCACCAGCAAATGGCTCCCAAAGACCCCAGGTAGAAATCTTTGCAATACCTACCAAGAACATGAAGAGGCCGGCTGCGGCAAGTACAACACCTACCGTATCAAACTTAGACTTTGTGCCAGACTCATCAATCTGAGGAAGCTTGAACGAGAAAATGAATACGAGCAAGAAGTAAACGGACAATACGAGGAACGTAACCTTCATGCCGCCATATTGCATAACGCCGCCCAAAATTAAAGGAAGCAGGGCAGACAAACCAGAAGCTGCACCAATACAGCCAAAGGCCAACGCACGATTCTTGCCAAAATAAATCTTTGGAACAAGGCCAAGTACGGAAGGAATCATAAAGGAAGCGCCAAAGCCCACCATAACGCGGCCAACCCAGGTAAATACTGCCATGGTTGGTGCAAACGCAAGGACAACTTCACCCAGCGCACAAAACAGCGCACCCATACGGAAGTTTTTCTTCCATCCAATAATGGTTCCCATAAGACCACCAGTGGTCATAAAAGCACCAGCGACAAGCGAGTAGGCCATATTGGCAAGCTGAATATCTGCCAAAGAAGCACCCAAGTCACTTTGAAGTGCAGAGGCAGCCAAAGACAAAGCACCGATGTCACCAGAGGTGCCCATCTGAGCAAGGATGAGAACGATAATCGGCAAGATTAAGAACTTATCGTCCTTCTCGGCCGTATTACGTAGAGTGGCTTCTGTCATGAAGCAATCCTTCCCATGTTGTCATTGTCAGATTTATAAGAAAAAAGCCTCCACTACACAGCGGTAGTGGAGGCTTGTAAAAGCTAAAACTATGCTAAACACGCATTATGCATGCCAGATGGTCTCGCCTTCCTTAACGGTCTCTACAACCTTGAGGTCGCGGAGCTCGTCAAGAGAAACCTTCAATGGGTTCTTCTCAGTGATGCAGAGGTCAGCAAGCTTGCCTACCTCGAGAGTACCCTTGCGGTCCTCCTCGCCGTACTGATAAGCACCATTGATGGTGATGCACTGAAGACCCTCGAATACGGAGCACTTCTGGTCCTCATCGAGCTGTACGCCGTCCTTAGTCTGACGTACTACTGCGCACCAAACCTCCTCGAAGAAGTTTGGACGAAGAACTGGGGTATCAGTGTGGAAAGTTGGGTGCAAATTGTTGTCAATTGCATCACGAACAGCAGAGATGCGGCCAGCACGTACAGGACCGAAGTTCTTTACGTGGATGTCGCCCCAGTACCAGATGTGGGAAGCGAAGATGGAAGGAATCATGTTGATGCCTGCCATGCGCTCGTACTGATCCTTACGTGCAGTCTGTGCGTGGATCAATACTGGGCGGAGGTTTGCCTTCTCTGGGTTAGGAGAGTCAGCAAGTGCACGAGTGTACTGAGTGATGTACTGCTCTGCAGCCTGGTCACCGTTGGTGTGAGAGAGAACCTGGTGATTACCATCGATTGCCTTACGAATGAACTCGTAAGCAGCCTCGTCGGTCATGGTGCCATAACCGCAGTAATCGTCACCCTCGTCACCTGGGGTGTAAGGCTCGCTCATCCAAGCGGTACGACCCTGTGGGGAACCGTCGAGGAACATCTTGAGGCCACCAATACGGAAGTGGTTGGTGTACTCCTGGGAATCAAAGCGAGCGTGCTTCTCGAGAGCAGCGTCAACGTCCTCACCGTACATTGGGTAAGAAACAACGTCCATCTTGAGGAGGTTAGCATCTGCAAAGTGAGCGAAAAGATCAACGAAGTCGTTGGTGGTTGCGCCCTCCTGGCAAGTGGTGATGCCGTGCTCCATGTAGATGTCCTGCATCTCAAGAATGAGCTTGTCCATGTCCATCTGATTACGAGGACCAACTACTGCGAAGATAGGCCACATTGCATTTGGCTCCTCGCAGTAACCGTCAGGAACATTGCCCTCTTCACGGCCGTACTGTGCGCCCTCTGGATTAGGGGTCTCTGCGGTAATACCAGCGAGCTCGAGGAGCTTGGTATTAGCTACGCACATGTGGGAAGAAGCGTGAATACAAATTACAGGGATCTCGGTGGAAACCTGGTCAAGTACGTGACGGTTAGGGTGCTTACCCTCAGCAAGAGAGTTGTGATCGTAAGCAACACCCATGATGATGCCGTCCTCACCAATGTTGCGAGCCTCAGCGAACTCCTTCATTGCAGCGATGATCTCGTCGTAAGAAGTGCAGTTCTCGAGCTGTGCAGCGGTGAGATACTGAGTGGTACCAGAGATGTGAGAGTGTGGATCGATAAGGCCAGGCATTACAGTCTTGCCCTCAAGATCGATCTCCTCGCAACCCTCAGCAAGGGAACGAGCCTCGTCCAAAGAACCGGTGAATGCGATCGTGCCATCCTCAGCTACGAGGAGAGCTTCAAAAGAAGCCTCCTCGGTAGTCATAGGTACGAAATCGCCATTGAAATAAAGCTTCTTCATAAGACTATTACGCCTCTTTCTTGAAAACCTTAATGGCTGGAGTGGTCAAAAGACCAAGGAGGATGATTGCTGCGCCTACGCCGTAAGCAAGGCGGGTGGAATCAAAGCGGGACTGCTGGTTGAGAGCGATGAGCTCATCGATCTCAGCCTGGTCAGCTACGCCAGCTGCCTCGAGCTGTGCGGTGAACTCTGCGTCACCGTTGAGGGAGAGTGGCATCTCTGCAACGATTGCCTTGGTGGAATCGGAGAGGTTAGCAGACTGCTGAGCAGCGCCATTTACAGAGTTGGTGATGCTGAAGAGAAGAACAGCACCGAGGAGTGCAACGCCGATAGCCTGACCAACGTTACGCATGGTGGTCTGAATACCACCGGACTGAGCAGCGTCGCGGTCGTTAACTGCAAGAGCAACAACGTTGTTAGCCTGTGCAGAAACGATACCTGCACCAGAACCAGCGAATACGCAACCAGCATAAATGCCCATCATAGAAGCACCGTCGATGGTTACAGCCATTGCCATAACGCCGAGAGCGAGTGCCATTACGAGGTAGCCGATCTGAATAACACGGCGTGGGTTTGCATTAGGGAAGAACTTAGGAATACCCATGGAGAATGCAAAGGTAGGAGCACCTACAACGATGGAAGAAACGCCAACCTGGATTGGGGACCAGCCAGCAACGAGCATCAAGTAAGGGCCCATGAGGATGGACTGAACGCCCATGAAGAAGAAGGTGATTGCAGAAGCTGCGAGGCCTGCAAGAACCTGTGGGGTGGTCAAGAAGGACTGTGGGATAAGAGCGGAACCGTTCTTCTCCTCAACCTTCTTCTCAACCTTAACGAGTACAGCGAGTACTACGAGACCTGCAATAGCAAGTGGAAGTGCTGGGGAAACGCCCATGATGGAAGGAGCGCCAGCGAATGGCTCCCAAAGACCCCAAGTGGATACCTTAGCGATACCGATGAGGAACATGAAGAGGCCGAGAGCTGCAAGAGCAACACCGATGCCGTCGAACTTGGACTTCTCGCCAGACTCATCAATCTCAGGGAGCTTGAAGGAGAGAGCGAAAACGATCAAGAAGTAAACAGCGAGTACGAGGAAGGTAATCTTCATACCAGCGAGCTGCATAACAACGCCCAAGATCAATGGGAGAAGTGCAGAAAGACCAGAAGCTGCACCAATGCAACCGAAAGCAAGAACACGATTCTTACCGAAGTAGATCTTTGGAACAAGACCAAGTACGGAAGGAATCATGAAGGATGCACCGAAGCCGACGAGAACACGACCGACCCAGGTGAAGATCATCATGGATGGAGCGAATGCGAGAACAACCTCACCAGCAGCACAAAGGAGTGCGCCTACGCGGAAGTTCTTCTTCCAACCAATAATGGTGCCCATAAGGCCACCAGCGATCATGAATGCACCAGCCATGAGCGAGTACACCATGTTTGCGAGCTGAATATCAGCAAGAGTTGCTCCCAAGTCACTCTGAAGTGCGGAAGCAGCAAGTGACAATGCACCATTGTCACCAGAAGTGCCCATCTGGGCGAGGATGAGAACAAGAATTGGCAAAACGAGGAACTTCTCGTCTGCACCCTTCTTCTCAGCTACTGCAGCATCTGCCATGTTGCAATCCCTTCTACATCTTCACGCCTAAGCGAATCTTAGACGTGATTTTGGAACAACCAAAGTCTAATACTTTTGTTAAGACATTTGGTAAGACCATTTGCCGCATATACGGCAACAAGTTAAACGCTCCGTTAGAGCGTCCTAACCACAATTACTCAGCTACAACCATTGCAGTGGTGCGGCCAATTACGAGGTAACCAGCGATAGCGCCAGCGATTGCACACATGCAGCCCTTGAAGATCATCATGCCAGTGCGGGTCAAAGGCATAGGAAGAACGAAGGAGAATACTGCTGCGAGAGCGGTGCAAATAGCAAGTGCGATAACGCCAACAACGAGAGAAAGAACGATCATGTTACCTGGAAGCTTAGCGGTAGCGTTCATATCTGCTGCAGTTGCGGTGTAAACACCCTTCTTGAAGTCCATCTTGGTCAATGGAACAACGCAGAGAGTAAGAAGAACGCCGAGAAGAGCACCGGTGAGTGCGATTTCCTCGATCATAGCGCTCTGATCAAAAGTAATAGCAGCGTTAGATGCGTTCATTGCGAAGAAGATAGCACCGTTGATGATGCCGTTTGCAATGCCGTAACCTACGATGCACTTGTTCTTGAGGTAACCCTGGAAGTCCTTAGTTTCTGCCACGGAATGGCCCCTTTCTTGTACGGTTATATGAAACGCGATATACCATACGACCTGGAAAAGGGTCTATGTGGCAGAGTAGCTTCCGCATATACGGCAATCCGTTGGCGGTGTTCTCGTATTTTTTATAAATTACATGGGAATTAGGTATGCAAAAAGCGACCCGAAGGGCAAAACCCCGCGGATCGCTTTCGTATTTGAGGCAAAAAGTGCAGGTTAAGACCCTTTTTTGGGACTTTTAGACCTTAAAAATTCGCCGAATAAAATGTTTTACTCCAACACAATAAAGTGTTGTGTAGGAAATGTGTATTGCCTAAGCATCTGCATAGAGCTCTTTGAGCTTCAAAAGGTGCTCATAACGCTCCATTGCAACCTGCTCGTTGAGGGCAAAGAGCTCCTCTGCGGTGCCTGGGAACTCACGAGTAAGGCGGCTATAACGAGCCTCGTTCATCAAGAACTCCTGATATCCACCCTTTGGCTCCTTGGAATCAAGGGTGAACTTCTTGCCCTTCTCGGCAGCTGGATTGAAGCGATAGAGGTTCCAATAACCACACTCAACAGCACGCTTCATCTCGTCCTGGCAGTGTCCCATGCCACCCTTAATAGAGTGCATCTCGCATGGAGAGTAACCAATGATCAAGGAAGGACCAGGATATGCCTCGGCCTCGGCAATTGCCTTGAGGGTCTGTGCTGGATTTGCACCCATTGCTACCTGTGCAACATAGACATAGCCGTAAGACATAGCAATTTCTGCCAAGGACTTCTTCTTAGTAGCCTTACCAGAAGCTGCAAACTGTGCAACCTGGCCAATGTTGGAAGCCTTAGAAGCCTGGCCGCCCGTATTGGAGTAAACCTCGGTGTCAAAGACAAAGACGTTTACATCGTTGCCGGAAGCCAAAACGTGATCAAGACCGCCAAAGCCAATGTCATATGCCCAACCGTCGCCACCGAAGATCCAGAAGGACTTCTTAGCCATATAGCTCTTATCGGCAAGGATGGAACGAGCAAGATCACAGTCGGTCTGCTCAAGGACACTAATATATGTACGAGATGCCTCAACGGACTTCTCGCGATCATGGCGAGCGTCAAGCCAAGCAGAAGCAGCTTCTACCAATGCATCATCAGCACCGTCCCAAGCCATAAGTTGCTTGGTCTCTTCTACAAGCTTGTCCTGAACTGCCTGGTGACCCAAGGCCATTCCCAAGCCGTGCTCTGCGTTGTCCTCGAACAAAGAGTTGCACCATGCAGGGCCGTGTCCATCCTTATTAGTGCAATAAGGAGCAGTTGCTGCTGGGTTACCCCAAATGGAAGAACAACCAGTTGCGTTGGAGATGTACATGTGATCGCCGAACATCTGAGTGACCAGGCGAGCATATGAAGTCTCAGCGCAACCTGCGCAAGAACCAGAGAACTCAAGCAAAGGCTTCTTGAACTGGCTACCCTTTACATTATTAGCTGCGAGCTCTGGCTTCTCGGAAACCTGCTCTACGCAGTAATCGAATACGTCCTGCTGTGCTGCCTCCTGCTTTGCATCAACCATAGACAAAGCATCCTTAGGGCAAACAGATACGCAAACGTCGCAGCCCATGCAGTCAAATGGAGAAACAGCTAATGCAAACTGCATGCCCTTAGCCTTAGGACCCATTGCGTTAATGGTGCGCAAGTTCTCAGGACCTGCAGCAACTTCTTCGTCGGTCAAAACGAATGGACGAATCGTTGCGTGTGGGCAAGCATATGCACACTGGTTGCACTGAATGCACTTGGACTCATCCCAGTGAGGAACCTTTACTGCAACAGCGCGCTTCTCGTAAGCAGAAGCACCAAGCTCAAACTGACCGTCAACGTGATCCATGAAGACAGAAACTGGCAAGGTGTCGCCATCCATGTGATCAACTGGCTTCATGATCTTCTCTACCTGCTCAACAATAGCAGCAGGACCTACAAGCTTAGTCAAAACAGGCTCATCGGTTGCCTCTGCCCAAGAAGCAGGAATCTCAACGTGGTTGAATGCGGTTGCACCGGCATCGATTGCGCGGTGGTTTGCATCTACAATCTCCTGGCCCTTTTTCATATAGGAAGCAGTTGCAGCATCCTTCATGTAGGTCAATGCTTCTTCCTGAGGCAAAACACCAGAGAGTGCAAAGAATGCAGACTGCAAGATGGTGTTGGTGCGCTTACCCATACCAACCTGCTCTGCCAAATCAATTGCATTGATCATGTAGAGCTGAACGTTGTTCTGAGCAATGTAGCGCTTTGCCTCTGCGTCAAGCTGAGCTTCGAGCTCGTCGAACGTCCACTGGCAGTTAACCAAGAAAGCGCCGCCAGGCTTAACGTCCTGAACCATCTTATAGCCCTTAGTAATATAAGAAGGATTATGGCATGCAACAAAGTCTGCCTGCTTTACGTAGTAAGGGCTACGAATTGGCTCGTCACCAAAGCGCAGGTGAGAAATGGTTATGCCGCCCGTTTTCTTGGAGTCATACTGGAAGTATGCCTGTACGTTCTTATCGGTATGGTCACCAATGATCTTGATGGAGTTCTTATTTGCACCAACGGTGCCGTCACCACCAAGACCCCAGAACTTGCACTCGATGGTACCAGGAGCAGCAGTTGAAGGTGCGTGCTCGTCTTCTGGCAAGGACAAGTGGGTAACGTCGTCGTGAATACCAACAGTAAACTCGCGCTGAGGCTGTGCCTGTGCGAGATCTGCAAAGATTGCAAATGCAGATGCTGGTGGCGTGTCTTTAGAACCCAAGCCATAACGGCCGCCGCTAACGAAGATATCGCTTCGACCAGCCTCATACAAAGCGCTTACAACGTCTTGATACAAAGGCTCACCAATAGAGCCTGGCTCCTTGGTGCGGTCCATAACGGCAATCTTGGTTACCGTACTTGGTAATACATCAACAAAGTGCTTGATTGAGAATGGACGGAACAGGCGAACCTTTACCAAACCGACCTTCTCGCCATGAGCGTTAAGGTAATCTACGACCTCTTCGAGAACATCGCAGAAAGAACCCATGCAAACAACAACGCGGTCTGCATCAGCAGCACCATAGTAGTTAAAGAGAGAGTAGTCGGTGCCAATCTTCTCGTTAACCTTGTTCATGTAAGACTCTACGATAGCTGGAAGCTCATCGTATGTGGTATTGCAAGCCTCACGGTGCTGGAAGAAAATGTCACCATTCTCATGGCTACCACGTGTTGAAGGATGCTCTGGATTGAGCGCGTGATCACGGAATGCCTGAACAGCTTCCATGTTGCACATATCTGCAAGGTCAGCGTAATCCCAAACAGCAACTTTCTGAATCTCATGAGAAGTACGGAAGCCGTCAAAGAAGTTCAAGAAAGGAACCTTGCCCTCAATTGCTGCCAAGTGAGCAACGCAAGAAAGGTCCATGACTTCCTGAACATTGCTTTCTGCCAACATTGCAAAGCCGGTCTGGCGACAAGCCATAACGTCGGAGTGATCACCAAAGATGTTCAGAGCGTGAGTAGCTACGCTACGCGCAGAAACATGGAATACTGCAGGAAGCTGCTCGCCAGCAATCTTATACATATTAGGAATCATCAAGAGCAAGCCCTGGGATGCAGTATAGGTGGTAGTAAGTGCACCAGCGCCCAAGGAGCCGTGTACGGTACCTGCTGCACCACCCTCAGATTCCATCTCTACAACGCGAACAGGTGTGCCGAAAATATTTTTACGGCCGTGTGCAGCCCACTGATCAACACAATCAGCCATTGGGCTTGATGGAGTAATAGGGTAAATACCTGCAACCTCAGTAAATGCATAAGAAACATGTGCTGCTGCAGTATTACCGTCCATCGATTTATACGTACGCACGATTTCCCCTCCCCTTCACGAGAAATTACTTTCTTTCTAGAAACGTGCATCTAACTATATACATACATATATATAAGTCGATTATACAACGCACCTCATTCGGCTTAGCTGAATAAACGCTTTATCTATGCGTCATACAGCCAAGTATTTACATGCGTTTGTTCAACTATACCAAAAAGAAGAGGACCCTTTGGATCTCAAACCCAAAGAGCCCTCTGTATACGTTTTTGCTATGACAAACTTTAAACAATGCGACGCGCTTCTATTGCACGACCCAACGTAAGCTCATCTGCATATTCAAGGTCGCCTCCAACAGGAAGACCACTTGCCAAACGCGTCACCTCAATACCTAATGGTTTGATTGTGCGTGCAAGATACGTCGCCGTTGTTTCTCCCTCAATATTTGGATTGGTGGCCAAAATCACCTCATGAATGTCTTCTTGCGCCAACCGCGACAGAAGCTCTCGAACATGAAGCTGCTCGGGACCAATTTTATCCATAGGAGAAATGACGCCGCCTAAGACGTGATACAAACCCCGATAAGAACCGGTGCGCTCAATTGCTGTTACATCACGTGGTTCACTTACAACGCAGATGCGCGTTGTGTCGCGAGAGATATCTGAACATATAGCGCATTCATCATCACTCGCATAATTAAAACAGCGCTTACAAAAATGAACGTTTGCTTTTACGTCCAAAATAGCATCTGCCAAACGACGACTTTCTTCTGCGTCTGCTTCCAACAAGTAGTAAGCAATACGCGCAGCAGACTTAGGGCCAATGCCCGGAAGCCTACCAAGCTCATCCAACAGACGCGCCAAACTGCGATCAGTTGCCATCTTTAGAAAGGCATTCCTGGCATGTTAGGAATATTCAAACCACCCGTGATTGCTGCCATGGAAGCATTAGCTGCGTCATTTGCACCACGAAGAGCCTCATTAACAGCAGCCATGACCATGTCCTGCAAGAACTCGGTATCCTCTGGATCGACTGCCTGTGGATCGATAGTGATGGACTCGATCTGCATCTCGCCCGTTGCAACAACCTTTACCATGCCGCCACCAGCAGAAGCGTCAATGCGAATATCCTTAAGGTTCTCCTGTGCCTGAGCGAGCTGCTCCTGCATCTTGCGAGCCTGCTTCATCATCTGTGCCATGTTCATACCCATGTTATGCATCCTTTCATATATAAGTATTGTTCACATTCTAAATCATTGTGCAGACGTTAGCGCATGCACCCATGCTAGATATGTTAGTTATCCATAAGCTTAACGCCATCACCAAATGCATTGCCCAAGACCGCCATGACATCTTCGGTGGTGTTTGCAGATCCATTCCAGGGCAGATCTACCGTAGGCTGTGAAGCCACAGGCTCCGCTGGTACATCTGCAGGTACATCGGCTACAGGAGCATCCAGCTCGTCATAAGGAACATAGTCGTCTACCCATGCTTGGCGAGCAGCATCAATATCTACGGGCTCCGCGGGCATTGCGGTAGGACCACTGGTTGCATCCACGGCAGACGTAGCAGGTGTAGGTGCAGGTGCCACCGGCGTAGGTGCAACTTCTGGCGTATGAGTAACCGGTGCTTGCTGCGCTGTAGGTGCTGCAGGCGTCTGAGGTGCAGGTGCAGCAGCAGTTACGCTTGCTGGCACTGGCTGTGGTGCATATGCCTGAGGAACTGCAGCATCACTGTCACACAGCTCTACAACACGAGGACCAAACACCTCGCGAATTGCAGGATCCATTGCCTTATGAGTCTCAGGACGCTGAATCATCTTACCCGTAAAGGTATTAGAGGGCTTTAATACAAGTGCCTCGCCCGTATCATTCACAATGTGGACCTGCTGCAACAAAGAACCCCGAGAAGGAGCACTTGCAAGTACTTTTGCTACAACCGTCTGCCATTTACGCTGAACTTCATTCATGTCCTGCTTTGACATCATCGTCACCGGTACATGAGCGCGCGTTTCCTGAGCAGGTTGTGCTCCTTGAGCAGAAGCAGCGGTAGGTGCAGCAGTAGCAGGCGCCTTTGGCTGTGCTGCAGGAGCGGCAGCTTCAGCGCTTACAGGAGCTGCAGGCTCGACATTCGCAGGAGCAACACTTACTGGCGCAGGAGCAGATGCGACAACTGCACCAGAAGCAATCTTTTGCTCAAGCATTTCAATGCGCTCAAACAATGCCTCAAGGGTCAAATCTGACTCAGGACGAGCAAGACGTGTAAATGCAACTTCAAGCACCAATCGAGGATCTGCTGCATTACGCATTTCCAACGATGCATCATCAAGTGAAATAAGAATGCGTGCCAAGCGATCAGTTGTGAACTTATCGGCCTCAGCCTTAAGCTCTGCAAGCTCAGACTCTGAGCAGTCGAGAATTTCTTTTTGAGCGCCCGCCATTGACACCATATATACGTCGCGCATATGAGAGACAAGATCGCGCGTCAATTCAAGCAGATCATTACCCTGCTCTACCTGCTCGGCAATTTGTGCAAAAAGAGCCGGCACATCGCGATCTGCCAAAGCATAACCAAACTTAGACAGAACAGAGCTTGCAACTTCTCCCAGCAATGCGCGCGCATCTGCATCGCGAACAGAACCAGCGCCAAAAACACTGAGTTGCTCTAACGTTGACAAAGCATCGCGCAAACCACCGCGTGCATGCTTTGCAATCATCTCAAGAGCAGACGCATCATAGGCAAAGTTTTCTTGCTCACAAATATATTTAAGACGACCCTCAATATCCTCATTACCAATGCGATGGAAATCAAAACGCTGGCAGCGAGACAAAATAGTCTCAAGAATCTTTTGTGGGTCAGTCGTACAAAGAACAAAGATTACGTGCTCTGGTGGCTCTTCCAATGTCTTGAGCAGCGCATTGAACGCTGCCGTCGTGAGCATGTGAACCTCGTCGATGATATAGAGCTTGTATCCACCGCGCACAGGTGCAAATGAAACGGAATTGATAATCTCTTCTCGGATAGAATCTACGCCCGTACGAGAAGCCGCGTCCAGCTCATACACATCTGGGTGAACACCGGATGCAATTTCCATGCACTCCGCGCACTGGCCACAAGGCAAATCATCGTGCTTATCAGAACACAAAAGTGCCTTAGCAAGAATGCGAGCCATGGTCGTCTTACCGGTACCACGAGGGCCACAGAACAAGTAAGCATGAGACAGGCGGTTCTCTCGAATCGCATGCTCGAGCGTTGACACAATATGTTGTTGTCCTACAACATCGCCAAACGTCTGCGGACGATATTTACGGTATAAGGACTCCATGGAGCTCTCCTTCAAAGGCAATTACAACTATCAATTGACAGTTGTTGTAATAATACCGCATCTGTCTGACGGGTATTTAAGCATGAAGCATTATTCTTGAAACCAACTAAGACATGGCGTACAAAAAGAAATCCGCTCACTACGAAGCTGTAGCAAGCGGATTATCAATCACGTATACAATTCATTCAAAATAAAAAAGCACCTTAAAGTGCGCTTGATGGATTTGGGTGCCCGTCAGAGGCCCCTTATGGCTGCTTCCTCCCGGACCTGACCAGGTTCGGAACATGGCGTCACCCAAACCCATCAAATACACTCGTTGGTGCTCGAATTACTATAACAAAAAGTGAGCCGCAGGCAAATACCTACGACTCACTCACTATATAATCACTACGAAATTACTCAGACAACGCTTCTTTGTGCTTACGCTTGGCTTCTTTGCGCTTGCGCCTTAGCTCTCTAAAAAACTCACTGAGCTTCTCGGCACATTGTGCCTCACACACTCCCGTAACAACTTCAAACTCATGATTAAGTCGCTCATCGTGGGAGACATCATAAAGCGTACCGAGTGCTCCTCCCTTAGGATCGCTCGCACCGTAAACGCATCGATCAATGCGCGCGTTGATCATAAGGCCTGAGCACATAAGACAAGGCTCGAGGGTTACATATACGCTACATCCCGATAAGCGCCAGCGGTCAAGAACGCGCGAAGCTTTAACCATTGCAGAAAACTCCGCATGAGCAGAAGGGTCTGCGTCTGTCTCGCGCAGATTATGGGCTCGAGCTACTATCTCTCCCTCATAGACGACAACTGCACCAATAGGAACCTCACCAAGCTCGGCAGCTTTGTCGGCTTCCTTGAGTGCTTCTTGCATAAAGTACTCATCTTGAGCAAGTTGTTCTGGCTCAAGATCGCACGCCTGAATGATGCCGCTCATGGTTACTCCTTACATAAACAATCGAATTGTAGAGATTTATAAACTATTTTATTAGACATTTGACTCTCTTGTTCAAATTTTCGCAATTCTAGGGTATTATCTAAGGGCACGGAGAGATGGCAGAGCGGCTTAATGCGGCGGTCTTGAAAACCGTTGGGGCTTAAAAACTCCCGGGGGTTCAAATCCCTCTCTCTCCGCCAGTTGATTTTTATAAGGCATCAAACCTTTTGGTTTGGTGCCTTTTTCTTTTACCCTCCAACCTTTACAACTACATTAACAGCATTACGTCTGCTTTAGCGCTTTTATCTTCATTAGAGTAGAATGAAGCTATGTTTCACCTGCAGGATTTACCTGCCTCGTAGTTTGGAGTGCACTGATGGACTTTCTATCTCTAGCCAAAAGCCGTTATTCCGAGCGTCATTTTGCTTCAACACCAATTGAAGAAGAGAAGCTGATGAAAATCCTTGAGGCAGGCCGCATTGCTCCTACCGCACGCAATCGTCAGCCTCAGCGCTTGCTTATTGTTCAGTCAGAAGAAGGATTGCAGAAAATGGACTTCTGCACCACCTGCCGCTATGGTGCTCCATGCGTAATTGTTTTGGCCTACGATTCAACAGTTGCCGCTCAGTCCCCTGCCCATGCTTTTGGTCCTCAGGATACATCAATTGTTGCCACTCATATGATGCTTGAAGCTCAGGAGCTTGGTATTCACAGTTGCTGGGTTGGCCTTATTGACTCCAAGAAACTTCATGAGCAGTTTAATATTCCTCAAGAGTACGAGATTATCTCCGTTATGCCTATGGGCTATCCAAGCGAAGAAAGTACGCCTTCTCAAAACCACACCAACAATGAGCCTCTTGAGCATGTCTGCTTCTTTGAGTCTTACTAATCTATAAATATTGCTCCTCATACTGAGATTTATCTTATAAATTGGGGAAAACTATATGTGATACGTTCTGTAATTCAAGAGCGTGTCACATATTTTTTGTCCAAAAACTTGCCCTAAGGAGCATGGTATGCAAATGATAATCATCTTGGTACTTCTTGGCCTGCTAGGTGGCTGGGCTATTTCTACCTACAACAAAATTGTTATGTTGCGCAATCGCATTGATAATGCTTGGCAAAACATCGACACGCAGCTTCAGCGCCGCCTCGACATGATTCCTAATTTGGTTGAGACGGTCAAGGGTTATGCAACCCACGAGCGCGACACGCTTGAAGCAGTTATGGCTGCACGTAATGCCACAATTTCTGCTCCTACTCCAGAAGACAAAATGACTGCAGATTTTGGTCTTTCTGGTGCGCTGCGCCAACTTCTTGCAGTGTCTGAGAATTATCCAGATCTTAAGGCAGACACCAACTTTAGACAGTTGCAAACCAGCCTCGAAGACACGGAAAACAAAATTTCTTATGCACGTCAAAGTTATAACGATTGCGTTCTGAATTTTAATAACTCAATCCAAACATTCCCGGGCAATGTCTTTGCAAACGTCTTTCACTTTGAGCCACGCATTGGCTTTGCTGCTGCAGAAGACGCCCGAGAAGCCCCACAGGTTAAGTTTTAGCATTTCCCCACTAGTAAAACCTTTTATCATCTTATATACTTCTATATTGTTTACTATGTGTGCTAAAAAAGGCATGCAATACAATTAATTTGGAGGAGCATTATGGCTAACCGCATTGTTCTGAACAACGTTTCTTACCACGGCAAGGGCGCAATCGACGAGATCGCGGGTGAGATTGAGCGTCACGGCTGCACCAAGGCTTTTGTTTGCTCTGACCCTGATTTGGTAAAGTTTGGCGTTACCGCTAAGGTTACCGACAAGCTTGAGGCTGCAGGCGTTCCTTTCTACCTCTACAGCAACATCAAGCCTAATCCAACTATCGAAAACGTTACCGCTGGCGTAGACGCATATAAGGAGTCTGGCGCAGACTGCATCGTAACCATTGGTGGCGGCTCTTCTATGGATACTGCTAAGGCAATTGGTGTTATCATCACCAACCCAGAGTTTGCAGATGTTCGCTCTTTGGAGGGCGTTGCAGACACCAAGAACCACGCTGTATTTACCATCGCTGTTCCTACCACTGCAGGCACCGCAGCTGAGGTAACTATCAATTACGTTATTACCGATGCCGAGAAGGAGCGCAAGTTCGTTTGCGTTGATACTAACGACATCCCTGAGGTTGCTGTTGTAGACCCAGACATGATGGCTTCTATGCCAGCAGGTCTTACTGCTGCTACCGGCATGGACGCTCTTACTCACGCTATTGAGGGCTACACCACCAAGGCAGCTTGGAGCTTGACTGACATGTTCCACCTTGAGGCAATCAAGCTTATCTCTGAGAACCTCCGCGATGCTGTAGAAGAGGCTAAGTCTGGCGTTCCTGGTAAGGGCCGCGAGGGTATGGCTTTGGCACAGTACGTTGCAGGCATGGGCTTCTCTAATGTAGGCCTTGGCGTTGCTCACTGCATCGCTCACACCCTTGGTGCTCACTACGACACCCCACACGGTGTTGCATGCGCAATGATGCTTCCATATGTTATGGAGTTCAATGCACCTGAGACCGGCGAGCGTCTCCGTGACGTTGCACGCGCAATGGGCGTTGAAGGCACCGACGCTATGACCATCGAAGAGGCACGCGTAGCTGCTGTTGAGGCTGTACGTCAGCTTTCTGCAGATGTTCAGATTCCTGCAACGCTTGACGCTCTCAAGGAAGAGGATCTTGACGTTCTTGCAACTGACGCACTTGCAGATGCTTGCTACGGCGGTAACCCACGTGAGGTTTCCCTCGATCAGATGAAGGACCTTTATCGTAAGGTTATGGCATAAACTGTTAATTTACTTAACAAAAAAAGCGACCCGTGAGGGTCGCTTTTTTGTTACCTATCTACAGCTACATTCGCATGAGGAAGTACTGCATCTTTAGGCATACCTACTTGTCCTGAAGTTACCCAATCTGGGAACTTAGAATCTGTCTTAAGCAGTTCGGAAACTGTTACGATTTTATAACCATCAGCTTTTAAAGCATCGATAATTTGAGGGAGTGCTTCAAGCAGTTGCTCTGCCGTCTCATCATTATCGCTCAGCTCAACAATATCTCCGTTGGTGACCGAACCCAAAACGTTTTGAACAATAGCATCGCTACCTGGAAGCAACCAATCGCCGGAATCTACGTTCCACAAAACGTTGGCTGCAATCAAATCCATTGAGTAGGACCACTCACGCAATCCAAAGCCAGAACCACCATAAGGGGAGCGAAGATACGCAGTTGTATCAGTTGCAGCCTTGTTAGCCTGCAGACCCTTTTCAAGATCTGAACGCAGCGTCTTTTGGTCCATTTCGGTCATAGTCTCATTACTCTGACCACAGGTACCAATCTCGCTACCTTGGTCAATAATTGCTTTAAGAGTCTTTTTGCTCTCTGACGCATCTTGACCTATTGCAAAGAAGGTTGCATGCACGTCCTTCTCGGTAAGAATTGCAAGAATTTCTTCTGTATGAGAACTTGGTGCCTCGTCAAAGGTAAGTGCAATATACTTACCGCCATCTGAAGGAACAACAGATGAGCACGTGATAACAGCATTGACAACTTCTTGAACAACGCCGCGCTCTACTGTCTTGCCCGAGACCTTACCGGTCCATTTTTCGCTTCGTCCAGGAATACCCCACTGGGATACATACTGAACTGCGCCAGAGCCTTCCATGGTGACCGTAGGCTGAATCTCGGTCGACTCGACCTCATGCTCTTCGTAGATATCTTCACCATTGGCTAAGATGATCTCTTCTCCGCCGACAATCTTATACTCAGCGCAATCTTCTACTGTGACATGCTTGCCATTGATCTGGCAGTGATACGCCTCACCAACGCCACGCTCAAGCAATACATCGTCAACATCGATCATATTACCTGCAGCCAGCTGCAATCCCTCGCTTTCAATAAGCTGAGGAATCGTTGAATTGATATGAACACTTGTCTCATATCCATTGAGCGTAATATCGACACCACGGTTGTTGTACCAAATAATTGTTGCTAAGAATACGAGCGCCGAACACACGATTGCAATGATTGCATAGGGCTTACGCTCGTTCTTTTGGCTCAGACGTGGACCGCGAATATTATTTCGGCCGGAATGATTAAGGCGTGGAAGATTTGAACGAGAACCTTGATTAGGTAACGCCATAGGACGCGATGAGGTTGGTCGGTGGCGTTTAGGTGGTTTGTAGGAGGTTGTATATTTAGGCAACATTACTCCTTATGACAAAAAACAATCATGGACTACATTGTAGCCCATGATTGCGCTTTCAATTAAAAAACTATAACGAAGTCTATTAAGACTTCTTTTTAGAAGAAGTGCCTGAGGCTTTATGATATTCGTCAGCAAATGCCGAGAACATACCTCGAGTCTTCTTGAGCTGGCGACCCAAGGCCTTACTACCAGCATTGACAGCTTCTGCTGCTGTCTCATCAATTGCCTTGGTAGTCTTCTTAGCCTGAACAGCTACTTTCTTGCCAACCTTTTTACCAACATGGCCAGCTACCGCCGTAGCCTCTGCAGCTCTAGCTGCTGCACCACCGGATAGAGCTAGCGAAGCTGCTTCGTCTGAGACCAACATACACTGCTGAGAATATCCCTTAAGATATTCGGCAGGCATTGAGATAGTTCCAATGATTGCCTCTGCAGTAGCACCCTCAGTAATCTTAAAGCTCGATACTACACCAGTTGCAAAATCAAATGTTGCGTCAGAACAATAGCCGATGCTCTTACCTGACAGCGTAACAACATCCATGCCGGTCCACAGCAAGCAATCATCGAGGTTAATTCCTAAACGCTTTGCTGCGCCCTTATCCCAAGAGTCTTTATTATCTGGAGCAAGCAGCATGCCATTTGAAGCAATCAATGCATCACGTGCAACAAAGCGGTCTGCACGCTTAATCATACCTGCAACATCTGGCAAACTCACCATAAAGCCTACGACCGTACGACCGCTTGGATCAAATACAGCAAAATGAACCTTCCCCACAAGGGAAGGTTCACGGAGTTCGCCATTTTTCTTATGCTGCTTTTGTTCTGGGACAATATATCCCACCTGCATACGAACAAGCTGACTCGTAATCACGATAAGGCCTCGCTATGCCTCGCAGCAAGACTCGCAAGAACAAACTGGAGCCTCTTCGTCTACCTGCTCAATCTGAACATCAACATCCAAGTGCTCGTCTTCTGCAACTGCATGCTCAAGAGACTCACGAAGCTGATCCATGCGTGCACGAGCCATATCAACCTTTGCACGAAGCTCATCAGACTTAGCGTCCATCATAGGGCCAATGTTCTCTACAGCACAGCGAGCCTGGTCAACGCTCGAATCATATGCGTCTACAGCGTTATCCCATGCATCGTTTGCCATATCTGCAGCCATAGCACGAGTCTCTGCGCCAGAACGTGGTGCAAGTAAGATGCCAGCAACAGTACCGCATGCTGCGCCAAAAACAGCGCCAGCTACAAAGCTCATAGTAGAAGATTTGCTCATTGCGATCCTCCAATAATCAACAATTAATGTGCTATCTATTATACCCAAGACAATCTGAATTAGTTACGGGGAGCAAAGTCGACAACGTCAGCCTCTACAGGAGATTGCTCCTGCTCATCCTCGCAAGCGTCAACGTCCTCATAACCACCCATAGAGCACGCAAGGTCATGAAGTGCCTTGCACGTTGCCTCCAAATTAGGAGCTGGGAGCTCTGGAGTCATGTAGGCCCAATCCATAATAAAGATTGCAGAGCTCAAAGCACCTACCGTCAGAACATCATCAGGACAAGAAAGCTCAACGTCAAACAGACGCTCGTCACCTGGAACGTTGCGCGTACGACCACAAGCAATACGACCAGCCAAGCCTGTCTGATTCATAATCTCAACAGCGACATGCTCCAAAAGGTGTGGAAGCTCGGTATGGCCCATGCATGCCTGGAACGTAGTTCCCGCATCACCTAAGCACATGTGCTCACAGATACCTGGAGCCATGTAATATACACGTGCAGTTCCCTCGACGTCCTCGCTCGTCATAATAGGAGCGTTGGGCGACAAAAGAACACGTGCAGTGAGCTTATCGTCAGTAATAGTAATACGACGAATTTCAATGATGGCAGCCATACTATCTCTCTTAACTATCTCGATTCACAAGAGCGCGCAAGCAGCTACGCGCATGTTTGTATTTTACTCCGAAGGTTCCTGCTCTTCTACAGCAGAATCCCCGGCAGGCATTTCGGGAGCCATAACGCGAATCAATGCAATACGCTGACCGCGCATTGATTGTATCTTAAAGCGGTAGCCCTCTACCTCAATAACGTCGCCAATCTCTGGCAGGCGGTCATTGTAGTCCAAAATCCAACCGGCAATGGTTTCATATTCGTCAGATTCTGCAATAGGCCAACCAAGCTCAATTGCGTCGTCGCATGAATAACGACCGTCTACCAACCAGGTGTTGTCCTTAATTGCAGTGAGGTACTTATTGTCTGGATCGAACTCATCTTCAATCTCACCAACAACCTCTTCAACAATATCCTCGATGGTGATAACGCCGGCGGTGCCACCGTACTCATCTACAACAATAACCATCTGGTCATGAGCAGACTGCATCTCGGAAAGCAAAGGCAAGATGTCCTTGGTGTCTGGAACAAAATCTGCCTCGTGAACATACTCACGAATAGGATCATGGGCAGCATTGTCCATAATAGGAGTAATAATCTCCTTAATATGAGCGATACCAATAATATTATCTGGATCCTCATGATAAACCGGAATACGGCTATAGCCAGACTCACGCATGAGCTCCAAAACCTCAAGCAGAGTTGCGTCATCTTCAACCATAGTCATATCAACACGAGGAATCATAACCTCGCGAGCACACGTATCGCCAAGATCAAAGATCTCATGAATCATGCGCTTCTCTTCGTCGAGCAAAGAATCCTGCTCGTTGACCATGTACTTAATCTCTTCCTCAGAGACATTCTGACGGTCATCAGCCGACTTAATACCAAGAACCTTAGATACGCCGTTAGCAGCAGCACCAGTCAACAACACAAGCGGACGAGCGACTTTTTGGAAGGTAGTAATAGGGCCTGCAACAGACTTAGCGTACTTATCGGCATCAGACAATGCAATGCGCTTTGGAACAAGCTCGCCAATTACGATAGATACAAATGAAACGATCAACGTAATAATAATTGGAGAGATGGTAGGAGCAATGTAGCTCAAAGGCGCAAAACCAAAGCCAATAAGGAAGTTTGCGAATGGCTCTGACAAATTAGTAGAAGCAACCGTTGCCGAGAAGAAACCTACGAGCGTAATAGCAACCTGAATCGTTGCGAGAAAATCGGTTGAATCCGTTGCAAGCTCAAGCGCCTTTGCAGCGCGTTTGTCATTATTCTCCTCAATATCACGCTCGAGGTTTGCACGACGAGCAGACACCAGTGCCATCTCTGACATTGAGAAGAAGCCATTAGCAAGCGTAAATAAGAAGGTTAGAAGAATACTAAGAAAAACGTCCATGATTAATTAATTCAAACTTTCAATAAGATTGCGATTAGGTATACGAAAGTGCGCAGATGCACATATCCATGCATCAACGACGTAATCTATATTCGCATTGTTCACGAAAGGAGGAGCACCATAGATGTTCTGGGGTGCGATAAAAAGTGGCGGCCGCGCAACTTCGCGGCTTTGGTTTGTCACTAGGCTGAGACATACAGCTGATTTCCTCCTGATTGGGCGATAAATATCTTTAAACTATACCAAATATACCCGGCAACCTTACGTTTTAAGATTGTCATCAATATGAATTTACATTATTTCACACTTTTTTGTAATCAAATTGGCTCACCGGGGGCAGCATGAGCACAAAATAAGGCCCCAGTCCGCAAAGCGAACCAGGACCTTACCTGCAAACGTATGTAGAGCTACTCTACCGATTTCAAGCTGCTAACCATATCAATTGCCTTAAGCTTGCCACTCATAATCAATGATACAAGTGCCGAGAAGACCATCGTCAAAACGAATGAAATCACAAAGCTCAATGCATGTATCGCACGGCCAAACATGACCATGTCAACCTCAACGGAGAGCACAACAATGTTCTCAAAAGCAATGCCCATTACCAAACCAAAAAGACCACCGATAATCGAAAGCAATATAGTCTCACGGAAGATATAAGCATTAACTTCTCGAGGCGTAAAACCAAGTACCTTTAAGGTTGCAATCTCACGCTCACGCTCAGAAATATTGATGTTCGTAAGATTGTATAGAACAACAAATGCGAGAGACGCTGCAGCAACAACCAAAACAATAACAACCGAATCGACAGTCTTAATCATGGTTACATAACTATCAATTGACTCGTCATTGTAGGTAATCATCTTGACGCCATCAATTTCTCTCAACTGTGCATCCTTCTGGGCACGAAGATCTAAATCATCGGTCACCTTAGCGAAGGTAGTTGAGAAATGAGGTGCGCTACCAAAAGCATCCTCATATGTTTGAGCATCCATATAAATGAAATGCTGAACATAGTTTTCGGTAATACCGCCCACTGTGAAGGTATGAGGATCACCAAGTGCGTTTCCAACAACATTTTGGTCGTAGATACTAAAGGTATCTCCTACGCTCACATCAAGCATCTTGGCGGTCTTCTCGCTCAAAATGACACCGTCGTGTGCAAGCGACAATGGATTTTGACTCTCTCGCTCACGAAGCGTTAAGAACTCCTGGAACTTGTTGTCGTCTTTAGGAACAATAAGTTCAAAACGAAGCTCGCCGTCTGAACCAGATCCAATCATCTTGCCTGGATTACCGCTCAGAGCAACATAATTGCTTGTCATGGCCTGGCAAGAATCCTCAACGAATCCGTCAGAATTCATTACATCGTAGAATGCCTTCGTGTTGTTGAGCGTAATCTTGTCGTCCGTCTTAACACGCATGGAGTAGTTAAAGATCTGACCAAACTGCAAATCAATAATGTCATTAATTGAGTCGCGCAGACCAAGACCTGTCAAAAGCAGCGCCGTACAACCTGCAATACCAATAGTTGCCATAAAGAAGCGTCGCTTATAGCGCAAAAGGTTTCGACAAGTAACCTTCCAGGAGAATGACATGTGCTCCCAAAGTGGCGTAATGTGCTCAAGGAAGATGCGTTTACCAGCGGCAGGAGCGCGTGGCAGCATCAGGGAAGCTGGCTGTTCACGCAACGTTGCAACAGCTGCTCCAGCCGTTGCGAGCACCGTAATTCCTACTGACAAACCTGCCGAGAAGAGCGCGATACCTAAGTCAATAGGAGTTGGACGAGGTGGGATCGTATAGATGATTCCATAGCATTCCATAATAAAGACTGGTAGGAACTGCGACAAAATCAACAATCCTGTAAGCGCACCAATACCTGAGGCTAAGGCTGCATAGATGAGATACTTGGATGCAATCTGAAGATTTGAATAACCCAGTGCCTTATACGTACCAATTAAAATACGCTCTTCGTCAACCATGCGCGTCATGCACGTTAGAGATACAAGCGCGGCAACCAAGAAGAAGATCATTGGGAAGAACGAAGCAATCTTATCCATACGATCGGAGTCTGCTGCATGTGATGCGGCACCAAGATTTTGAGTCCTATCAAGAACAAACCAATCGGGCTTCTCGATAGCATCAATCTCTTCCTGTGCTTCATCGAGCTGAGATTCTATCTCTGCAAATTGCTCTTCTGCCTCAGCTAGACCATCTTCGTACTGAGCAAGGCCTTCCTCATACTGTGCAAGACCGCTGTTATATTCAGCCCATCCTGCATCGAGATCGGCGCGGGCCTGTGCGAGTTGAGCATCTGCTTGTGCAAACTGCACTTGTGCCTGCTGCTCTTGGGCATCAATCTGCGTCAGAAGTGAATCAAAGTACTCATCGGATAATTGCGCGGTTTGCGACTCAATAGCACCAATACCAATTACCAAGCCAATGCGCTTCTCTTCAAGTGCTTTAAAACGTGGTTCCAGCTCTGAACGAGCAGGAACATTTTTATTTGCAAGAGAGCGCTCGAGGGAAGCCTTTTGTGCAGCCAAACTTATATATTCTGGAGAGGTTGGCTCGAGGCCTTCCATCTGAGACTCAATCATGTCGAGAGCCCAGTACATGCCCATGCCCTCTTCAATTGGCTTAAGCTCTTCATTAAGCTGAGCTAAGTCAGTTTTCATCTGCTCTTTTTGGTCAAGAGCATCATGATATTGCTGACGTCCTGCCTCAACTTCATCGCGAGCCTGTTGCAATTGAGAAGGTAATGCGCTGCGCTGTGATTCGAGCTCACGCATACCTGCACTGTAGTCATTCTCACCAGATGTGAGTTGATCATTTGCAAGCGTAAGTTGAGCTGATGCTTGATCAAGCTCTTCACGCGCATCATTCAAACCACGGAGTGCTTCTTCTTTTTCTGTTTCAAAAAGCTCGCGTTGTTCGTCCAGCTCATCTTGATACTTCGATTTGATCGTATCAAGACGTTCGGTCGACATGAAAGGCTCTAGGTCTTCAATACGAACAGCAATACTATCAACAAGCTCTTCGTATTCAGGAGAAGTTGAATTGAGCTCGCGTGCACCCTCTACAGAAATAAATGCCTTGGTGTAAGGAGTATCTGCTACAAAAGTCTCCTCGGGAACATATAAATACTGGTTGAGCATACCATTGCCCAGGGTCGATGTACCCAACGTAGAAGTCTCTACGTAATAAGGTGAAAGCACCTTACCTACAATGGTAAAACTTTGAGCCTCAAGCATGGAATCAGCGTCAACAGATGTTTCCAATAGCTCGACAGTATCCCCAATTTCAACTGGCGCGTCCATAACAACATCGCCAGCAATGACACACTCGCCTACCTCATCAGGCCATTCACCCTCAATAAGTACGGGGCGATTAATATATCCTGTGTCTTGCGACTCTACACCATCTTCTGTCATAACAGAGTCTTTAGCTGCTGCTACATTGAGTTGATGAATACAGACGGTATATTGATCATTATTGATAAGAGAAACCGCATCAATCTCGCGGGAAGGCATAACGGCACTCACGCCACTCATGCTTGCCAAGACATCGATGTCTTCATCTTCTAGACCAAGTGTCGAAATTACTTGTAAGTCAAACAGATTAGTTTGATCAAAATATTGATCCTCTGCCAAACGCATATCGGGACCCGTCATGCGCAATCCCGCAAAGAAGCCAGCACCTAAGGCTGCAATAACCGCAATACCCAAGAAGCGGCCAAGGGAATCTTTAATGGAACGCAGAAGACCCTTATTAAATGTACTTTTTGCCATTTAAGGACCTACCACTCTAATGTTTCTGCGTCTACTGGATGCTCATTGAGCTCTACGCGCTCAACTTTACCCTCTTTAAAGTGGATAACGCGATCTGCGATCTCGGTAAAAGCAGAATTATGGGTGATAAGTACAACAGTATTGCCAGTACGCTTGCACGTATCCTGCAACAATTTCAAGATCTGATGACCAGTCTTGTAGTCCAGCGCACCCGTAGGCTCATCACACAACAATAGCTTTGGATTCTTAGCCAATGCACGTGCAATAGCTACACGCTGCTGCTCGCCACCAGAAAGTTGAGCTGGGAAGTTATTCATGCGATCTTGCAAACCAACTTCGATCAGGCACTCCTCGGCAGGCAAAGGATTCTCGCAAATTTGAGATGCAAGCTCAACGTTTTCCTTTGCAGTAAGATTTTGTACCAAGTTGTAGAACTGGAAAACAAAGCCAATATCATGGCGGCGGTATTGGACAAGCTCTTTTGAATTGAAGGAACTGATCTTGCGACCTTCCAAAGTAATAAGACCAGAGGTAACTGAATCCATACCACCCAACATGTTAAGCAGCGTAGTCTTGCCCGATCCTGATGGACCAACAATTACAACAAGCTCTCCGCGCTCAATATCAAAGGTGATACCGTCACAAGCATTTACCTGGACTTCTCCCATCTGATAAACCTTATGTACATCATGAAATTCTACAAACGCCATAGTCCCACTTCCAGGAAACAAGCAACTTTTATTTAATACCTATCTTTATGCCCGCAGCATAGTCTCTTAAGCAATATATACCGATATATACGCATAAAAGGTATACAACGCTCATTTAGAAGTATCGTGCACGCACATAACAAAAAACCTCCCTTCTATCATGCGATAAAAGGGAGGTGCAAACATACGAATAAACGCTTTAAGCAGGAAGAATCGATACCGTAAGATCCTCGTTTACATGGACGCGACCATCGGCAAGCATCTGAACAACCTGAGGATACAATACATGCTCCACAGCATGAATATTTGCCTCAAGCTCATCCAAGGTCATACCCTCTTCGATACGAACAACCTCTTGAGCAATAATAGGTCCCTGATCATAGACCGAGTTTGCAAAGTGAACAGTAACACCTGTTACTTTAACGCCACGCTCATAGGCATCAGAAATACCATGAGCACCCTGGAAACTTGGAAGTAATGCAGGGTGAATATTAACCACGCGGTTTTCAAACAGGCGAAGCAAAACTGGACCTACTTTGCGCATGTATCCAGCCATAATGACATACTCAACGCCACGCTTTAAAAACTCATGAGCAATAACTTCGTCGGCAGCCATAGGATCGGTCTTATACAAATCTGGTGACAAAGCCAAGGTTTGAATACCTGCATCTGCTGCACGCTTAAGGCCTGCAGCCTTGCCATTTGACGCAATAACCATCTCGATCTGAGCGTTTAATTTGCCCTCGCCGATAAGGTCAATTAAAGCCTGCAGGTTGGTACCCGAGCCAGAAATAAGCACACCAATGCGCAAAGGCTCATCTACACTGCTGCCAGTTGGACGCTTTTTCTCGTCATTACAACTCATCAGCGTACTTCACCTCGCCAGTACCCTCAACACAGGTACCAACGTGATATACCGTCTCGCCCTGTGCCTCAAGAAGCTCACGAACCTGCTGCTCATCTGCTGGATCGCAAATTACGCACATGCCAATACCCATGTTAAAGGTCTTGTAAGCCTCGTTGTCACTCAAACCAGCTTCGCGTGCAATATAAGGAATTACTGGAGGCATATCCCAGCTACCACGATCAACAACTGCATCAACATCTGCAGGAAGGGCACGATTAAGATTCTCAGTGATGCCACCACCAGTGATGTGAGCGAGTGCATGAATTGGAGCGCCAGCCTCAAGAGCTGCAAGAATGGACTTTACATAAATGTGTGTTGGGCGCAGCAATGCGTCTGCCAAAGACTCGCCATTGAGCTCATCGAGTGGACGATTAAGCTCTTCTACCTTAGCTGCAGCCTCTGCAGTACCAGGAACCAAACCGTCAACACCAATAACCTTGCGAACCAAGGAGTAGCCATTGGAGTGAACACCAGTAGATGGCAAACCAAGAATAACGTCGCCAGGACGAACAGAAGCTGGATCGAGCATCTTCTCTCGATCAACTACACCTACGCAGAAGCCTGCAAGATCGTAGTCGTCAGAACGCATAACACCTGGGTGCTCTGCCATCTCGCCGCCAACAAGAGCGCAGCCAGAAAGCTTACAACCATCTGCTACACCCTTAACAATTGCTGCCATACGCTCGGCCTCAATGTGGCCAATTGCAACGTAGTCGAGGAAGAACAATGGCTCTGCACCAGATGCCAAAATATCATTTACGCACATAGCTACAAGATCCTGACCAACCGTCTCATGACGATCGAGGAGCTGAGCCAATACCAACTTGGTACCAACACCATCGGTGCCAGAAACCATAATTGGATCTTTCATATCTTTAAACTTTGCAGCAGAGAACAAACCACCAAAGCCACCGATGCCACCAATTACCTCAGGGCGATTAGTATCAGCAACCATGGACTTAATAGCATCAACAGCGCGTGCGCCTTCAGCAGTATCTACACCCGCATCAGCGTACGTAACCTGCTTCTTCTCGGTCATTGCAAATCCTTTCAAACATGTATTACTTGCGTCAAATATAAAAACATCCTATGCCAAAGGATGTGCCTCTTCCCATGAGTGGTCGCTTGCAGCCTCAGTAATGGTGCGCTGAGAGCTCTTGGATGCGCCTTCAAGATTGGTAGGAGCAAAGCCCTCGAGGAAGTTGCCACGACCAAAGCTCTCAGGAATTGCAACTGGATACTCACCAGTAAAGCAAGACAAGCAGTAGCCAACCTTTGGTACACACTCAAGCAAACCATCGACAGAGATAAATGCAAGTGAGTCTGCATCGATATGCTGACGAATCTCTTCTACAGACTTAGTTGCAGAGATAAGCTGATCTTGCGTATCGGTATCAATACCATAGAAGCAAGGCCATACAACCTCAGGAGAGTTAATGCGTACGTGAACCTCTTTTGCGCCTGCATCTTTGAGCAAACGAACAATCTGACGCATGGTTGTACCACGAACAATAGAGTCGTCAACCAAGACAATGCTCTTGCCCTCAATATTGTCACGCAAAGGATTGAGCTTCATACGAACGCCAAGCTCACGGAGCTCCTGGGTAGGCTGAATGAACGTACGCTGAACATAGCGGTTCTTAATAAGGCCCTCGCCATAAGGAATACCGCTCTCAAATGCATAACCTTCTGCAGATGGCAAGCCAGAATCTGGGCAGCCAATTACCATATCTGCCTCACATGGTGCCTCTTCTGCAAGCTTACGACCCATGTCATAGCGGCATGCATAAACAGACTTGCCGTCAATATAAGAGTCTGGACGAGCAAAATAGACCTGCTCAAATACGCAGCTTGCGTAATCGCGTGGCTCTACACCCTGCTCTGATACAACACCTTCTGCGGAAATACGAACAATCTCGCCTGGGCGAACATCACGTACATACTCTGCACCGATGATGTCAAATGCGCAGGTTTCAGAAGCTACGCACCAACCATCGTCACCAAGCTTGCCCAAAACGAGTGGGCGAATGCCTGATGGATCTCTAAATGCATACAATGCCTCTTCATTAATAAGAGCCATTGCGTAGGCGCCCTCTACCATCTCCATGGTCTTGCGAATACCCTGGCGCAAGTGGCTGGTACGCTGAGTGAAGTAGCCAATGAGCTTTGCTGCAACCTCAGAGTCAGAGCTAGAGTTGAAAGGAATATTAAGGTCGATAAGCTCCTTGCGCAAACGAGCAGAGTTTACCAACGTGCCATTGTGCGCAAGAGCAATAATTACATCATTGATGCTTGACATGTGTGGCTGGCAAGAAGCCCAACCACGGCCAGCAGAGGTGCCATAGCGAACGTGGCCTACTGCAACATCACCGCGCATAGCACCAAGGTCATTATCGGTGAAAACCTTGGACAGCAAACCCGTGTCCTTATTAACTAATACCGTAGCACCATCGCCTACAGCAATACCCGCAGACTCCTGTCCACGGTGCTGAAGCGCATGAAGACCAAAGTAAGTAAGGCGTGCTACATCACGTCCTGGTGCATATACACCAAAGACACCGCACTCCTCGTGCAAGTGATCGTCTTGTTCAGGAAGAGTGTTCATGCAAAGGTCTTCATTAGACATGCTTGCCTTCTCCTTTTTTGTGTTGGAAATTTCACTTCTTATTATCGATGAGTCACAGGTAAATAACCAGAGTATTTTACAACTCGTAACACCTCATTAAAGCCACACTATTCACTCAGGGAAAATTCAGTATCAAGAGCAAATACCATGACCGAGCGTTGCTTCGTACTCAAATCATAATTACACGTAACAAGTGTGAGAATCTTCTCGGCATCATCTATGCGTTGACGAGTCTCAGATGAGGTTGAATGCGCAATTGAAAGCAGACGCTCAAGATAGCCCGTAAGCGTTACCTCTTCAAGATACGGGTCGCGAACCTCAATATCATCCGGAGACACACGTGCCGTCAAAACCGGCTTAAAGGTGTACGTCACGTCCGGAGTGATGTAGTAGGCTTTCTCAATCTTGTCGAACTCTTCTTGACTGCCTGTCGCAGCATCAACCACATTAAACATCTGGCCACTTAACATGTGATGGCCATACAACGTCGTTTGTGGAGTCTGAATTCCTGGTGCCGGATCGTCCATATCCATAAAGATGGCGCCAGAATCGTTTGGAGTTCCATCAAACAACGTATGCAAGTACTTCTGATTATCAACGGTTGAACAAACAGGGTAGTTAATGTTGGTGTTAGGTATATAAATCCATGCGACGATATCTGGATTAATCTTTGCCAGCTCATCAAAATCGACAACAGGAAAATCGCTATCGATATCTGACAGATCTACAAACTGTTCAAGCTCATCATACGTAGCACGCGCATCATGATACCCGTGATAAATCTTCACAAGCATGCTTAACGACACCAGCAGTAATCCAACACCCACAACCATAAGAAGTGTTGACACTGGATCAAACTTCTTGGGCTGCTTTTTGCGCGGCGAGCTTGCATAAGGATTTTGCGAATGCGCTTGTGATGACCCTTCGTACCTCTTTTGCCGAGAAGGGCCCGCTTGAATTGGCGGCTGAATGCGCGAAGTCTCACAAGGAGCGCCATCTAAATAAGATTGGCCAGCGCTATGAGCGCCAGCCGTCTTTGCAAAATGAGAACCTATAGAATTGTTTTGAGTTGATGTGCTCTGAGACCTAGCCTGCTGATTGTTATGTGCAAAATGCCCACCTGGAGCATGTTTAGATACAGATGTGTCCTGTGGTTGTCTATCGTTGGGTTTTTTAGAACGATTAAACAATCTACATCCTTTGAAAAAGATATCGTGTATCAGTATGCATATCGAACATAGGGGCTGCTAAGCGTTTGCCATTTCTTCTTTCAAATCAACCATAATCTGGCGATACTCTGGCATGCTTGCACCAAGAATCTGCAAAGCAAAGATTGCTGCATTCTTAGAGCCATTAATAGCAACGCATGCTACAGGAACACCAGAAGGCATCTGAACCATTGACAATAATGAATCAAGACCACCCAAATCTGACGTCTTCATTGGAACGCCAATGACAGGAAGTGGAGTATATGCAGCAACAACACCGCCCAAGTGAGCAGCCTTGCCAGCAGCAGCAATGATTACCTTAAGGCCACGATCCGCTGCAGTTGCAGCCCACTCATGAACCTTGTCTGGAGTACGATGAGCAGATGCAATAACTAACTCATATGGAACACCAAGGCGATCAAGCTCTGCGGTGCATGCCTCCATAGTTGGCATATCCGACTTTGAACCCATAATAATGCCAACAACTGGCTTCTTATCCATACGTGCCTCCATAGACTCAGGATAGATGTACTCATACGTATATTTATCCATTCTGGCACAATGTATATACACCGACTTACCAGAATTGATAAAATCTCTCGTATCAAAAACAGAACAAACGATACACCATAGACCTATTTGTTATGGTACATCTTATGCTTGTTAACATGATGGAAAGGAAATATATGATGAATACTCATACCACGCTTTACCAGCGCCACGGCAATTACATTCCGCGTGTTGCAGCAATTCATGATTTGTGCGGCTACGGAAAATGTTCTCTTGGAGTAGCCATCCCGGTCTTATCGGCAGCAGGTTGTGATGTATGCTCCGTGCCAACCGCACTGTTCTCTTCTCACACTAAATATCCTGTGTTTGCCATGCATGACACTACTAATTTCTTGCCAGAATTCTTAGACGCTTGGCAATCTTGCCCCGTCGATCTTGATGCCGTCTACTCTGGATTTTTGGGATCTGCAGAGCAAGTAGATATCATTAAGCGCGTTTGGAACGAGTATCCTCATGCACTTCGCGTGGTCGATCCCGTGATGGGTGATGCAGGTGTTATGTACCCTACCTACACGCCTGAACTTTGTGAGGCCATGAAGTCACTCGTTGCAGATTCAACAATCCTGACTCCAAACCTCACCGAGGCATCCATCCTCACGGGAATTCCTTACGAAGGTCAGCAGGTAAGCAACTCGACCATCGATAAAATCTTACATGAGCTTCATACTATGGGCGCCCAGCACGTCTGCCTCAAAGGAATTCTCTCTGCCGAGAAGCCCTGTTCTATCACCAATATTATTTCAAGCGCTGATGGCAATCGCTCATCAGTTGAATCTGAACTTCTCCCTTACATGCTTCATGGAACTGGAGATCTCTTTGCATCTTGTTTGACCGCTGCAGTTATGGCGGGAAAAACTTTGCTTGAATCGGTAGAATTTGCCAGCATGTTCGTTATTGAATCAATGAAAATCACGGGTGATCAGCCAGAATTTGAAATGCGCGGCGTCTCATTTGAAACACAACTCTGGCGTGTAGCAGAGCTCTTACATACAACTTCTCTTTAACAAAAAACCACCTACTTGCGTAGGTGGTTTACTTATCTTTATTGTTACTCTTGAGTCTCAACACTCTCTGCGGCTGATCCACCATCAATAGATTGCTGATCCTCATTTGCATCATTCTTTGGAGCCAAAGGGGTTGATGCAGAATTAATCTGATCTTGGATGTTACCAATAATCTGATTATCAGCACCAATAATGCGACAATCCCAGTCAAGAGCAAATGGATTCTCAGACACGTTCTTAGTCCAAATGAAGGTAAAGACAGACTTTACCTCACCTGTTGGAGGCAAGAAACCAAAGACACGATCTTGCTTATACTCACCGTTTTCGTCTACATAGACGCAAACGTGATATACAACCTTATCGATGTTCTCATTGAGAAGCGCATTGGTAGCCAAAGCAGTTGCCTGAATCTGAGAGCCTGCAAGAAGCTCGGTCTCATTCTCTGCACCGGTATCGATTACCGTAATATCAATAACGCCAAGCTCTTCATCTGCACGATTAATGCGATACTGATCTGGGAACTGAGTGAAACCATCGCCCCAAGATACGCCACCCTCGAGAGCGCGCTCTACACTTTCCATATCAACACGCTGGCTCAAGTTCGCGGTATTCAAACGACGAGCAATGCCAAAAGCAATCTGGCTTCCAACAATTGCAATCAAAACAACGAGTACAAATGTAACTGCTGCACGCGCAATCGTTTGACCAACATTTGAGCCCGAAGGATCCTTTGCAGAAAGAGGATCGATTTCTTCTTGCTGCTCACGCTTAGAACGTTCACGCTCGCGGACAACAGGATTGGGATCGACTACACCACGTTCATCGAGTGCCGAGAAAATCTCGTCTACCTCTGCATCGGTAACGTCGTTTTTAGATTCCATAAACAACCTTTGTTCATATTGACAATTTAATAAACTCTTTCAAGTTTCAACCGCATGATTATACCTAATACTTGTGCATAAAGAGTGAACGACTATACGCCTTACTGCTCGTTAGGTATTTCTGAATCAAGACGATGTGCAATTGCGTCGCATAAAAGTGCACCCGTGATTGTCTTAGCATCCTCAATCTTACCGTCAAGCACTGCATCGATAAGCTCGCCAACCTCGAGCAAGTCAACATTAATGAACTCATCATCATCTGGGTCTGCACCCTCAAAGCTCAACTCGGTAGCAAGATACAGCGAAATGCGCTCATCACAAAAGCCAACAGAAGAAACGATTGAAGTTAAAAATGCCATGTTTTTTGCAACAAAACCTGTTTCTTCAGTAAGCTCGCGATGGGCAGCGAGCAGAGGGTCCTCCCCGAGCTCAAGCTTGCCCGCAGGAATTTCCAGCGTAATGCGGTCAAGTGCTGCACGATATTGACGAACCAGTACAATCTTGCCATTGTTGGTAAGCGCAATAACACCGACAGCACCTGGATGACGCACAACATCACGAACAGCATGACGGCCATCTGGAAGCTCAACATCCAAGCGGTTTACGTTAAAGATTTTTCCTTCAAACACGCAGCGCTCGTTGAAGATCTTTTCGGACAAAGCATCTGACTCATCGACTGAAGTTGCTGTGCACATATCACACGTACTCGCCTCATCACACATAAGGTCGGTGCACTCTTCAACCAAGTCCTTCTCGGCAGCATTATTAATATCTTGCATTAAAACCTACTTATAACCAGACGGGTAACACAAGGCATAACCCCTGTGTTACCCGTGAAACATTTTTAGTTAGCGCGACGCTCTAAATTTCCCAAGCATCACGGCCGCGCAATGCGCGAAGGCCAATATCGTGGCGCAGCGTCTTACCCTCGAAGTCGATAAGATCACATGCCTTATAAGCCAAATCGCGTGCAGCCTCGAAAGAATCTGCCAAGGCAGTAACGTTTAAAACACGTCCGCCGTTGGTGAGCACCTGACCGTCCTCCATGCGAGTACCTGCATGGTAAACAGTTACGTTCTCTAAGGCATTAGCCTCATCGATACCGGTGATAACCTTACCCTTCTCGTAAGATGCAGGATAGCCAGCAGAGGTCAATACAACAGAAACTGCCCAGTTGTCCTTCCATGCAACATCAATCTGATCGAGCGTGCCATTTGCACAAGCAAGCATAATTTCGACCAAATCACTGTCAAGACGAGGGAGCAATACCTGAGTCTCAGGATCACCAAAACGAGCGTTGTACTCGAGAACCTTTGGGCCATCCTTAGTAAGCATGAAGCCACCATAGAGACAACCGCGGTAATCGATACCCTCTTCTACAAGCTGTGC
>SAMEA104404103__coassemble_172_pt1 | contig 48712 bp, 58 predicted proteins | sample SAMEA104404103__metabat2_low_PE_024 | metagenome-assembled genome bin SAMEA104404103 (sample SAMEA104404103) | Balaenoptera acutorostrata | reverse complement strand
TCATAATGCTCTTCGAGCTTCTCGGCAGCCTGATTAAAACCCGCTTCGTCTTCGAGGCGAGCAAGGCATAGCAGTTTTATCTCACCCATACGGCTTGTGTACTGCGGAAACTTTAAAACAATGTCGATAAACTCAAGTGCTTTGCGATAGCGCGCCGAAGCAATGCAGTGCATAACAAGAGCTTCGTTCGTTTGAAGATATCCTATAAGCAGCGGATCGGAGGATACATCGAGGTCTGGAGATGGTGTATCGAGAAGGGCTGGATAAACTTGCTCTAAAAGGTCCTGCGCTTCCTGGGATAGCTTCATCATTTCTTGGATGCACTCATCGACATCAATGCCGTTCAGTAAAATGAGGAGCAAACGAGCGAGCACGCATTGCTCATTAAGCTGCGTTGCGTGGACGAGGGCCTGGGTGGATTGGTCGAACAAGGTATCTCGTTTGAGTACATACTCCTCTTCGTTAGCGGTTTCTTCGTTAAGAACAGCCAAATTCTCAACCAAGTATTTTTGCGTTTGAGCATATAGGCCATACGCTTCGAGCTCTGCCGAGAAATACCAGCGTTTGTCGTAGGGGTTCTCAAGCACATTTTCGTGAAGCAATTGGCGCGCAGCATCTGAAAGACTTGGATGAGTTTCAAGATAAGCTCGAATTAGTACATGAGGTAAATACTCATTTTCAAACATTAATTGCCTCCCTCTTGAATGCGGTTGGCAATTTCTTCGATCTCCTGGAGGTCGCTTTCGTCCAAATGGGCTTCTACCAGCGGGTTCATAGCAAGCCAAAGTGCAAAGGGTGCAGAAAGAGGGGCTCCGAGGCCCTCTTGAAGCAAAGGCATTGCTTCGGAAAGAGCTTGGATGAGTTCATCTTCACTAAACGGATGAACATTGACGCGATGCCAAATACCGTTTGGTAACTCTCCTTGCAAGCGCAGCACGCGAGCAGCAGTTGGATATGAATCAAAGAGCTTCTCTAAAAAGGTGCGAGCAACGTCTAAGTTGAGGCTTTTATAAGAAGTAGCAATGCAGGCGATTGTTAGCCATGCGTTGCATCGTGGGGCGTCTAGGTCGAGATATTGACGGGCAAAGGCCAAGAGATCCTTTAAGCTGTATTCAAGCTTTACCATGGCGTACAGCGCGGTGTATTTGACATCTGCAACGTCGGAAGGATCGAGGGTAAGAGTCTTGTTGCAATAATCAAGCGAAAGCTGGTAGCGTCCAGCAACAAATGCCTTTTGAGCGATGGAAGCAAACCAGCGCAAAGCGGGGCGTGAGTGCAAAATTGCTAAATCGTGTTCAAATACAGTTGAAGACTCATTTGCCTGCATAGCAGCCTGATCAAATTGCTCCTGCACACGCTCTTCGTGCTCCAACAAATAATCAAGATGCTCAGAAACTGTTGTGGATGCCAGTGCGTGAAGCATACGCTGCGCATCAAGATTGTCCTTATCAAGCTCATGGGCCTGCTCAAGGAGTTTGGTAGCCGAAGCAATTGCCTCTTGAGCAAGATTTTCTTCAGTGTAAAAGGGAGCTTCATAGTCAAGCTGCATGGTGGCGCGCGCTACGAGATGGCGCGCACGATTGGCGTCATTTGTGATAAGGGGCTCAGGATCTTTTTGATACTGCTCAAAAAGATCGGCGATGCCCAATTGGTCGGGCGTGCCTTTTGAAGTTTTAGCACTAGAAGATTGCAAAACAATATGCAAAAAATCTTCCTGTAATGGATCAAAAGCCATTAAGATGCCTTTCAAATTTGCGTGTCGCAGGGGAACAAGATGCCAGCCTCTGCGCGAATAGTATCAGTGATTTTAAGGGTTTCAAGCGTGTATGTTTGATACCGAGAAGGACTGAGAGTTTTGCTTATCATACTGCAGAAATCTTCAAGCTCATACTCCATGGTATTGAGCGACTGAGGAATCTCTAACGTAGTAATTGAATCTCCAGAGCTTCTTTCACTTACCTTTGCAGCATTGCGAATAGCCTTGCCGCGTAAGGTGAGCGTAACCTTTGTTGGACATGACAGCGCATCAATAGTGATAGTTCCTCGCTCACCTTCAATTTGTGAAGGGAGTAGGTCGGATGAAATCTTGCTGTAGGAGACTTCGCATAGATGCTCGTTATATGTTGCAAGGAAGCTGCCGCATCCGTCGAGTGGGCCATGCGTAAGTGCTTGGGTGGACTGAGGAAGTAGTCCTGAGACGGGTGCGATATGAGTTGGAGTACCAAAGAGCATGATCATAGTTGAGATGCAATAGACTCCAATATCCATAAGCGCTCCTGAGCACATGGTGCAGTCAAAAATGTTAGTTTGCGAGCCTGCGAGAAGATCATCGTAGCGCGAGGAGTATTTGCCAAACCTGAGAGTTGCACGACGGATGGGCCCAATTTGGGAGAGTGCTTCTTGTATGGCAATGTAGGCTGGATCATGGACGGGCCTCATAGCTTCAAGAGCAATAACGCCCTCACGCTCGGCTGCCTCAAAGACTTCTTTTGCGTCTTCGTAGCACGCACAGAAGGGCTTTTCGACAATGACATGCTTGTGGCTAGTGATGCAAGTAAGTGCTTGTTCTTTGTGGAGCGCATTGGGACTTGCAATGTAGACAACATCAACAGCTTCGCAGGTGGCGAGCTCTTTAAGTGAGTAAAAAGCACGAGAGCCATTGTGGTCTTGTGTGATTTTATCGGCACGTTGTGGGTCGCGTGAGTATGAACCAACGTAGGTAGTTTGGGGATTTGCGTCGATAACTTCAATAAAGTTATCTGCAATCATGCTTGTACCAATAACGGCAATATTGATAGTCATGTTGGCTCCTTACTTTGTGTCCAATATCACCTAGTGTACCCCATATAAAAATTATGCTTTCAAACTAATATCTTGCATGTATCTAACAGCTTTTCTAAATGGATAGAGTAAAGCAAAAATTGGATGTAATATCCTGCAAATGCCAACACATCTTTATACAAAACCTAACCAATATCAAACAAAAATGGCTCTTTTTACGCAGTGAAGGAACTTGCAACCATTGTTTAAGACCAATAAGTTTTAAGTAATCTGTTCCTGTGCAAGGAGATGCTATGCAAGACTCGATGAATGTTTTCAATTATCTGCAAACAGATAAAAACGGACGGGTTAATTCTGAAGATGCTCATACCATGTATCACGCAAATGGGTTTGAGGATAATTATGTATGGGAGGCTACATCTGGTTTCTCTATAAGGAGAAATAGATTGCTTCAAGATTTAACTGAAGCAGGTATCTCAAGTGGTCTTACCTTTGTCTGTGCGCCTTATGGGTTTGGCAAAACACAGCTTTTGCTTGCATACGCTCAGTACGTACGCTCTATGAGAGATAGAGGGGTTGTCCGCATGGTTGATGCAGGACAACTCACCGCAGAAGAATTGATAGAGCAGCTTGTCTCCTTTGAGGCAGACTTGTCTTCTGAAGATAGACCACTAGTTATTGTCGATAACATTAAGACACATCAACAAGATATATTAGTTGAGTTGGCCACAACACTCAGACGCTTGCGTAAACTGGGTTTTGAATTGGTTTGCTCTGTTGCATCGAGTCATCACCCACTGGTTTGCATGATGACCGACTCGTATAAATTGGGAGCAAGCGCATTAAAGCTGCAGGTTAAAGAGATGTCTGAGTGGATGAAAGCGCTGGCGATCTCACCACAGCTCGATCTTTACGAGATGAGTCAAGGTATTCCTGCCCTAGTGCGCTCACTTCAAGGGCAAACAGAAGTAGAAGATGAATTAAGCGCTTACAACCGTGAGCTAAAAAGTTTATTTATACATGTGTTGGATGATGCTCAACGCTATGGCGTTCAAGATTGCTTAATAACAATGTTGCTTATGGAGCATGGAACATTTGCTGCCTGCAATGAATTTGGCATTACATTTAGCACAGAGCAAATATCGCTCATTTCTCATGATTATCCACTGTTTGGCATTGATGTATCAAAAACAAAATTTCAATGTCCACGACTTTGCAATAAGCTTCGTCAAGAGCTGCTGCTCAAGTATGTTTCTAAGAAAGGTTACCTCATTGCATCGAGCGTTCGTATTTTGCTGACAGACAATCGTGTGGATGAGGCAATCGCTCTCATGAATGACTTTCTAACACGCAAGGAAATGGTAGAAATCATTTCGCAGTATCCAATGACAATTCCGCTGATGGGGCATGCGCATTTTGTTATGGATGTGCTGAGCGATTCAACTTCGGTAAGTGTTGGTCTTGTAGGGTTGCCTATAGGTCTTGTTTTGTCGGGTTGGGCATCTGCTTTGATGATAGGCGATCTAAAATCAACTGCGGCATTTGCAACCGAGTTGCTTCGCCGAGCAGATGAAATTGAACAAGGAGTTCTTTGTTCTGACTGGCTTTGTGCTGAAGCATTTCAAGAAATCTTTGCTCATAAGCCTGCGTTTGAGTTACCTCACATTGGTTATCTTGAGCATAGAAAACAGGCAAGTCATGCGTATGTCGTAGGTGAAAATGCGGTGGCTGCAGATGGGGTGCAACACCTTGAGAGTGATGAAGGTCGCAACGAAGCACTACTGAGATTGCATAGTCGTGCGTTTCAAGCATTTGTAGAAGGGGATTGTGAATGCATCCTGCGAAAGTTGGAGGACAGTAACCTTCAGCTTGCAAACACGATTGATATTCCTGCCTATTTATTGTTGCTTGATAAGTATCTTATGCAGGCGGTTTCATGTATTACATTTGATAGGGCGCAGGTAAGCAGCTCTTGTAGCCATATGCGACAAGCACTCTTAGATGCAAATCTTAAGGAATTGTCTGCGGTAGTTGATGCAGTACAACAAGCTTGCTTGATGTTTGCCTGCGGTGAGGGAGATGAAGCTCACAGCATTGATAATTTGCAAGTTATTGCTGTGCGTCGCTCAAGCGTAGCTATGCAGTTGCTCTGTCGTATTGGTGCAGGGTGGAATGAGCTTATATTATCTCAAGCATCTAATGCTCATTTTAGGGCTCAGCAGACAGAGAAAGTCTGTCCTGAGAATTTTGTACTGTTGTTGCGATGGACATATCTGTTGGAGGTATGTGCGCTTACCCGCATGTCTTCTAGGGCTTCTTTGCAGGAGCGCATGAAACAAATTGATCCGGAAGCTGTGGATATAGACTTTTTTGAAGCATGGGCAGTAGCGATAATGCTTTTAAGTCTGCGCTATGATAGCGAGTTGTCTGCATGGTATTCAGCTCACAAAGAGGTAATGCTCAATATGCAATATCGGTGCATAGCGCGTCTTGCACTGAGCTGTACGAATGTCCCTATTGTCACATTGCGTCGAATACTGCCTACAAAAGCGTTTGACGACTTAGTAATACGCAAGAAGTTCAGTGAACAAGCAGGGGATGTAGCAGAAGAAGTAATTGATTCGGCTTCTTATAGCATAGGACAGCTCTCCATTAAGTTATTTGGAGGGTTCTCGGTGAGCAAAAATGGCCATCTACTTACCGAGAAAAGCTGGAGAAGGCGTAAGGCGGCACTCCTGTGCGCACGCCTTGCGCTGGTAAATGGCAATTTCGTTAGTCGTAGAGCGCTGATCGAAGAATTTTGGCCAGAGAAAGATTATCAAAAGGGCCGAGAAAATCTGTATGTAACACTGTCTCAAATGAGAAAGTCGTTGGGTCAAATTGAAGATGGGCCACAGTATATTGTTGTTCAGGGTGACGGGATTGCACTCAATAAAGATTATGTAGAGACCGATATACAGGAATTTGATCGTCTGGTTCGAGAGATATTGATGGCAGGCAACAAGGCAGATGTCCAGCATATTATTGATGTGTGCTTCAAACTAGAAAGCTTGTATGCAGGACAGCTCTTTATTCCTGAAACTGGAGAGATTGATTTCTTTGTACGAGCACGCGAACTTTATGACAACAAGTTTGTGGATGCAATGCTTATAGGTTCCAAGATGGCACGCAATGACGACCGTGCATCAATAGCCACCTGGTTTATTACAGCAGCGTTGAAGCAGCAACGCTATCGAGAGGATGTTGTGCGCGAAGCTATGTTGGTGATGGATAAGCAAGGTAGAAGACGCGAGATTGTCCAACTTTATTCAGCTCACCACAAGTACTTCGCTGAAGAACTTGATATGCTCCCAGAGAAAGAAACGCAAGAGCTCTATGACAAGCTTTTGCACAAATATCAACAGAGAAGTTTTCTCTAATAAAAATGCCAAGGAAGCCTGTGGGTTCCTTGGCATTTTGTTTATATGCTCATGCAATTAGTTAACAAGATCGATGTGCTTGATATCCTTGCGGTGGCTGCGACGATAGATAGAGAACTTACGTCCTACAATCTGTACAACCTCTGCACCACAGCGCTGAGCGAGCTCGTGAGCTGCCTCTGCGGTGGTAAGGGTGCTGCCATCAAGAACGGAGCACTTGATAAGCTCGTGCTTATCCATAGCATCAATTGCACTATCAACGATAGGCATGTTGATGTCGTTCTTACCAATCATAACAACTGGATTTAAGTGGTGAGCAAGTGCGCGAAGCTGCTTGATCTGTCTTCCATTGAGTGCCATGTATAACTCTCTTTCAAGATTATTGCGAAGTATGTTTGAGCTCAAGAACTCTTAACGTAAGTACCCAAGCAAAGAATAATATGCCTGAGCAGTTGGTGGTACTTCTAAAGTGAGCTCTTGACCATACGCTTCAACCGAAATGTAATTGGGGTCAGCGTAGGTAGTTATTGTAACGTCAATGTCCTGATAATTGGCATTGTAGTTTGAAATCTCAACAGCGTCTTCAGGAAGTGGTGCAACGTGCCATGAAGGGATGTTGAGTTCGTCAATTGCGAGCGTAATATCAGATTCACTGTAACCTGTCTGAGAAGAAATCCAGGTGGTATGAGATCGAAGTGCAGCATCGATATTCTCTTTAACATTTGAAACATTTAAGAGAGAATCAATCGCCTTGCTCGATACATCGCCAAATAGTGGAAGCGGTGCGCTTGGACGAAGGATGAATGTCCAAGCGCAGGCAAGAATTCCAAAGAAGATGAGGACTTTCACGAGCAGTCGAATCACGCCATTAAAAGGATAGCGATTAGTCATGATCACTAGTTCTTCAAAGAGTTCATTGGAGCAGGGAAGTGACCGCCGCGGTGTGCAAGAACAGTGCCAGCATACTGGTTAATAGGCATAACTGGAGCACAACCCATAAGACCGCCGTAATCAAGCATGTCGCCAACCTCATAACCAATTGCAGGAATTACGCGAACAGCCGTGGTCTTAGCGTTGATAACACCAATTGCCATCTCATCTGCAATAAGGCCAGCAATGGTTTCTACCGTGGTGTCGCCAGGAATTGCGATCATATCAAGGCCAACAGAGCATACACAGGTCATAGCCTCGAGCTTCTCAAGAGACAATGCACCCTTCTGAGCTGCAGCAATCATATTTGCATCTTCAGATACAGGAATAAATGCGCCAGAAAGACCACCAACAGAAGAGCTTGCCATAACGCCGCCCTTCTTTACGCAGTCATTAAGCAGAGCAAGAGCGCAGGTAGTACCAGGACCACCACAGGTGTCAACACCAATGGTCTCAAGGATCTTAGCTACAGAGTCACCCTCTGCAGGAGTAGGAGCCAAAGAAAGGTCAACAATGCCCTTAGCAACACCCAAGCGACCAGCACACTCGCGAGCCATAAGCTCACCTGCACGAGTAATCTTGAATGCAGTGCGCTTGATCTCTTCTGCAACCTGAGTAAAGTCTGCATTTGCAGGGAGCTTCTCGAGAGCTGCAGCCATAACGCCTGGGCCAGAAACGCCAACATTAATTACGGTGTCAGCCTCACCAGTACCATGAACAGCGCCCGCCATGAATGGGGAATCCTCAACCATGTTTGCAAAGACTACGAGCTTGGCTGCGCCATAGCACTTCTCGTCAACCGTGATCTCTGCGGTCTTCTTGATGGTCTGAGCCATGCGCAAAACTGCATCCATATTGATGCCTGCGCGCAAAGAAGCAACATTTACAGAAGAGCAAACGCGGTTGGTGTTCTTGAGAGCAGAAGGGATGGAGTCGATAAGGCGCATATCTGCGTCGCCCATGCCCTTTTGTACGAGTGCAGAGAAGCCACCGATAAAGTCGATGCCTACGTTTTCTGCCGCACGATCAAGGGCGACAGCAAGTGGGGTTAAATCGGTGTCTTTGCAGGAGGTTGCGAGCATGGCAATTGGGGTTACCGATACGCGCTTATTAACAATAGGAATACCGTATTCGCACTCAAGGCTTTCAGCGGTTTTGACGAGATTCTCTGCACGAGAGCAAATGCGATCGTAGATGCGCGTTGCCATAGTGTCGATATTCTCGTGACCACAGCCGAGCAATGAGATACCCATGGTTGCAGTACGAATGTCGAGGTGCTGTTCGTCGACCATGCCACGAACTTCGGAAATTTCCTGTGGAGTAATAGACATAATTTTCTCCAAAAATAGTTGTTAATCGTAAGGAACTACAATCAAAATACCATTCTACCAGTATTTATCTTTTGCGTTTATGAATGAAGTATTTTTGATTAAGAAACAACTAAACGGGCAAAATGTTTTCGTTCACACAGTGTTACATATCTTGAAGTATGAAAGAGGCGAGCCATGAGCGTTCGTATTATTGCCGATTCGTCTTCTGACGCAGAGCTTATTGAAGATGATCGATTAACGGTTCTTCCATTGACGGTTACCATTGAGGGAACGTCCTATTTGGATCGCGTCAACCTTTCTTCAGAGGAATTTTATGAGGCGATAAGCAAAATCGATTCTGTTCCACAGACAAGTCAGGTAAATCCTTATGACTATGAGCAGGAGTTCAACAAGGCTCATAGCCGCGGTGAGCAAGTGGTTTGCATTTGCTTGAGCTCAACCGTTTCAGGTACATATAACAGTGCATGCATTGCAGCACAATCAACTAACGCAGAAGTTTATGTTGTTGATTCTCGCCAAATTGCTATGGGTACCAATATTCAGGTCCGCTATGCTCTGCAGCTTGCAGATGAAGGCTTGAGCGCTAAAGAAATTGCCGAGAAGCTCGAAGAAACTAAGGGCAGCATCAAGCTACTTGCGGTTATTGATACGCTCGAGTTTTTGCGCAGGTCTGGTAGAGCACCTAAGATAGTTGCCTATTTGGGAGATCATTTTAATATCAAGCCTCTCTTTACCCTTGATGATGGTCAGCCTAAATTACTCTCAAAAAGTCCGGGTTGGAAGTCTGCGTATCGCAACTTTACCAAGCAGATCTTCACGCTTTCTAACATAGATTATGACAAGCCTGTTTGTTTTGCCTACAGCGGTTTGACCGATGAAAACTTGCGCACCTTTTTAGACGAAACACATGAGAGCTGGAGCGAGCATCTAAGCGAGGAAGAGCTCAATATTACGCTCGCAGGATCTACTATCGGAACTCATGTTGGCCCTGGTGCAATTGGCGTTGCCTTCTATACAAAATAATCCTGAGGTACAGCGCATCAAGCCTTAGCTTGAATGCTTGATGGGTATACGGTATTCAAATTTGTTCACAGTAAAAAGGAGTGCAAGAAGTGAGTGAGGATTCCCGGCGTAAGCCATCAACAGATAAGCGCTCGTTGCGTTCGCAAGAGTTACTGCGCAGGGCACTAGCCGAGGAATTGCAGAGCGGAGTGGAACTTTCTCACGTTACCGTAGCTGCACTTACAAGGCGTGCTGGTCTTACACGACGAACATTCTATTCTCATTACAAAGATATCGCTCAGTTCATTGACTGTGTAGAAGACGACATTCTGGCGCATCTGCGCGAGCTGTTTTCTCGAATTTCAACGCGAACGCTCAGCGAGGTTTACGCACAAATCAATCGACACGAGCCATGTCCTGGTTCAGTTGAACTGTTGTCTTACTGCAAAGATAACGCCGACCTTATGGCTCCCCTTATGGGCCCTGGTGGCGATCCACAATTCGATAAGCGCGTAAGCAAGCTTGCCTACGAGATGATCTACGAGCGCATGTTCAGCGGTCTTGAGCTTCCTGCGTTTGAGACCTTTTTTAACTTCTACCTTATTTCTTTTGTTGCTGCCGAGAAGGGCATTGTTCAAGCATGGCTTTGTAGTGGCTGCAAAGAAACTCCCGAGATGATGGCGCGCCTCATGACGGTCATCGCCTTTGTTCGTCCGGGCGACTTGTATGGCGAATCTATCGACGTTAACGTTCCAGAATACGCGCAAATTCTCGAGGGCATTAAGCAGCTTGCTCAAGGTGAGAAAGAAGAAAGCTCACCCGCAACGGCAGTCATGACGCCAATTATCTTGCATGGTGCAGAGCGCGTATTGCGTAGGAAAGCTCAGGCATTTATGGAACCTGATGAAAGCGCACAGTAAAGCTGCAGAGTTTTTGTTTTGAGCTTCATCTAGTAATAAGAACCTTGGTAGAATAGCTACGTTACGTATGTACTTATGTATGCGCAGATGCCCAATGCATCTTTGCGCTTTAGAAAGGATATCTTATGGCAGTTAATGAAGAGCTTCTCATCAATACGCTCGATGCAATTCGTCCTAGCCTTCAGCAGGACGGCGGCGACTGCAAGTTTATTGGTGTTGACGAAGAAGGCGTTGTAACCGTAGAGCTTCAGGGTCACTGCGCAGGTTGCCCATTTAGCCAGCTTACTCTCTCCATGGGTATCGAGCGTGTTTTGAAGGAGCACGTTCCAGGTGTTACGCGCGTTGTCGCTTCCAACTTGGCTGAGTTCTAAGTTTTATACGTATTGATTTTTGCTGTGCCCGTAGGATCTTATAACAAGATTCCTGCGGGCATACTTGATAGTACTGTTAGGAGGGCTGAGACATGCTCAATGAGCTCTACCATGCAATAGACCCAATTGCGTTCTCATTTGGTCCTATCACTATATATTGGTATGGCATTGCGTACATTGTGGGTGCAGCACTGGCAACATTTGTTGCATGGAGAACAGTTAAACGCTGGAAGCTCCCATTATCTTTTGACGATTTGAGCTCTGTTGTTGTTGCTACCGTATTTGGCATGCTCATTGGTGGACGACTGTTTTACTGCGTCTTCTATGGTGATGGATACTATTTTGAAAACCCTCTGCAAATCTTGGCGATTAACCAGGGTGGCATGAGTTTTCATGGTGGCTTTGTAGGTGCTTGCATAGGTGGCGCTGTTATGTGCAAATACCTGCGCCTATCCATGCTCACTATGGTTGATCTGGGCGTTATTGGAGCCCCTTTGGCACTCATGCTTGGTCGCTGTGCAAACTTTATCAACGGCGAGTTGTGGGGTAAGCCAACCGACCTTCCTTGGGGTGTTGTCTTTGAGATGGGCGGTAATGTTGCTCGCCATCCTTCTCAGTTGTATGAAGCATTCCTCGAGGGTCTGGTACTCTTTGTCATCTTGTATCTTTTGAGCCGCCGAGAAAAACCATTGCCACAGGGCACCTACTTTGGTGTCTTTACGCTCTTCTATGGCATCTTTAGATTCTTGATTGAGTTCATTCGTGTGCCTGATGCACAACTGGGGTATCTTTTTGGCCCCATAACCATGGGCCAGCTTTTGTCGCTTCCAGTCTTTTTGCTCGGAGTAGGCTTGCTGATCTTTGCATATAAAACGCAGCGACCACAACATACCAACATTGATGACATCCAAACAGATATTACTGTGCACGATGCATAGAGAAAATCCCTGTAGACCTTAAAGGCCTGCAGGGATTTTTAGTTCAGACTCAAGGAGTGGGTCTTGTTCGAATTTGTTCTTATCGGCATCTTTATGATGCTTGGTGTAGGCGTCAATTGCGTGAGCAAAGGCAAGAGAAAACAGGAATGCAAAAATTGCTCCGCAAGCATTGTCAACAAGGCGCCAGAAGGTTGCTTCTTCAAGATTGAGCACAGAGATAGAGACAAGCAGGGCACCAAACGTATTGAACATTTGGGTCCAGTAATATTTGGAGCACATGCCACAGCACAAACTCATGGTGATGCTTAAAGGCACATACAGCGCAGGCGGAATCATAGGAAACGTTAGATAGAAAATGGCGGTTCCAAGACCAACAAAAGCAATACGCCACCACATACGATCGCGTACTTTAAGACCATAGGGTGTGAGCATAGAATTTGCTACAAGGCCAACCCATAAGATGCGCTTAAAGCCGAGAAGCTCACAGAGCAGTACAACAAGGGATATGCCGAGAGCGGCACGAACATGATACTGGGTCTTCTCGTTAGAAAGACTAATCTCTCCGAGAGCATCTTTGAGTGTGCGATCAGTTTTAATAAAACGATGGCGCCAGTAGATATGCGTAGCAATAATAAAACTGATGAACATGAGCAACACGCGTAGCTGAATATCGACGTAGGTGATTTGTACGTCATACATCATGCCCGCGGAGAAGCAATATATAAAACCGTAGGTGCCGCCGTTTCCCATGCGGGGGTTATCGGCAGTTAGCACCATGAGGCTCATCAGTGAGGTTGTGTTGACAATAAAACGCACCCAAGGTGAGGTCTGTGCAACAAAGAGTGGCGCCAAAGTGAGAATGCAGATAGAAAGTGCAATGACAATAACATTTGAGCGCGGATTAAAGTTAAAAGCTGCGTAGCGCAGGCACAAAATCATAACGAACAAGCCAATAGCACACGAGCTTGCTTGATAACCAAAGATGCTTGTGAGGATCGTAATAAAAAATACGGCAAAAGCGACGGTAAGGGCATCGCGAACAAAGAGTGAGAAAAAGATAGATGCCTTCTCTTGTGGCTTTTCTACTCGTTTGGCTAGGCGCTTGAGCTCTCCTACACCCATCTCGAGGCGCTCATTAAAGGGAGGGACTACAACTTTATGTGCACTAACGCGGGTGCCACCTTTTGAAGTGCGCTTCCACTCTTCGTGTACGCGTGCTTCGGATAGCGGTGGTTGGTTGGCAGCAGTTAGAGTTGAAAGTCCTTCGCCATGTGCTGCATTGGCAGCATGAATTGCGGCGAGCGCTTCGTTAAAAGGCATAAAGAGCAGTCACTTCTCAATCTATTTATCTAGTCAGTTGGGGGTTTATATCCTAAGGGGTCAAGTGCATGAAGTGGGGTTGAAATGAGCAAAATGCCTCGAGTTAACACAGAGTCGTAATAAGATGTTCATGATTCAAACTGTGCAGACCACGTGCAAATATGTCTTTCGTTAATTCTTACTTTATTCACAGCCAAAATTCCTATAAACTGTACATTTGTTGTGGTGTTTCTATGCACTAAAACTGAAATAAATGGTATCCGTTTACTAGCCGGTACATGACTAGTTTGATTTTTGAAGGAGCATTGTATGTCCGGACATTCTAAGTGGGCTACAACCAAGCATCGTAAGGCAGCACAGGACTCTAAGCGTTCTGCACTGTTTTCCAAGCTTTCTCGTAACATTACCGTTGCTGCAAAGGTAGGCGGCGACCCTAACCCTGAGAACAATGCTTCTTTGGCTGCTGCAGTTCAGAAGGCAAAGGCTCAGTCTATGCCTAAGGCAAACATTGAGTCTGCAATTAAGAAGGCTTTCGCAGCTGGTGCAGATGCTTCTAACTTCGAGACTGTTATCTATGAGGGCTACGGTCCTGCAGGCGTTGCAGTTTACTGCGAGGCTCTTACCGATAACCGTAACCGTACCGCAGCAGACGTTCGTTCTGCATTCTCTCACTCTGGCGGCAACCTTGGTACCACCGGTTCTGTTGCATTCCAGTTTGAGCGTCGTGGCCAGGTAATCGTTCCTAAGGCTGCATGCGAGGACGAGGACGAGTTCATGATGGCTGTAGCTGAGGCTGGCGGCGAGGACTACGAGGACGCAGACGAGGAGTGGGTAGTTTGGACCGATCCAACCGAGCTCATGAACGTCTCTAAGGCTCTTGAGGGCCAGGGCCTCGAGGTTAAGGGTGCAGAGCTTACCATGGTTCCAACCACCCCAACTCAGGTAGAGGTATCTGATGCTAAGAAGGTTATGCGCCTCATCGATCGTCTTGAGGAGCTCGACGACCTTCAGGACGTATACCACACCATGGAAATGACTGACGAGATTGTAGCTGCTCTCGACGAGGACTAATTTCGCTTTTATTACGGCGTAGCGTCTCATGTTTAACTGCTCAGATAAATGGGCATAGAAACATAAGCGTTATTTTGTCGATCAGAAGGGAAGAGCGTGGGATTGTGTAGACGCATCCTGCTTATTATCGCTTCTCTTGCTACGATTTTTTCAAGTTGTGTCTTAGCGTTAGCAACGTTTGGACCATATACTGGATATATAACAGACCTTCTCGGCAATGGGATTTTCGCTCTTGTCGTGGAGGTCTGTTTGTTATTATCGGTACTTTTTGGCTTTGCATTGCTTATACATGCAGTTGCCTCTCGTGAATCTGTAGCAGCTTTTGTTCATCCAAGCGATAATGTGGATATTCAAATTTCGACAGCCGCTCTTACTAAGACCATAAAGACGGCGGTCGAAGAAACGGGCGAGCTTTTTGTTGACACAATTGAGGTTGCTGCACCTACGATGCGCGCCTCGGAGGCTGTATATACCGTCTATTGTGCTCCGCTGAGTGAAGGTGCACGCAACGAGGGAAAGCATATGCCGAGCGCTTTATCGCTTGCGCGCGCGTCTCGTCGCAATGCTGCGTTGTGTGACATCTGTAACGCAGCCATTGAGCGTGCTCAGGCTCAGGCCAAGTCTTTGGTGGGAGCAAGCGTTGCACGCGTTGTGATCAAGGTGCTTCCAAGTAAGACACAGCTACATCATAAGATGGAGACCCAGAAGGATTAGGATATGGAGAATAAGCAAGATATATCTTCCCAGAAGTCCTCACATGTTTCTTCTGGACCGCGCGCAGCGGGTATGAAAATATCTGTTGAAGGTGCTTCGGTCTACAATGACCAGGCGCGTCTTGAGCGCGACCGTGAGTTTGGTTTTATTAACGAGCCATCTCGCAAGCAGTCTGTATCTTCTGCAAATGCTGTACGTACTCATGCTTCTGCAGCAGCAGAGGCTACGCGCATTGAAGGAGTTGCTCGTACGGTAGAGCAGCAGACGGCTCCAGCCGAGGAGCCTGCTCGTGGTTTTGTTGGTAGGGCAGCAGGTCTTTTCCGCGGGGCCCGCAATAAGGTACAAAAGCCCGCTGCGACCGATTCATCTGAGAGTTCATCTCGTAGGGTAGATACGCCTGCACCTGAGCGTGAGGTTTCTACGGGCCATGTTGCACGTACTGCATTGCACGACGCAGATCGTACCTTTGCCCAGTATGCCATGACGCATGCAAATACCGTGCTCTTTGGTCTTCTCGGCCTTATTTTGGCACTGATGTTTTTGTATGTTGGCTTTTGGGATACCGTGTTAATTGCGGTATTTGTTTTGGTTGGCGTTGTTATTGGTCAGGCAATTGATGGGGACAATGGTATTGTGACCTTTGTTCGCAATCTGTTTGATGGGATTTTTAGACACTAAAGGAGTTGCATCATGAGTGAAGATCGTATGACTGATGAGCTCAAAGTTGAAGACGTATATGCTGAGGAAGAAGAGCTCGAGACCGATGACTCTTTGACATATGCTAATGGCGTAATCGAGAAGATCATTGCCGTTGCTGTTCGTGATGTTGAACATGTTTTGGGCATGAAGGGCAACTTGGTTCAGCTTGTTCAGGAAACCTTTGGTGCCGAGAAGCTCTCTAAGGGCGTTTCTGTTGAGGTTACCGACGACAATCGCGTTTTGGTAAATATCTCTATCATTATTGAGTATGGCTCCTATGTTCCTGAGGTATTTGAGGACGTAAAAGAAGCAGCTGCTCAGGCATTGTACGAGATGACTGGTCTTGAGGTTGCAGGTGTTAACTTGCGTATCGAAGATATCATCACGCGTGAGGAGTACATTCGTGCTACTAAGAAGGCTGGCGTAGAGAGCCAGGCTTTGATGGCAGAAGAAGCCCGCGTTGAGGACGAACAGATTTCTGAGTAATAAATAATCCCCCTACAGAATTTTCTGCAGGGGGATTTTTGCGTCTGAAATACTTATTCGCTCAAGAAGTCAATTGCATACTGAGCTGCGAGCATAGAGCCCTTAATCAAGACAGATTCGTCAATGGTGTAGTAGCACGAGTGCTGAGCATAGACTGCACCAAGGTCTTCGTTGCGTGCGCCAATAAATACCATGATGCCTGGTACCTGGTGCAAATACTCTGAGTAGTCCTCACCAGAAAGCGTACCCTTGTATGAGCCTACGGCATCTGGACCCAAGACCTTAGTGCAAGCCTTCTTGCAGCGCTCGGAAGCCTCGGCTTGATTTTCAACCATCCAAGATCCGGTCTCATACTGTGTTACGTGTGCTTCTGCGCCAAGTGCGTTTGCAACACCCTCAACAATATCACTCATAATTTCGGGCAGACGATGGTGTACGTCTTCATTGTAGGTACGAACCGTGCCCGTAAGATAGGCAGATCCCGAGACTACGTTGCGCGCAGTACCGCCGTGAATCTCACCAATGGTAACAACTACAGGATCATAAGGTGATACCTTACGAGAAACAATAACCTGCAACGCATTTACGAGCTCAGCAGCTACAACGTTAGCATCTGCACCACGATGTGGCATAGCTCCATGGCAGCTGGTGCCCAAAACATCAATGCGGAACCAATCGGTGTTAGCCATGCGAGGGCCCGCCTCGCAAGAAATCTTACCAGCGTCAACCTCTGACCAAATGTGAGCGGCATAGCAGCCGTCAACACCCTCACAGACGCCCTTATCGACCATCAAACGGGCACCCGTAGAAATTTCTTCTGCTGGTTGGAAAACAATACGAACCTCACCATGAATATCGTCAGTCATGTGACGCAAGATTTGAATAGCACCGAGCATCATAGCAATGTGAGTATCGTGACCACAGGCGTGCATGCAGCCCTCGTTGACTGAGGCATATACCTCATCGGTCTTCTCAAGAACAGGAAGTGCGTCAATATCTGCGCGGAGCAAAATGCGTCGACGAGGATTTCCCTGCTCATCGTAGGCATCTGGAGCGGTACCGCGAATTGTGGCAACACAGCCTGTCTCGAGTGGGCGCTCAAGCTCAACGCCCATTGCATCGAGCTGGCCGACGATATCAGAGGTGGTACGGAACTCTTTCAAGCCAAGCTCTGGATACTTATGAAAATGATGACGCTGCTTTATAGTGTAGGCCTCAAACTCTTGACCTAGGGCCTGAATAATCTGGGTAATTTCTTCGGTTGAATGTTCACCAGGGGTGATTTTGGTTTTAGACATAAAAGATACCTTTCGTCTTATTGCCTGTGGGCGCACAAGCAATTTAAATCCCATTCATCATAGTCCTAGGTATACACTGTAGGGGCGAAAATTATGTTGTGTCCACAAAAACGAAAGGGGCTTGCATGCCTACTGAGTATGTTGTCACATCAAAATATGTCTTTACGTCCGAAGAAACCATTGACGATGCTCGTCCAATGTCGCTCGTAATCTCAGGTGACAAAATTATTGATGTATCAAATCCTGAACAAATTGCCCAAAAGTATCCACAGCTTCCTGTACGTGACTTTGGCGACAATTTTATTTGCCCTGGTTTTCACGATGCGCACGTTCATTTCTTTCATACTGCAGTATTTTCTTCTCCGCTTGCTTGGATGGAGCTGGGAGAAAATGAAGATACGCTCGCACGCCACGTTGGCGAATTTGCAAAGACGCTGCCCGAGGGTCAATGGGCGGTTTGCCAGGGATGGCGTTCGTATCGTTGGAATCCTGTAACACGACCAACTAAAGCATCGCTTGATAGATATATGCCAGATCGACCTTGTGCCATGTGTTCGGGTGATGGTCACACACTTTGGCTCAATTCTGAGGGCTTGCGTCGCTTAGGTCTGGATAAAGATAGCGTACCTCCAGAGGGTGGTTGGTACGATAAGGACGAGACGGGAGAGCTCACAGGCGTTATCCACGAGGCAGCTTATATGGAGCTTATGCCACGCATTATCGATACGCTTCCAAAAGAGAAGGTAGTTCAAGCATATAAAGACCAGCTCAATCGCATGCTTGCCTATGGCATTACTTCTTTTTGCGATGTGTCACTCATGCCTCATCCAGGTTGTGATTTTGTTCATGATGAAATATATGATCAAATTCAAGCAGATGGCGACATGCATTGTCGTGCTCATTTGTTCCCAACGCTGCTTGAGAAGACCGACCGTCTAGAGAAGCTTCAGGCAAAGTATGAGGGCAATGCATATCTAGCTGCTCCAGGCTTTAAGCAGTTCTTTGATGGCGTTTCGTCTGAGCATACGGCTTACCTGCTTGAACCTTATACCAATGCGCGCTTCGAGGGCGATCGCGGACAGCTCACAATTCCATTTGAGCAAATGCGTTCTATGGTACTTGCTGCTGCACAAAAGCATCAGGCGGTTCGCATTCATGTAATTGGCGATGGAGCAATCCATGCTGCGCTTGATATCTTTGAAGAAGCATATGAGCGCTTCGGCGAGCCTGTGGGTGGTAGAAATACGTTGGAGCACCTGGAGAACTTGCTGCCAAGCGACATTGATCGCCTGCGTGCATGCCACTGCGTAGCATCCTGCCAGCCGGGACACATCACGCTTGACCCAGGTGGTCCAGAGCGCGACCTTGGTCCTGAGCGTGTCGAATGCATGTGGCCGTTTAAGACATATCTAGAAAAGGGTGTTCTTCAGGCTTTTGGCACCGATTCTCCTATTACCAAGCCAGATTCGATGAACGTGCTGTACTGTGCGGTTACGCGCCAAGACCCATACACGCACTTGCCAGAAGGTGGCTGGACGCCTGCTCAGAAAATCTCGATGGCAGATGCGTTGCGCATTTACACAGTAGGTTCTGCACGCGTAGTACGTCGTGAGCACGAGTTAGGAACGCTCGAGGCAGGAAAACTTGCCGACTTTGTTGTGCTCAATCAAAACCTTCTGGATGTTCCTGCCGAGAAGATCCAGCAGACACAGGTGCTGCATACCTTTGTAGGTGGCGAAGAAGTTTATAGCGCATAAGATATTTCATGAGCCTTATGGGGATAATCCATAGGGCTCATTTTTTGTGGCAAGCATCATAAGGCCGAGAAGGACGTTTCTTTACCTATTTTTTGCCTGAGAGGCATCGATAGTGAACGGTAGGTTTTTAAGCGCGAACGGCATGCACGAGTGCTGATGCCTGACAAAGGCACTCAACACTAAAGAAATCTAAGTGCTTTATTGTTAGATTTTTTGATTTATGTTGTATAAGGCCGCGTAGGTGGGTATTATTCAATGCGTTAAGAAAAAATAGCCGCGTGAAGGATTTGAGCACGCGGATCTAAAAGGAGGAATACGTTATGTTGAAGCCACTCGGTGACCGCGTATTGGTTAAGCCTGAGGCTGTAGAGCAGAAGACCGCTTCTGGTCTCTACATTGCATCTGCTGCACAGGAGAAGCCACAGCGTGGCGAGGTTGTAGCTGTTGGTGCTGGTAAGTTTACCGACAACGGCGAGCGCATCCCTATGGATGTTAAGGTTGGCGACACCGTAGTATTCGGCAAGTTCGGCGGCAACGAGATTAAGGTTGACGGCGAGGAGTACTTGCTCATGCGCGCAGAGGACATCTTTGCTGTAGTTGAGTAATTCAGCTCGTACATATTTTTGATTCTACTTTAAGGGGATTTATCTCATGGCTAAGGAAATTTACTTCGACGCTGATGCACGCACTAAGCTTGCTGCTGGCGTTAACACTCTTGCAGATGCAGTTAAGGTAACTATGGGTCCTAAGGGCCGCTATGTTGCTCTCGAGCGCACGTTTGGTGCTCCAATGATCACCAACGACGGTGTATCCGTTGCTAAGGAGATCGAGCTTGAGGACAAGATTGAGAACATGGGTGCTCAGCTTGTTAAGGAAGTAGCAACCAAGACCAACGACACCGTAGGTGACGGTACTACTACCGCAACCCTTCTTGTTCAGGCTATCGTAAATGACGGCCTTCGCAACGTTGCTGCAGGCGCAAACCCATTGGCAATCCGTCGTGGTATCGACAAGGCAGTTGCTGCTGTTGTAGCACGCATGAAGGAGCAGTCTCAGGCTGTAGAGACCAAGGAGCAGATTGCTTCTGTAGGTACCATTTCTGCAGGCGACGCTGAGGTTGGTAACAAGATTGCTGACGCTATGGACGTTGTTGGCAAGGACGGCGTTATCACCGTTGAGGATTCCCAGACCTTTGACATCACCATTGATACCGTAGAGGGTATGCAGTTCGATAAGGGCTACATCTCTGCTTACTTCGTAACTGACAATGATCGTATGGAGGCTGTCCTCAAGGATCCATACATCCTCTTGACCGATCAGAAGATCACCAACATTGCTGACATCATGCCTGTTCTCGAGGCTGTACAGCGCTCTGGCCGTTCTTTGCTCATCGTTGCAGAGGACATCGACGGCGAGGCACTTCCTACCCTCGTACTCAACAAGATGCGCGGCGTTTTGAACGTTGTTGCTGTTAAGGCTCCAGGTTATGGTGACCGTCGTAAGCGCCTCCTCGAGGATATCGCTGTTGTAACTGGTGCTCAGCCTGCTCTTGATGAGGTTGGCATCAAGGTTGCAAACATCACCCCAGAGATGCTTGGTACTGCTAAGTCCATCACCATCACCAAGGACACCACCACCATCGTTGACGGTGCTGGTACCAAGGAGGCAATCGCTGATCGTATGGCTCACATCAAGGGTGAGATCGAGATTTGCGATTCTGACTTCGACCGCGAGAAGCTCCAGGAGCGCTTGGCTAAGCTTTCCGGTGGCGTTGCAGTTATCAAGGTTGGTGCAGCTACCGAGTCCGAGCTCAAGGAGATCAAGCACCGTGTTGAGGATGCTCTCCAGGCTACCCGTGCAGCTGTAGAAGAGGGTATCGTAGCTGGCGGCGGCGTTGCATTCATGGACGCACTTCCTGCTCTCGATGAGGTTGTTGTTAACGATCCTGAGGAGCAGCTTGGTATCGACATCATCCGTCGTGCACTTACCGCTCCTGTTGCAACCATCGCTGGTAACGCAGGTTACGAGGGTTCTGTTGTTGTAGAGAAGGTACGCTCCATGGGCGTAGGCGAGGGTCTCGACTCTTACTCTGGTACTTACGGCAACATGATTGAGATGGGCGTTCTTGACCCAGTTAAGGTTTCCCGTACCACCTTGCAGAACGCAGCTTCTGTAGCTTCCTTGATTCTCATCACCGAGGCAACTGTTTCTGACATCGTTAAGCCTTCTGATGGTATTGCAGACGCAATCGCACAGGCTACTGCAGGTGCTCAGGGTGGCGGTATGTACTAATCGCTCACCCATTGTGAGGGATTTTGGTACACATCGTTGTATAAAAATGTTATGGCAGCCATGCGCTTGTGCGCATGGCTGTTTTTATTTGACCTAACTAGGTGGTTCTTCTCGGCAAATACTGCGAATTTATGAGAAGATGGCAGGAAACTTTGGGAGTCTGTTTTAATATAGAGTAGTTGCTGAGAATTTTATAAAGGGGTAAGCACAGTGGCACAAAACCGCGATTTATTTGACGACATCATTGATATATCTAAGGACTTCTCGGCATTGAAGGATCCTTTTGGTGACGTTACTGATGCCTTGATGGGTGCTGGCGACCCTAATGCCGGCATTTGGAATCCTGCAGATTACAAAGAGCGTCCTCGTGCCAATGCTGCTGCCTGTTTGGCTTGCAGGTCTGAAAGCTCAAGCTGCACGGCTTGCGCTGATGTTTGCCCTGTCGACGCAATTAGCATCGAAGATGGCGGTATTGAGATCTCTGACGCTTGCCGCAAGTGTGGTCTGTGTTCGGCGGTTTGCCCTACTGAGGCATTTGTGTCTCCGCAGATTATGCCTAAGAAGCTCTATGATCGCATTGCAAAAGCGGCCGTTCAGTATGAGACATGCTATGTAACGTGTACGCGTGCGCTGCGTCGTATTCCTCGTGACAATGAGATTTGCGTTGCATGCATTGGCGACGTTCCTGCTGAGGTCTGGTTCGCTGTTTTGTGCGACTTTGACAATGTGAGCGTCTATATGCCGCTCGACATTTGCGAGAAGTGCCGTACCACCACGGGCGAAGAGACGCTGGGTGAGGCCATTGGTTTGGCTGAGGAATGGTCGGGCTTGAATATGGATCTGATTGTAGATCCTTCGGAGCTTAGCTGTGTTAAGCGTCGCGACTATGAGCGCAAAGAATTTGCCGATAAGGTCATGCGCTCAACTGGTCTTGCGGTGCGCAAACTTGGTCCTGCGGGCATGGCGGTTCATTCTGCGTCTGAGATGATTAAACATCATCAGAAGCGAATTTCCGAGCTTGAAAAACAGCTCAATGCTGCTTGTGGAACTACCACCAATAAGCGCCGCCGCATCCTTATTGGTCGTCGTCAGCTTGTTTTGGATGAGCTGCGTTCCTTGCCAAGTCTTGCAGAAAACATGACCATCATGTTGCCCGAATGCGATGCGTCTAAATGCACTATGTGCGGCGACTGCATCGAAAAATGCCCTGTTTATGCTAATGACTTGAGTGAGACGGGTGCCTTTTTGGTTGAGCCAAGCTATTGCATTGGCTGCGGTTTGTGTGCCGAGGTCTGTGATCAAAAGGCTATTAAGTTGGTAGAGCATGATGCAAGTGAGCTGGTAATTCCAGATCCAGATGCCGAGAAGCGCGCCGAAGAGGCTGCTGCTGCAAAGGCAGAGCTAGAAAAAGCAGCTCAGGAGGGCAAAAAGAAGCTCTCTTCTGTTCTAGATAAGGTTGAAAAACTCGCTGATTAGCGTGATAGGTATAGATTAGAAAGGGGACAGTTAACATGTCTCTCTCAATTGGTATTGTAGGTTTGCCTAACGTTGGTAAGTCTACCTTGTTTACAGCACTTACCAAGCAGGGTGGCTTGGCTGCAAACTATCCATTTGCAACTATCGATCCTAATGTGGGTATCGTTGATGTTCCAGATGAGCGCTTGGGCGAGTTGGCAAAGATCGTAAACCCTGGTCGTATTGTTCCTGCAAACGTTGAGTTTGTAGACATTGCAGGTCTTGTTAAGGGCGCAAATGCAGGCGAGGGCTTGGGCAACCAGTTCTTGGCAAACATTCGCGAGACTGACGCAATTTGTGAGGTTGTACGCTACTTTAAGGATCCAGACGTAGTTCACGTAGATGGTCGCGTAGATCCTGCAAGTGATGCTGAGACCATTATGACTGAGCTTATCTTGGCAGATATGGGCTCTTTGGAGAAGCAGATTCCTCGCCTCGAGAAGGAGTCTAAGCGTTTTGCAGAGGAGAAGCCTAAGTTTGAGATTGCAAAGCGTCTCTACGATTGGCTCAATGAGGGCAACCGTGCAATTACGCTTGATATGACCGACGAGGAGCGCGAGGCTGCTAAGGGCTTGTTCTTGTTGACTATGAAGCCAATGATTTACGTTGCAAATGTTGATGAGGATATGCTTGAAGACGAGCTTGAGCCAATTGATGGCATTGCTCCTATTCCTATTTGTGCAAAGATTGAGGCTGAGCTTTCTGAGCTCGATCCAGAGGAAGCACAGGAGTACCTCAATGACTTGGGTCTTGAGCACTCTGGTTTGGAGACGCTCGCTCAGGCAGCATATGACTTGCTTGGTTTGCAGTCCTTCTTTACTGCAGGTGAGATGGAAGTTAAGGCTTGGACGGTACGCAAGGGTGCAACTGCTCCTAATGCAGCAGGCGTTATCCACACCGACTTTGAGCGTGGCTTCATTAAGGCAGAGGTTATCTCATATGAGGACTACGTTGAGCTTGGTGGCGAGCAGGGCTGCAAGGCAGCTGGTAAGCTTCGCATGGAGGGTAAGACCTACATCATGCAGGATGGCGACGTTGTACACTTCCGCTTCAATGTTTCTAAATAATATGTAATAAGTAAGACCCCCGGTGCTCTTGCAGCATCGGGGGTCATTTGTTAACTAGCCAAAGTGCTCTTCATAAGGGAGAAACTGGGATACAAAGCCCTTCTCGGTAAGTGTGGCTTCAATCTCATCAAGAATGTCTTCTGAGGGAGCAGATATGTGATGGAAGTGGTATCCGCTGGTAGCCGATAGCAGGGGCGCGGAAACACCCGTTGCAATGTCGTTGAGGTAATGGTCGATATCGGCGTGGTTGCGAATGTTCATCTTGGCGCTTATCTGGCCGTACATGCGGTGGTTGATAAAAACATCTTCTACGCATCCACCAAGATTGATAATACAGCTCAGCTCTTCTTCGGTGTCTTCTACGCGATGGTGAAGCTTAAAAAGACGCGTTGGCTGTTTTTCTTCCCTCTGCGCAAGGATGTAGCCCTTGTTGGTAGAAAAAATATCAGAACCAGCACCACGCAGCAGCGCGATATCTTGCACAATAATCTGCCTGCTCACGCCAAAGTGCTTGCCAAGCATGCTGCCCGAGATAGGCTCTTGAGAGCTTTCTAACAGGGCAAGGAGTTTTTCTCGGCGTTCTGGGCCTAACATTTGGCTTCACCGCCAGGCGTATCAAGTACCGTGAGGTGCTTGAGTGAGAGGTCAAGAATAGGTGCAGAGTGCGTAAGAGCGCCAGATGAAACAAAGTCAACGCCTAGGTCGGCAAGGGCTGCGAGGTTCTCAAGGGTAATGTTGCCCGAAGCCTCGGTCTGTGCGCGTCCGCCGATAAGTGCAATAGCCTGAGCCATCATGTCGTGCGTCATGTTGTCGAGCATGATGATATCTGCTCCACACTCAACAGCCTCCTTAACCATCTCAAGGGTTTCGCATTCAACTTCAATCTTGCGAACAAAAGGAGCACGCGCGCGGGCGGCATGTACTGCTGCGGTAATGCTTCCAGCTGCATCGATGTGATTGTCCTTGAGCATAACGCCATCGGACAAATTGAGGCGATGATTGCGGCCTCCACCAATACGTACAGCTTCCTTCTCAAAAATGCGCATGTTAGGCGTAGTTTTTCTTGTATCCACAAGCTGCGTGTTCGTGCCTTCAAGTGCTTGGCACATGTGGCGTGTGAGCGTTGCAATGCCGCTCATGCGCTGCAAGTAATTAAGCGCTACACGCTCTGCAGAAAGCAGTACGCGAACATCGCCCGTGATGGTGCCGAGAAGCTCCTGAGGCTTAACACTGTCGCCGTCAGAAACAAAAAACTCAACGCGTGTTTGAGGATCAAGCAGGGTAAAGGTGCGCTCAAATACATCGAGACCTGCGATAATGCCGGTGTCTTTTGAGATGAGGTTAACGCTACCAAGATGATATTCAGGCATTACAGCTTCGGTAGAAATGTCTTCAGAAGTTATATCTTCTTGCAGCGCAAGGGTAATAAGTGGATCGTATGATAAGAGACGAGTTGCGGGATTCATTAAGCCTCCTGACAACGAACGATGGATGAAGCGGCGCGCTGGGCAAATACGAGAGACTCGAGCAGACTGTTGGATGCCAGGCGGTTTTTACCGTGGACACCATTGCAGCTGGTTTCTCCTACAGCCCACAGTGCAGGCATGGTAGTGGCAGAGTCCTTATCGACATGAATGCCACCCATAAGATAGTGTTGAGCTGGAACAACAGGAATGGGCTCTGTGAGAATATCGTAGCCCTCGCTCAGACACTGCTGGCGGATGGCAGGGAAGTGCTTAATGATTTCATCGGCATCAATCTGCTCAAATGACAGCCATACGTGCTTAGCACCCGTCTTTGCCATTTCATCGAGAATAGCCTTGGTGACAACGTCACGTGGAAGAAGCTCATCGACGAAGCGCTCGTGCTTATCGTTAAGAAGAATTGCACCTTCGCCGCGGCAGGATTCAGAAATCAAGAATGAGCGACCAGGCTTGTTTGAATAGAGCGTTGTTGGGTGAATCTGAACATATTCAGGGTGCTCAAGCTCAATGCCGTGCTCATCGCACAAACGAATAGCATCTGCAGTCAGGGCAGGGAAGTTCGTGGAGTGCTCATAGAGACCTCCCAGGCCGCCACAAGCAAGTACGGTGCTTGTCGCACAAATATCTACACCAACAAGACCTTGGAGGGAAGAATCATTGCCCTCAACAAGCGCAGGATGAGAAGAAACTGCAGTGATGCCGCAGCAGGTATTGTTCTCAATGCGCAGGTCGGTCATGCAGGTGTGCTCATACATAACAACGTTGTCGAGCTTTTGAACTGCTTGCAACAAGCGCGTGGTAATTTCTTTGCCCGTAATGTCTTCGTGGTAGCAAATGCGTGGAGCGCTGTGAGCGCCCTCGCGGGTATAGGCAAGGCTGCCATCGGCGTTCTTCTCAAAGTCGACGCCAAGCTCAAGAAGCTCATTAATAACAGCGCGACTTGAACGCAGCATGATGTCAACGCTTTCACGGCGATTCTCGTAGTGACCTGCGCGCAGGGTATCTTCAAAGTAAGAATCATAGTCATCGTCGTTAAGAAGGACGCAAATTCCGCCTTGAGCCAGCATAGAATCACATTCATCAAAGGTTGTTTTGTTGATCATGACAACCTTTTTATCGCGAGGTAAGTGGAGTGCACAAAACAGTCCTGCGACACCCGTTCCAACAATGCATACATCACAATCAAGAGTTAAGCGCTCAAGCGTAGGCTCAACGTTGGAATACGGGTTACATGCACGATCCGAGAAAATACGAATAGCTTGGGAACTTTCATGTTCTGTCATAACATCAACCTTTTCGATTAACGAGCTGCGTAATCAAGCATATTTTGCAATGCGTGGCAGGCAGGTTGTGTAATGTCATCAGATACGTGGACCTCGTATGCGCCGGTTGTATCGGTAAGGCAGTCGATAATGCCCTGAACAGTTACCATGTCCATATCTGGGCAGCGAGGAGGAGTCTTAGTAAAGAAGAAGCGCTTGTTAGTGTTCTTGGTACGCTGTTCAAGCTCGTAGATAATGCCCTGAACCGTAACAACAATAAAGTCGGTGCAGCTAGACTGCTCTGCATATTCAATCATGGCCTTGGTAGAGCCAATAAAATCTGCGTGGCTCAGAAGCTCGGCGGTGCACTCTGGGTGTGCTAATACCTCAGCATCTGGATAGAGTTCTTTAAGCTCAAGTACCTGTTCAATCTGGACAGAGTTGTGATGAGGGCAGCAACCAGGGTTGAGGATAATGTTCTTCTCGGGAACTTGCTGTGCAACAAAGCGACCCAGGTTTTGGTCTGGGTTAAAGAAAATATTCTTCTGTGGAAGATTGCGTACGATGTCGATCGCGTTGGAAGATGTTACGCAAACATCGCTGACGCTTTTAATCTCTGCGGTCGAATTGACATAGGTGACAATTGCGAGATCATCATAGGTCTCTTTCATTTGCGCAATGCGCTCACGGGTGACCATGTGTGCCATAGGGCAGTCTGCCTGTGGGGCAGGCATCAATACGGTTTTATCTGGAGACAACAGCTTGGCAGATTCTCCCATAAACTTAACGCCGCAGAAAACAAGCGTCTTATTTGGTAAGGACGCAGCGAGTTTTGCGAGTGCAAAAGAATCGCCGACGTGATCGGCTAATGCTTGAACTGCTGGGTCTACATAGTAATGAGCCAAAATAACGGCATCGCGCTCAGCCTTGAGCTGCTCGATTAATTCAATCTCAGTCTTTGTGGTGTCGCACATGTACTTAGACATCCTCTCGATGAGTTTTTATTTAGAAAGAGTATGGACTTGCACTTTCTCTCTGTCAAGACACCTGACAAGACACCTTGGACATATAAAAAGAAAACCGCCGTAAACACGAGGCTTACAGCGGCCAGCTCAAGGAGCAAAAAATAAGTGTGCTGGTGGCAGCAGGTAGAAATTGGCACGTGAATATGTGAACGGGGTGCCTACAGAAAGGAAAAACACAACAGAAAGAACAACAACAAGGAGTATGAAATGAACGATGTGTTTACCTGCTGCCACCTATGCGTAAATAAAATATAGCAGTCGTGCGGACATTTTCAATATGCTATCTGGTACATAACATATTATGCGGCTGAACGGTTGGCTTGATAATTATTAAACATGAAGTTGGCAAGTGCAGAAGTCAAAATGACGCCAAAACCAAGCCAACTGAGTACGTCGGGTACTTGACCAAAGGCGATAAAACCAAACAGGGCCGCAAAGATAATTTGCGAGTAGTCAAAAATAGCCGTTTCACGCGCAGGAGCGTAGGTATAGGCCGTAGTAACAGCAAATTGTGCAATCGCTGCACTAAGACCTGCCGCAAGCAGGCTCATGGTTTGTCCCATACTCATAGGGCAGAAGTTGAATATGAGAAAAGGTACGAGTACGACGCAGGAAAACCCAGAGAAGAAGAAAACAATAAACGGTCCAGGAATGCCCTGTTTGCCACAAACGCGCACCATGGTATAGGCGATGCCTGCACAAAGTCCGCCAAGAACACCCACAAAAGCAGGGAGAGCAAGCACTAAGTTAGTAGGCTTAATAACAAGCAGTGCTCCAGCAAATGCTCCAACGACAGCACTCAGCTGCAAAGGGTGAATCTTTTCGTGCAAGATGAGCGCTCCCATAAGGATGGCAAAGAAGGGGGCAAGCTTGTTGAGGATGTTGGCATCTGCAAGAAGCATATGATCGACAGCGTAGAAGTTGCACAGGATGCCAATGGTTCCAAAGAGTGAGCGAAGAATAAGATCGCGATATCCCTGGCTTGTAAGATTGAGATGAGGGCGCTGTCTTACAAGTACAAAAGCTGCTGCAAGAAATGCGATGGCGTTCCTAAAGAAGCTCTTTTGCATAGTAGGAAGGTCTCCTGCTAAAGCAACAAACAAGCTCATGAGGGCAAAGAAGAACGCCGAAATAATAATGCAGACAACACCTTTGTGTCTTGAATCCATGTCCTACCTCCTTAAGGTCGTTGTAATCATAAAACAAAACATCTCGCATGTGTCATACACATACGAGATGTTGCAAATACGCTTAATTGTGGTTGAGAAGGAAAACTTACGCCTGGTCCTTCTCGGCAGGCTGATCTTGAGAAGTAGTGTCCATATCGATACTCTTAGGCAAAATGAGATTTGCAATAACAGCAACGAGGAAGACAACCGCTACACAGTTGTCGGCAAAGACGTTCTTGAGCATTTCTGGCAAAAGAATAAAGATGTCAGAAACCTGGGTGAAGCCAATGCCAATAGACAGGCTGAGTGCGGCGATAAGGATGTTGCGCTGAGTAAAGCCGGCGCGAGCGATCATCTCAAAGCCAGAGACGATGATGTTGCCAAACATCATGATGGTGCATCCGCCCAAAACTGCTTCAGGCAAAGAAGAGAATGCAACGCTGATTGCAGGGATGAAGCCCGCAAGGATCATAATGACGGCGCCTGCGGCAATAGCGCGGCGATTGACAACCTTAGTCATGGCGACCAAGCCAACGTTTTGCGAGAAAGACGTGATTGGAAGGCAGCCAAAGCAAGCAGAGACAGAGCTTACAAAGCCATCGCATGCAATGGAACCAGAAAGCTCCTTCTCGTCAATGTCACGATTGAAGCCAACCATGGCAAGTGCGGTGGTGTCACCGATAGTCTCGGTTGCAGAGACAAGGAAGATAAGGGCAACAGCCAAAATTGCTGAAGGATTAAACTCTGGGGTAAAAGGCATGAACTGTGGGAATGCAAAAGGCTTGACAGTGGCAAAGCCAGACAAATCTACCGCTCCCATTGCAAGTGCTGCAAGGTAACCAATTACCAAGCCGAACAGAACAGAAAGCTGCTTGGTTTTACCTTTAGCAAAGATTTGGAAGATCAAGCAGGAGAAGAGTGCGATGCTTCCGAGCAAGATGTTGGTAGGAGATCCAAAATCTGGAGCACCAAAACCGCCACCAAAGGAAGAAGCTCCTACGTTGAGCAGGGAAAAACCAATTGAGGTAACAACTACTGCAGCAACGATTGGAGTAATAATCTTTCTCCAGTACTTAGCAAACAAGCCTAAAAAGCCCTCGATAATGCCACCAACCATAATGGCACCAATAGCAGCGTTGTATCCGTATAGGGCAGCAACGCCGCACAAAACGGTAACGAAGGTGAAGCTAATTCCCATAACAACAGGTAGGCCAGAGCCAATTTTTCCTAAGGGGAACAGCTGAATGAGGGTACCTACGCCTGCCATGAGCATGGCGGACTGTACAAGCATGCCAGTTTGATCTGGATTGAGACCTGCTGCACCTGAGACAATCAAGATTGGGGCAAGATTTGCAACAAACATTGCAAGAATGTGCTGCACACCATAAGGGATAGCGGCAAGAATAGGAACATCGCCGTTGAGCTCGTAGAGAGCGTGCTCGTCAAAGGTCTTCTCGGCCATGAAACCCTCCGCTACTCGCTAATTACGCGAACGCCACCGAGCTTCTGGTGCTGCTCGTCATTGTGACGGAAGGTAATTTTGCCGGTCTGAGGATCCATGGAATCGACGATAGCCAAAGACTCAAGGTGATAGCCGCGCTCGCGAAGGTTTGCGCCACCTGGCTGGAAGCCCTTCTCGATAGCAATACCGATGCCCTCAACAGTAGCGCCTGAAGCCTCGACAATTTCGATAAGGCCATTGAGCGCGCAGCCGTTAGCCAAGAAATCATCAACAATCAAAACGTGATCATTTGGGCCTAAGAACTTCTTAGAAACGATAACGTCAAAGATTTTGCCGTGAGTAAAGGACTGGATGCGTGTAGTAAGCATGTCGCCATCAAGATTGATAGACTGGGACTTCTTGGCAAAGACAACAGGGGCATTGTCGAAATGACGAGCGACAATCGCAGCAATACCGATACCGGAAGCCTCAATCGTAAGAATCTTGTTGATTGGTGCGTCTGCAAACAAGCGCTTAAGTTCTGCGCCCATTGCGTCAAACAGCTCAATGTCGAGCTGATGATTGAGGAAGTTGTCAACCTTTAATACGCCCTCGGCTTTAACGGTGCCGTCTTGCTGAATGCGCTCCTCGAGTAACTTCACTGCGATCTCCTTGCGTGAGTCTAGTAATAAGAAAAACGACTTATATATATGTGTTCGCATAAAGTTTTGAACGTCAGTAATATAAGTCGTTTAAGTTTCGTTACAGTATAGGCAATTTGGTTAAAATAGGGTATATACAAGCGCATGATATGGAGCAAATGTGACAAATCTCACGTTTTATCAATAGAAAAACGGCAGGTGAGAGCCATATTTGTAGGAATTGCGCAGTTGGGGAAATAATTTATAAAACGCGAGCGTAAAACTGAATAGCCGTGTATACTATTCAAGCTGTCTTTTAGGGACTCGTATGCTTCTGTGTGGCGTATCGAGTGTGGACCTAGAAGGCAAATATGGTAAACGTGGTCCGCTGGGAGCGAACACAAGGGGTGTTTCGCATGTGTCCCATGACCCCGAGAGATAGGAACCACTCGTGGTTAACACTATTCTCGGCCGCAAGATTGGTATGACCCAGGTATGGGACGAGAACGACAATGTTGTTCCTGTAACGGTCATCCAGGCTGGCCCCTGCACTGTCTCACAGGTAAAATCTGAGGCAACCGACGGCTACAATGCCGTACAGATTGGCTTTGGCGAGATTTCTGAGAAGCACGTCAACAAGCCTTACGCTGGTCACTTCGAGAAGGCTGGCGTAGCTCCAGTACGTTACCTCCGCGAGGTTCGTGTTGACAACGCTGACGACCACAAGGTTGGCGACGTTGTAACCGTAGCTGATTTTGCTGAGACCGCAAAGGTTGACGTAATCGGTACCTCTAAGGGTAAGGGCTTCCAGGGTCGTATTAAGCGTTGGAATCAGCGTCGTGGTCCTATGGGTCACGGTTCTCATATCCACCGTCACCCAGGTTCCATCGGTCAGTGCGCTTATCCTGCTCGCGTCCTCAAGGGCGTTCACATGGCAGGTCACATGGGTGACGAGCGCGTAACCGTTAAGAACCTCAAGGTTGTCCAGATCGATGCTGAGCAGAACCTCATGCTCGTTAAGGGCGCTGTCCCTGGCGGCAAGAACGCTCTGGTCGCCATCCGTATGGCCTAAGGCCCGTTAGTTAAAACGTCCAAAGGCATACAAGGAGAACAGAATGTCTAAGTTTGAGATTAAGAATGCAGCAGGCAAGAAGGTCTCTGAGATCGAGCTTGCAGACGCTGTTTATGGCATCGAGCCAAACGTTGCAGTAATGCACCAGATCGTTAAGGCACAGCTTGCTAACTGGCGTCAGGGCACCCACTCTACCAAGGGTCGTTCTGATGTTTCCGGCGGCGGCGCAAAGCCTTGGCGTCAGAAGGGCACCGGTCGTGCTCGCCAGGGTTCCATCCGTGCTCCACAGTGGGCTGGCGGTGGCGTAGTATTTGGCCCTAAGCCTCACCTTTACACCCAGCGCATGAACAACAAGGAAGTTAAGCTTGCTATGCGTTCTGCATTGTCCGCAAAGCTTGCAGACAACGAGCTTGTTGTTGTTGACGACTACACCTTCGAGAAGCCTTCTACCAAGGCTGCAGCAGAGATGCTCAAGAACCTCGGTGTAGAGGGTAAGCGCCTCACCATCATCGTTCGCGATGAGGACGTAGACGCATACCTTTCCTTCCGCAACATTCCTCGCACCATGATCCTCACCGCTGATGAGGTAACCGCTTACGATCTCGTAAACAATGGTGCAATCATCATGACCGCTGATATCGCTAATCACTTCGGGGAGGTACTCGCATAATGACTTCCGCATATAACGTCATCATCCGCCCTGTTGTTTCTGAGCGTTCTTTTGATCTTATGGCTAACAACAAGTACACCTTCGAGGTTGCTCGTAACGCTAACAAGATCGAGATTGCTAAGGCAGTTGAGCAGCTTTTTAACGTTCACGTTGTAAACGTTAACACCATGTCTGTTAAGCCTAAGACCAAGCGTGTTAAGTACGTTGAGGGTTTCACCCGCACTTGGAAGAAGGCTATTGTAGAGATCGCTGACGGCGAGACCATCGAGATCTTTGGTTCCCAGAACTAATCTTTCTACAACAGATTCGCACGTTCGTGCACTAAGTTAAGAGTCTACGCGCTCCCTTCGCTCACGAAGGGAGCCTAGATATAAATGTGTCGGTGCTCCTAAGATGGAGCCGCCCGACACCGTGGATATTCCGGCGTCACCACTACTTCGAGGTTTACCTCACATCCCTAATAGTGGCGGCCATCGGAATCAAATTGAAAGGGATTTGAGTAATGGCTGTAAAGCACCTCAAGCCGACCAGCGCAGGCAGGCGTTTCCAGACTGTCTCCGACTTTGCAGAGATCACCTGCACCAAGCCAGAGAAGTCTCTTCTTGAGCCACTGCCAAACAAGGCTGGCCGCAACAACAATGGTCGTATCACTACCCGTCACCAGGGTGGCGGCCACAAGCGTCAGTACCGTCGTATTGACTTCAAGCGTAACAAGGACGGCGTACCAGCTAAGGTAGCTACCATCGAGTACGATCCAAACCGTTCTGCACGTATTGCACTTCTTCACTACGTTGACGGCGCAAAGGCATACATCCTTTGCCCTAAGGGCCTCAAGGTAGGCGACACCGTCATTTCCGGTAAGGGCGTAGATATTAAGCCTGGCAATGCAATGCCAATTTCCGAGATTCCTGTAGGTACTCTCATCCACGCAATCGAGTTCCAGCCTGGCAAGGGCGCAGCAATCGCTCGTTCTGCTGGTACCTCCGTTCAGCTCATGGGTAAGGAGAATGGTTATGCTATTCTTCGCCTCCCATCCTCTGAGATGCGTCGTGTTCTCCTTACTTGCCGTGCAACCATCGGTGAGGTAGGCAACGCAGAGCACGCAAACATCACCATTGGTAAGGCTGGCCGTAGCCGCTGGAAGGGCATCCGCCCAACCGTTCGTGGTACGGTAATGAACCCAGTTGACCACCCACACGGCGGTGGTGAGGGTAAGAACAAGACCTCTGGTCGTCACCCTGTAACTCCATGGGGCGTATCCACCAAGGGTCACCGTACTCGTGAGCCAAAGAAGGCTTCGAATCGTCTTATCATTCGTCGCCGTAATAAGTAATTCGGGATACTCGATTTTTAGGAGATATTACCTATGAGCAGAAGTCTCAAAAAGGGACCTTTCGTAGAGACCCGCCTCCTCTCGCGTATCACCGCGATGAATGAGGCTGGCGAGAAGAACGTTGTTAAGACCTGGTCCCGTTCTTCCACCATCTTCCCTGAGATGGTCGGTCACACTATTGCAGTTCATGACGGTCGCAAGCATGTTCCTGTTTATGTTACCGAGTCCATGGTTGGCCACAAGCTCGGCGAGTTTGCACCAACCCGTACGTTCCGCGGTCACAAGGCTAAGTAGGGGGGAAACCGTTAATGGCTACTAAGAATGCCGAGACGACCAACGAGGTACGCGCAACCGCTAAGTATGTTCGCGTTTCTCCATTCAAGGCTCGTCAGGTTGTTGATTTGGTTCGCGGTAAGTCTGTTACCGCTGCTTTCGACATTTTGCACTTCTGCGAGCGCGCAGTTGCTCAGGATGTTGAGAAGGTTCTTCGTTCTGCAGTTGCAAACGCAGAGCACAATAATTCCATGCGTGCAGCTGACCTCGTAGTCAAGGCTGCATGGGTCGACGAGGGCCCAACGCTTAAGCGTATCCGTCCTCGCGCAAAGGGCTCCGCTTCCCGCATTAACAAGCGTACGAGCCACATTTCTATCGTTGTAGCACCTCGAAAGGAGGCGTAAGGAAACTATGGGTCAGAAAGTAATTCCTACAGGCTTCCGTCTGGGTATTACCGAGAATTGGCGTTCCCGTTGGTACGCTGACAAGGACTACGCTGAGACTCTTGGTAATGACCTCAAGATCCGCAAGTTCCTCGAGAAGCGCCTCTCCCGTGCTGCTGTTTCTCGTATTGAGATCGAGCGCGCTGGCGAGAAGGTAAAGGTAATCATCCTTACCGCTCGTCCAGGCATCGTAATTGGTAAGAAGGGCGCAGAGATTGACGCTCTTCGTGCTGACCTCGAGAAGGTTGCTGGCGTAGAGAAGGGCAAGCTCAACGTTGAGGTTGTAGAGATTAAGCGTCCTGAGCTTGACGCAAATCTCGTTGCTCAGTCTATCGCAGAGCAGCTCGAGGGCCGTGTTGCTTTCCGTCGTGCTATGCGCAAGGCTGTTCAGTCCGCTCGTAAGGCTGGCGCTAAGGGTATTCGTATCCAGTGCTCCGGTCGTCTTGGTGGCGCTGAGATGGGCCGCCGCGAGTGGTATCGTGAGGGTCGTGTACCTTTGCACACTCTTCGTGCAAAGATTGACTACGGCACCGCAACCGCATCTACCGCTATGGGCGCATGTGGCGTTAAGGTTTGGATTTACCTCGGCGAGAAGCTCCCAGGTCAGCCTGTACCTAACCCAGCTCTCGAGGGTGCACCTCGTTCCCGCCGTCGTAATAACGAGAGGAGGGGTCAGTAGTGCTTGCTCCTAAGCGTATTCGTCACCGTAAGGTACAGCGTGGCTCTATGAAGGGCCAGGCAAAGGGCAACACTCAGCTCTACTTTGGTGAGTATGGTTTGAAGTCTCTCGAGGCTCACTGGATCACCAATCGTCAGATCGAGGCTGCTCGTATTGCAATGACCCGCTACATGAAGCGTGGCGGTAAGGTTTGGATCACCATCTTCCCTGACAAGCCTATTTCTAAGAAGCCTGCAGAGACCCGCATGGGTAAGGGTAAGGGTGCTCCAGAGGAGTGGGTAGCAGTCGTCAAGCCAGGTCGTATCATGTTTGAGATCGCTGGCGTTTCTGACGAGGTTGCTCGCGAGGCACTCCGCCTTGCTTCTCACAAGCTTCCTGTTAAGACCAAGATTGTTTGCCGTGCAGACCAGGATGCGGAGGTAAAGTAAATGACTAAGTTCGCAGAAATCCGCGAGCTTTCCGACGAGCAGCTTGCAGCTAAGCTCGAGGAGGGCCGTGCAGAGCTCTTCAATCTTCGCTTCCAGATGGCAACTAGCCAGCTCGACAACACTTCCCGTGTAAAGAACGTTAAGCGTGAGATTGCTCGTATCCAGACTGAGCTTCGTGCACGTGAGATCGCTGCACAGAACGCAGCTGAGTAGGGCGAGGAGTTAAGATGACTGAGATTCGTAATTCACGCAAGGTTCGCCAGGGCAAGGTTGTTTCCTGCTCCAACAACAAGACCATTGTTGTTGAGGTTGAGGAGCGCAAGTCTCACCCAAAGTATGGCAAGAGCTACATCGTTTCTAAGAAGCTTCACGCTCACGACGAGGAGAACACCTGTGGTGTAGGCGACATCGTCCGCATCATGGAGACCCGTCCTTTGTCCAAGATGAAGCACTGGCGTCTTCTCGACATCGTCGAGCGCGCTAAATAAGCTATTATTTCTAGCTTACAGCTTATTTGATAAGAATCCCGGCGTATGTGCGTTGCACGAGTGGACGGACCTCTCGCCGGGTTATTTCACGGAGGAAACCTAATGATCCAGATGGAGACCAAGCTTGCTGTTGCCGATAACTCCGGCGCACGCAAGGTCAAGTGCATCAAGGTCCTCGGTGGCTCCAAGCGTCGTTATGCTGGTATTGGCGACGTATTCATGGCAGCCGTCCAGGAGGCTACCCCTGGTAGCAACATCAAGAAGGGCGACGTAGTTCGTTGCGTTGTCGTTCGTACCGTTAAGGAGATCCGTCGTAAGGACGGTTCCTACATTCGTTTTGATCAGAACGCATGCTGCGTAATCAATAACGATGGTCAGCCAGTCGGCACCCGTATCTTCGGCCCTGTCGCACGTGAGCTTCGTGACCGTAAGTATATGAAGATCGTCTCTCTCGCACCAGAGACCCTTTAGTTTTTAGGAGATATAACATGGCTATGTCCATTAAGAAGGGCGACAAGGTCCAGATTATCTCCGGCAAGGATCGCGGTAAGCAGGGCACCGTCCTGCGCGCTTTCCCTGCAGAGTCCAAGATCATTGTCGAGGGCGTTGCAATCGTAAAGAAGGCAGTTCGCCCAACTCAGCAGAACCAGCAGGGTGGCATTGTTTCCCAGGAGGCTAAGATTCACGCTTCCAACGCAATGCTCGTATGCCCTGAGTGTGGCCAGGCAACTCGCGTTGGTCACGAGAAGGACGGTAAGAACAAGCTCCGCGTTTGCAAGAAGTGCGGCAAGAAGTTCTAATTTGTCTTCAACCAACTGGTTGATGCTTTAATTCGAAAGAATTATTAAATCCCATCTACGTTCTCGTAGGTGGGATTTTTTATTTTCAAACTATCCAATTGTGGGTACATATCCTATACGCACTTGACATACCTTAAGCATTTGTGGCGACTTTATAGCTATAAGCTGGTGTTTTGTGCATGATTTTTGTACAAATGATGGGTTTAGAACATATCTTTCAATACTTTACTTAAAGTGTGTGACCTGAGTGGGCGAGTGTGGCATAATTCTATAGCTGTTGAGTAAGACGCCTTTTGTGCAAACGTTTCATGGCGAACGGGATCACAAAAGCAAGTAAGCAAGTGTCGTCCTACTTGACGCTTGCCATAAAAAGGCTTCAGTACAATTTATTCACCACTATTTAAGTTCTGCGATTTTGGCTAATTGTGGAATTTTTTGCTGTCGATAGATAGTCGTGGTGTTTCAGTACTCTAGGGCGTATTATGGCGAGTTGTATTGTTGGCTCCATGTCCCGACGCCATTTGAGGATATGGAGGTGTGAGGCGTTCCCCACACTTAAAACCCCAAAAAGGAGTTGTAATGGCAGAAGAGAAGTACGTACCACGTCTTAAGACTAAGTACAAAGAGGTTGTTCGCGACCAGCTCATGGATCAGTTCAAGTATGAGAACGTTATGATGATCCCTGGTTTCGAGAAGATCGTTGTAAACATGGGTGTTGGCGAGGCAGCTACCGATTCTAAGGCAATCGACGGCGCAGTTCGCGATCTCCGCACCATCACTGGCCAGCAGCCAATGATCACCCGCGCACGTAAGTCCATCGCTACCTTCCGTCTTCGTGAGGGTATGCCAATTGGCGCTAAGGTAACCCTTCGTGGCGACCGTATGTGGGAGTTCTTTGATCGTTTGACCTCTGTTGCAATCCCTCGTATCCGCGACTTCCGTGGTATTTCCGCTAAGAGCTTCGACGGCCGTGGTAACTTCTCCATGGGCGTAACCGAGCAGCTCATTTTCCCTGAGATTGACTTTGATTCCGTCGACCACACCCGTGGTATGGATATTACTATTGTTACTTCTGCTAAGACCGATGAAGAGGCATATGCTCTCCTCAGCGCTTTTGGCTTCCCATTCAAGAAGTAAATTTCTGTAATCACTCGGCGTTCTTCTCACGAAAAGGCAGTTTTTGGTACTAGCTCCAAAAATCATGCCGAGAAGAACTCCGATGTATTAGCTATGTGAAGGAGGATAAGTGGCTAAGACATCGATGATCGTCAAGTCTGAGCGCGAGCCAAAGTTTTCTACTCGCAAGCAGAACCGTTGCCAGCGTTGTGGCCGTCCACACTCTGTCTACCGTAAGTTCGGCCTGTGCCGTGTTTGCTTCCGTGAGCTCGCCAGCAAGGGCGAACTTCCAGGCGTAAAGAAGGCCAGCTGGTAAGTCACTACCAGCGTGCTTGTGCAATGACGCACATCACAAGGAAGACGTACAGGGCAGGCTCGTATGCCACGGGTGTATGAGAACCGTCTGTACGAGTTCATCAAGAACGAAGGAGAATCCTAAATGAACGTTACCGACCCTATTGCAGATATGCTTACGCGTATTCGTAACGCTAATTCTGCAAATAAGGCCACGGTCTCTATGCCAAGCTCCAAGAAGCTTGTAGAGATCGCTCGCGTTATCTGCGAGGAGGGTTACATCGAGAGCTATTCCGTAGAGGATACTAAGCCTCAGAAGACCCTCACCATCACTTTGAAGTATGGTGCTAAGAAGTCCAAGGTTATTCGTGGCATCCGCCGCATCTCTAAGCCTGGTCTCCGTAAGTATGCTGGCGCTGCAGAGCTCCCTCGCGTACTCGGCGGTCTTGGTACTGCTGTCGTCTCCACCAGCAAGGGTGTTATGACTGACCGCGACGCTCGTAAGCTTAACGTCGGCGGCGAGATTATCGCCTACATCTGGTAATTTAACCGGCGCGTAGAAGGAAGGATACACCGTGTCTCGTATCGGTAATAAGCCTGTCCAGATTCCTGCCGGAGTCGAAGTGACAGTAAACGATAACAACTTTGTAATCGTAAAGGGCCCTAAGGGCCAGCTCGAGGCTCAGTTTGCTGAGATGCTCACCATCAACGTTGAGGACAACACCGTAACTGTTGCTCGTCCTAACGATCAGCGTGATGTTCGTGCTCTCCACGGCCTCACCCGCTCTCTCATCAACAACATGGTTGTTGGCGTTTCTGAGGGCTACAAGAAGGAGCTTGAGCTCACCGGTGTTGGTTACCGTGTAGCTCTCAAGGGCAAGGATCTTGATCTTTCCCTCGGCTTCTCTCACCCTGTAATTATTGAGGCACCAGAAGGCATCACCTTCGAGGTACCTGACAATACTCACATTAACGTATGTGGTATCGATAAGCAGAAGGTTGGCCAGATTGCTGCAACCATCCGCGCTAATCGTCCTCCTGAGCCTTACAAGGGTAAGGGTATCCACTACAAGGGCGAGTACATTCGTCGCAAGCTTGGTAAGGCTGCTAAATAGTAACCAACCATGCAAACTCTAAAAGACCAATACCCCGTTAGGTGTTGGTAAGAGTCTCTAAGGAGAATTACATGAACAAGCAGAAGGCCAAGCTTAACGGCCTCAAGCGTCGTCAGCGTCGCGTACGTGGCAAGATCTCTGGTACCCCAGAGCGTCCACGCCTTCGCGTTACCCGCACGAACGCACATATTTATGCACAGATCATCGACGACATCGCTGGCAAGACTCTTGTAGCTGCTGCTTCTAACGAGGCACAGTTTGCAGGCGAGCTCGGTTCCAACAAGGCTGCTGCTGAGAAGATCGGCAAGCTTGTTGCAGAGCGCGCAGTAGCTGCTGGCATCACCGAGGTTGTTTTCGACCGCGGTGGTCGCGTCTACCACGGCCGCGTACAGGCACTCGCTGAGGGTGCTCGTGCTGCTGGCTTGAAGTTCTAGGAGGTTTTTAAATATGGCTCGCAATCAGAAGCAGCGTAACGAGGCCTCCGATCTTCAGGAGCGCGTAGTTTTCATTAACCGCGTTTCTAAGGTAGTAAAGGGCGGTCGTCGTTTCTCTCTCGTAGCTCTCGTTGTTGTTGGCGACGGCAAGGGCAACGTAGGTCTTGGCATGGGCAAGTCTTCCGAGGTTCCACAGGCAATCTCCAAGGCTGTTCTCGATGCTAAGAAGAACATGTTCAAGGTTCCTGTAACCGAGGATGGTTCCATTCCTCACGATGTTATGGGTCACTTTGGCGCTGGTCGAATCCTTATTAAGCCAGCTGTTGAGGGTACTGGTGTTATCGCTGGTGGCGCAGTTCGCCCACTCTTCGAGCTCGCAGGCATCCGCAACGTTCTGTCCAAGTCCCTCGGTACCGACAACGGCCTTAACATCATTAAGGCAGCTGTTGATGGCCTGCAGCAGCTCTCCAGCCCAGCTGAGACTGCTGAGCGTCGCGGCATTACCGTAGCCGAGATGTTCATGGGTAAGGAGAACTAAAATTATGGCAACCATTAAGGTTAAGCAGGTCAGGAGCACCATTTCCTGCCCAGCTACTCAGTGCAAGACCGTACGTGCTCTCGGTCTCAAGCGCATCAACGATGTTGTTGAGCTTCCAGACAACGAGTGCACTCGTGGAATGATCTTCAAGGTAAAGCACCTTGTTAAGGTAGTAGAGGAGTAACAATGCAGCTTAACGATCTCACTCCAGCTGCTGGCTCTACTCGCAATCGTAAGCGCGTAGGCCGCGGTAATGCCTCCGGTACTGGTAAGACCGCAGGCCGCGGCATGAACGGCCAGCTTTCCCGTTCTGGTGGCGGCAAGGGTGCAGGCTTTGAGGGTGGCCAGAATCCACTCGCAATGCGTCTTCCTAAGCTCCCTGGCTTCAAGAACATTAACCGTGTTGAGTATGCTCCAGTTAACGTTGAGCGCCTCAACAACCTCTTCAATGATGGCGATGTAGTTGACACCGAGGCTCTCGTTGCAGCTGGCGTTATCAAGAAGGCTTATATCCCAGTAAAGGTACTCGGCAACGGCGAGATCACCAAGTCTCTCACCGTAAAGCTTGATAAGGTATCTGCTTCAGCTCAGGCTAAGATCGAGGCTGCTGGCGGAAAGGTAGAGTTCCCTTGCTAAATGGTTTGAAGAATGCTTTCCGCATCAAAGAACTGCGCGAAAAGATTCTCTTCACCATCGCTATGCTCGTGATGTACCGTATCGGTGCTCACATCCCTGTGCCCGGCATTCCTTTTGAGGGAATGCTGGACCTCTTTGAGGGCACTGGCGTAGCTGCTGGTGCCATGGCAATGCTGAACCTGTTCAGTGGCGGTGCGTTGAAGTATATTTCAGTCTTCTCGCTCGGTATCATGCCTTACATTACCTCGTCCATTATTATGCAGATGCTTCAGAGCGTCGTTCCTTCATTGAGCTCTTTGGCTCGTGAAGGCGAGGTAGGTCAGCGCAAGATCACCCAGTACACGCGTTATATTACTCTGGGTTTGGCCGTAATCAACTCTATTGGTTACCTCTTCCTTTTCAAGAGCTTCGGTATCACTTTTGCTGGTGCTGAATGCCCTGAGTTCATCTTCAACATCATGATCGTTGGCACCTTAACTGCTGGTGCAATGCTCATTATGTGGATGGGTGAGCTCATTACCCAGCGTGGTATTGGCAATGGTATGTCTCTTATCATCTTCGCTAATATCATGGCTGGTTTGCCACAGGCTATCTTCTCTTCTGTAGAGGCTGGCTCTAACGGCATTATGATGACCGCAATGGTATTCCTTGTAATTCTGTTCATCATTCCTGTAATCGTGTTCATTGAGCGCGGTCAGCGCAGGATTCCTGTTCAGTACGCAAAGCGCGTTGTTGGTCGTCGCATTATGGGTGGTCAGTCTAATTACCTTCCAATCAAGGTAAACACCGCTGGCGTTATCCCAATCATCTTCGCATCTGCATTGCTTTACTTCCCAGCACAGATTGCAGTCTTCTTCCCAAATACTCACTGGGTACAGGTTGTTGCTAACGCAATGTCCGCAGGCTGGATCTCCTGGATCTTGAACGTATTGCTTATTGTCTTCTTCGCTTACTTCTATACCTCCATGGTATTCAACCCAGAAGAGACTGCAGAGAACTTGAAGAAGCAGGGTGGCTTCGTTCCAGGTATTCGTCCTGGTTCTGCTACCGCTGAGTACATCAAGAATGCACTCAACAAGATTACGCTTCCATCCGCAATCTTCCTTGCGATTATTGCAATTGTCCCTTCAATCGTATTCTCCTTCACCGGAAATCAGTTGATTCAGGCATTTGGTGGCACTTCAATCTTGATTATGGTTGGTGTTGTTTTGGACACCCTCGATAAGGTTGAGTCTCAGCTTGATATGTACGATTATGACGGTTTCTTTAAATAGTCGTATCACTTACAATTATTTAATGACCTAAACAATTTTTAGCCCTAAAGGAGAGCCACATGAACATTGTTCTTCTCGGAGCACCTGGTGCTGGTAAGGGCACTCAGGCACAGCGCCTGGTTGCTGAATACGGCGTTGCTCACATTTCTACAGGTGACCTTCTCCGTGCCGCTGTAAAGAACGGTACTGAGCTTGGTGTTCAGGCTAAGAAATACATGGACGCTGGCGAGCTTGTTCCAGATCAGCTCGTAGTGGACCTCGTAAAGGAGCGCCTGAATCAGGATGACGCAAAGCGCGGTTTCATCCTTGATGGCTTCCCACGCAATACTGCACAGGCTGTAGTTCTTGACTCTGAGCTTGCAACTATGGACCGTGAGCTTGATTGCGCTCTTCTTGTAGACGTTGATGCTGAGGTTATCATCAACCGTCTCTCTTCCCGTCGTACTTGCCGTGAGTGTGGTTACACCGGCACTGCTGCAGACGCTACTTGCCCTAAGTGCAATGGCGAGATGTATCAGCGTGACGACGACAAGGCTGAGACTATTCAGAATCGTCTTGACGTTTACGAGAAGTCCACGAGCCCACTCGTTGAGTATTATCGCGGACAGTCTATCTTGAAGTCTGTAGATGGCGATCGTCCAATGGACGAGGTCTATGCAGATGTCAAGGAAGCGCTTGGTCTATGATTAAGATCAAAACAGCTTCAGAAATTGAAGCTATGAAGCCCTGTGGAGCACTATCTAAGATGGTGCTCCGCCGAGTTGGCTCTATGATTCGTCCTGGAGTTTCAACTTTTGAGTTGGATCAGTTTGCCGAGCAGCTTATTCGCATGCACGGCGGCATTCCAGCATTTAAGGGTTACGGTGGTTTCCCTGGAACTATTTGTGCATCTATCAACGATCAGGTAGTTCATGGTATTCCTAGTCCCGACGTTATCCTTCAGGATGGCGACGTGATTTCTATTGATACCGGTGCTACGGTTGATGGTTGGGTAGGAGACAACGCTTGGACGTTCTACGTCGGCAATGTCTCATCTGAAGTTCAGGCATTGTGCGAAGTTACGCGCGATTGCTTGAAAGCAGGTATTGAGCAGGCAGTTCCTGGTAATCATCTCGGTGACATTGGTAACGCTATTCAGACTTTGGCTGAGAGCAATGGTTACGGTGTACTTCGTGATTATGTCGGTCACGGCATTGGTCGCGATATGCACGAGGAGCCAAATGTTCCTAACTATGGTCGCGCTGGCAAGGGCATTAAGCTTCAAGCCGGTATGGTCATCGCAATTGAGCCAATGATTACGCTCGGTAAAAACCGCGTAAGTGTTGGTCGCGATGGTTGGGTAGTGTCCACCAAGGATCACTTACCTGCTGCTCACTATGAGAACTCGATTGCAATTACTGAAGACGGTCCTATTATTTTGACCGCCGATGCAAACGGTCCATGGTGTTCAATGCAAGGTGGAATTATGTAGCGATTGCGTAAATCGCCACAAAAGCATTTGAATGATGTATCATTCAAAATCGCTGTTGTTTTTAAGAGAAAGTTGATGTTGTGAAGAAAGAAGACGCTATCGAGCTTGAGGGCACAGTTACTGAGCCACTTCCAAACGCTATGTTCCGCGTAGAGCTTGAGAATGGTCACCACGTACTTTGTTCCATTTCCGGCAAGATTCGTATGAACTACATTCGCATTCTTCCAGGCGATAAGGTTGTCGTTGAGTTGTCTCCATACGACCTTACGCGTGGTCGCATCACGTATCGCTATAAATAAGCAGCGAATTTCCAGCCATAACTTTTAATAATAAACGTCTGCGGCTGGACGAGTAGATATTTTTTGGATAGTTGAGCACTACCGAAAGGAAGGCATCATGAAGGTACGTCCTTCGGTCAAGAAGATGTGCGACAAGTGCAAGATCATCCGACGCCACGGCAAGGTTCTCGTAATCTGCGAGAATCCACGCCACAAGCAGCGTCAGGGTTAAGAGAGGAGCACCAAGTTGGCCCGTATTAATGGTGTCGACCTCCCACGCGAGAAGCGCGTAGAGATCGGCTTGACCTACATTTACGGCATCGGCCGCACTAGCGCGTCTGCAATTTGCGCTGAATGCAATATTGATCCAGACAAGCGCGTTCGTGACCTCACTGAAGATGAGATCACCATCATTCGTGATTATATTGACAAGAACTTTATGGTCGAGGGCGATCTCCGTCGAGATCGTAACCAGAACGTAAAGCGCCTTATGGAGATCGGCTGCAACCGTGGCCTCCGTCACCGTAAGGGTCTCCCTGTCCGTGGACAGCGCACCCACACTAACGCTCGTACCCGCAAGGGTCCTAAGCGTCAGATCGGTGCTAAGAAGAAGAAATAGGGGAGATAGATGGCTACTGCAAAGAAGAATCAGCGCGCTCGTATCAAGCGTTCTGATCGTAAGAATATTAATGTTGGTCAGGCTCACATTAAGTCTACCTTCAACAATACGATTGTATCTATCACCGATCCCCAGGGTAACGTCATTGCATGGCAGTCCGCTGGTACCGTAGGCTTCAAGGGCTCTCGTAAGTCCACTCCATTTGCTGCACAGATGGCAGCTGAGGCTTGCGCAAAGGTCGCTATGGAGCACGGTCTTCACAAGGTATCTGTATTTGTGAAGGGCCCAGGCTCTGGTCGCGAGACTGCAGTTCGCTCCCTCCAGGCAGCTGGCCTCGAGGTAACTAGCATTCAAGACAAGACCCCTATTCCACACAACGGTTGCCGTCCATGCAAGCGTCGTCGTGGTTAATTGAAAGGATCGTTTAATTATGGCAATCGATAGGACTCCGGTTCTTAAGCGCTGCCGCCAGCTGGGTATCGATCCTGCAGAGCTCGGCTACAGCAGCAAAAAGGAATCCATCCGTCAGCCTAAGCGCCGCCGCAAGGAATCTGAGTACGGCATGCAGCTTCGCGAGAAGCAGAAGGTCAAGTTCATCTATGGCGTACTTGAGAAGCAGTTCCGTGGTTACTACACCAAGGCATTGCGTCAGCCCGGCGTTACTGGCGAGAATCTTATGCGTATTCTCGAGACCCGTCTCGATAACGTAGTTTTCCGTCTCGGCTTCGCTCGCACCCGCAAGGAAGCACGTCAGACTGTTCGTCATGGTCACTTTACCGTTAATGGTAAGCGTGTTGACATTCCTTCTTACCTCGTTAAGGAAGGCGACGTCATCGCTGTAGGCGAGAAGTTCCGCGATCTTCTCCCTATCAAGGAGGCTTTGATCTCCAACGAGCGTTTTGAGGTCCCAGGCTGGCTCGAGGTTGACATCGAGAAGCTTTCTGGCAATGTTCTCTCCCTGCCTAACCGTGAGCAGATCAGCGGCGACATCAACGAGCAGCTCATCGTCGAGCTTTACTCGAAGTAATCTATTCACTGCTGAGGCTGGAGGTATTACATGTCAGAATTCATCAGGCCCCAGGTTCAGGTCGAAGAAATCAACGAGACTTCTGCTCGTGTTTCTGTTGAGCCTCTCGAGCGTGGTTATGGCGATACCCTTGGTAACTCCCTTCGCCGCGTTTTGCTGTCTTCCCTTGAGGGATCAGCAGTAGAGGCAATTCAGATTGATGGTGCACAGCACGAATTCATGGCAATCGACAACATGGTTGAGGATGTAACCGACGTTGTTCTTAATGTTAAGGGTCTTGTTTTCAAGTCTCTTGGAACTTCTGAGGAAGCAGTTGCAACCATCTCTGTTGATGGTCCATGTGAGGTAACTGGTGCCGATTTCTTTATTCCGTCCGAATTTGAGCTCGTAAATCCTGAGCACCACATCGCAACCCTCAATGAGGGTGGTCACCTTAAGATGACCATGCGTATTGGTTTTGGCCGTGGCTACGTCTCTTCTGAGAGCAACAAGCGCGATGAGGATCCTATTGGAATCATCCACATCGACTCTTTGTACTCTCCAGTACGTCGCTGCGCTAAGCTCGTCGAGGCATGCCGCGTAGGTCAGCACACTGACTACGACCGTCTCGTCCTCGAGGTTGAAACGAACGGTGTCCTGACCCCTCGTGAGGCAGTTGTGTGTGCAGCAAATATCATTAATCAGCATATGGCTGCATTCATGAACCTTGCAGAGACTCCTGAGGTTGTCGAAGAGGCTTCTATTTTTGCACCAGAGACCACCAGCGATAACGCTGAGCTCGATAAGCAGATTGAGGATTTGGACCTTTCCGTCCGTTCTTACAACTGCCTTAAGCGTGCAAGCATTCACTCTGTACGTCAGCTTGTCGAGTTCTCTGAGAATGACTTGCTGAACATCCGTAATTTCGGTGTTAAGTCCATTGAGGAAGTCAAAGACAAGCTTGAGTCTATGGGCCTCGGCCTCAAGGCTTAGCGTTTCACCATACATCTAGAGGAGATACTGGATAATGAGACACAACGTCAAGGGTCGTAAGCTCGGTACTGACTCGAGCCACACCAAGGCTATGAAGAAGAGCCTTGCTCGTGCCCTTTTCATCAATGACCGCATCAAGACCATTGATGTCCGCGCAAAGGAGATCCGTGGTCTCGTTGACGGCATCATCACTTGGGCAAAGAAGGGCGACGTACACTCTCGTCGTCTTGCTATCGCTGCTCTCGGCGACAAGGACCTTGTAGCTGAGATCTTCGATAAGGCTGCTCAGGGCATGTGGGCTGACCGCAACGGCGGTTACACCCGCATCATGAAGCTCGGTACCCGTAAGGGCGACAATGCTAACATGGTTATCATGGAGCTTGTTACCGAGCCTGTAGTAAAGGCTGCAGCAGCTGACGCTGAGTAGTTTTTACCTACAATTTGTTTAATAAGGGGCTTCGCTTTTGCGGGGCCCTTTCTTTTTATCTGCAGTAAGGAGGTAATCATTAATGCTCGAGTTACAAAACATTTCATATACGTATGCATCGCAAGGCACAGATGCCTCGACCACTGGTGATTCTTCTGTTCTGTCTAACTGTTGCGTGAGTGTTGCTCCGGGCGAGATCGTAGCTGTTATAGGACAAAATGGTTGCGGAAAATCAACGCTTGGCAAAATAGCCTGTGGACTTATTGATCCTGTTTCTGGCTGCGTAACTATAGACGGCTTTGATGCAACTCAGATGAGCACTCCAATGTGTGAGCACGTTGCCTATGTTGGCCAAGATCCTTTTAATCAAATTGTTTCTACCTCTGTGGTAGATGAGGTTGCGTTTGGACCTACCAATCTTGGATTGGATGAGGCGGCTATTAAACGACGAGTTGATGCTTGTCTTAATGTTGTTGGACTTTCAGACCTATCAGATCGCCGCACAACAGATTTGTCAGGCGGTCAGCAACAGCGCCTTGTCTTGGCTGGCGCTTTGGCGATGAAGCCAGATTACCTCGTCTTTGATGAGGTGACGAGTCAGCTTGATTCATCTGCGCGAACGAGTTTTAGGGCCCTTGCAAGAAAGCTTGCAAACGACGGAGCTGGTATTCTATCCATCTCTCATGATGCACTCGAGGTTTTATCGGCAACGACAGTTGTAGTCCTTCAAAACGGAGCAGTGCAATGGTCGGGAACTCCTCAGACGCTTATAGAGCATAACTTTGAGCTCTTTAGTAATCTGATATATAAAACACCCTATACCCGTCTTATTTGCGATTTGGTGCGCGATTTTGGCTATCAGCTGAGCTGTGGCATAGAGCCAAAAGATATTGCTACATGGATTTCAAGTAAGCACGTGAATATAGATGTTGCTGCCTATAGTGACGCGCGTGTTGCAAAGGCGCTTTGTGAGTGCGAAGGCAGTGATTGCTGTAGCAACCATCGCGCGCTCGTGGCTCAAGACGTCTCATTCTCCTACGACGATTTTGCCGTTGTAGATCAAGCTTCACTCGTGCTGAATCCGGGCGAAGTTGTGTTGCTGGGAGGCAAGACTGGATCGGGAAAGTCGACCCTCGCGCGTATGTTCGCTGGTCTCTATATCCCCGATGAGGGGTCTACCTATCTGGAAGGTCTGCGAGATTCCTCTGTATGTCGCAGCAATACAAAGCCTTCTTTGTTGCGTCGCCTCTGCCCTTCTCGGCAGAAAAATGAGGGATGTACGTATGTTGTGCCAGGAAGCGTTGGACTGTCGTTTCAGCGTCCGGAAGATCAGCTCTTTTTGGATACGGTTGAGGCAGAGCTGCAGTTTGCGCCGCTCAACTTTGGTATGGA
>SAMEA104404103__coassemble_159_pt1 | contig 50129 bp, 35 predicted proteins | sample SAMEA104404103__metabat2_low_PE_024 | metagenome-assembled genome bin SAMEA104404103 (sample SAMEA104404103) | Balaenoptera acutorostrata | reverse complement strand
ACCTGCAGATGTATATCTGCAGGTCCTTTCTTTAAAAGAAAACCCACCCTTACGGTTGTAGGGGTGGGTTTTTACGTTCTGATTAGTTGCCAGAAGAAACAAATAAGTGGACAGTGTCTCCGCCGCGAATTTCTGCAGCAATTACGGTGCCTTTTGGATACTCACTGGATGGCTTCTCTTGGCGTGTCCAGTGATAGCCGTGATTTATAGCTTCTGATGCTGCATCTGACTCACTCCATCCCTGCAGAGAGGAAGGGTCAAAGTCTGAGTTAGGCTTAGAGGAAGGCTTATCGCCGTTATCGCCAGAGGAAGAATTTCCGCTATCCTTAGGACCCTTAGAAATCCAGATGCGTACATCGCTTCCTGGTGCCATGTTACCGGTGTCTTGCTTCATTACAGTACCGCTTGGGTAGCTTGTAGAGTAGTCACCTTCAACAGTAACCGGATTAAAGCCACTGTTAATAAGCTGGTTAGATGCTTCACCTTCAGTGAGACCTAAAACGCCAGGAATCTTAACATCCTCAGCACCGCTTGAGATATGAAGGGTTACGGTTGATCCCTCTTCAACCTCGCTGCCTGCTTCAGGATCGGTCTTAATGGCCTTATCGGCCTCAACACTTTCATCGAAGTCGCGAACAATAACAACCTTAAGCTTAAGATCCTCAAGTGTCTTCTTAGCTTCTCGCTGAGTCATGTTCTTGACGTCAGGAATTACAATTGAATCTGCAGGTTTTTCACCCTTAGAAACAATCAAATCGATGTGTGTACCCTCTTTGACCTTACGTCCAGCATCTGGAGTCTGGTCTACAACAATGCCTTCTTCTACTTCATCGTTGTATTCTTCGGTCACACGATCAACCTTGAAGCCATCGGCATAGATCTGCTCGGTAGCTTCTTGAAGAGTCATGTCTACATAGTTGCCAACCTCATGAAGCTCGTTTGAGCCCATCATGCTGTAAGCAATGAAACATGCAGCAGCAATGGCTACAAGGGCACCTACAATGATGCCTGTGGTCTTACCCTTGCCACCCTTTTTCTTGCCCTGCTTGCCCATGGAGCCTGTGGAATAAGGATCTTGAGCAGGCATACTTGGGCTGACGGTGGTGTTTGAAGGAAGGGGAGCTGCAGCACGAGGCATGGCAGTTGTAGCGCTTGGATTGGCGCCTGCCATAACACGTGTAGGGTCTGCTCCTGCCATGACCGTAGTAACTCCTGCAGGAGCAAAGGCTACGGTGTGACCAGCAAGGTAGCTATTGAGTACAGCCTTGAGCTCATCGGCGGTCTGGAAGCGGTTTGCAGGGTCCTTATCCATACACTTCAAAATGATGCGCTCTAAATCAGGATCAACCTTTGGATTGACCTGGCTTGGAGGAACAGGCATTTCTTGTACCTGCTTGAGTGCAACAGAAATAGCGTCGTCTCCATCAAAAGGAACCTTGCCCGTTGCACATTCATACATTACGACGCCAAGAGAATAAAGGTCGGTAGTTGGACCAAGGTCCTGGCCTCGTGTCTGCTCTGGAGAAACGTAGTGAGCGGTACCCAAAACGTTGTTATCCTGCGTGAGGTGAGAGTTCTTGGCGCGTGCAATGCCAAAGTCCATCACTTTGATATTGCCATCTGGCTGAACCATGATGTTCTGAGGCTTGATGTCGCGGTGAATAATCTCATGCTTGTGTGCTACAGCAAGTGCGGAGCAGATCTGAGAACCAATTTGTGCTACCTTCTTTGGATCGAGTGCACCATGGCTCTTGATGCCCGTCTTAAGGTCGGTTCCGCGCAGGTACTCCATAACAATGTAGTACGTGTTTTGCTCTTTACCCCAGTCATATACTCCAACAATATAAGGAGACTGGAGACCTGCAGCAGCCTGTGCTTCCTGCTTAAAGCGTGCAGCAAAGTTTGGATCGCTTGCATACTGGGGAAGCATAATCTTGACCGCTACAACACGATCTAGAGTCTGATCTTGTGCACGGAAGACCGTAGCCATTCCGCCTGCACCAATCTTATCCTTAAGGACGTAACGTCCTCCAAGGATCTGTGGTTGCATAGTCATGTGTATAGCTCCTAATTATCCAAGGGCAGCAATTGCTGCGGCGATTACTGGGGAAGCGACCTGTGCGGCCGATATTCCGTGCTGTGAATACCCTTCAACAACAACAGAGATAGCAATAGATGGAGTGTCATAGGGTGCAAAGCCAATGAAGGTAGAGTTAGAGTTCGTATCAGAAGTCTCTGCTGTACCTGTCTTGCCTGCAACTCTAATGCCAGGAACTGCAGCTTTGTAGCCAGTTCCGTGCTCGACAACAGAAAGCATTGCCTTGCGTACATCTGCAGCAGTACCTGCACTGATAGCTTGTCCTAAAGAACGAGGCTGCGTGGTATTAATCGTAACCCCTTCTGGCGACAAGATGCTGTCAATAATGTAGGGGTTCATAACGATGCCATCATTGGCAATCGCTGCAGCAACAACAGCGTTTTGCATTACCGTGGTTTGAGGACCAGGGGTGTGGCCTTCACCAACTGGCTGACCCGCGCCTGCCCATGCGAGCTCCCATTGAGTCATATCGTCTGGGTTTGGCATGATAGAGGCCGTGGTTTCAAAGTCGATACCAAGCTCTGAGCCGTAACCAAATGCATCAGAATAACCAACAAGGTTCTTGGCGCCCGTCTCGTCTGCAAGCTGTCCAAAGACAACATTTGCAGAGACCGTAAGAGCATCATAGAGCGAGATTGTGCCATAGCTGTTGTGATCAATGTTGACAATATCAGCTCCGCCAATTTGCATTGTTGGAGGTGCGTCATACATAGAATCAAGCGTCGCGGTGCCAGAATCAAGTGCTGCAGCAAGAGTGACTACCTTGAAGGTAGAGCCAGGTGTGTAAAGAGCCTGAGTCGTACGATCAAACAGTGCTCCATCCTCAGCACCTCCACCAAGCGTTGCAGCAACATCGGTGTTGTCAAAGGTAGGAGAACTTGCCTTTGCAAGTACGGCACCTGTGGTTGGGTCCAATACAACGATTGCACCACGAATACCATAGCTTGCAAGGGTATTCTCGGCAGCTTGCTGAATCTTAGAATTAAGTGACAGCATGACAGAATTGCCCGGCTGAGTAATTCCTGCCAAAGAATTGATTGCAGAGCTCCAACTTGAATAATCGGTAGAGCCAGTCAAGGTGGTGTTCATTGAAGCCTCTACGCCTGCAGTGCCATAACGGTTGGAGTAATAACCAACGGTGTGTGCCGCAAGATTACCCATAGGGTGTTGACGCAGATATGTTCCATCATCTTGGAGCGCAGACTCGGCAAGGGTTACGCCGTCAGAGGTAATGATGGAGCCACGCTTGACGTAGGCCAGACGTGAGATGGTGTGGTTATTGTTTGGCATGTTCTTGTAGTCATTAGCCTTAATAACCTGAATGTAGGTCAAGTTGCCAATAAGAACAGCAAACAATGCGGTGAAGGCAAAAATTGCAACCGTTAAGCGCTTGGAAAGAGCAACACGACCAAGAATGCCAGACTCTGGAGTCTCGAGCGTGCTCTTAGCTAAGCGGCTACGAAGTTTCTGAGCACCACTTGTTGCCTCAGAAGGCTTCATGTGTGCAGAGGCGCCTGACTTTGCCTTAGTTCCAACAAAGGAAGCAAAGCGTGAAGGTGTCTGTGCTGCCTGCATGTAAGGAGAACGTGCAGCGGCAGCTGGAGCAGAACCTTGCAAAGAAGAATCGTTTCCAACCAAATTGACGGTAGAGATGCCCGTGCCGGTAAGTTCTGCCTCGCGCCCCGTTGCCTCATCACCAGCACGAAGTAGAAGTGCAACGATGATGAAGGAAGCAAGCAGAGAAGAACCACCCTGGGACATGAAGGGGAGCGTAACGCCTGTCAAAGGAATAAGTTTGGTTACGCCGCCAACAATCAAAAATGCCTGGAAAGAAATAGCTGCAGTAAGACCTACGCAAATAAAGGACGTAAGGTCAGATTTAGCGCGAGCTGCGGTGGTAAGTGCGCGTACTGCAAAGAGCATATAAAGCAGTAAGACGGCAGAGCCACCCAAAAGACCCATCTCTTCGCCAATTGCCGAGAAGATAAAGTCTGACTCTACAACAGGGATATAGGTAGGCATGCCCTTACCAATACCCGTGCCAACCAAGCCTCCGTCTGCAAGAGAGAAGAGTGATTGGCAAATTTGCATTCCGCGACCGGTAGGGTCTTGGAATGGATCTACCCACATATCAAAACGAACCTGAACGTGGGAAAGTGTGCTATAGGCACCAACGGCTCCTACTCCCAGCAGTAAGAAGCCTACGATTACGTACGACCATCTGCCGGTGGCTACGTAGAGCATCATGATAAAGATGGTGTAGAACAACAGGGCGGAACCCAAGTCGCGTTCGAAGACGACAACAAGCAAGCATACGCCCCAAACAATAAAGAGTGGAGCAAGCAAGCGCAGGCGAGGAACAGAGATGCCCATGATTTGCGTATCGGCAATCGAGAGAAGCTCGCGGTTTTCAGAAAGATAGCCTGCAAGGAACAAAACGATTGCGACTTTGGCAAACTCGCCTGGCTGAATAGTAAAGCTACCAATCTTGAGCCAAAGCTTAGAGCCGTAAATCTCAATACCAAAGACCATAGGAATGAGCAACAAGACGATGCCTATGAGGCCAAAGGTATATTTGTATCGCTTGACAATATCGAGATTCTTAACAAGTACAAGCGTTGCAATCATTAAGAAGATACCGACAAACAAAATAAGGAGTTGGTTGACGGCAAGCGAAGGCGCAAGACGGCTTACAAAGGTAATACCGATGCCTGAGAGTACAAATACAATAGGCAAAATGGCAGAATCGGCACCAGGGGCCAAATAGCGAATGGCTAAGTGAGCAATGGTAAATGCTGCAAATAAGCCTAAGGGGACAGCCAAAGTAGTAAAGGAAAGCTCTGTACCCGTGTTTATGACATACATGGCATAAAGCAGCGTAACAGGAAAGGATGCTGCGATAAGCAGCAGTAGCTCTGCATTACGACGACTCATAGAGCACCTCCTTAATTGGTCACAGCGCCATCTGCTGCAGCAATGGCTTCAGCAGGGATTTGCGCATTAGGGTCGATAGGTTGTTCAACAGCATTGCTAATCTCGTTTTGACGAGAAAGCTCTTCTGCTTTACGGGTATCAATTTGCTCTCGATACGCAGAGACAGTGTCTTGTGCCTCTTCGATCGATGTAAGCTCGATGCCTGCTTCGAGGCGCTTTTGCGTATCTTCGGGCAAATCGCTAATTAAAACGGAGGTTTCATCTTCAAGCCAATTAAGCTCAAGTCCTAAGAAATCATCAGGTATTCCTGTATAGATGGCAACAGCTTCATCCTTGATGCCCAGATAAACTGAGTGTTTTACAGACCAAAAGCCAATGCCCAAGGTGAGGATAAGAGCGATGATACTTGCAGAGATGATCCTTGTAGCAATCATGCGATGGTGAGCACGGGTTTCTGCAAGGCGTCCATCATCAACAACATCGACAACGATTACCGTGACGTTGTCTGAGCCACCTGCAGCAAGAGCTGCATCAACAAGATTGTCAGCACACATTTGAGGAGTCTTGCTTGCAACAGCAATATCTTCAATGTCGCGATCATAGATCATGCCCGACAAACCATCCGAGCACAAAATAATACGGTCGCCAGCAGAAACATTGAGTGTGAAATGATCTGCATACATGTTTGGATCAGAACCGAGCGCACGCGTGATAACCGAGCGTTGTGGGTGTACACGTGCCTCATCTGCAGTAATTTGTCCCGCTTCTACAAGCTCTTCGACATATGAGTGGTCATGGGTGATACGAATGAGTGCACCTTCATGCAAAAGGTAAGCACGAGAGTCACCAACATGGGCAATTGCCATAACATCGTTTTCAAAGTATGCGCAGGTGCAAGTACAACCCATGCCTGGCTTACCCAAACCGTTTTTCGCCGCTTCAATAACTGCGGTATTTGCCGCTTCGATAGCGTGACCAAGCAGTGCTGCATCGGGAGAGCTTGGCATCATGCGGGCAACGGTGTTGACCGTAATGGAAGATGCAACCTCACCTGCAGCATGGCCACCCATACCGTCAGATACGCAAAAAAGTGGTGTGCGTACAAGGTAGGAATCTTCGTTGTGAGAACGAACGCAGCCTACATCAGTGCGAGATCCCCACATAAGGTGGGTGTTCTTGCCTGCCTCATAGGAATTCTCGGTCGCAATGCGCTCTTCAAAAAGCTTTGTGAAATCCTGTGTGGATCCCAGCTCTTTTTCGAGGCGTGCAGCGAGCTCCTCCTGGTCAATCTCTGCAGTCGTTGATGGAGAGGTTGGCTTGGATTGAGATGGGGTAATAATCTGAGAAACTCCTTCAGTAAAATCAAGGCTCTCGTCACTAGATATTGGCTCTACCTGTTGAGCATCTACGTCCATAGTGGTAGATATTGGGTTGTTTGATGCCGTAAAGGAAGGCTCTATATGATGGGGTAAAGCCTCCGGGACCTCATTGTCCACGAAGGCTGATGTATCAGAGTCATATTCCTTTATAAGATGCTGGGGACGATGAGTATCAATCATCGGCGGTTCACCTTCAAGAAGACGTCACCAATTTGTACCTCATCACCATCACGCAGGGTAACTGGTGCAGCAATTGACTGTCCATTTACGAGGGTGCCATTTGTTGAATTGAGGTCCTCGACAATCAATGCAGGGCCCTGTAACAAAAAGCGTGCATGTGATGCAGAAACATAAGGCTCATTAATTACAACGTCGGAGCTTGGTGAGCGACCAATAATAACTGGTCCCAAAATATCAATATGAGTACCGCGAAGCGCACGTGGACCACGATCGATATCGATAGTCCAGATGGAAGCGTCGCGGCGCTGTCCACGTACCAAGCCTACGCCTGTCTTCATAACAGAGAACAAGAAGATGTAGAGCAAAATTACGAGAACAATCCTGCCAACGAACAGAATAATGTCAATCATGTACTAGCTCCTAAACTCAAGCGTTGTGAGGCCTAGGGTAATAATGTCTCCAGGAATCAATGGGCTGCGATCAACACGACGGTTGTTTACAGAGGTGCCATTGGTAGAGTTCAAGTCTTCGATGGACCAAGCGCCGTTGGTGCAGCTAAGTTCTGCATGGCGACGAGAAATGTTTGGATCGCGCAAGGCTACGTCTGCAACAGAGCGCTCACGACCAAGAATGCAACGAGTAGAAGAAATAGGATAATTCTGACCAGTGGATACATCTACCAGGGTTGCGATAACGCGAGGCTCCTCTGCGCGCTGAGAGCTCATGCTTGCTACGCCAAAAGCTGCGCCTGCAACGGCGCCCGTTGCAGCAGCGCCACCCATGCCCGCGATTGCATCACGAGATAAGGTTGCAGGTACTGCTGGAGCTGCAAATGGATCTGCTGAGACAACGTTGTTTGCAACAGGAGCAATGTTATCGAGCGGGTTGATTTGAGCTGGTGCAGAGACATTGTTACGCTGCATCTGAGGAGAAGAGTTGGCTGCAGAAGAATCTACGCGGTTGCCAGAGGTGTATACACGCTCCTCTTCGTAGAGTCGGGCAAGCGTAGGTGCATCGACATTCTCGGCAAAAACAGAGAAGCGACCAGCCTTAAGCTCTGGATCAACCATAAAGCGCACCAAAGGCTCGCCTACAAAGGCATAACGCTTCTTCTCGGCCTGTGCCTGAACAAAGCTAGAAATCTCGTTCGTAAGTTGCGTGTAGTGCTGAGTAAGCAGCAAATCATCATTTGCAGAAATGAGAACAGTATAGAGGGCAGGTGCGGTGTTCTGACCATTAATGACAAGCGTCTCTTCTTCCATTTCGTGGGCAGCTTGGCGTGCGAGCTTCTTAAAAGAGAAAGGAGCACGAGCTGAACCAAAAATGCCAGAGATGCGATCTTCAAATATGTTGAGGAAGTTCATAAGGTAGTTTCACCTTCCATGTAGCTGTCCACAAGTTTAATTTAAGCGCTTGTTCGAGAAGGATACCCAAACAAAGCGGCAATAGACGCTATAAGTATAGTAGATAACAAGGCACTTAATAATGCATGTGGCAATGATTGGGCGAATACGCTGGCATTTTCCATACACCAGACAAGGCTTGTTGTACTTGCGCTCAGAATAAAACTTGCTATAGCTGCAGGTAGATACCATGTAGCGTCGGTCTCGAGGAGTTCTTCTGATGCGAGTGCGCGATTAATAAGTGTGGAGACAACAAATGAGGCAAGGCAGCAAGCGGCAAAAGAAAGCCACAATTGAGGGCGCATTAAAAGCGCGCTAAATTGAGCCCAAGACATGAAAAACTGCGTATCAACCAGCTGCACAAATATATATGTGAAAAAGACGCTGATAGCTGAGGTCACCACGGCGCATCCTGCAGGGAGAAAATATCCAGCTACGCAGGCCGCGCAAACCGACCAAATAAGGGGTTGCTGCGTAAAGATGCCAAGCGCGCAAAAGAACAATAACGCGGCACTTGCGGTGGGAAGTGCGCGACCCCACACCATCCACCATGTTGTCATCGAAACAAATAAGATGATCGCGACAGGCAAGATGACCGAAAGTGTGGCGTGTTCAAACAGCGCAAACATCGTGCCAACCAATAAAAGCGCCGATCCAATCTGCGGAGCAATGCCTGCAGCCACGCCAATGACAGCGCTTGCAACATAGCGTTGCCAGCCCAAAATGCCAAACGTTGGCATAAGCGCGTTGAGTAAGATCGCACACATAAGGGCGGTAAAGCCGCCAAGGGTGGCGCGACGTATTTGTGGATAGCGACTGCCGAGAAGCCCCGATACAGCATTAATCTCAAATAGGGGAGCTGGCATGCTTGGAGTCTCGGTAGTTTGTGTTTGGTCCTTCTCGTCAGAGGTAAGGCGCTCGATAATGCGTGCAAGTGATTTGCGTCCATCATGGGCGTTACCGAGTTGTGGCAAGAAAAGGTCAGAAAACTCCTCTACGCTATCAAAGCGATCGTTGGGATCTGGCGACATTGCTATAAGCAGCGCGTCTTCGCATGAAGCAGGGATGTCGGACAAAATATCAGACGGATAGATGACGCCCTGGTTGATGCGGTTGAGGGAGTCTTGAGGGGTGCCTCCGCGAAACGGCGATGCTGCCATGAGGGCTTCGTACAAAATGGTACCAAGCGAGAAAATATCGCTTCGTTCATCGACCATAGAGCCTTCAATTTGCTCGGGAGGCATGTAGCCGATGGTGCCACCACGAGCACCACCAAAGCCTGCGGCTGAGGCAAGCGTTGCCATACCAAAGTCTGTGAGCTTGATGTGTCCGCGGCGGTCAATCAAAATGTTGGCAGGTTTGATATCAAGGTGTAGAACGCCATTTTCGTGCGCGTATCTAAGTGCAGAGCACAGGGCTTCTGCAAGTGCGGCAGTTTCGTCATAGGTTAAAGAGTTGCCTTCAACTTGTTGTAAGAATTCTGCAAGCGACAGACCCTCGACGTATTCCATAACCAGATAGGCGTACTTATCGTCAGATAAAAAGTCGATAACAGACGTAATATTTGGATGTTGCAAAAGGCTTTCTGTGCGTGCCTCGGCAAGAGCCGCGGCAACCGTAGCGTCGTTGACGTAGCTTAACGGAGAGCGCAGAGGGATTCGCTTGATTCCAACGCGGCGCTGCAGGCGTACATCGAGACAGACCTCAATTGTGCCAAAGCCACCCTTAGCGCGCGTTTCTAGCGGACGGTAGCGTTTGAACAGCTGAGTGGTATCTGAAATTGTTGGATGTAAATCTGAGTGGAAAGCCATGCTTAAATCCAATATGCTTGGGTGTGACTACGTTTTAGGACTATATATAGTCCCCATTGTACAAGAACGTTACTATGAGAGGTTAAAAATGAATAAAAATAAAGAGTTCATTTTTAGGGACTTCACTGACGCTGATTTTGATGTTATTGCAGCTATGATGTCAAAAGAATGGTATGGAGACGTAGAAGAGTAGCGACCTTACGCGCTATCGTTTGGCTACCGATGATTCTTGTGACTGGGAGTACTATGAGCATCGCGGCATGATTCGTCGTGGTGTTATTCTGGTTGACCCACTTCCTGCATTTGAGTGGGATGGCGATTATCACTTGTATGTATATGAGGATGAAATTTAATATTGTGCTAGTAAACTAAATTACTACTGTGTATAATCATCAAGTGCATGCGGGCGTGGCGGAATTGGCAGACGCGTATGGTTCAGGTCCATATGGGGGCAACCCCGTGAAGGTTCAAGTCCTTTCGCCCGCACCAAACGACTTGTAATAAGGCATCTTCGAAAGAAGGTGCCTTTTTTCATGCGTAAGCTGCTTGTTTTAGTACAATGAAAGAGAAATACAAACAGTAAAGGATCATGAGATAGGGATGACATATGAGCTTTACTCAGTTTACTTTCGATAATCCAACCAAATGGTTGTTTGGTAGCGGTCGCCTCAATGAACTTCACAAACAAAATCTTCCAGGTAGCAAGGCGCTTTTGCTCATTTCAAATGGTAAGTCCACGCGCATGAATGGCTCACTTGATAGGACAATTGAACAGCTTGAGCTTGCGGGTGTAGAGCATGTCTTGTTTGACAAGATCATGCAAAATCCTGTACGCGAGGTTTGCATGGAGGCTGCTGGCGTTGCACGCGAGCATGGTTGTGACTTTGTTGTAGCTTTGGGTGGTGGCGCTGTTTTGGATGCGGCTACCGCTATTGCAGCTATGGCTACTAACCCCGGCGATCTGTGGGATTACGTAGGTGGCACGGGAGCTGGCAAGCCTATCGAGAATCCATGCTTGCCTGTGGTTGCAATTACAACAACTGCGGGCACAAGCTCAGAGATCAATGGCTGGGCTGTTATTTCTAATCTTGAGACGAACGAGAAGCTCCCGTTTGGCGACGACTCGTTTGCTCCTGTGTTGGCTATTGTAGACCCACAGCTTATGGTTTCAATTCCTGCAACGTATACGGCATACCAGGGATTTGACGCCTTCTTCCACCATGCAGAAGGCATGATTTGTGCTGGTAGAAATATCTTGGCACAGTCGATTGCTCTGGATGCTATCAAGAACATTTGTGCATATCTTCCTGCGGCAGTTGAAGACGGCACTAATTTGGAGGCACGCGAGCACATCGCTTATGCTTCCACAATGGCAGGCATGACGATGCAACTTGCAGGATGCTGCGGAGAGCATGCTATGGAGCATGCAATGAGTGCGTATCATCCAAATCTTGCCCATGGTGCGGGACTCATTATGATTTCGCACGAGTTCTTTAAGTTCTTTATTGATCGTGGTGTTTGCAGCGACGAGTTTGTTGCGATGGCACGTGTGATGGGCCGTCCTGACGCAGCCGACCCTCAGGAGTTCCTCGAGGCACTTCACGACCTGATGGTTGCCTGCAAGGTCGATACGCTTTCAATGCTCGACTATGGCTTTGCCCCAGATGAGGGCAAGGTTTTGGCAGCATCTACGGTAGCTATGGCTCCTGGTATGTTTGCTAACAATCCATGTGAGATGACACTTGAAGAGTGTGCTGCTATTTTTGATCGTTCATGCAAGTAGGAGAAGCGAATGAATTTATCTGATGTACGTATTGGCTTTGTTGGTTTTGGCAACATGGCAACGGCTATGGCAGACGGCATGGTCTTATCGGGAGATATTAAGCCTGAGCAGATTTATGCTTGTGCTGGACATTTTGATAAGCTTGCAGCTCGTGCTGCCGAGAAGGGCCTAAATGCTTGTGAGAACGCTGCAGAAGTAATCGACGCAGCAGATGTGGTGGTCATTGCAGTAAAGCCTTACATGATTAACGCTGTTATGGGTCCTGTTGTAGACAAGCTTGCAGACAAGATTGTTGTAAGTGTTGCTGCGGGTTGGATGAACGACAAGATGGAAGAGCTGTTTGCTGGAATCCATCACGTATCAATCATGCCAAACACTCCTGTCGCTGTTTGTGAAGGCGTCATCTTGGTTGAGGAAGATCACACGCTTAGTGCAGACGAAGAAGAGCTTGTATCTCAGATTCTTGGCACTATGGGTAGCGTCTACAGCATGCCTACTAAGATGTTTGGTCCTGCAGGTACCGTTTCTGGTTGCTCTCCAGCTTTCATTGCTATGGTGATTGAAGCTTTGGGTGATGCGGCTGTTAAATATGGCGTTCCTCGTAAGACTGCATATCAGCTGGTTAGCCAGACCTTGGCAGGAACTGCTAAGCTGCAGCTTGCAACGGGCGAGCACCCTGGCGCTATGAAAGATGCTGTATGCTCTCCTGGTGGAACCACCATCAAGGGTGTGAGTGCGCTTGAAGAAAATGGCTTGCGCCATGCATTAATAAGTGCAATCGATGCAATTGAGGGATAGGTTTCTCTTATAAAAAACGAGCCTGTCGCATGTGTCCTCTACAGGGGTGCATACGACAGACTCGCAGACAGTATTAACTTGTTGTTAGTTTTTAATCAAAAAGATGCCAACCGTCATCTTCGCCTGGTTTGCGCTCACCGCGATCTACATACATTGTGCGGGTGCGGCGCTCGAGAAAATAAGCAAGAAGGCAGAAGAAAATAATGCCTCCGATAAACAAAACAGCAAAACCAGCGCGTGTTTGAAACAAAAATGAGATAATACCGTTCATATGACCTTCTTTGGTATATTGATAAGCTAGTCAAGTATATACTTGCCAGAGTATATATTAGTTTCGCAAAGTTATATTTGTTTATTTATAGCATGACTGGAGGAATAATGCTCGATATTAAATTTGTTCGTGAGAACCCAGATGCAATTGATGAGGCAATGGCATCACGTAACGGCTCTTGGGACCGTGAGCGTTTCTTTGAGCTTGATGAGCAGCGTCGCTCCGTAATCGCAGAGGTAGAGGAGCTTCAGGCTCAGCGCAATGCTTCTTCCAAGCAGATTGGTGCTTTGATGCGCGAGGGTAAGCGCGACGAGGCAGATGCTGCTAAGGAAGCAGTTCGCGTTATTAACGAGAAGATTGATGTTCTTGGCGCACAGCGTAGCTCTTTGGAGGACGAGCTCACTAAGTTCATGAGCGTTCTTCCTAACCTTCCTTACGAGGCAACTCCTTTTGGTAAGGATGAGGATGAGAACATCGAGCGTCGCACATGGGGCACTCCTCGTGAGTTTGACTTTGAGTCTAAGGCTCACTGGGATCTTGGTACCGACCTTGGTATTCTCGATTTCGAGCGCGGCAACAAGCTCTCTGGTTCTCGCTTTACTGCTCTTGCAGGCGACGGCGCTTTGCTCGAGCGTGCTTTGATTAACTTCTTCTTGGATACTCACCGTTCTCGCGGCTTCAAAGAGTGGTGGCCACCAATTGTTGTTAAGCGCGAGACCATGTATGGTACCGGTCAGCTTCCTAAGTTTGAGGATGATGCTTATCACGTATCTGGTGATATGTTCTTGATTCCTACTGCTGAGGTTGTTCTTACCAACTTGCACAACGACGAGATTCTTGATGTTAAGGATCTTCCACTTAGCTACACCGCATTTACCCCATGCTTCCGTGAGGAGGCAGGTTCTGCTGGTCGTGATACGCGCGGTATCATTCGCCAGCACGAGTTCGACAAGGTTGAGATGGTAAAGTTCTCAACTCCTGAGCACTCTGACGAGGAGCTTGAGAGCATGACTGCTGAGGCAGAGTATCTGTTGCAGCAGCTTGGCCTTCCTTACCGTGTTATCTCTTTGTGCACCGGCGACTTGGGCTTCTCTGCACGTCAGACCTATGACATTGAAGTTTGGCTCCCAAGCTACAATGCATACAAGGAGATCTCTTCTTGCTCTAACTGTGGTGACTTCCAGGCACGTCGTGCTAACATTCGTTACCGCGATGCCGAGAACTTCAAGGGTACGCGCTATGTTCACACCCTCAATGGTTCTGGTCTTCCTGCTGGCCGCACAATGGCAGCAATTTTGGAGAACTATCAGAACGAGGATGGTACGGTAACCATTCCTGAGGTACTTCGTCCATATATGGGTGGTCGCGACAAGATCGTTCCTGAGGCTTAAAGCTTATCGAACCCCTTCACATCTGTGGAGGGGTTTTCTTTTGTCAATAAAACAGAACATACGTTCGCTTTTAGGATGAAAAGATGATAAACTACCAATAGAAGCAGAGATGAGAGAGTGGGGTTGTATGTATGAGAGGTATCCAGGTGCAGCATTACTATTTGCAACAGATGAACAGGAGGCACAAGAGTTTAATGAACGACAGCTTATAGCATGTTGTGTGATTGAGGGCTGTCTAGAAATTGTTCGCGTAAGCGAAGGCGTAATTACTCAGTATTGTTTTGACACTCAAACCTATAGTGTTGTTACGATGCTTGATGCTCAGGGCACGCTTGAACTTGCTGCGTACTTTCATGTGTTCGACGTACAAGATCTTCCAAAGATTTTGGCTACTACGTTTGATGGGATGGATGCAGATATTGCTATTCGTGATGTCTGCTCACAGCTGTCCATCCCTGTGGAAGTATCAGAGCACATACAGTAGAGTATTTGATTGCCGAGAAAAATGGTAATAAAAAAGAGGCGAACCCGTATGGTTTCGCCTCTTAAAAGTTCAAACTGGTGCGGCGTACAGGATTCGAACCTGTGACGTACTGATTCGTAGTCAGTCCCTCTATCCAGCTGAGGTAACGCCGCAACGCAAGGAGTATATTCTCACTCATACAGCAATGCGTCAAGTGATATTCTCAATTATTTTTTAAATAATACTAGAATGTGAATATATCTACACAAATATAAGTAAAAAGGTAATAGGATGGCGATTTAATCCAAAAGTGGAAACTAAAGATCGCATTTAAAACAAAAAAGGCGAATCCCGAAGGACTCGCCTTAAAAGTTCAAACTGGTGCGGCGTACAGGATTCGAACCTGTGACGTACTGATTCGTAGTCAGTCCCTCTATCCAGCTGAGGTAACGCCGCAACGCAAGGAGTATATTCTCATGCACGAGGTTTGTAGTCAAGGGTAAATTGCTACTTTTTTAAAAAGAGGCAAAGTTGTGAACATATCTTCATAAACAACCATCGAGATAAATAAAAAAGGCGAACCCCCGTGCGGATTCGCCTTTAAGAAATTCAAGTGGTGCGGCGTACAGGATTCGAACCTGTGACGTACTGATTCGTAGTCAGTCCCTCTATCCAGCTGAGGTAACGCCGCGTTGCAAGAGATATATTCTCATTTTAGGTTTAAAAGGTCAACCGTTATAAGAAAATAAGTTATAAAAGAGGAGAAATATACAAAAAGGCTGGTAAAAGGGTATAAAATATGTGTTCATGATATGAAGAGAGACAATGCGAGTAGGTATGCATGCTTCTAGCGGAGGATTGTCTTCTTTAAAACTTTTGCAGAACGTGGGGAAATTCTAAGAAAATTATTTTCTCTTGTGCTCAAGCGTCAAAATGGGTTATTATCATAGCGCTGTGGAGAGCTGACCGAGAGGCCGAAGGTGCTCGCCTGCTAAGTGAGTATGCCCCACAAGGGCATCTGGGGTTCGAATCCCCAGCTCTCCGCCAGTCGATAATACTAAGTCCCTGTTATCTGTAAAGATACCAGGGACTTTTTGTTTAACTAAAGAATGTATCGTCAATCACAATAGAACGTGGCATAGCACGAACCAAATCCCAATCGAATATCTCTACGAGCTTCTCGGCAGTTGTGGGTTCATCTGTAGGTGCTAGTCCGGTTGCATGGGCGAGTTTTCCTAAGAGTGCCTCGGCTGAACCAAAAATGCGTAGGAGTTCGTCAATGCTGCAGTCTTGATTGCGCTTAGAGAGACGGTGACCGTCGGGTGCGATGAGAAGAGGGATGTGCGCATAGCTGGGGTGGTCGAAACCAAGAAGGTCCTGCAAGTAAATTTGTCGTGCGCAAGATCCAAGCAGGTCGGAGCCGCGGACAACTTCGTTGACACCCATGAGCGCATCATCGATAACAACTACGAGTTGGTATGCGTAAATCTGATCACTGCGCTGAACAACAAAGTCACCGCACTCGTCTGCGAGGTTTTCTGTGATAGTGCCAAAGTTGCGATCTTCAAATTGAATCTCTTTGTTAGGCACTTTTAGACGCATTGCAGGTTTGCGGGTACGCATCTTGTGCGCAATCTGTTCTGCTGTAAGATCGCGGCAGGTGCCTGCATACAGTGGAGTTCCATCGCTTGCGTGAGGGGCGCTTGCTGCATGAAGGTCAGCGCGTGTGCAAAAACAAGGATAGATAAGGTCGTTCTCTTCAAGGCAGCTCAGAGCCTCTTGATACAGCTCGATTCGGTCGTGTTGATAGACAACATCGCCATCCCAGTACAGGCCGAGCTTTTGCGTGTCATCTAGAAGCATTGTGGTCCATTGCTTGTTTGCAGCACGTGGATCGAGGTCTTCAATGCGCATGACAACGCGTCCTTGCTGCGAACGTGCCGAGAGCCATGCTATAAGCATAGAGTAGATATTTCCCAAATGAATTCTGCCGGTAGGGCTAGGAGCAAAACGACCGCACGTACAGGTATGGTGCTGTGCGGAGTGTCTCCGTGCAAATGTGGACATGGGAACCTCTTAGTACTAATAGATAGAAAATTTACTATATGGGGAATATAGAGTGTACTGTGCAAGTGTACACCCTAGAAGATAGATAAAGCGGAAGTGATTCGTATGGTACGTAGCGCTCTTGCTTGTAAGGAAAATAATAATCGACACAGGCGTCTTGGCGCTTTGGTAACACTATGGATTGTTATGTGTGCTGCAGTCCTTGCTGTTCCTGCTGTTGTATATGCCGATGACTTTTCGATTGACCGCGTCACGATTGATGCAACCGTAGGAGCAGATGGAGTACTGAAGGTTACAGAGACGCGTACGTTTGACTTGCATGAGTCGGTCAACGGAGTGTTCTGGACAATTCCTCATGCTGCTAATATGCAGGGAGTTTCTGCAAAGATCGATGATATTTCTATTGAGGATCCAGAAAGTGGACGCGCTTTTAGTTTGGTATCGTCTGCTCAGCCAGGCGATGAAGATGTCTTTAGCGTAGAACAAACAGCAACGACAACAACAATTAAAGTCTTTTCTCCGCACGAGGCAGGACTGGCAACTTTTGTATTGAGCTACGAAATTGTTAATCCAGTAATGCTTTGGTCTGATACCGCTGAGCTTTATTGGAAGTTTATTGGTGATGAGTGGGCAGTTGATACAGAAAATGTTGACCTTACCATTAATCTTCCTGTGCCTGAAGGCGTAGATCTTAATTCAGCAGAATCTGATCAGCCTTTAGTTCGTGCATGGGGTCATGGTCTCTTGACAGGAGAGGTCAAGCTCGAAGATGGTGGCCGCACAATAGAGGTGCACGCTCCTCATGTTCCTGCGTATCAATTTGCAGAAGTGCGCGTGGCTTTTCCTGGCTCTTGGTTGACTGATATGCTGGATGCTGGTTCGGCAGACGCACGTCTTGAGATGATTTTGGAAGAAGAGCGTTTGTGGGCTGAAGATGCCAATAACATGCGCGCACATGCAAAGATGGTTACTGGCGCAGCGGTGGTAACAGGTATGGTGTTGCCCTCGCTGATTGTTGCGGTCCTTCTCGGCAGGATTTTGCGGGCACATATGCAGCAGCGCAAGACTCAGGGGATGTATTATCGCGACATTCCGTCTGCAGATCATCCGGCAGTGCTGGCAACGTTTTACAACAAAGGAAAGTTTGAGCAGAGAGCTATTACGTCTACGCTCATGAAACTCACGGACGATAAGCTCATTGGCTTGGAGATGAAAAAGGGCTCGGATTCGTTTGTATTACACTTGCTTTGCCCAGATTACGAGCAGCGTGAGGATATTGATGAGCTAGATAAGCTTGCTCTGAAGATATTTTTCCCGAAGGGCAAGGATGTTGTAACAAAGAAAGAGATCAAGAGTTTTTCGTCTCAGTACTCCGAGATGCATTACGACAATATTGAGGCATTTCAAACTGCTGTTGATACGAGATATGAGTTGTCCAATTACATATCATCGGAGGGTACTGCGTTTGCGGTAATTGCGGATATAGCAGCTATTGTGCTGACCGTTATATCAGGCGTCTTGTCAGACGAGGCTTATTGGTATGCTCCGGTTGTTGTAAGTATGATTTTGACGTTTGTTATCTTCGCACTGTCTTCGAAACGTGTTGTGAAATATAGTCAGCAGGGACAAGAACTTAAAGACAAGTGCGATGGTCTGAAAAATTGGTTCTGTGACTTTACGCGACTTAAAGAGGCGGTTCCTCAGGATGTAATTTTGTGGAACAAGTTGCTGGTTGTGGCAGTTGCTCTTGGTGTTTCTCAGCAGGTTATTAAAGAGCTCGCTTTGTTGATGCCTCAAAAGCCTTATGAGGAAGATGGTTACACATATTACCCAGCGTATTATTGGTGGTATGGCCATCATGGTTCTCATGCTGCACCAGCAGCAGTGCTCGATCAAATGTTTGCGCGTGACATGCGTGAGATGGCTGCGTCGTCTATGAGCAGTGGTGCTGGCACGGGCGGTGGCTTCTCGGTAGGAGGAGGCGGCGGCACAGGCGGCGGTGGCGGCGGAACGTTTTAAGATTCGTTTATAAAAAAGAGGTGCTATGAATTTCATAGCACCTCTTTTGTCGTTTCATGTGAGCTATTCAATAAAGTTGTCAAAAAGAGCTACTTCATTAGGCGCAATGGTGAGCGTACATTTTTCTTCGAGAAGGTTTTTAAAGCGTGCAGTAAGTGGGGTAATGCTTTGCTTGTCTGATTGCGAGATAAGCAGTAGCGCTATCTGCTCGCAGTCTTTACCAAAGATGGTGAAAACGCTTTTAAGATCGTAGATAAACATATTCGTGGAAGTTATTTCTTCACCATAGTATGCAAAGATGAGCGTACGTCCTTTAACAAATGAAAGCATCTTACATATACGAATAAACTGCTCTAGGTTCATGTCGATATAAGCATGAGTTACAAGATCGTTGTAGACCATTAAAAGTGTATCGGTTGTTGAGTCACAAATGAGCGTTTTGCCAATATAATTTGCTTCCTTTTGATATCCGAGTGTCCACTGGGGAAGCGTGCTGAGAATAGCTTCAATATCCTGCTCGCTTACTGCAGTCGATATGGTAATGCAAGGAAAATCAATATTGAGAGGCTCAAAAGCTACGAGCAAGTCGATGCCGTGTAATGAAGCTTGTTCGTGGGTGGAGTCAAAAAGGTCATGTTCGTTAAGAATTTTTGCAACACGAACATTTGGCGTAGCTTTTTCGATGCGATATTTGCCATACATTGCAAGGTCGATGCCATAATTGACTACAAGAGCTATTTTGTACTGGGCAAGATAATCAATTTGATCAGAATACTCAAGCAGCGACAACAAGATGCGCGTGTAGTCTGAAGGATAGAGATTTGCTTCGGTGAGGGACTCTACCTTGAGTAGCGCTGAGGACAACAAACAGATGCGGTTCATGTTGTCGTATTTAATATTTGACTCGAGCGGATTTTTAACCGCAAGATTGCATGCTTTACGCGTGAGGGCCTTGTCTACCAATATATTTAATGGTTGCAAATAGCGATCTGCAACTGTGCGCTCAAATGTAGTTGCAAGCTTTTGAACAATATCGCGCACGATGTCTATAGCCTGCGATTGAACCATATAATTTTTAAGCGTTGCATGATTCCATTGAACAGCGGTGCACAGACAGATGTCTTGCAATAAGTGCATTTCGGCTATGTTAATTTCTACCGAGAAGTGCTCTTCAAAAAGATTCTTGAGCTTAAGAAATTGCGGGGCTAGTGGTCGTATGCTTTTTCGCGTTGTTACATGATGACCATTAATGATGCGTGACATCATGACCTTAAGAAAAAGAAGAATCTGCATATGCGCGTTGCCGGTAAATTCGACGCGTGACATATCCTCGATTTCATGCAAACAGAGTTGATAGAATTTTCCCTCCCAATTGTCATCAAGTAGATGAGGCTCAATATATGTTTTGATTGCCTGAGCAGGAAGGGAATAGATGACCGAAATAATAACCCAGCGAATGAGCTCTTCGTCGCCGGTAATGGAGATGCGATTTGCAACTTCTAGGTCAATACGATATTGAGCGAGCGTAGCCTTCCATTCGCGTATGTCAGCTGAAACCTGCTTTTTATTAGAGTATAAGTTCGCAGATAGATAGCTTATGGTGTGATGACGTGGAGGCGTGCAGGTGAGCACAACAAGTTCCTCGCAGAGGCGTCGTAAGCGAGGGTTGATAGTAAGTTGGTTGTTGGTGAGAAGCCAGCGAGTACGTTCGCTTTCTGAGGGCGTTATGTCAAAGTAAACACCCGAGCCGGGTTTACGTACAATCGACGATTTTAAATTCTCATATTCGAAAAATGAATTAAGCGCGTCAATGTCTTTTCTGATGGTCTTTTCTGAGCATTCAAAATGTTCGGCAAGCTGTGTGCAGGTGGTAATTGCTGGATTGTCGAGAAAGTATTCAAGAAGAAGACTCTGACGGATATTCATGATCGTTCTCTCCACTAATGAAAGGATTTCTCACTACTGTAGAGTAAGGATGACCTGCACGAAAGAGTCAAAGTACCGGAATAACGGAAATTTAACGTTATATAACAGAAATAACTTCCACAATAGTGGAACTTGTTGCCGTTAAAGTGCTTCTTAGCTTGCGTAGAATTTTGCTTAAGGTGTTGTTGAGGCTTTTGAGCAAAGGATGGAACAATGCAAAAACTCTTTCATAATGCAACGTTTGTAACGATGGAGGACGAAGACTCTGTAGCAGAGGCACTGCTGGTTGAAGAGGACGGAACCATCGCATACATTGGCAATCTTGAGGATGCGCGTGCTCAGGCACAAGATGCTCAAGAGATTGATCTTGGGGGCAAGGTAGTTCTGCCAGGCTTTATTGATCCTCACAGTCATTTTTGTGGCGTTTCTCGCTATGTTCTCTTTGCAGACTTGTCTCAGTGCACAAGCTTTGATGACATTTGCAACAAGTTGCGCGAGTTTGCCGAGGAGAACAATGTAGACGAGGACGGCATTATTTGCGGTCAGGGTTACGATCAAAACTTCCTCGAAGAGGGTTGTCATCCAACTAAGGATGTCCTCGATACGGTTTCTACGACGATTCCTGTTTCTATTCTTCATTGCTCGGGTCACATGGCAGTTATTAATAGTCGCTACCTTGAGCTTGCAGGAATTGGTGAGGGCGCGGTTGCACCAGAGGGTGGTCTGTACGGCTACTATGAGGGAACCAAGACTCCTAATGGTTATGTAGAGGAGCTTGCAGCACTGCTTCCACTTAATCCAATCACGCTTTCTCGTCAGAAGTTTGACATTGTTTCTCTGTGCATGGATATGCAGAAAGAGTATTTGTCACATGGTATTACCACCTGCCAGGAGGGTGCTACTACCATGGCGGACGAGAAGCTCTATACCATGCTTGCTTCTAAGGGTTTGCTCAAGCTTGATGTCGTATCCTATCCAATGATTGGCGAAGATATTGACACGTTTTACTCTGAATTCTCAGAGTTTGTTGGTCGCGAGTACAATAATCACTGGCGCATTGGCGGCGTTAAGATGTTTGCCGATGGATCTCCTCAGGGATTGACTGCCTGGATGAGTGAGCCATATGTAGAAGGCCCTCACGGTGAGACCGACTATGTTGCATATGGCACTATTAGTGATGAAGACGCAGTAGCATTTATTAAGGAAGCTATCGATAAGGACCGTCAGGTACTTTGCCACACCAATGGTGATGCTGCATCAGACCAATACATGCGCTGCTATGAGAAGGCAATGGAGCTATCTGATAATCCTAATAAGGCAAATCTGCGCCCTGTCATGATTCACTGTCAGACTGCACGCCGCGACCAGTATGAGAATATGAAGCGCATAGGCATGATTCCATCTATTTATGCATCTCACATTTGGTATTGGGGAGATATTCACGTAAAGAATTTTGGCCCAGTTCGTGGTGGTCGAATTAGCGCATGTCATGATGCTGTTGAATGTGGTCTTCCATTTACACTGCATACAGACACGCCAATTCTTCGTCCTAATATGCTTGAAGCAGTTTGGTGTGCTGCGGCACGTATAACACGCAGTGGCGCTCAGCTTGATGAAGACCAGCGCGTAAGTGTGTTTGAGGCACTTCGTGCTATTACGGCTAATGCTGCATATCAGTATGGCGAGGAGGACCGCAAAGGTACGCTTGCGGTAGGCAAACTTGCCGATTTGGTTGTGCTCGATAAGAACCCACTCGACGTTGCTCTCGACGAGATTAAAAATATCGAAGTTCTCGAGACAATCAAGGAAGGCGCTGTAGTATACTCCCAAAGATAAAAAATCAAGTAAAGAAGCCAGCCTTTAGGCTGGCTTCTTTGTAAGAAACTTTTAGATAAATCGTTCATGCAGTTTCGTGCATTACTTGATTGTAAGATTATGTATATTGAATAACTATTAGTTATAAATGCATAAAGAACTTTTTAAAAATGTCAGTAATTTGAACGAAAATGTCAACAAGATTCTTATTAAAGACCAGTTGCAGGGTACTTTAAGCCGCTTGGGGAAAACTCTGAGTAAGCTATTGAACAATTTTATTAAAAGTATAGAATTCAATCGTACCCTTTGCTAGCGCTTGTTGGATGAATATCTCAGCGAGCGCTCTTTTTCTTGATTTGTTTTTAGTTTTCCTATTTAAGGAGGCCCAAATGGGTAATCGCGTAGTTATTGCACTTGGTGGCAATGCACTGGGCAACAATGCACAGGAGCAGATGGAGCTCGTTCGTCAGTCTGCACCTATTCTTCTTTCCCTCAAGGACGCTGGCAATGACATTGCTATCCTTCACGGCAACGGCCCACAGGTTGGCATGATCCAGAAGGCATTTGCAGCAGGCGTAGAGGCTGGCAAGACCCCAGATATGCCACTTCCTGAGTGCGGCGCTATGTCTCAGGGCTACATTGGTTACCACATCCAGCAGTCCCTCCAGGTACAGGCTGCAAAGTCTGGCAAGAACTACAAGATCGCTTCTGTTGTAACTCAGATTGCTGTTGATCCTGAGGACGACGCATTCAAGAACCCAACCAAGCCAATTGGTGCTTTCTTGACCAAGGAGCAGGCAGACGCTGAGAAGGCAGAGGATCCTTCCGTAACCTTCGTTGAGGATTCTGGCCGTGGCTATCGTCGCGTTGTTGCTTCCCCAACTCCAAAGGAGATCGTAGAGCTTGACTCCATCAAGGAGCTCATGGACGCTGGCTACATCGTAATTTCCTGCGGTGGCGGCGGCATTCCTGTAATCAAGGACGCAGAGGGCACCCACGGTGTTCCAGCTGTTATCGATAAGGACTCCGCAGGCGAGCTTCTCGCTGAGGATACCGACGCTGACATCTTCTTCATCCTCACCGCTGTTGATCGCGTAGCTATCAACTTTGGCAAGGAGAACGAGGAGTGGCTCTCCGACCTTACCGTTGAGCGCGCTGAGCAGCTCGCTGACGAGGGTCAGTTCGGCAAGGGTTCCATGGAGCCTAAGGTACGCGCTGCTATCAAGTTCGCTAAGTCCAAGCCAGGCCGTAAGTGCATCATCGGTGCTCTCGACAAGGCTGCAGAGGCTCTCGCAGGCGAGTCTGGTACCGTAATCCACATGTAATTAATTAACCGATAGGTGACACAGTGGGCTTCTAGAACTCTCTCCCTTGGAAGTTCATTACATACAGGTTGTATGCGTCATTCTAGAGTGTTAACACTAAATCCCAAGTAAAGGCTTTCTTTACTTGGGATTTTTTTGTCTCGAAATTGATATGTAAAGCGTCACAAATGCTACGTGGATAGTAACTTTACTCAAGTATGACATGCGCTTAACAGCTTCCTTACAGACCTCTTTATACAATTTGATTAGGTATTTTCATTTGGAACAAAGGTTTGATTTAGGTGATGTTTCCTATAAAGCAAATTGTAGTTTCAAGAGAGTAGGGAGGCTACATATGAGTAACAATACGATCACACGTGCTTTGAGGGGAGGTATTTTCTCGAGTATATTCGCCATGCTTGTTGTCTTGTTTGCATCAGCTCCAGCTGCATATGCGGCACCTGCAACAAATGCCGAATCTCTCAATGAGCCAGCATTTAGCAAGAAGATTATCAATCGAGAAGATGGCAGCTACGCACTAGAGTTGTCTGTAACGGGCGATAGCGCTTCAGGTTCTTCCGTTGACAATGTCAATGTCATCGTTGTTATGGACGTTTCTGGTTCTATGGACGATAAGGTTGATTCCTCTTCATACGTTCCAACCGAGATTGATTCAAACAAGAAGACCTACTATGGCATTGATGACGACGGAGATTATTTCGAGCTTAAAGTCGTTGATGGTAAACCTTATGAGACATACCTTATGGGCGGTCTCATTAAAAAGGAATATACCGGCGTAGTATATGAGAAAACATCTTCTGGCAAGAAGACAACGCGCATGAAGGCAGCTCAAAATGCTGTCAATCATCTTGTGACGGAGCTCTCAAAGAACAATACTCCACAAAATCCTAAAGCTGTTGAGTTTTCGCTTATTAGCTTTGCAAAGTATGCAGATGTTGAGCAGTCTTGGACTTCCAATGCTCGCATTATGAACAGTCGCGTTGATGCTCTTGAAGCTGGCGGCGGTACAAACTGGGAAGCTGGTTTGCGCGCAGCTAAAAAGGTTGCAGATTCCTCTGACGGCGATCCAACCGTAGTGGTATTTGTATCTGACGGTGATCCTACGTACTACTTGACCGATTCTGGCAAGGTAGCTGGCGAAGGCAATGGTGGCTATGACAAGTGCTACAAGGAAGCTAAGCCTGCAGCCAAGGAGCTCGTAGATGCCGGATATGAGTTTTACGGTATTGGCGTATTTGGCAATGTAAGCCGCATGAGTGGTTTGGTAGATCACGCATATTCTTCTAGCGATACGCCAACCCCAGAAAATCATTACTTTGAGGCTAATGACACGGCTTCTTTGGACACAGTTGTCGAGACGCTTATTAACGCAATTAGCAAGCAGATTGCTTACACCAATGTTGCATTTAAGGATGTCCTGACGGGTGCTGTTGACATTGTTATTCCTCAGGGAACCGATGCAGTGGAGTTTGAGTACTTCATTAATGGTGAGCCTTGGAATGATGCTCCTGCAGCACAGTACAATGCCGAGAAGCACAGTGTTTCTTGGAACGTCGCTCAGTATCCAACGAAGTTGGAGTCGGGAATTACCTATAGTGTTCAGTTTGAAATTGAGCCAACAGATGAGGTAATGGCGATTGTTGAAGGTCATATGACTGAAGAGCAAATTGCTCAGGCGTATCCTCATTTAGCGGACTTGGTTGTTCCAAGTGCCACTGGTGGCTATGAAATTTATACCAATGCGCAAGATTCTGTATTGAGCTATGACACGGTAACTGCTGTAAATGGTGTCGACACTGATCCTGTATCTGCACCAGACGTTGAGCTTGGCTCACAGAAGATTACGATTTCAAGCCCTGCTGTTATTGGTCCAGAGGATAGCGGTGCAAACAACACTGTAGCAATTACCAAATATATTGACGGACGCAAGATTAATCCTGGTGAATCCTTCGAGTTTGTAATTGAGGCAGTTAGCGAAGGCGCTCCTCTTCCAGCAGATACCACCATTGTGGTAAAGAATAGTTCCGATTCCGATCAAGCTAAGAAAGCTACAGCTCAACTTGGCAAGATGGTATTTTGGAGCGAGGGTGTATACACCTATACCATTTCTGAGGTTGTACCAGATGGTGCTGTAGAAAACACCATTGATGGCCTTACGTATGATTCAGCCGTTCATGAGCTTGAGGTTAAGGTAGTTCGCAATGAAGCTGCCTTGACCATCGAATCAATCAAGCTTGATGGTGTAGAGCAAGATCTTTCAGGTGTAATTTCGCTTGATGTCCACAACGTTTACAACGCTGATGGCGGTTTTGATACGGGCAAGTCTGCCGATGAGGGCGGTTTTGGTTTAACTAAGCATTTGGACGGCCGCGCATGGGCAGACGCAGACTCTTTTGAGTTTGTTCTCGCGGGTTCTCCAGGTGCTCCAATGCCTGAGAATACAACAGCTACTGTTAGCAGCCAGGATGGTTCATTAGACTTTGGAACCATTAGTTATGATGAGTCACATGTGGGAACGACGTATACCTATACGGTAGTCGAGTCTCATGCAGGTGAGACTATCGATGGCGTTACCTACTCTGATAATGAGGCAGTATTTGAGGTAGCGGTTGTAGATAACTTTGATGGCACTATTTCTGCTCAGGTAGAACAAACCTCAGGTGAGGCTGTATTTACTAATACCTATGCTGCATCTGGTAGCACGGAGGTAGCAACTGGTGCTCAGTTTGGTTTAACTAAGCATTTGGACGGCCGTGAGTGGGCAGATACAGACTCTTTCGAGTTTGTGCTGACTGGCTCTGAGGGCGCTCCTTTGCCTGAAAACACTACTGTTAGTGTTGCTGCACAGGATGGATCAATTGACTTTGGTGCAATTGCATTTACTTCTGAGCACGTAGATAAGACGTATACCTACACCGTAGCAGAGTCTCAGGCAGGCAAGACTATCAACGGTGTTACCTACTCTGATAATGAGGCAGTATTTGAGGTATCGGTTGTAGATAACTTTGATGGCACTATTTCTGCTCAGGTAGAACAAACCTCAGGTGAGGCTGTATTTACTAATGATTATGCTCCATCTACTCCAGCTACTGTAGATACTTCCTCTTGGAATATCTCCAAGACCTTGTCTGGTCGTGACTGGAAAGACACTGACTCCTTCGAGTTTGTATTGGAAGGTTCTGAGGGTGCTCCTATGCCTGAGGCAACCACTGCTGTAGTAGATGCTGCACATCGACAGCTCTCTTTTGGTTCTATCTCCTTTGATGCTCAGGATGTAGGAAATACTTACACTTACACCGTCACTGAGACTGCAGGTAATATCCCAGGTATTGTTTATGACTCCCATGCTGTAGAGATTACGGTAGAGGTAGTTGATGGCCTTGATGGTAAGGTTGTTGCAACTTCTACTATCTCGGGTAACACTGAGTTTACCAACACCTATGTCACCAATGAGTTTGCTGGTGTTTGCTTGCAGGTAAGCGATGAGCTCATTAATCACGAGATGGCTGATGGTCAGTTCACCTTTGAAGTAGAGCCAAATGACGAAGCTTCTGCTGCTCATTTGAGTGCTAGCACCTTTAGCTCAAATGCAGCACCAGCCGGTACGCAAGATGTAATGCTCAATGCTGTACTGACAAAGATTACCCAAGCTGATGCAGGTCAGACTCTGTCATACACCATCACTCAGACCTCTGTAGCTCAGCCTGGCTACACCCTTGATACGGCTGTATCTCATCTGGCTGAATTTGAGGTTGCAGACGATGGTCAGGGTAACTTGGTTGTAAACATGTTCTTGGATGGAGAGCAGGTAGCCTGCGCTACTGCAGATGATCCAAATCAGTGCGTATCGGTACACTTTGTTAACTGCTACGATGCATCTGGTTCTATCAACTCTGAGGGCAATGCTTCAATCATCGCTCACAAGACCTTGCATGGTACTAACCTTGCAGCATCTCAGTTTAGTTTTGATGTTGTAGACAGTGCAGGTAGCGTTGTAGCATCTGCTACCAATGCTGCTGATGGTTCCATTGTCTTCCCTGCAATCAACTACGCCTTGAGTGATTTGGTTGCTGCTCATACGGCATACGTAGATGGTAGCTATCGTATTTCTTACTCGGTAGTAGAAAATACTGAAGGTCTTTCAGACAATGGCTATACCAATACGGTAGGTTCTTTGAGCGTCACAGTTGTCTTGACCGACAATGGTGACGGCACTATGAGCTCTGAGGTTATCTATCCTGAGGGCACACAAAGTCTTGAGTTTGAAAACACCTACAACGCACAAAATACAGCTTCTGTAGCTATTAATGGTACGAAGGTATTGAATGCTTCTCAGCCTGGTTTGGAGACCCCAAATATTACTGGTGCATATACCTTTAATATCGAGGCTGTAACCGAGGGTGCTCCAATGCCTGAGAATGCTACTGCTACTAACGATGCAGCATCTCAGGTAAGCTTTGGCAACATCGTCTTCGATGCAAGTTATTTGTCTGATGTAGAGCCTGCACAAGACGGTAGCCGCACTAAGGTATTTGAGTATTCAGTTACCGAGTCTGGCTCTGTAGCAGGCGTTACTAACGATGCTTCTGCTCATAGCTTTACTATCACGCTTGTCGATGATGGTCAAAACAACTTGAGCGCTGTTGCATCTACCGATGGCGCACTGTTTGTATTTACTAATACCTACTCAGTAGATCCTATCGATGTTATTCCAACTGATGGTAATGGCATAACGATTACTAAGGTATTAGAAGGCCGTAAGTTGGTTGCAGGTGAGTTTGCATTCCAGCTTATCGATGCACAGGGTACGGTAGTATCTCGTGGCACCAATAATGAGGCTGGCCAGGTTGTACTTGCTGATGCTTTGCATTTCGAGGCTCCAGGCACCTACACTTACACCTTGGTAGAGGTTGCAGGTAGCGATAATGTAGGCATCACTTATGACGATGCGGTATATGAGGTTGTAGCTCATGTTACTAACAATCTGGATGGAACCTTAAGCGTTGAGTGGGCAACAGATGCAGATGAACTTGTATTCACCAACACCTACAAGGCAGCTCCAACTCAGATTGTTCTGGGCGCCTCTAAGGTACTTGACGGTCGTGATCTTTGCGATGGCGAGTTTACCTTCGAGCTTGTAGACAATCGGGGTCGTGTACTGGCAACGTCTACTAACGCAGCTGACGGCACCATTGTCTTTGATGCAATCAAGTTGGTAGAGCCTGGCACCTACACCTTTACTGTCCGTGAGGTTGCAGGAGACGATAAGACCATCACCTATGATGACAGCGAGATCAACGTTGTTGTTGAGGTAGTAGATGATGGCGTAGGACACTTGGTAGCACGTGTTGTATCTGAAGGTGAAGTAGTATTCACCAACACCTACACCGCTCCAGTAGTTCCTCCAAAACCTGCTGATAAGATTCCTGTTACTGGCGATTATGTAGCTTTGGCTGCTGCTGGTTTGGGCATTGCAGGTGTAACTGCTCTTGGTGTTTCAATGGCACGCAAGAAGAACAATAAGTAGTAATTGCTATTTATAGAAGAGAGCTCTGCTTTGCAGGGCTCTCTTCACACATATTGAGAGTAAAAAAGAACGTGGCCCCTCACTTTCGTGAGAAGCCACGTTCTTTCAAATGCAATCATATGTATGCTTGTTCATCCTCTTTCTCTGCCCAGAAAAAAGATGAAGTTACCAAAAGGATGTGCTCGACTAGCTTGCTAAGTCGAAGCTATAGATAAAGTACTCATCCGCCATAATCTTATGCGGATTGTCCTTTACCTTATGACTACCTTCTCGAATAAGACCCATGTGGTCATAGAAGGTATAGGTGCAGCTGCTGTCAGTGTACAAATAAGCTGACAGAGCCTGCTGTCCTGCAAGGTAATTCTTGACGGCGGAAATCAAAATTGCACCAACGCCAAGACCGCGTGCAGAAGCGGAGACAATTAAAAGTGTTGCCTCATAATTGTGATCTGCATTACAGCCATCAAGAAGATTGCTATGAATGCGATCAGTGCGCTTAAGCTCGTAAGAATAAGCCTCATAAGCCTGTGCGCTTAGTTTCTTCTCGGCAAGTAAACATTTGTCTGCAATTGCATTCCACTTTTCCTGGTGGGCTGCACTTGCCTGACCGCTACGAGCAAGAATGACACCAATAGGCTCGCCATCCAAGACGGCTACCTGCGAGAATGTTGAGATAGCGTATGAAGAAGCAAAGTCATGACCGGCTTCTGCAGCGCGAACGGGACCCTCAGGGATCTCGTTGTGCCACATATCACCAAGCATGGTGACGATTTTGGCGAAATCCGTTTCTTCGTCAAAAGGTCGATACGTTACTTTACACATATCTCAAACTCCTCTCTCCTCTATGTTTATACCGAGAAGGGCTTCGATAATTGTGGATGACAGGTGGATACATAATAGATACACCAAACGATAAAAATTGCTTCACAAACACCCCGCCGGTCGGCAGGCTCTATCGTTTTAGCCGTCGTAAAGACATTTTGTGGAGGCAAATTGATTAAAGGTTAAATCTTAACTACGTATACCGATTGTGCTCGATTGTTTGGGCAGAACCAACATATTTTGGTATAGATTATGATATGAGTTAAAGATACGCCTGTATTATCTATAGCTTTCATTATGGCTAAGAAGCGGGCGTCAAAATATGGGGAGGGCAAATGATTAAGGATCCAAAGATCCAGCGCGCTCTGATTTCTGTTACCGATAAGACAGGGGTCGTAGAGTTCGCACGTAAGCTTCAGGATGAGTTTGGTGTTGAAATTGTTTCTACCGGCGGTACTGCACGCGCTCTTGTTGAGGGTGGCATCAAGGTAGTACCTATCGAGGATTACACGGGCTTCCCAGAGATGATGGATGGCCGCGTTAAGACCCTTCACCCACTCGTACACGGTGGCTTGCTTGCTCGTCGTGATTTAGAGCAGCACATGGCTGAGGCTCAAGAGCACGGCATTAGCATGATTGATTTGGTTGTTGTCAACCTTTATCAGTTTGAGCAGACCGTTGCTCGTCCTGGCGTAACATTTGCTGAGGCTATCGAGCAGATTGACATCGGCGGCCCTTCCATGCTCCGCTCTGCTGCAAAGAACAATGATTCTGTTACGGTTGTTTGCGATCCAGATGATTACGATAAGATTTTGACTGAGATGCGCGAGCACGAGGGTGCAACCACGCTCGATACGCGTCGTTGGTGTGCTGCTAAGGTTTATACCAAGACAGCAGCATATGATGGTGCAATTTCTACTTGGTTGAATGCTTATCTTGAGGGAGCCTCTGCTCCTGCAGGCCAGGATGTACCAGATACGCTCGATCTTCACTTGCTCAAGCAGCAGGACCTTCGCTATGGTGAGAACCCTCATCAGAAGGCTGCATTCTACCGTATGGCAGACGCCACTGCTCACTCTTTGGTAAATGCAAAGCAGCTCAATGGCAAGCCATTGTCTTATAACAATATTCTTGATACCGATGCTGCTTGGACTGCAGTACGTGAGTTTAGCGATCCTGCTGTTATCGTTTTGAAGCACCAGAATCCTTGCGGCTCTGCAATTGGCGTAGATGCTACTCAGGCATACGATCGTGCATTTGCTTGCGATCCTAAGTCTGCTTTTGGTGGCATCATTGCTGTTAACCGTACCGTTGAGGCTTCTTTGGTTGAGCACATCAACGAGAACAAGCAGTTTGTAGAGGTAATTATTGCTCCTGACTTCTCTGTACAGGCTCTTGAGCTCTTGAAGCAGAAGAAGAACCTGCGCGTTCTCATGACCGGCGGTATTGATAATCTCAACAAGTTTGAGTATCGCTCGGTAGACGGCGGTATTTTGATGCAGTCTGTTGACCGCGTCACCGAAGATCCTGCTAACTTTACGGTACCTACCAAGGCAGTTCCTACTGACGACCAGATGGAAGATTTGCTCTTTGCATGGCGTGTATGCAAGACAGTAAAGTCTAATGCAGTTATGATTGCAAAGGATCGTGCGGGTATTGGTATGGGTCCTGGTCAGCCTAACCGTGTTGATTCCATTGCACTTGCTTGCAACCGTGCTCATGAGGTTTGTGACCGTATGGGTCTTGACCACGATGGTCTTGTTGTTGCATCAGATGCATTCTTCCCATTCCGCGATTCAATCGATGTTCTCGCAGAGCAGGGTGTAAAGGCTGTTATTCAGCCTGGCGGTTCTATCCGCGACGAAGAGGTTATTCAGGCTTGTGATGAGCATGGTATTGCTATGGTCTTCACCGGCGTACGCCACTTCCGTCACTAAGACTAAATCTTTTAAGGCTCGCTCGGGGTTTCTCGGGCGGGCCTTTTTGCACATATGTAGATACGTTTTAAAAACACTAAACCAAATGACTGTGTGCCAACAGAGCACGTATACTACATTACGTGCCTAAATACGTGCAGATATTTTGCTGCACTCGAAGATATAGGGGAGAGAAGTAATGTCAGAAATCTCAAACGAGGAGCTTTTTGAAAACCCAGAAGAGCAGCAGGCCTATGAGGACTTCTGCGCTAATCAGGAAGCAAATCCAGAGTTTCAGCTCGACAAGCCAGCACTTATTTGTCGTTGGCGCATGGCAAATCGCCATCTTCCTATGATTAACCGCCACATTCGCGCACTTTCTCAGCGCTTGGTATCTGGTGCTCCGTTGAGCAAGAATATGCTCTCATGGGCAAAACAGCACGTAGAGTGGTCATTGTGCGAAGGAACATATAGCGATCCAAATGGCGTCCTCATGATGGTCGTCGACGTTAATGGCAACTCTGCCATGACCGTTGGAGACTTTACTCCACTTGAGCAAACCACACTTGCTGCCTTGCTTGAGCGCGCAGAAGAAAGCCGCAAGGAGCAGGCAATTACTCGTGTTGCACCAGAGCTTTTGTGCGCTGTTCGTTCTGACGATACTGTAGTAATTGCTGCCGAGAAGGACGAATATTTATGCGGTAGTGCAACGCTTATTACGCAGCTTCTTGAGGCAAAACATGCTCAGGTTGTATATGACGTTGAGCTTTTAGCCGAGCTTGAGCAGGGTGCAGAGCGTGTACATGACGCTTATACCGAGGTATTTATGATCTCTGATGAGTTTGGCGTTGTGAGTGCTGACGGCATGAATGGCTCTGTAGGCGAGTTTTTACAGGCGGGATATGAGCGTTTGCGTATGAAAACCCGCTAAGCTTTGTTATTGCAGGTCAAGTAGCGTATACTAGACAAACTGGTGAAACCAGCTGATTTATAAGACGAGAGCTAGGAGATATATGCAGTACGACATACGTATCAATCATATGGATGATGCGTTTGAAGTTCGTCGCCGTGTTTTTGTAGAAGAGCAGGGCTTTGAGAATGAGTTTGACGAGATTGACGATATTGCAACTCACATTACTATGTACAACTCAGATGACGAACTCATAGGTTGTGCCCGTACGTTTCCAGAAGGCCCAGATGCTCCAAATTGGGTATTGGGACGCGTGTCTGTTTTGCCAGAATTTCGTGGACAGGGTTGTGCAACAGAGATTATTTGCGCTGCAGAAGATATCGCTCGCGAACTTGGAGCAGAAGTAATGCGTCTTCATGCACAGTCATATGTTGTTGAGCTATATAACAAGCTTGGCTACATGGTTGTTTCCAGTGTTGATTATGCAGATGGTGGCCATCCTCATGTATGGATGGAGAAGCGTCTGAGTGCAACTGATCGCGTTGCTGTTTAATAAGAATGTCTGTAACGTGGCTTCCTTTACGGGAGCCACGTTTTTTTGTTAAAAATCATCAAGATTTTCCCTTTGGGGACACAAGTTTGTCCTTGAGCTTCATACAGAGAAAAACAAATGAATAAAACGCTTGATTTTTGTATTGGTCAATTGGCTTTCGGTCAACGTGAGCAAAATCAGCTGGGAGTGGTTTTACGTTTTATCACACATGATAGGTTGCGACAAAAAACGTACCGTTTACCGAATAACTTGTGACAAAAATGCCTTCTACCTGCGCAAATATTGCAACTGAAGGAAAGAGGTCTATGGAGTGGTGTGTAGCCGTTCTCATAACAAGTAAGGTGATAGTGCGTGTAAGGGACGGGGTGATTGTATGTTTATAGCTTTGAGTAAGCACATGCTTACGGTCCTTCTCGGCAGAGAAAATGCATAGCGATTATAGAGAGGTTTATCCTCAGAGGATAAAGTAGGCGGCTGTTTTTGGCATATGAGGACTACAATTTGTTTTGTTTCGGTGTTAGTATCAGAGTATAAAAATTCAGCCCGGCGGTACATAAGAAGTAAGTATCTCGGGCGTTAATTTTGCAGCTTAATTGGTTCGACGGATCAAAGTAAGGAGAGTGAACCTTGATGCAGGATCAGGCATGGGATGGTTTCACTGGTGGTAATTGGCAGAAGATGGTAGATGTTCGCGACTTTATTCAGCGCAACTACACTCCATATGAGGGCGACGACGCATTCCTTTGTGGTCCAACCGAGAACACTAAGGAGCTTTGGGCTGACGTCATGGATCTTTTTGCGCAGGAGCGTGAAAAGGGCGGCGTAATCGATATGGATACCAAGGTTGTATCTACTATTACCAGCCATGAGGCAGGCTACATTGATCAGTCTAAGGAGACCATCGTAGGTCTTCAGACCGAGAAGCCACTTAAGCGTGCTCTTCATGTAAATGGCGGTATCCGCATTGCATGCCAGGCATGTGCACAGCACGGCTTTGAGGTAGACGACGAGGTTAAGGATATCTACACCAACGCTCGTAAGACTCACAATGCTGGCGTATTCGACGCTTACACCCCAGAGATGCGTGCATGCCGTAGCGCTCACATCATCACTGGTCTTCCAGATGGCTATGGCCGTGGCCGCATCATCGGCGACTACCGTCGTGTTGCACTTTACGGTGTAGATGCTCTTATCGAGGACAAGAAGCGTCAGAAGGCTTCTACTCCTTCTGTAATGGACGAGGAGAACATCCGTGATCGCGAGGAGCTCGCAGAGCAGATTCGCGCACTCCAGGAGCTCAAGCAGCTTGGCGAGATTTACGGTTTCGATATCTCCAAGCCAGCTCAGAACACCCAGGAAGCAATTCAGTGGATTTACCTTGCTTACTTGGCAGCTGTAAAGGAGCAGAACGGTGCTGCAATGTCTTTGGGCCGCACCTCTACCTTTATTGATATTTACTCCGAGCGCGACCTTGCTCGTGGCACCTTTACCGAGGAGCAGATTCAGGAGTTTGTTGACCACTTCATTATGAAGCTTCGTATGGTCAAGTTCGCACGTACCCCAGAGTATCAGGCACTCTTCTCTGGTGACCCACAGTGGGTAACCGAGTCCATCGGTGGTATGGGTGTTGACGGCCGTACCATGGTTACCAAGATGAGCTTCCGCTATCTTCACACCCTTGAGAACATGGGTACTTCTCCAGAGCCTAACATGACTGTTCTTTGGTCTACCCGCCTTCCACAGGCATTCAAGGAGTTCTGCGCACGTACCTCCATCGCTTCCTCTTCTATTCAGTATGAGAACGATGACTTGATGCGTGTTTATCACGGCGATGACTACGGTATCGCTTGCTGCGTATCTTCCATGCGTATTGGTAAGGAAATGCAGTTCTTTGGCGCTCGTGCAAACCTCGCTAAGTGCTTGCTTTATGCACTCAACGGCGGTATCGACGAGATTTCCAAGAAGCAGGTTGGTCCTGAGTTCCGTCCAGTTGAGGGCGACACCTTGGATTATGACGACGTTGTAGCTAAGTACGACAAGATGATGGAGTGGCTCGCAAGCGTATACGTAAATACCTTGAACATCATCCACTACATGCACGATAAGTACTGCTACGAGCGCATCCAGATGGCTCTTCACGACCACCACGTACACCGCTGGTTCGCAACTGGTATCGCTGGCCTTTCTGTTGTTGCAGACTCTTTGTCCGCAATTAAGTATGCAAAGGTTCACCCAGTTCGTGACGAGGACGGCGTAATTGTCGACTTCGAGATTGAGGGCGACTTCCCTAAGTATGGTAACGATGACGAGCGCGTAGACTCTATTGCACACGACATCGTCGAGAGGTTCATGGATCACATTCGTGAGAACAAGACCTATCGTCACTCCGTACCAACCACCTCTGTTCTTACCATTACCTCCAACGTTGTATATGGTAAGAAGACCGGTTCTACTCCAGATGGCCGTAAGGCAGGCGTACCATTCGCTCCAGGTGCTAACCCAATGCACGAGCGCGATACCCACGGTGCAATTGCTTCTTTGTCCTCTGTTTCCAAGCTCCCATTTGGTGATGCACAGGATGGTATCTCTAATACCTTCTCTATCATCCCTAATGCTTTGGGTAAGGAAGATACTGTAATGTTTGGCGATCTTGATTTCTCTGACATCCAGATCGAGAATCCAGTAGATTGTGCTTGCTGCGCAGACGCAAGCGCAGGTTGCTACTGCGATGTAGAGGCTCAAGACTAATTTCAACTAATGAACGTCTTTGTAAGGAGACAATTATGAAGTCCGTTGATGTACCTCAGGCACAGGCTGAAAATCTCGTAGGTATGCTTGATGCATATGCCGAGAAGGGCGGTCACCACCTTAACGTTAACGTATTCAATCGTGAGACGTTAATCGACGCTCAGAAGCACCCAGAGCAGTACCCACAGCTCACCATTCGTGTTTCTGGTTATGCAGTAAACTTCATCAACCTCACTAAGGAACAGCAGGACGAGGTTATCTCTCGTACCTTCCACGAGGAGATGTAAACTAAATGGCTCGCACGTATTTATCGGCGAGTAATGATGCGTCCCAGTCGCAATATGCACTGGGACGCATTCATTCTATAGAGTCGATGGGAACAGTAGACGGTCCCGGCATTCGTTTTGTTGTCTTTTTGCAGGGTTGCCCCATGCGCTGCGCCTACTGTCATAACCCAGATACCTGGGAGATTGACGCAGGCACGCATGTGAGTGTCGAGAAGCTCATTGAAGAGTTTGAATCTAATCGTGCATTCTATCGCACGGGTGGTATTACCGTTACGGGTGGAGAGCCACTGCTTCAGCCAGAGTTTCTCGGCGATTTATTTGAGGCAATGCACAACGATCCACAGGGCAAAGTACACACCTGTATTGATACAAGTGGCAGTGCTTACAATCCTGCTCATCCAGAGCGCTTTGAAAAAGTGTTGGATAATACCGACTTGGTTTTGCTTGATATCAAACATGTAGATCCCGATAAACACAAGTGGTTGTGTGGTATGTCTCAAGACAATGTCTTTGCGTTTGCAGATGAGCTTTGTCGTCGCAAGATTCCTGTAGTTATCAGGCACGTCATTGTTCCCGGCATTACCGATTCTCTTGAAGAGGTTGAGGCTTTGGGACGTCTGTGCGCTCGCTGGACTAACTTGGTAGGATTGGAGTTCCTTCCATATCATACGATGGGAACCGTTAAGTATGAGGCTATGGATTTGCCTTATCGTCTTGAAGGTGTTCCTGAGATGAATCACGACAAGGCCGCTCACTTGCGTCTGGCATGTTTTAATGCACTAAAAGAAGAGCACGTAAGAAGAAGCGCTGCTCAACAATCGAATAAGTAATTGCATCAATCCTAGCTACATGTTTTGTAGCTAGGATTTTTTGTCTGAGATATGTCTGCTCTGTGAGAAAGGGCGCTCAGAGGGTGAAATAGCTCGACTGTTCATACACACAATTTGTGTAAGTGAGCATTAGTTCATATATATTGGTGGCAACAGGTGAGCTTCACTATAATTTTTAGTTTGAACGATTTTTGTGTTATCCGCTCGAAAATATGTGGAGTGTTTTCGTGAAAACTATACGTGCCATTATAAAAAGAGATCTAAAACGCCTGGTAAGCAACCCTGTTTCGATTGTGGTTGCTCTTGGTATATGCGTCATTCCTTCGTTGTATGCGTGGTTTAATATCGCCGCAAACTGGGATCCGTATAGTAATACCTCCTCAATTTCTATGGCTGTTGCGAACTGCGATGAGGGAGTAGACCAACAACTTTTGGGGCCTACTAATGTGGGCGACATGCTCATAGATGAGCTTGAAGGCAATGGCGATCTTGATTGGCACTTCGTCTCTAAAGAAGACGCACTCGAAGGTGTTCACTCAGGTGAGTTTTACGGCGCCATAATTATCCCGAGTGACTTCTCCTATCAAATGACATCATTTCTCGATGGCGAACTTGGTAGTCCGCTTATTGAGTACTACCGCAACGAAAAGATTAGTGCCGTAGCAAATAAGGTAACCGATACTGCCGCTTCAACTATTGAAGAGCAAGTCAACGAGCACTTCATTGCGAAGGCAATGGATGTAGTTATTACTAAGATCCAGGGTGTAGGAGCAGATATTGACGCTATAGTTCTGGGCAGCTCTCAGGCAATAAGCTCAGGGGTCTTATCGGCAGCTAAAACGGTAGATGAGACTCATCAGGCCGTGGAGAGTGTAAATCGCACGATCGACGAGATGTATCCGGTGATCGAAAACACCCAGGCATCGCTTGGTTCACTGCAGCAGGCTATGCCGCTTATGGCAACGAGCTTGAATGAATCAAGTGTACTTATGGGCGATGTTCGTGTGACAGTACGCGAAGCAAGCGGTTCACTATCTGCTGCTTTGGGTCAAGGCATGCAGCTTTTGGGTGATGCGTCGGGTAAGGCGAATGCGGCACTTGGCAGCATGTCTGGCGATATTCAGGGTGCACTGGGTAACGTTGATGCTGCATTAGAGCTTGCGGGAAATATTAATTCAATTAATGGTGCGCTCATAAAGAAGATCGATGTGCTCATTGCTCTGTTTCCTGACCATTCAGATGAACTGATGGATCTCAAGCAAAAGCTTGCGGTATCAAACAGCGCTAATGCTGACATCGTTGGAAACTTACGCGAGACTTCTCGCAATGTTGGCATAACAGTGGGGGCCATTGAAGGCGCAGGCGACTCTATTAATACTGCGGTTCAAACAGGTATTGAAACCCTTGGTTCTTCTCATACGCAGTTTCAAACAGAGGTGCTTCCTCAATTTGAAGCTGGTTTGGACAACTTCTCTGTGGCAGCTGGAAACCTTTCGGGCGTTTGCACCATGACGGGTCCGGTTATTACCCAGGCAAAAAACGTACTTGTGCAGTTGGATGCATCACTGATGCAGACCCAAGATGTGTTGGAGCAAGTTGATTCACTCTTGGTAGGAGCTTCAGATTCGCTTGGTATTGCAGCTTCTGACATTGCTGCGCTACAAGGATCGGCACTCATTGAGACCATGTCTGAGTTTTTGGATATTGATGCAGATCACGTTGCACAGATTGTTGCATCTCCGGTAACAGTTGAGACAAAGGTATTGTTTGGTGTCGAAAATTACGGTTCTGGAGTAGCTCCGTTTTATACCAACTTGGCACTGTGGGTTGGCGGCTTCGTATTAGTTGCAATCCTCAAGGCAGAGGTCGACTTAGAAGATTTGCCACAAGGAGTAGCACAGAATATGAATGCTACGCAGGCATATCTTGGTCGCTGGCTCCTCTTTGTATTGCTGGGCGTCGTGCAGGGATTTATCGCCAGCGCAGGTGATCTCATTATGGGAATCCAGTGCGTGGAGCCTGTCGCATTCGTAGCGGGATCCATGGCTATATCTGCTGTCTATGTAAGCATTATCTATGCCCTGGCAATCTCGTTTAAGCATATTGGCAAAGGTCTTGCAGTCCTTCTCGTCATTTTGCAAATTCCTGGATCTTCAGGCATGTATCCAATTGAGCTTATGCCTTCGTTCTTCCAGGCGCTCAATCCAATGTTGCCGTTCACCTATGGCATCAACTTGATGCGCGAGTGCATTGCGGGCTTCTATGGAATGAACTACGCATCTAACTTAGGCAGCCTGGCACTGTTTATGGCTGCTTCGTTCGTGCTGGGATTGTTGTTGCGTCCGCATCTTATTAATCTCAATAGGTTGTTTGACGAGAAGCTCCTAGAGACGCATGTCATGCTTGCCGAGAAGGACTGGATGCGCGGTCCTCAATCTCGTGCGGAACGTATGGCGAGTGTATTGGCACAAACAGAAGAGTCGCGCGTGCTTATTGAGCGCCGCGGTGTGTGGATGGAGAAGCATTATCGACAGCTTATACGTACGGGATTGGTTCTTGTTGCCTGCGTTGCCTTCATGTTCTTTATCTTGATGGCAACTGTTGCCGATAAGCTCATTATGCTTGCAATTTGGATTGGACTCGTTGTCGCTGTTGACGCGTATTTTATTGTGATTGAGTACGTATTAGCTAAATATCGAAACATGAAGGAGGAGGATGAACAAGATGCATAACATCAAAGAAATTGCTCGTTATGACATAAGGCATTTGTTCAAGAACGCAATTGCGCTCATTGTTCTGTCTGGACTTATCCTCATTCCTTCTATGTATGCGTGGTTCAATACACAAGCAAGCTGGGACCCATACGGCAATACGAAGGCTATTCATATTGCCGTTGCAAACCAGGATGAAGGCTACAAGAGCGATTTGATGCCCGTGCGCATTAACTTAGGCGAGACGGTGCTCAATTCTCTTCGTGAGAATGACCACTTTACCTGGGAATATGTATCGGCTGAAGAGGCTGAAGATGGGGTAGCCTCGGGTGCGTATTACGCCTCGATTGTGATTCCAAAAAGCTTTTCGCAAGATATGCTCACGTTTTTCTCTAACGATTCGAGCTGTGCAAGCATAACGTACTATTCAAATGAGAAGGTAAATGCTATTGCACCAAAAATTACCGAGAAGGGCGCTAATGCAATTCAAAAGCAAATCAACGAGGACTTCTCGGCAACGGTAGAAACAGTGGTGTTGTCGGCAGCAACCGACGTAGTTGGCTTTTTTGATTCTGACCAGATTCAGTCCTATGGCTGGGCACTTGTTGGACGCCTTGGCGAGATCTCTGATACGACCCAGCAAGTAATTGATACGACAGATTCGTTCACTCAGTTGATTGAGGGCTCGGTTAACTTACTTCAGTCTACGAGTGCACTTGGTACGAGTTTGCATGATGTGGCAGAGCAAGCAGATAGTGTTGTGCTAAGCACAGGGGCGGGTATGGACAATGTTGCGTCCGGATTCGAAAGTGCCTCTGATATGCTCGCGCAGGCGCTTTCTCAGAGCTCAGGTGCCTACGATGCTGTGGCAGATGCAATTGACGAGGTATACGCTGGTGCATCTTCGTCCACATCAAGTGCTGCAGCATCTCTTAATTCTGTTGCTACAAAGGTTCAGTTGCAAATTGATGCACTGCAAGAGGTTCGTGGCGCCCTGGCCCAGATTTTGCCTGACCAATCAATTTTGCTCGGCGACTTAGACGCTGCTATTGCAACGTGTTCAAATCTGCGCGATGCAATTGTGGCGGGTGCCGCAGATCTAGAAAATGCACAAGGCAATGCGCTTACAAAGCATGAGCAGATTGCCGGCATTATACGTGAGGCTCAAGATGCCCTTACACGCGTTGACACTGCGTTTAACACAGAGCTCAAAGTCCAAATTGATGAGCTTCAATCAACCTTGGAGCAAGTACATACAGCTTCTGCCAGCGCGGTTGATGGATTGTCTGGCGCAATGTCGGGTATGCAAACGCTCGCATTGAGTTTATCGGGAAGCTTGAACGAGGTTCAAACAGCTCTGGACCAAGCTCAAACTACGCTAACGAGCGTTCGTCAAGATATTATTACTATACGAGACGACCTGTCTCATGCTCTTGAGGCCGACGACTTAGAGCATGTGCGCACAATTGTGGGATCTGATGGTAATGGGCTTATCGGCCTGCTGTCGTCGCCAGTTACCCTCAAAACCATTGGTGTCTATCCGGTAGAAAACTATGGCTCGGTAATGGTGGGCTACTACAGTGCGCTTTCAATTTGGATTGGCGCGACAATTCTCGTGGCGATGTTATCAATTGAGCCGGCACAAGAGTGCTTAGAAAAGTTGGGTAGCGTTAAGAATTACGAGAAGTACCTGGGGCACTACGTAATGTTCTTCTTGATTGCAAGCTGCCAAGGAATTCTTATTGCGCTGGGCAGCATCTTCTTCTTGAGGATTCAGTGCTTGCACCCCGCAGAGTTTGTCTTTGCATGCTGGCTTGCATCTACGGTCTTCTCGGCAATTGTCTATACGCTCACTGTTTCGTTTGGCGATATTGGCAAGGCCATTGCCGTGCTGCTGCTGGTTGTTCAGGTTGCGGGATCGGGCGGCACGTTCCCTATTCAGATGACGCCTCATTTCTTCCAGGTATTAGCTCCGTATTTGCCCTTTACCCCTCTCATGAACGCGCTTCATGCGTGTGTTGGCGGAATTTATGGCAACGAATTTTGGGTAGCAATGCTCCATCTTGCGGCTTATCTGATCCCAGTTTTGTTGTTAGGTTTGGTTTTGCGCAAGCCGGTCATTAAGTTCAATACGTATTTTACCGAGAAGCTCGAAGAAACAAAGATTATGTAGTAATACATATCGATATGAAGAGACCCTCCGTTGGATTTTCCAGCGGAGGGTCTTTTGCGTTTGGTGATGTTTTACAGGCAAGCGTCTGCAATGGCGCGCTTAAGCTCATCAAGACCTAAACCAGTATCAGAAGAAGTGGTGATAATCTGGTCAGTTCGAAGCTTAAGCTGCTTGCGAATTGCAGCTGTCTGGCGCTGTTGCTGAGCGCGAGAGAGCTTATCGGCCTTGGTAAGTGCTACAACAAAAGGAAATTCAAATTCCTGAATGAAGTCAATCATCTGAATATCCTGCTTGGTTGCATCATGGCGAATGTCTACTAAAGAGACGATGAGGTTGTGACTACGATCGTCCTCGAAGTAACCATTGATAAGATCTGCCCAACGCTGCTTCTCGGCAGGGGAGCGCTTTGCAAAGCCATAACCTGGAAGGTCAACAAAGTGAATGCCATCTGCTTCAAAGAAGTTGATGCAAGTTGTCTTACCAGGAACGCTTGATACCTTAGCGAGGCCGCGGTGGTTAAAAAGCTTGTTGAGCAACGAAGACTTACCAACGTTTGAGCGACCTACAAATGAAACCTCAGGCAAAGTTGGCTCGGGAAACTGATCTGCCGTGCCACAAGACATGATGTACTTTGCAGATTGATAATTAATTGCAGCCATAAAGAGTCCTTATCGTAAAAGGGCTTAATAGGAAAAACTAGTGAGCGACTGTGGTTCCACCGTTGCGATAGTTTTCCATAATGCTCGAGAAAACCTGCTTTGTTGAAGGTGGAGTCCAAGTAATTGCATTTGCGCCAGCAGCAATGGTTTCGGCGATAGACTCATCGGTAGGGCCGCCGCTTGCCATAATAGGAAGCTCTGGATAGAGCTCACGGAGCTCGCGAACAATTTGAGTGGTGTTTCTACCTGCAGCAACATTGAGAATAGATGCACCAGCGCGAATCTGCTCGTGGACGCGATCGTTAAGAACGGTAACCGTTACAACAACAGGGATGTCGATGTTAGATACGGTTGCTGCAATGGTTTCAGGGGAGCTTGGAGCGTTCAAAACAACGCCAGTTGCACCCTGCATCTCGGAGAAAACAGCCAAGTTAACAGCGCGCTGGCCGGTGGTAAGACCGCCACCTACGCCAACGAGGACAGGAATATCGGAGCAATTGAGCAGTGCCTGAGTAATGATAGGCTGAGCAGTAAATGGATAAACGCCCAATACTGCGTCTGCATCAATGTTGCGAATAACTGCCAAGTCGGTGGAGAAGACCAAAGACTTAATGCGACGACCAAAGATTACAATGCCAGAGCACTTGCGAATAACCTGAGGCATGCGCAGAGAGAATGCGCGCAACTTGCCGTCAATGCGTGGCGGATTGCGATGAGAAAGAGGCATAGGCTCATCTGGATTAGGATTGCAAGGTGGCATCTTAGCTGCAGATTCAATCTCTGCATCAACCTGATCGACGTCGCGCGTAATGTTTTCGGCAGCAGCCTCAACAATGCGCTCTGCAGATTCTTCGTCTGCAATCATATTCTGAGAAGCCATGGTCTCTTCACCAGAGTTCTCGCGAAGGGCCTCTTGTGCCATTGCGTCAGCGACCTCGGTGTAGGTGTTAGCTGCTTCTTCAGCTGCAACCTCTGCAGTCAAGATCTGATCTGCGTCATTGGTAGGGTTAGTGGTGTTGGTCATGGGAACCGCCTTTAATTAAGGAAGGATAGGCAGGGCAAAACACTAGAGACGTGCAAGAATCTGAAGAACAGTCTCAGACGCATTTCGAGCATAGCTGTCCAAGTCGAACTCGCGCTCGCAGAATGCATCATAGGCTTCGTCGCAGTTGTCAGAAATTGCACGCATGATAAGACAAGGAACGTCGTTCTTTGCACAAACGTGAGCAATAGCGGCGCCTTCCATCTCAACACAGTCTGCCTGAGTCTGTGCTAGGGCGTCTTCACGCATAGATGCGCCGGTAACAAAGCGATTGCCTGTTGCAATGACGCCTGTAAGGAATGCAGGGCGGTTCTCGTCATGTACAAAATCAGAAGCGGTAGACTCAATCTCGCCAGAGTTGCGCATGGTGTAGGGAATAGACTGATATCCCTGCTGTGTAAGAACCTGTACTGCAAGCGTCATGAGCTTTAAAGAAGTGTGGAACTCCTCCATCGCTGGAGCAGACTCTGCAATAAGAGAAGTGTCGGTATCGAGATAGCGCAACGTTTGACCAATGACAACGTCACCAATGTGAAGCAGTTTATTGAGGCCGCCTGCAATACCCGAGAAAATAACGTGTGAAGCTTGATACTGGCTAATAAGAAGCTGGGTTGTTGCAGCTGCATTTACTGTGCCCATACCAGCAACGGTGGCAACAATCGTGTCGCCTGTTGCAGGAAGTGTTCCGCGATATATGTCAAGGCCAGCAACGTGCTCACAAGACGAATCTTCAAGAGACTCGAGGATGAGGGCAATTTCTTTTTCAAGTGCGCCAATAACTGCAATTGTTTGCGTCATCACCACTCCTTTAAAGTTATGCAAAAATTCGCTATTAATTTGATTCGAACAAAGGTAAAAACAATTACTTTAACTGCCATTTTATTGAAAATGAGGGCGTTTTACTATAGTTATGTTGTGGTTTTGTTGAGCTCACATTCATGCCATACATCGATTACTTGGCAATGAAGAACAGATGAGTTTACGCGCTTGGGTACAGTGTGTATTGAGACATACGTCCGTAAGCAAAATATAGATACGGAGAAACTCAATGCTAAATCAAGTACACATCCAGCCAGCTCTAAAAAAGAAACAGTATAAGACGCGCTATGAGCAGCTAACAGCGCGTCTTGTTGTGCTGCAGCAGATGGCAAAGTTTGCCGGATTGCCCGTCGTTGCGCTCTTTGAGGGCTGGGACACCGCGGGTAAAGGCTCGCGTATTTCTGATCTTGTAGTAAACCTCGATGCCCGGTTGTTTGAGGTCATATCTACCGAGGACCCCGTGGGCTATGAGTCACGCTTACCTTTTATGGCGCGATTTTGGAAGCGTATTCAGCCACATGGCAACATGACCATTTTTGATCAGGGCTGGTATGATGCCGTGGCCCATGCAACTGCCGATAAGCTCGCTAATAAGCATTTGTCAGACGATGCCGTATCTGAGGTGGTAAGTGAGGCTAAGAAATACATCACCTCGATTCGTTCGTTTGAAGAGCAGCTTGCAGACGATGGATATCTTGTTGTTAAGTTCTTCCTGCATATATCACAAGAGGAACAGCGTGCGCGCTTTAGTCGCCTTATGCTCGATCAAAACATTAGTTGGAGAATTACTTCTGACGATATTCGTCAGGTGCAAAACTACAATCTGTACTATCAGATTTTTGATACCTTGCTCGCAGAGACCAATAGCTGTAATGCCCCCTGGACACTCATCGATGCTTCTCAAGAGAGAACGGCAAATCTCGAGATTATGGAAGCGCTAGTAGGCGCGCTTGAGACAAAGCTTGAGGAGATGGGTGTTGATACTCATGCTCCTATTGAAGAAGCTATAAACTCCATGACATCAAACAAGCAGACAGCAGATGCAGCCGCGTTTGACCCTCATGCAGCAGACGCCCTTTCTTCTCGTCATAATCTGGTGGAAGTTCCAAGTCTTGAGGATGTTACTCACGACTTGAGTATTGATGATATTGTCTATAAGCATGAACTTCATGAGCAGCAAATGCGTTTAAACAAAAATCAGCACGCGCTGTATCGCTTAAAGATTCCTATGATCATTGCATATGAAGGATGGGATGCAGCAGGTAAGGGTGGCAATATTAAGCGCGTTGCGTCTGCAATGGATGCACGAATCTACTCGGTAAGGCCTGTTGCCGCTCCTACGAGCGATGAACTTGCCCATCCATTCTTGTGGCGTTTTTGGCGTGATTTGCCTCGTACCGGCCACACGGCAATTTTTGATCGCACTTGGTATGGACGCGTATTGGTTGAGCGCGTAGAAGGCTTTGCATCAAAGGCCGAGTGGATGCGCGCTTATGATGAGATCAATGACTTTGAGGCAGAGCTCAATCGTTGGGGAGCCATTGTTATTAAGTTCTGGATTGATGTTTCTGAAGACGAGCAGCTTAGGCGTTTTGAGGAGCGTATGAACACTGCCGAGAAGCGCTGGAAGATTACGGATGAAGACTGGCGTAATCGCGAGAAGAATCCGCAATATCATGTAGCTGTCAACGATATGCTGCGTCTGACTTCGACAAAAGTTGCACCATGGCATATTGTCGAATCTGATGATAAGCACTATGCGCGTGTAAAGGCGTTGCGCATTATTAACGAGACCATTGAAGCTGAGTTATTTAAACGAGGCGCCAAATAAAAAAGAGCAGCACTGCTTAATTGCAGTGCTGCTCTTTTGCTTCTTCGATAAGTGTGAAGAAGAATTTGCTGTACATGTTAGATGGGTCCTTATCGGCATAATATTCTGGATGCCACTGAAGACCTAAGAAGTGATCAGCTTCGATTCCTTCAATAACGCCGTCTGCAGAGAAAAGAGTTGCAGTGAGATATTGAGAATTGAGTGACTTGATGCACTGGTGGTGAATGGAATTTACCATAAATGGCTCGGTGCCAAAGATGGAAGCAAGGCGAGTACCGGGGGTGGCGCTTGCAGTATGAATGAGCTTGGAATAGTCCTTGCTCTGGTGATCGATTGTGCCATCTCCGGCAACAGTTGAGCCCTGCTTGCGGGCAAGAGGCATATCGCAAATGAGCTCTCCGCCAGAAAGAGCAACCATAAGCTGCATACCGCGGCAGATTGCGCGAACAGGAAGGTTGCGCTTAGAAGCTACGCGAGCAGCACAGACTTCTACTTGGTCGCGTAGAGGTGTTGTGTCTCCAAGGCCCTCAAGTGCTGGATTTGGCGTACCGTCTTCCAGGGTGCGAGAGATACCGTAAAGCTCAGGCTCAATATCATCGCCGCCGGTAAGCAGCAGGCCATCAACCTGATCCATGATGGTTTCAATGACTTCTAAATCTTGCGTAAGAGGAAGGATAACAGGAACGCCACCTGCAGCAATGATGCTGTCGGTGTAGTTGGTGGAGAGCGTTGTTTTTTCTTCTGCTATATTCTGTGTTGGAGATACAGCAATAATTGGTCTATATGATGAATTGATCATGTTGAGCCTTATACATATTGAAAAGTATAGATAGATACCTAGGCGATGTGTCTCGAGGTGGAGGCGACAAGATCGCAGTACAAATTAAAAGGTTAACAGTTCTGAAACAATTGCACATGATAAAAACCTCGCTTCACGAAAAACGTAAAGCGAGGTTTTACTTAAAAGCGCTGTCTTACTCGTATAGCAAAATGTCCATCAAAATCTGAGAGAGGTCGTCTGAGGTCCACTCACCAGTAGGTTCTTGGGTAACCCAGAGAGTATAAGATTGACTGGTGCTATAGTTTGGATCCGAGTCAAAATGAGTCATAAGATGATTAATGATGCCATGAGCGGTTTGCTGGATTTCATCTTCTGACATGCTGTCAAACTTATCAGAATTGAAGAGTTTTGCATCAAGTTCATTCTGTAACTTCTCTAAGAAAAGCGGGTAGTTTTTGATGGAATAGTCAATGGTGACATTGCCAGTACCATCAGACCAAAGAGTTACATCATTGATTTCGTAGGTAAAGTCCTCAAAGAACCAAACTGCAAAAGCTTCTTCGTCTATGTCCATATCGTCAAGGGACATACCAGTCATGTTGTAGATATCGTCATCGAGCATATCGCCGAGAGAGTCGATAAGGTAAGATTCCTTATCGCTCAGCATGGCCATGTTGTCTACTATAGAATCGATGCATGAGTCTGTTTCGTACTCATCGTCGAGAATGTAGATATCATCGACAACGGAGGGCTCATAGCTCATCATCATGTCGACAGCATTACCAACTAAGAAGATACCAAAGGCTGTAATCACAATAGTGAGAACAAGGCCAGCACAACCGGTGATAAGGCCGGCAGTAGACATGGCGCTTTTCTCCTGCCTACGTGCTACAAAAGCAAAGATAAGTGCCAAGATTGCAGCAGGCAATGCAATGGGAGCAAAAATTACCAAAGCAAGTGACACGATGCCAAAAATAAGAGAAGCAAGTGCCCAGCCATTTGTTTTTGCTGGCTGTTGAGCAGGCTGTGGCTGTGCAACATTCATCTGAGCTGCATCATATGCAGACTGGCTTGGGGCAGCTTGGGCTGGCTCAGGCTCAGGCTGTGGCGCTGGCTGAGGCTGTGGCGCTGGCTGAGGTGCTGGTTCAGGCGCTGGCTGAGTGCCATGAGAAGGATCGTCTACAGGCGTGCTGTCTGGTTGTTGAACAGGGGTCTGTGGGCAAGTCTGCTGCTCGTTTTCAGGAGTAGGAGGAATAGGCTTGAGGTCGGTCATATATATTCACCGCTTTCAAAGTATGAACATAAGCTTTCTACTTACACTCTACGTGATAAGTTGGGAGAAAATGGGCGGGTGGATATCCTTAAGTGTTTCTCAAGCAATGTTTAAGTAATTATTAAAGTTCCTACGGGAGCTGCAAATAAGGCGGAGCAGCTAGTCAAGCCAATGAGGATTGCAGCAATAAGAGCAACAACGTTGAGTCCAATAGCTACTTTTGAAAGTGTATTGTGGTAATTGATATTGGACGCAACTCCCAGTAATAGTCCTGCAAACGAAAGAACAATAGAGAGTGGAGCAAGCAGGTAGGTTAGTAAAGCTGCTGCACCAAGGGCAAGTGAAGTGAGTGCGAGGCCGTCTCGTGTGGGAGGATGCTCGGGATTTGGGTACACCATAATATTCCTTATAAAAAGGCCAACCTTGTAAGGTTGGCCTAAGATTTGTTATTTTTTGTATCTTACCAGAACATGTAAAGCCAGTTCATTTCGTTTTGGAATGCCTGGTCATCTAGCATCCATGTGTCACCATCAAGATAGAATGTGGCAGTAATATCGTCATACCAGATTTCATCAAAGTCACTCAGCAGATGCTGATACTCAGAAGGCAAGTCTCCTGAAATATCAGAGAGGTCTAAGGTGAAATCCGGAATGCTAAAGAGCTCTACATCGAATTTAACCTGTGCGACGCCATCTTCGATAGTTACGTCAGTGATCCTATACTCAGTAGAATTGGCAACCATCTTACCGAACTCTTCGGCGGAGGTTCCATATTCCTCCCAGGTGTGGCCAGTTATGGAATAGACTTCTTCATCCCAATTAGAGCCATATACGGCAAAGGTGCCAGCGTCAAAATGGATATAACGTTCAAATTCATCAGCTGCAAACTCTGCAAGAGCCTGACTTAGCTCATCTTGACCCACAGAAGAAGGCGTACTGGAAGTAGGCTGGCTTGGAGCTGGATAAGGCTCTGGCTCGTCGTCATGACCAAATGCGGCAAAGCCAGCAACTACAAGAATGACTACAACGGCAGCAATACCAATAATAAGACTGGTTTTCTTTTTAGGGGTATTGGAGCTCATGTTTGAAGCAGGAGCAACACCGGGGGCAGGAGCAGGCGCTGGTGCTGGAGCAGTCGGACCTCCTGGTACTGTTGGACCACCAGGTACTTGATCTGCACTAGGAGCAGGAGCAGGAGCAGGCGCAGGGGCTGGTGCTGGGGCCGGAGCAGGGGCTGGAGCTGGAGCCGGAGCTTCGCTTGCTGCTTCTACATGGTCAGTTGCTTCAGTTGTGGGAGCTGGAGCTGGTTCTGGTTCCGGAGCTGGTGCTGGAGCTGGAGCAGGGGCTGGCGCCGGAGCTGGTGCTGGTGCTGGTGCTGGTGCTGATGCAGGAGCTGGAGCAGGAGCTGGTACTGGTGCTGGAGTAGGCTCCGGTGCGGTTATAGGATCAGGAGTAGGTTCCGGTGCTGGAGCAGGGGCGGGTGCTGGCGCAGGCGCTGGAGTAGGTGCCGGAGCAGGAGCTGGAGTAGGTGTTTCTGGATTTGGATTGTGGGGGATCTGATCAGTCATGGTTTCACCCTTCTTGC
>SAMEA104404103__coassemble_141_pt1 | contig 52368 bp, 48 predicted proteins | sample SAMEA104404103__metabat2_low_PE_024 | metagenome-assembled genome bin SAMEA104404103 (sample SAMEA104404103) | Balaenoptera acutorostrata | reverse complement strand
CAGCAGGTACTCAAATCGTATGTGCCCGCGCATGCTTGTAAAAATGCAGATGAGTTGATAGGAAAGCTTGCAACGTCAAATGTTCCTCAGGGTGCTGTGATGGCAGAGGTGTATGTGCAACAAAATACCGATAGCTTGGATGTGCCAACGGGATACGTTGCCGTGTCGATTCCTTCGACCGATCAGTTTGCGGTAGGAGGAGCGCTTATGCGCGGAGACTATGTCGATGTCTATGTGTCGTCAGATGGTTTGACTCAGCAGCTTATTACGCGTGCCTATGTGATTGATACGAGTGTGTTGTCGACAAAGTCGAGTGCGCATCTAGATTGGGTAACGATTGCGGTTGAGCCTCAAAACGTACATGAGGTTCTTACTGCAAGTAGTAAAGGTACGATTTTTCTCACGCTTCCAGGCGATGCAGTGGATGAAGAGCTTACAGAGGAAGATGCCGAGCAATTGGAAGCAGATTCTGCCGAGAAGGACGAGCGTAGGTAACGTGCGAAAGGATGTATATGAACAGCATTTGGTTGCTATCTGCTCCACAGTCGTGGTGTCAGTGGGCGCGTTCGGAGATCCGTTTGCGCGACGATTCGGCAAAGATGTTGAGGCTTGAGAGCTTGGATGATATTGCAAATCAAGTATCCGTATTGCAGATGCCTTGCGTGAATGTGATGGTAGTTTGCGATGGGGATGAGGGTATTACAAGCGACTTGCTCAAGGTTATAGAAGGACTTTCTCAGTATACGAATGTGAACGAACTTGTGGTAGCAACAGCGGTTTTTGAACCAGGTGTTATAGGCCAGCTGTTTGGAGCAGGCGTTACTGAAGTGGTCAATATGGCTCAGGACGCTCAGGAGAGTGCGGCAGAGGGTAATGCGGAAGGGGTTCCTATACCAGAAGCTGAAAATAACTTTGTTGAGCGTCCCGCGCTGGATCAAGAAGCGTTTGATCCCATTGAAGCGGAAATCTTAGAAGAAGTAGAACAAGTTGCCCATAAGGCTCCTGTTGTGAGCTTTGTAAGTGGCCGTGGTGGTGTTGGTAAGTCTGTTATTGCTGCAGGCTTGGCTGTGCGCATTGCAGGATGTGGATTGCGCTGTGCCTTAATTGATGCCGATTTTGGTTTTGGTTGTTTGTATGAGCTTTTGGGCGTAGAAAGCCCCATTGGTTTTGATGTGTCAGAAATCGAGCGACTGGGGCTTGAATCGTTTATTGAACAAAGCGCAATGCGCGTGGCGCCTGGACTTACGTTGTGGGGACCATGTAGCGAGCCAGAATATGCAGAAGTTGCTGCGGCAAGGCTGTCTGCAGTAATTGAAGTATTGCGCCAAGAGGCGGACATATTGATTGTGGATACACCATCGTCTTGGACTGAGTCTGCCGCGGTTGCAGTGGGTGCATCCGATCGGTGTGTGCTTACCTGCGACAAGCGTCTTTCGAGTGAATCTTCCTTAACGCGTGCAATTGAACTTGCATGCAAGTTGGGACTTCCGCGGACGAAATTGCTCTGCTTAATTAATCGCGTGACTTCTGCCTCGCTCGATGAAGAAAACGCTGTGCGCCTTGAGATGCAAAGCGGTGTTGCCAATCATATGAGAATTCCGGAGGCTGATACACAAACCTTTGGATTAATGGAAGTTGGCAAGATGATCGACGCACTTGAGCGTGAGAGTGCTTATGTGCATGCACTTGACCAGCTCAGAGACAAATTGCTGATAGAACTTGGTCTCAAAGTACCGTCGGCAACCTGTACCGAGCAGACCACCACTTCCCAAAAGCATATTCATTTGCCTTGGAATAAAACGAAAATGCGCAGGTGATGTTGTGTGGGTGTGTTGGAACACGTTCGGCGTGCTGATAGAGTCCAAGATTCAGACGTATATGAGCAGGCAGTACCCATACAGCTTATTGCCGAAATTAAACAGCAGGTGATTGAGCGCGTAGGTTTTGAGCAAGCAGCGCAAATTGTTCGCACTATGGGAACACAGCAGGCCCGACAGGAGTTGTTACCTGCTGTAGAAACCGTACTTAATGAATCTGGCTCATCCGTGGGTACTGATGCCGTTCGCACGCAGATTGTCCGTCGTGTTTTGGATGACATTGTGGGCTTAGGTCCTCTGCAGCCGCTGTTAGAGGACGATTCAGTGACAGAAATTATGATTAACGGCTGCGCATCATGTTTTTGCGAACAACATGGCACTATCAAGCCGTTGGGCGCGCTGTTTTCGTCTGACGAGCAAATTATGATCATTATCGATCGCATTGTCTCTCCACTTGGACGAAGAATTGACGAGCGAAGCCCGGTTGTAAATGCTCGCTTGAAAAATGGCTATCGCGTAAACGCAGTAATTCCGCCCATCGCAATCGATGGACCAACACTTACCATCAGAAAATTTTCGAGCAGATTGAATTCTTTGGATGAGCTCGTACGTCTTGGTTCTCTTCCACAATGGTATGCACAGCTTTTATCGTGGGCAGTTATCTGCCGAGAAGACCTTGCAGTTGCCGGAGGTACGGGTTCTGGAAAAACGACTCTGCTCAATGCGTTGTCGTGTGAGATAAATCCTGCTGAACGTATTGTCACGATTGAAGACTCGGCCGAGTTGCAATTTGATGCACACCCCCACGTTGTACGACTTGAAGCACGTGAAGCCTCCATTGAAGGGGCGGGACGTGTGTCAATTCGAGATTTGGTTGCAAATGCATTGCGCATGCGTCCTGACAGAATTGTCGTAGGTGAGGTTCGTGGATCTGAATGCATCGATATGCTGCAGGCTATGAATACAGGACATGATGGGTCTTTAACAACGCTTCACGCTGGAACGGCAGAAGAAACCATTGCTCGTATGATTTTGCTTGCCCGATTTGGCATTGACTTGCCCTCAAGTTTGATTGAAGAGCAAATTTCAACTGCACTTGATGGAATTGTAATGACTGTTCGCTCGTCTCAGGGAAAGCGTTTTGTATCTACCTATTCGCAAATCTCGCGCTCAGCAGACGGAAAAGCATTGCTGGAGCAATGCGTAGGCTTTGATATGTATGAGCAGGTGTGGACACTTACGCAAGAACCACGTTTTATACAGCGCGCCTGTGATGATGGGCTTTTGGATGTTGGTGATGTTGAATGTTGGCGCCAATTGGTTTCTCGTTCGCAGCAGCACTAAGTGCAAGTGTCTGTACATGGAATTTGGTTCAGCTTGATTTGTTTGAGCTGGACAATCTGACTGCCACAGCAGCTAAAGCAGAGCAGATCATGTTGAGGTTGCTGCATCAATTTCCCGAGCTTGCGTATAGCGTCGCACGTATTCGCGAGAGGATCGCTGAGCGTTTCTTGCTTACGCAGGCTCCGAACTCTCATCAACAATTGCATCTTGATTGTTTAGTACTCACAGGTGCTTTATCTATAGCAGGTTTATTAGGTTGGATTCTTGCAGATACATGGCTTGGAATGCCGGTGGGATGCGTTGCTTGCTGTATTGCACTTACGAGATGGGGTCAGCAGCACAAACGTAAAGATGAAGCTGCATTAGCACAGCAGATGCCTTCTGTCTTTAGGTCCTTATCGACAGCTATTGCATCGGGTTCGTCATTGACTCAGGCATTTTTTAGTACTGCTGAGCATGCAAGCCCGCGTGTTTCTCGGTCATTTTCATACGCTGCTTTTTCGCTTGAATGCGGAACAGGTCTTGATGAGGTATTGGCTGAACTTGAGCAGGATATGTCTGTACCAGGCGTGTCATTGGCGATGAGCGCTTTGCGCATATCGAAACGAAGCGGTGCTGCCCCTTCAAATCTTTTGGAGGAAGCAGCGCAGATTGCATGCGATAAGGTGGATCTAGCTCGAGAGCTCGATGTAAAAACCGCTCAGGCGCGCATGTCGGCTCAGGTGGTAGCAATCATGCCACTCATTATGGCAGCGTTTCTCATACTTTTTTCTCCTGACTATCAGCAAGGGCTTATGACGATGCAGGGTGCCCTGAGTTTGGTTGTGGCTTTTGCATTGGATGGGCTGGCTTGGCTCATTATTAAACGCCAGATGGAGGGGATTCTTTCATGATGGGTGAGTTTTGCTTGGCGTTGTCATGCTTGCTTTGGATTCTATGCGTCTATCAGCTGCAAGCATGGTTGGACGTAGAGGCGTTCATACACCGCATTAAAGATGGTGTTGCAAATATGCTGATGATTGCCGCTCAACACACACGAGCTTCTCGGCAAGGTAAGCAGCCTATAAGCCTTATGGATGCATCTGAGATGATTGACATTGTTAAGTTAGGACTGAGCGCGGGACTTTCGTTTGATGCGGCACTCGATGCATATTGCATGCAGTGTGACTCTGCACTTGCTTCTCTTTTTGACGCAGCTCATATGAGCTGGATAGTGGGGACATCAACACGGCGTGAAGCATTGCTTCAGGCAGCTCGAAAAAGCGGTGTCGAAGAATTAAATGCATTTGTAGTAGCTGTTCTGCAAGCGCTTGAATTTGGTGCTCCCGTAGTTGACGTGCTCGATCAGCAGTCTGAACAAATGAGGAAAGCGTATAAAGCTGCAATTGAACACAAGATAGAACAAGTTCCTATCAAGATTTTAATTCCAACAGCAACGCTTGTGTTACCTGCTCTTTTATTAGCAATTATGGGGCCTCTTTCGGCATCCAATTCTTTCTTTTAGAAGGTGAATATCAATGTTGTATCGATTGAAGCGCTATCTCACTAATCAAGATGCGCAGGGGACAACTGAGTATGCAATTCTTGTTGGTGTACTCGTAGTCATTGCTATTGTTGCAATCATTGCCTTTAAAGATAAGGTGTCTGAACTTTGGAATGCTATTGCAGATGGCATCAATAGCCTGTAGTAACAATCAGGTGGGTTAGTAAAAGGTGAGGACGTGAGTGGTAAAAAGCAGCGCCATACATTGAGCTGGTTGATGCTTGCTGTGCTGGTTGTTCTTGCGTGTGTTTTAGGAGTTCGCGCATACGAATCGTTCCAAGAAGCGCCGAAAGACAGTGACGATGCGAACATCTCTGATGTACAACAGACACCTCAAGCAGAAAATTTGCTCCCTTCGTTAGTAGGCACCACGAGCAAATTCTGGGGATTTAAGCAGCAAGATATTGAGCCTTTTAACCGTGAAGTTCTTGAAGAAGTTATTAGACAGGATGGCTCTTCAGATGCGTTTGAGTTTCATCTGTATGCTGCCGATAAGAACCTTATTGATTGCGTTGCAGAAACACTTAACGCGTATGAACAGATAGACAATCTCAGCGTTGAAGTATCAGGTTATCTGGATTTATTTGGTGATGTGTGGGGCTGCTTGCTGCGCCGTGAAATGCAATGGATTGATGTAGTGATTGTAGAAAGCGATGAATACGATGAACATTCCTACCTCAGCATTATGCGCATTAGACCAACAAGTGAGTAGTGGTAACAGTTGTGCTCAGTCGACGTTGGAATATGCGCTTGTACTGACAGTATTTGTAGTGATGCTGGTGGTGTTGGGAGCCCTGGTAAAGGCCGGTTTGGAGGGCAAGCTTATAAAGCTTGCAACAGCTGCCGCTTCACACGTGCTCACCGCAGAAGGTGTAGTTGATATCTTGTTGTACTAAAACCAACCTTGGCGGTGGCACATGAAGTTATTTCGTAGTACGCAAGCTCAATCAAGTGTTGAAGCTGCCTTGCTGATTCCTGTATTTCTTACGGTCATGCTTTTGGTGCTTCAGCCGGTGTGCGTACTCTACACGCGCAGCGTAATGGAATCAGCTGCGAGTGGGGCGGCTCGTGTTTTGATGACATGGGATCAAGCTCGTGAACCTGCACAAGTAGGTGTTAAAGCATATATATTGCGTCGTCTACAGGCGATCCCTGACATCTCAATTTTTCATGATGGTGGTCAAGCAGATTGGGAAATTGAGCTTGAAGGAGACGAGACAAGTAAGACAGTTCAAGTAAAGATTGCAGGGCATGTTCGTCCCTTGCCCATTTTAGGAGTGTTTGTTGGCTTCATTGGAAATCAGCAAGATGATGGACGCATACAAGTAAACGTTGAGCTCAATATGAATAACGGTCCTTCGTGGAAAGAGGGAACCTATGAGGATTGGATTTCGTTCTGGCAATAACGCAGATAGAAAGTCCAGATATCAGTGCTCGTTTGGTATTCAGACATTTATAGATGAGACAGGTGCATACACAACCATTGCAGCGGCAGTTTCTATATTGCTTGTACTGGTGTTGTTGTTTGCATCTGTTTCTACTATATGGAGCCTGTCGCGTTCAGAAGATATTCAAACGCAAGCTGACGTGTGTGCGTTAGCGGGAGCCAATGTTGTATCTGCATACGTTGAATGCGCAACCATTATGGATGCCTGTGTGTTAAGCATGAGTCTGACAGGTCTTTGTGTGACAGGAGTTGGGCTCATTGCATTATTCATACCGGGGGCACAGGTGGGTGCACAACGTGTATGTGATTTAGGAATTCGTCTACTTGAGATGAGAAACGAATTTGCGCGTTCTGCAGCCCAAGGTCTTAGCATGCTTGAAGAGGCTTTGCCTTACGTTGTTGCCATGCATTCAATGAAAACGGTTGAAGCGGCAGATGTACAACAAGAATATGTAGGTGTTGCAATTGCATATCCTCAAAGCTCAGCTTCGCGTTTAGGTGTAGAAACATGCGAGCTTGATCTGGGCGAATTGCAGGAACAGAGCGAAGAAATGAAACAAATCGCAGATGAACTGCGGGAAGTTCAAGAGAAGGTCGCTCAAGCAAAGCAGCGCGCATGGATTGCTGACTGCGGTCGCGCAGGTCACAATATGCAAGAGCGTGCCGAGAAGCTCACGTCCTTATCGGCAGCTAAAAATCCTGATTTTGAAACATCGATAGCTTGGAGTCCTGTTGTAGGACTTGATCGTACGCGTGCGTATTATGCGTGGCGCTTAGAGCATGAGCAGCCGGCGAACTCTTCTCTTGATGAGAAGATAAAATCTTCAGCGCGTAAGGTGTTTTATGAGTATGCATGCGATGTCTATGAACAGGCAAAAATTGAAGACAGCGCAGACGTCTGTGTTATTGACATAGAGCGTTTGCCTAAGAATACAAAGCAAATGAAAGCTTGCTCGATTTATACCGATGTGATTTGGCCCACAACGATTGAAGGCGGCAAGCGTACGTTGCATTTTAGTTTGGACTGTCCAGGGGCTGTGGGTGCATCGGCAGGTCTCGCATCATTTTCGCAACAAGATAGTCAGGGTATGGCCCTATGTCCTCACTGCAACTTTAGCATTAAGGATTTGGGGGCTGTTCCTGCAGCATCAACTTCAATTGATAATGGCTATGAATATCATCTTGCAGAATATATTGAGGCGCTGGATGAGTATGAGTCTTTAAGACAACAAGAAATTGATCTTACAAAACGTGCGAGTGCGGGAACTGATGCTGTGAGCTCCGCATTTGAGCAAATTCTTGAGGAGTTGGTATCGCAGCGTCCTCATATTGCGCCGCCCGGTAGATATGGTTGCATTGCATATGTTGCTGGAGCACAAAAGCAGCTGCCACAAAGATTGATTACGTCCTTCTCGGCAGATGCGAAGGTGGAAGCGCGTGGAGCAGTTGCTGCAGCCGTATTAGCTCCAGATGAGCTGAGTTCAACTAATAACATCTTGTCGTCTTTTGTTGATCGCATTCAATCTGAAGATTCCTACGTTATTGATATGGTTGGGGATATTTTTGGCTTATGGGGCACATTGCTTGTTGGATATGACGATATTTCTTCGTCGTTAGAAGAAGCATTTGAGACGCTCACTCAGGGGCTTGATGGCTTAAGTGGTTCTGCAATTTCTACAGCACTTAAAGAAGCACTTTCTACCTCGCTTGGTGTTATGGGGTTGGAGCCGGTTGATTTGCATTTGCGAAAACCGGTTCTTACCAATAGTGCAAATGTGCTTGAAGCAAGTGGCTATGAGGGCACAGTTGATGTGTTGCAGCTGGTCAGATCGCTGCCACTAGGTGTTCATGATCCGATAGTTTTGGCGAAGGCTGTTGGTGAGGATATCGAGTTTTATCAGGGTGATGCAACAATTACTTTGGCAGAAATTAAAATACCGGGCACGTCAATATGCATACCTATCAAGATTAGGATTGCCGATGCGTTAGGAGCCCTATCATGAGTTCCCTAGAGAGGCGAGCAGGACAAAGCGGCGCTCAAGCAACGGTTGAGGCGGCAATTGTTCTGCCAATTCTCATTGCGCTTGCACTTATCACGTATAACCTCATGATGTATTGCAGCATGTGCGCACGGTTTGAAAAAGTTGCAACAATGAGCACGATTGCGTGTGCGGTATCACCGGCATCACAACAGCGTGATGGTGATATCGAGGATGAAATAGCTGCAGCAATTATTGATGCGATGGGTTCGTATCCGGCAAAGGTTACGGTGGCCACTCAAAATGGAGCACAGCAGGCAGAAACCATGATGGAGCTTATTGGTGCGCCTAATGTCTATACCGTGACACTTGCGTATACTCCTTGGCCGAGTTCGTTTCAAATTGCAGGAGTGAGTGTGCAAGTTCCTATAGAGCTTACTCATGAGGTAGTCGTTACTGTCGATCCGTGGCGACCAGGTATTGTAGCTTAAAAATTGAGGTGGTACATGTCTGTGTCAATTCAAGTTGTAGCGCAAGGTCATCTTTTGCAGCTGTCCGCCAAGCAGGAAAACAAGGCTATTTTGCTCGATACATTTTGGGAGCGCTTTTGGGGCCTTAAAGCATATGAAGCAAAAAGCGACAAGCAAAGCTTTGTGGTTGGATTTGAGCGGTGTCATTCAGTTCACACCTTTTGTATGAGACGAGCAATTGATATTGCGGCCATTGACCTTCTGGGTGAAGTGATTGCAAGTTATAAACATGTAGACCCGAGCTCGATCATGACTATACACAAGGCATATTGGATTTTTGAGCGATTTAGTTGTGATGAAGAATGGTTTGAAGTGGGAGAGAGAATCGAGATAATAAAAAACCCACCTCGATGAGGTGGGTTTTAAAATTCAGTGGGTGGCTAGAGGGGGAGTCGAACCCTCGACACACGGATTTTCAGTCCGTTGCTCTACCAACTGAGCTATCTAGCCATGCGCCTTTCGCGCTTGATTAATATAACAAACTTTACGAGAGAATGCATTGAGAATTTTAAAAATAGCCTAAAATGTGAAGGAACCGTGAAGACGTCCATATTTGACCAGGAAAGAGGGGATGTAAATCGTTTATACAAGTTGGGGAGTACTTCAAGCATGCCAGATTGTATATAAATCGTAACAGGCGTAGTTTCATGTATAGATGTCCGCATAATGAGTAAAATACTCTCTAAGGCACAGTTGCCTTTTATATGAGTAATTTTGACTGAATGCAGAGGGATGGTTCCTATGCCAGAGAAACTTCACGGTGTAAATTTATCCGGCTGGCTTATTGCAGAGCCTTGGGTATCTCCTTCGCTTTTTGAAGCAACGGGTGCTTCCTGTGAACTTGAGCTTGTTCGTCACTTAGGTCTTGAAGCATATACCACGCGTATGGATAGGCACTATAAGACATTTATCACGCAATTTGATTTTAGTCGTATTGCTGAGCTTGGTTTTAATAGCGTCCGTTTGCCTGTTCCTTGGCATGTTTTTGGTGCCAAGAGCGTAGCTGGTAATTTCCCTTCACTTATTGAATACGTTGATAAGGCCTTTGAATGGGCAGCTCTCTATGATTTGAAAATATTGCTCGATCTAGCAACCGTTCCTGGTGGTCAGGGAGATGCAAACTCTCATCCATCGGGCTTGTCTACTGCGCCAGAGTTTCATCTTTCATCCGAGGCACGCACAATTGCTTTGCAGGTACTCGAGGGTCTTGCTCGCCGCTATGGTAAGAGTGAACAGTTGTTAGGTATCGAGTTGCTTGATTCTCCAGCTGCGCATTACCGTCGCGGTCTCAAAGTTGATGAAGGTATTCCATTGCACTTCTTGCGCAACTTCTATCGCGACGCCTATGCTCTCATTCATCAGTATATGGATGATGAGAAGCTCACGGTATTTTCTGCCTCAGGTCACCCTAAGTCTTGGAAGCACTTTATGAAGTCTTCTGAGTATAAGAATGTTTGGATGGATCTCCATCTCTACCATTATCTCGGCGATTTGGCGCTTGATATCTCTACTCCAAAGGGCTTATCGGCAGCGCTTAATTACAATCGCAAAATGATTGCGGCAGCACGCTCAGCGGGCTTTCCGGTAATTGTTGGTGAGTGGTCGGCCGCAGCAGTTTTACCTGATTCGGTTATGACTCCAGAGGGACGCGTTGCATATGAGCGCGTATTTGCTTCAAGCCAGTTGTCTACCTTTGATGAGTGTGAGGGCTGGTTCTTCCAGACCTATAAGACTGAACGCCGCATTCCTGCTTGGGATGCTCGTGCAACATTCTCTTCATTTGAACGCGGAATGTTTGACTAAGACGTGCTCCTTTGGCTGTTTTTAGGTCTTTGCATTGCGGCCTTATTGGGCTGCGTATAACCTGTTAAACTCAAGGCATGCTTTGTGTTGTTGGTATAGACAGCACGGAGTATGCCTTTTGTTGTAGTAATTAATTCGACGCGAATAAGAGAGTCATCATGCAAACTATTCAGGAGTCTTCAGCTGCAGAGCGTAAGAATGAAGCCACGCTCTATATAGTTGGCACACCTATTGGTAATTTGAATGACATTTCACCACGCGTTGTCCAGGCTTTTAGTGACGCAGACGTTGTTTGGTGTGAAGATACGCGCGTTACGGTCAAGCTGTTGAATCATTTGAATATTTCAAAGCCTCTTGAGCGTTGCGACGAGAATATTATTGCATCGCGCGTGCAAGACGCCCTTGCTCGCCTTGGCGCGGGCGAAAGTATTGCTTTTGCATCTGATGCTGGTATGCCTGGCATCTCAGATCCTGGACAGAAGCTTGTTGATGCTGCTCGTGAAGCAGGTTTTAGGGTAACGGTAATCCCTGGTCCATCAGCTTCAATTTGTGCGCTCGTCGCAAGTGGCATTGCTTGTGACCATTTCTTTTTTGAGGGATTTTTGCCTCGTAAGGCGGGAGATCAGGAGCGCCGTTTGCGTAGGCTGTCTTGTGTTCCTGGCGCATTGCTGTTCTATGAGTCTCCCCATCGCGTAGTTGATACGCTCAAAACTGTTGCTAAGGTTTTTCCAACGCGTACGGTTGCGCTGTGCCGCGAGCTTACTAAGCTGCACGAAGAAGTTATTCGTGCAAATGCAGTAGAGCTTGTTGAGATGGTGGAGCAGCGAGAAAATCTTCGCGGAGAGATGGTTGTTGTCGTGGCACCACCTTCTGCAGAAGAAGAGCAGCAGTTCCTTCTGGGCAATACGCTCGGAGAAGAAGAAATTTCTCCAGAAAAACGCTTGCGTCAAGAAATTCAGCAGGCACTTGATGAGGGAGAAAATGTCTCAAAGCTTGCAAAGCGTCTTTCGACTCGTTTTTCTGTAAAACGTCGTGAAGTTTACGAGCTTGCCTTGTCAATGAAGGACAATATTGAGTTAAACTAATACATTGCATCATGTTAGATTAATTGTCGGCGGACCAATCGTATCCATAGGCAATACGCTATAGACCAAAGAGGTAACACCATGTCTTCTAAGACACCTTCGTATTACATTACAACCCCTATTTATTACGTAAATGCAAAGCCTCACCTGGGTACTGCTTACACCACCATCATGGCAGACGTTCAGTCTCGTTTCCGCCGCGCTTGCGGTGAGGACGTTAAGTTCTTGACCGGTATGGATGAGCATGGCGAGAAGGTCGCTACGGTTGCTGAGTCTAAGGGTTTGTCTCCACAGGAGTGGTGTGACTCTATGGAGCCAGCTTTCCGCGGTCTTTGGGATACGCTTGAGATTTCCTACGACGACTTCATTCGTACTACTCAGCCTCGCCACATGAAGGCTGTTCAGAAGTTCTTGCAGCGTCTTCTTGATAATGACGCTATTTACAAGGGTTCTTACGATGGTTGGTATTGCGTTCCAGAGGAGACCTTCTTTACCGAGACTCAGGTTCGTCACGCAGAAGAGGCTCGCGTAGCTGCAGGTGAGCAGCCAGCAGATCCAGAGGCTCCTTTGTGCCCAGATTGCCACCGTCCTCTTCAGCGCGTTTCTGAGGAGAGCTGGTTCTTCCGTTTGAGCGCTTTCCAGCAGCCTTTGCTTGACTTCTATGAGGCTCACCCAGATTTCATTCAGCCTGAGACGCGCCGCAATGAGGTTGTTTCCTTCGTTTCTAGTGGCTTGAAGGATCTCTCTATTTCTCGTTCAACCTTCGATTGGGGAGTTCCTTTCCCATTTGACGAGAAGCACGTTGCATATGTTTGGGTAGACGCGCTCGTAAATTATCTTTCTGCTATTGGTTTTGGTGACGACTCCGAGCAGGCTCAGCAGGAGCTCGCTCATCGTTGGCCAGCACAGGCTCACATTGTTGGCAAGGACATCATTCGCTTCCACTGTGTAATCTGGCCTGCACTTTTGTTGGCAGCTGGTTTGCCTTTGCCAGAGAAGGTCTTTGTTCACGGCTTCTTGACCATCCGTAACGAGGAGACTGGCAAGATCGAGAAGATGTCTAAGTCTTTGGGCAACGTAATTGCTCCAGAGGAAGTTGTAGAGCTTCTCGGCGTTGATGCATATCGTTACTACTTTATGTGCGACGTTATCCACGGCACCGATGCTCCAATTTCTTGGGGTCGTATGCGCCAGGTCTACAACGCTGACCTTGCAAACAGCTGGGGTAACTTGGTTTCTCGTACGCTTGGTATGTCTGCTAAGTACTACGATGGCTGCTCTCCTGTTCGTCCTGCAAACTTTGCAGATGCATCTCCTTTGCGCGATGCAGCAGAGGGTATTTTTGAGCGCTATGCTGAGCACATGCGTTCCTTCAGCTATCAGGAGGCTGCAGCAGATATCTTGTCTTTGGTTGATGCTGCAAATCTTTACATTAACGACGAGCAGCCTTTTGCTTTGGCAAAAGATCCAGAGCGCGCCGATGAGCTTCAGTTTGTCATGTGGAACATCTTTGAGACTATTCGCATTGCAAACGAGATGTACGCTCCATTCATGCCAGAGATTTCTAAGGAAATTCGCCGTCGCATGTCTTTGAATGAGGACGCTACTTCCAACCTCGAGCAGGCTTGTGTTTGGGGTGGCTTCGAGGGCGGTATGCCTGTCGATAAGGGCGACGCACTCTTCCCACGTTTGGTAGACGAAAAATAATTGACGCACACATGCGTTATGTAGAGAAAGGGTTTCTTGGCCGAGATTTCTGCCGAGAAGCCCTTTGGGTTATCTATTAGTGATGTTACAGAATGATTGAGGGGTTATGGCTGCTGCTTCTCCATTGGCAAATCCAACCGCAACTAAAGAAATGCTCGAGCGTTTTGGTCTTGCAACCAAGCATCGTTTGGGTCAAAACTTCTTGATTGACAATCATGTTATTGAGCACATTTTGGAGCTCGCTTCTCTTTCCGAAGATGACTACGTTGTAGAGGTAGGTCCAGGAATTGGTACGCTGACCTTGGGTCTTTTGAGTCAGGCGGGCCACGTTGTGTCTATTGAGGCAGACCATGAACTTGAACCTGTTTTGGAAGAGCATGAGTCACTGCACGAGAATTTCTCGTTCATTATGGGAGATGCACTTAAGGTGTCTGTCGACCAGATGGCGGGCTGCCTTGATGGCCACAAGCCAAATATCTTGGTTTCCAATCTTCCTTACAACGTTGCTGCAACTATCATTTTGCAATACTTCCAGCAAAACCCTGAACAGCAGGCTTGCGTTGTTATGGTTCAAAAAGAGGTTGCAGACCGAATTTGTGCAACCCCAGGAAACAAGATTTACGGTGCTTATACCGCCAAGCTCAATTTGTATGGTCATGTAACTGGCCGTTTTGAGGTTCCACCTCGCTGCTTTATGCCTGCACCACACGTCGACTCTGCAGTTGTTCGCATTGATCGCAATGTGAGTGAGATTGACTTGGGCTCAGGTGGTATGACGCTTGAGTATTGCGCGCGCGTAATCGACGCTGCATTTGCTCAGCGCCGCAAGACTATCCGTAACTCGATGTCTGCATCAGGTTTTGACAAGCAGATGCTCGATCAGGCATTTGAGGCAAGCAATATTGCTCCTACTTCACGTGCCGAGAAGCTCTCCTGCGAAGAGTTCGTTACGCTTTCTCGCGCTTTGTTCGAACTTGAGTCCCAGTAGTAAGAGGATTCATATATGAATGAGTTTACGTACGAAGATACGCTTCTGACGTTTTCTAAAAAGAAAAAGTCTTACGAGGCACCTGCACCACTTGCTCCCATTTTTGATACTCACTGTCACCTTACGGGTTTCAAGTCGGGCGATCCTGCACGCTATCTTGCTCGTGCATGCTTTGCTGGTGTAGCTGCTATGGTTACCATTGAAGATCCGTTTGAAGATGAGCCTAATCGTGAGTTGTTCTACAACAGATACGACGCATGGATCAAACAGGCGCGCATCTATCTTGACCAGGCGGCGCTCTTAGGTGTAGCTCCTGCTCACCTGAGAGGTGTTGATTGTGCAGACTTGCTTAATAATTTGCAGGTCATCACGGGTGTTCACCCATATGGTGCGCATAAGTTTAATGACGAGACACTCAAAACAATGCGTACCATCTGCCAAGATCCTCATACGGTAGGTATTGGCGAGATTGGTCTTGATTATCACTTCGATGATGAAGACGAGATTTTCTCAGCATCTCATGAGGAGCAAATGGAATGTTTTGCTCGACAAATTGAGCTTGCCCACGAGCTTAATATGCCCATCGAGATGCATCTTCGTCATTTGCCAGAGGATGAGCAAGCTCAGTCTCATCAAGATGCATTGCGCGTGCTTGATGAGGTTGGCATACCACGTGCTGGTTGCGTCCTTCACTGCTTTGGTGAAACTCCTCAGATTATGGAGCAGTTCTTGGAGCGTGATTGCTACATTGCATTTGGCGGAGCTGCAACGTTTAAACGAAACACTCATGTGCGTGATGCATTTAATATGTGCCCGCGTGAGCGCTTGTTGTTTGAGACAGACTGTCCGTACATGGCACCTGAGCCATTGCGTGGCCTCGAGTGCGAACCTGCAATGATTGCTTTTACGCAGCAGGCATTAGTTACTCAGCGCTGTGAGTCTACCAAGGAAGATCCTTGTGAGCTTGCAGAAGCTATTTGGGATAATTCTAATAAGTTGTTCCCACATCTTTAATTAAAGAGACCCTGTCATGAAGGCAACGATTGCTGTCTTTATGGCAGGGTATTTTTTTTACTAAAAGATACAGGGTCTTTGTTACTTGTAAAACACTTAAGAGTTTGTATGACACCTTAAGTCTCATGAAAGTAGAGTAGTCTTATAGGTGAAGAAGTAGTTTTAAACAAGGTGGCACATGTTTTGTGCCAATGCGAAAGGAGCACCATGGTTCGTCCAAAGATTCTTATAGTGGATGACGAGCGCGAGCTTGCAGACCTGGTTGCACTCTATTTGCAAAAAGATAATCTTGATGTTGTAGTTGCATACACAGGCGAGGAAGCGTATCGCCATGTACTCGATACAGATTTTAATTTGATTTTGCTCGATATTATGCTGCCTGGAATGAGCGGCATTGATTTGTTGCGCATTGTTCGCGAAGAGCGTCAAAACCACTGTCCGGTCATTATGCTAACTGCGGTCGATTCAACGTCCGAGAAGCTCGAGTGCTTTAGTCTTGGCGCGGATGACTACATTGTAAAGCCCTTTAGGCCGCTTGAGATGGTTGCACGAGTAAAAGCTCAGTTGCGCCGTAATACAATCTATAACAAAGCTCAATCTGCCGATAAGAACACGAGTGTGCAAGAATCGAACGTGATTACCATTGGTGGTCTCGTAATCGAGTTGAGTTCACGCAGTGTTTCGGTAGACGAGAAGGCAGTTCATCTGACGCCTATTGAATATGACATTCTGCTTGCACTTGCCAAGAGTCAGGGAAGTGTTGTCAAGGTGGAAGAGCTGTTTGAAGCAGTTTGGCATGAACCATTTATTAAGGGTTCTAACAATACGGTTATGGTCCACATTCGTCACCTGCGCGATAAGCTCAACGATCAAGCTCAAAAGCCACGCTTTATTCAAAATGAGTGGGGAGTTGGCTACAAGCTTGTTGATGCAAAGCAAAGTTAGGTAATCCATAATGAAAAACAAGAGGCCTATTAACCCTTACACAGGGCAAGAAAATACTATTGAAGAGACATCTCAAGTGCCTGCTCATGCAGATAACAGCGAGCAGGCACAAGGCAATCGTTCGTATACCTCACTTGCAGACAGTGACTTTGCTGTTTCACTTGAGCTTAAGCACACGGAAGAAATTATCGAGGCTCTTCGCAAGATTGAAGAATTCCTTGGTAAGAAACACGTTGCAAGCGGTGCATGGATTGTCTTTATGCTGCTGGTAATTGCGGTCCTTCTCGGCTCGTATGTACGCGGACGTGTGGTCATGCTTGTACTCATAATGGCTGTGATGGGCATCCTTGTTATTGAGCGCATCCCTGCTGTTCGTCGCTACGTCGCAATCGTCAGTCTTGTGACCATCGCAGGCATTCTAACCGGCGAGTTTTTCAATATTATCTTTGTCAATCATAATATCGCCGTGATTTTCTTCATGCTGTTGGCGTTTGTCTCGTCGTTATTCCTTTCGATTATGTCATTGGTGCTTGAGGCGGCGCTTATGCGTGGTATTCGCGTAGGCCATGAAGAGGCAGACATTATTATTTCCGATAAGGTCGTCGACCGTTTAATTGAGCATCCTCACGACTGGAGCGGAACGTTTGCTGAGGATTATTTAAAGACCGAGGCAGCAATTTCTCAGGCCGTGGCTCACCAGCAATCAATTGAGCAGAAGGCGCGTGAGGAAGCACATCGTAAGGATGACTTGGTAACATATTTGGCTCATGACTTAAGGACGCCTCTGGCAAGCGTTATTGGCTATCTGTCCTTGCTCGATGATGCGCCAGATTTGCCAGAAGAGCAGCGCAAGAAGTTTGTAGGCATTACGCTCGAGAAGGCAAACCGTCTGGATGTTTTAACCGAAGACTTCTTTGATATTGTTCGTTTTGACTTCCATGACATTGTTGTTACCTGCGGTTATGTTCAGCTTGAGTTCATGCTTGCGCAGATTGTCGATGAGTTTTATCCCCTCTTGCAGGAGCAGCATAAGACTGTCGAGATTGATATTGATCCTGGTTTAGTAGCATTGATTGATGCCGATAAGATGGCACGTGTCTTCAATAACATTATGAAGAATGCCCTTGCATACTCATATGACAACACGGTCATTACTATTCATGTTGATCAAGACGACGACAATACAACGATTGAGTTTATCAATCATGGCGATCCAATTCCTAAGCCTAAGCTCGATGTCATTTTCGAGAAGTTCTATCGCTTGGATGCTGCACGTACCACTAATCATGGTGGCGCTGGCTTGGGTTTGGCCATTGCAAAAGAAATCGTTGAGGCACATGGCGGTACTATTGCGTGCAGCTCAACGGCAGAAAGCACGGTCTTTACCATTGTTATCCCAAATAAGTAACACGGCACATGTATGCTTGCCAACGTTTACCCTGCAAAATGTCTCACTTTACAAGTTGCTATGCAAAACTGTAATTGCATGGTGATACCATACAGCTAGTAATAGCCCCTTCTGCATTTTACGCTGCCGCAGAAGGGGCTGTTTTTATGCAAACCAACCATCAAAACAAAATAGTGGAAGACCTGCTTGAGTTTGTTGCTCCAACGCGTTGCATTATGTGCGATAAGCCAGGTGAAGTATTGTGTGAAGACTGCATTGAGCAGATAGTATGCGTCGACCCGGCTTCTAACTGCCTTGCGTGTGGGGCTCCTTTTGGTCGTGTGGTATGTAGTGAATGCTTTGATATGGAATTCAAAACAGATATCTGTCTTGTTGCAACAACCTTTGAAGAGCCAATCCCGCGCATCATTAAGGGATATAAAGACTGCTACGAGCGAAGGCTCGGTGACATAATTGCAGATATGCTTGTTGACACCTTCGAGCATGCACTGGTGTGTGACGCGGCAGACTATGAAGTACTTACGCATGATGTAGTGGTGTATGTGCCTGATACTGCGCGGGCTTATCGGCGTCGTGGATTTGATCATATGGAATACGTTGCGCAAAGGTTTTGTAAGAGCACTAACATGCCACTTGTAGATGCATTGGTAAAACACAAAGCACGAGACCAGCGATTGCTAAGCCGAGAAGAACGTCTTGATACTGCGACATATGCTCAATATGAGGTGGTTCAAGAGGTAGCGGGGAGGGGCATTTTGTTGCTTGATGATGTTGTAACCACAGGAGCTACGATGAATAAGGCGGCTGCTGCCTTAAAACGAGCTGGCGCTACGCGTGTTGATGTGCTTGCTTTGGCGCGCGTCTATTAGTACTCATGAAAAATGCCTGTTGTTTGCGCTAGCTAAATTGTTTGAGTCGTTTAGATGATAAACTGTAGTGCTGTTCCTTCCAGGTCTGTGGTTGCGAAAGATCTTTTGAATCTTTCTAGTTCATGGCAGACGCGGTCAAAAGGATCCACGTAAGTACATATGTGAGCATGTGTGCGAGCATGGCGCGTCCTAGGAGTAAGACGTACCGCCTGTTTCTTCTAATTTTTTGGAGCAACAGTGCTCCTCAGGCGAGCGGAGTAGTAGTGATGGCTGTTGCGGCAGTGAGAGCGAACCTTCCAGTACGCAAGTGTGGGGTCAAATACCAGGTCAGCTGGAGGGGACAACACTCACACATAATCTGGACTATTGTTTAGAGAGGTTTATCACAATGAAGCGTCCTTTCTTGGGCTATGTAGCTATGGGATTGGCAGCTGTAGGCCTTGTTGCCTCAGTCGGTTGTACGCGTGTTCCTACGCTTGAAGAGCATCAAACGCAGCAGTCTCACAAGTCCGCACGCCTCACAACTCCTGTTATCGCTCAGGAGGGAGTCTTGACCGTTGGTATCAATACTGCTTCTGCACCATTGGCTATGACCGATGCAGAAGGATATTTGGATGGCTATGCGGTAGACCTTGCTTGCTCTATTGCTGACGAACTTGGCTTGGCAATTCAGTTTGTAAACGCAGGCGATGCCTCTGTTGCTCTTACCGAGAAGAACGCTGACTTATATATTGGTACTTCCAACATGGATCCAGAGACGTCAAAGGACCTTCACGTTGCAGGTACTGTTTATACTGAGGCAATGGGAGTTTTTGGTAAGCACGATACGCGCTCTACTGTAAGTGTAGATCAGCTTACGGGCGCTACAATCGCTGTTCAAGAAGAGTCCGAGAGTTTTAAGATGTTGATGGACTCTGGTATTGAGAGCAGTGTTGTTCAGTGCTCAAATATTAACGAGTGCTTCGATGCTCTTTTTGCTGGCGAGGCAGACTATGTTATTTGCAACGCTGTTGCTGGAGCATATTTGTCTCGTGCAAATGCTGAGGTAAATCTGTGTGGCGTCTTTGGTGATGCAGATACCTATGGCATTGCAACCTCTTCTCTTGATTTGAAGAGCGAGGTTAATATGGTTCTTGATGAGCTTTCCAACAATGGTGTGCTCAATGCCATCTTTGTTCGTTGGTTTGGTGACGCTCCGGTAGATATGTCTTCTTTGGTAATTGAGGGTGTAGAGTTTGCTGCTCAAGATGAAGAGACGTCAGAGGATGGAGAAGAAACCGAAGACTCAGAGGCTTCTGCTGACGAAACCGCAGGTACTTCTCGGTAGTAATAAAATTTGATGCGCCCTATCCAAAACGGTGCAAAATATACAGCAACCCGCTAATGTGCGTTTTTTACGCCTTAGTGGGTTGTTTTACTTTATCGTGATGGATTGAGTCTTATTGGGTACATATGAAGTATCAAACTGGTATCCAATAAGATTGGAGTAGCTTATGGACATCAAAGTAACTGGTCGCAAGACTACCGTCACCGATGCATTGCGCGCTCACGTAGAGGAGAAAATTGGCGGAGCAGTAAAGGTATTTGATATTGATCCTATTACTGTTGATGTAGTTCTTCGTGTTGAGAAAAACCCTGCTAACCCAGCTCCTGCTGTTGTAGAAGTTACTGTTCGTGCTCGCGGCTCCCTTATTCGTGCTGCAGAGTCCGGTACCGATATGTATGCTGTCATTGATGATGCGGCAGATTCTGTAACGCGTCAGATGCGTAAGTTTAAGACCAAGGTCGTCGACCGCAGCCACCGTGGTGAGTCGGTTAAGGATTTCGCACCTGTCGAGCCTGTTGAGGATTTGGCAGATCTTATTCTTTCTGACGATGAGGACGATCAGCTTGTTCGTGAGAAGGTCATTGACTTCACGAGCATGACGGTTGACCAGGCACTTGTACAGATTGACCTTCTCGGTCATGACTTCTTTGTCTTCAACGATGCTACAACCGGTCTTACAAATGTGGTATATCGCCGTAAGAATGGTGGATATGGCATTATTAAGCCTCGTATCGAGACCTTAGACGAGTAAAATAGAGCTAAGTCATTCTAATAAGTTTGGCGATCACCTCCTTGCGGGGTGGTCGCTTTTTCGCGTATGAGAGCGTATGGATTTAGAAGAAAGAAGGTTTCATGGTATATATGCCTAAGCAGCTTCATGAATCAATTAAGGTTCGCATTGTTGCAGACACGTGTGCAGATTTCACTCCAGAGATTGCCAAGTCGCTCAACTTGGATGTTATTCCATTCACGTACACGCTCGACGGCGTCGAGTATGTTGACGACATATGGGAGTCTCAGACTCCTCACGAGTTTTATGAGAAGCTTCGCCAGGGTGCGAAGGCTCAGACTGCAGCAGTTGCTTTAGGTACGTATTGTGAGTTCTTTACTGAGTGCGCAAAAGAGGGAACGCCAACGGTTTATTTGTGCTTTACGGCGGGCCTTTCTTCGAGCTATCACGCTGCATGTCAGGCAGCTCAAATGGTGCTTGAACAGTACCCAGAGTTTGAGCTTCATGTAGTTGATAGCTGCGCTCCTTCTGCAACAGACATGTTATTGATTATTGAGGCTGTTCGTCAGCGTAATCATGGTCTTAATGCTTCCCAGCTTGCTGAGTGGGCAAATGAGGCAAAGAATTATCTGCATGGTTACTTTACGCTCGATAATTTTGATGCCCTGGCAGCTGGTGGCCGTATCCCACCTGCAGCAGCATCAATTGGTGGCAAGCTTGATATCAAGCCAGAGCTTTCCTTCGACTTGGAAGGTGCTCTGACACTTAAGGGCATGAATCGCGGACGTAAAAAGGCGCTCAAGTCTATCTTGAAAGATTTTAGTGACAATTATTCTGGTGATGACATTCTTCCTTTGGTTATCGTATCTACCGATGCTCCAAAAGAGGAGGAATGGATTGAGAATCAGATTCGCCAGATGCCAGGAATGCGCAACGTTACTATCATTCATGCATCAGTTGGTCCATTGATCGGCAGCCACGTAGGTCCTGGCATGGTTGGTTTGGGCTTCTGGGGTATTGATCGTCGCGATACCATTTCTATTTCAGATAAAATCGCACGTCGTGTGCGTAATAAATAGATAGGAGTTAAAGCATATGGTAGAGAATCCAAAAATTGCTTTTATCGGCACGGGCATTATGGGTGCACCAATTGCTGGCCATATTATGGATGCAGGCTACGATATGACCATCTACAACCGCACTAAGTCTAAGGCAGAGGTCTTAATCGAGCGCGGTGCTCATTGGGCAGATACGGTAGAGGCAGCAGTAGCAGATGCAGACGTTGTCTTTACGATGCTCGGCTTCCCGGGCGACGTTGAGGAAGTTTACCTTTCTTCTTGCGGTCTTTTGCGCAAGGCAAAGAAGGGTGCATACTTGATTGACCTTACAACTACCTCGCCAGAGCTTGCGCGCGATATTGCAGAGGCTGCAGCGGTAGAGGGATATCACGCATTCGATTGCCCTGTTACTGGTGGCGAGGGCGGCGCTATTGCCGGCACGCTTACCCTCATTATTGGCGCTGCCGAGAAGGACGTAGAGCCAGTTCGTCCTATTTTGGAGACCTTTGGTAAGAGCTTGCGTTTCTTTGGTCGTGCAGGTCAGGGTCAGCTTGCAAAGCTTGCTAACCAGATTGCACTTGCTTGCTCTATGACCGGTATGGCAGAGGCTTTGTCTTTTGCATCCGTCAATGGCCTTGACCAGGCAGCTGTTCGTGAGCTTATTCTTTCTGGTACAGGTACCTCTGGTGCAATGCTTAACTTAGGTGGCAAGGCACTTGATGGTGACTTTAAGCCAGGCTTTTTGGTAGAGCATTTCTTGAAGGATATTGGTCTTGCATTGCAGGCAGCTCAGGATGGCGAGTTGCGTCTTCCTGCTACCGAGACTGCGTTCAACTTGTATGACATGCTTGATTGCATTGGTGGTGCACGTTTGGGCACCCAAGCAATTACCTTGTTGTATCAGGAAGAGGCAGATGCTGTAGCTGCAGGTCTCGATTGGTCTTTGTATGCAGCTGAGCTTGAGAACCCTGTTGAGGATGATGAGGAAGAGTGCTGCGATGAGCACTGCGATTGCGGATTAGACCACGATCATCACCACGACGGTTCTTGTAGCTGTGGTTGCGAGGAATAGTAATTAATATCTATTGATGGGAGAACATCATGTCTGAGAATAATTCTTGCTGCGGTCGTCACGAGCACGAGCACAAGCACGATCAGTCTTGCGGCTGCAATCACCACGAGGAGAAGCAGTCCTGCTGCGGTCGTCACGAGCACGAGCACAAGCACGATCAGTCTTGCGGTTGCAACCACCACCACGAGGAGAAGCAGTCTTGCTGCTCTCACGACGGTCACGGCCACGGCGAGGGCCACAAGTGCTGCTCCCACGACGGTCACGGCCACGGCGAAGGTAACCACAAGCATGGTCACTGCTGCCGCCGCAACCAGGAGTAATTCGTGAATTTTACCTTTTTAATTCTGTCGCTCATGCTCTTAGTTTTTGGTATTGTTATTGGCCACAAAATTGGAGATGAGCTCGGTAATCGCATCATTACCTCTAAACAATATTGGACAGCTAATGTTGTTGTTCTGGTAGTCTGCGTTGTTCTCTTTGCCTTCTTTAGTGTTCTTGAACTTTTGTTGGTTGAGCCATTCTTGGTTGGTGTGCTCGCGGGATGTATTGTTGGTCTCAAGATGAGCTTTGGTGAGTCGGTTGGTGTCTGGAAGACACACGACCGTATCTTCAATGTAAATCAGCAACATCAGGAGACCGCAAAGAATGCTGCCTCTGCACAGGCTCGTCGTGAGCGCCGTGCTTCAGGTGAAGATGCACCAGATGTTATTTCTGTAACTGATAACGATGCTTCTCGTAAGTAACTAGCCGGAGGATTGTATGTCTGAGACTAAATTGGATATGACCGACGAAGAGCGCGAAGAGCTTGAGCTTGTTGAGTCTGACAAGGGCGCTTTGGAAAGTCTTGTTGATGAGTTGAGTGGCCGTCGTCGTAGGCGTCGTCAGTTTGCCGCTCATGTAATTCACATGCTTGCACAACAGCAAGGTGCCGATGAGCTCTTGGATCACTTACCTGCATTGATTGATGCACTTGATTTGTCTGAGGCACAGACACGTTGGGAAATTCTCGACACGATGACGTTGTTGGTCGATGATGCAGAGCGCGGTTTGGATGGTGCTTTTGACGGTGCTGCAGATGCACTGTTCGACGAGTCTTCTGCTTCTTTGCGCCTTGCTGCCTTTAATTATTTGTGCACTTGGGGTGCTGCAACTAAGAATCGTGCTAATAAGGTCTGGCCTTTGATTGATGAGGCTATTCAGTGCTATCACGGCAATGCTGAGTATCACGACATGCTTGCATCATTGATGGTTTACTGCGAGGGCAAGATTGACGGCAAGATTGCACAAGAGCTTGCTGACCGTCTTGAGTTTGATGCAGGCGCTATGCGCAATACTTATCTTAAGACACGTTCGGTAGAGATTCGTGAATTCTTAGCAAAGCGCTTTAAGCTTGATTTGTCTAAGAAGCCAAAGAAGACTGCCCCAAAGAAGGACGAAGAATAATGGCTCATGATGTCGTTTTAATTCCAGGAGATGGTATTGGACCTGAGATTACTTCTGCTATGCGTCGCGTAGTTGAAGCTACTGGTGTTGATATCAATTGGAATGTCCAAGATGCTGGTATGACAGTAATGGACGAGTATGGTACTCCGCTGCCACAGCACGTTTTGGATGCTATTGAGCAGACTAAAGTTGCAATTAAGGGCCCTATTACTACTCCTGTAGGTACGGGCTTTAGAAGTGTTAACGTTGCTCTGCGTCGTTATTTTGACTTGTATGCATGCGTACGCCCTTGCCTTTCTATGCCAGGCGATGGTTCTCGTTATGAGGATATCGACGTTGTTATTGTTCGTGAGAACACCGAAGATTTGTATGCAGGTATTGAGTTCGATGAGGGCTCTGAGCAGGTTGCAGCTATTGCACAGATTGCAGCTGAGGCAAATGCCGGAAGCATTCGTGAGCACTCGGCAATCTCCATCAAGCCAATTTCTGTTGAGGGTTCTCGCCGTATTGTTGAGTATGCATTTGAGTATGCTCGCCGCAACAACCGTAAGCGTGTAACTGCTGTTCATAAGGCTAATATTATGAAAGCAACTGACGGTATGTATTTGCGTATTGCACGTGAGGTTGCTGCTCAATATCCAGATATCGAGTTTAATGACAAGATCGTTGATGCTACGTGCATGGGCTTGGTAATGCATCCAGAAGACTTCGATGTTGTTGTTTTGCCTAACTTGTACGGCGACATTGTCTCTGATCTTTGCGCAGGTCTTATCGGCGGCTTGGGCATGGCTCCAGGTTCTAATATTGGTAGCCAGTGCGCAATCTTTGAGCCTACGCATGGTTCTGCACCAGATATTGCTGGTATGGATATCGCAAACCCTACTGCAGAAATCTTATCTGCTGCTATGATGCTTGAGCACCTTGGCGAGCATGAGGCTGCAAATCGTATTCGTGTGGCTGTTCGCAAAACCTTGCTGTGTGGTGAAAAGGTAACGGGCGATGTTGCTCGTGCGCTCACTGGTTCAACTGAGGGTGCTGTGGGTACAAAAGAATTCGCGGATGCAGTAATTGCAAATCTGTAGAATAGAGCCGCTTCGTGCGGCTCTATTTTTGTAATAGTGATACCACTATAAAAGGAAGTAAACATGGGTTTTGTTTCTAAGCGTGACGACGAGTTTGATAACGGTCTTGAGCTTATTGAGCCAGAAGTTGCTCCAGAAGCTTCTGAAAATGAGGAGCCAGAAGCTCAGCAGGATTGTGGCTGCAGCTGCGGTTGTTCTTTAGATGCTGACAATCAGGACTGTGGCTGTGATTGCGCACTCAATGAAGAAGATTGCGAAGGTGAAGACTGCGGTTGTTCTCTCGAGGACAATTACGATGATGATGAAAAGCCATCCCATGCTTCTTCTGCCAAAATCATTGGCTTTATTGCATGTTTGATTATTGCTCTGCTTGTTGGCTTCTTTATGGGCAAGGGCGGCATTGCACAGGGTGGTAATGCTTCGGCAACTTTGAATGAGGCACAGCTTGATGACACCGTCGCATCGTATACTTTTAAGGGCAAGTCTCATAAGGTAACTGCTCGCGAAGCACTTGAGTCTATGTATAGCATTGAGATGTTTGCTGACGGAGAGGGAAATTACCCACATCCTTCTCTTGAGATGATCTCCACGTACGTTCGTAATCAGATCTTGCTTGAGTATGCTCAGAGTGAGGGTGTTGTCGCTTCCGATGAAGAGATTTCTGAGTATGCAATGCAGATTTTAGGCACCGATGATTTGGCTGCAATTTCTTCTGCATATCAGCTGACCGAGGAGCAGGCTCATAAGACCCTTGAAGAGGCTGTTGTTCTTCAGAAGCTGTATACCAGCATTGTTCCTCCATTTGAGGGAGAGCCACCAGTAGCACCTGTTGAGCCAGCAGAGGGCGATGAGGATGTTGCTACTCCAGAGTATGCTGCATATATCATCGATATTCTCGGCGATAATTGGGATGAGCAGGCAGATACCTGGGCTAATACTGACAATGATTTCTACATGATGCTGGGTACCGAGGAATTCTCTTCCGAGGGTGCAACTTTTAATCAGGCTAATATGGCATATTATGTTGCCTACAATAAGTTTACGAGCGCTCAATCTGGCGATCAGCAGGCTTGGTATAGCTTCTGCAACGAAGTATATGCAGATGCAAATATGAGCATCTACGGCCTGTTCCAGTAGACTCATTGTATTAACTGTATTGTTGTGTAGAATAGAGAACGAACACTCTTTTCTTGTCTTACAGCAGCCAGGCATAGTGTGCATTTGATAGGGGGTCGAATCACGCTGTTTAGGTGTCTGGCTGCCGTACGTAGTAAATTGAACTTCCGGTACAAGTGAGGGATTGGCTTTGAGAGCGCTTATTAGTGCCTGCCTTCTTGGAAGTGCTTGTCGATATGACGGAAATACAAAACCGAATAGTGCTGTTCAGCGAATCGCTCGTCGACTTGAGGTCACTGCCGTGTGCCCTGAAGTGGCGGGCGGTTTGTCTATACCAAGACCTCCTGCAGAGCGTCAGAGCAGTTTAGTTGTCACCTGTCAAGGTAATGACGTAAGTCGGCAATACTTAGCTGGTTCGCGGAAAACTCTTGAGATGGCGCGCCAGACAGGCGCTCGCCTTGCTATATTGAAAGCAAAGAGTCCCGCCTGTGGGCGAGATTATATCTATGATGGTACATTTTCTGGAACCTTGACGTCTGGCCATGGCGTTGCGGCCCAGGCATTAATAGAGGAAGGACTTACTGTGGTTACTGAGAATATTGTTGAGTATTGCGAGCCTAGCGTTGAGCATCCTGTTGCTTTAATGCTGGGTACGGGTATGAGCGAGATTATGTCGTTGGTTAAGGTTGTTCGTCGTATTCCTTATGAGGACATCCCGGGCTTTCCTGTATCTGCATTTCCTGTAGAGGGTCATACCTTTGAGGCACTTATCGGCGATATTGAGGGCGTTCCGGTTGTTGTATATCCTGGCCGTATTCATATGTATCAGGGTTATAGCGATCTTGAGACGTGCGCGCTGGTTCGTCATGCACATCGACTTGGTTGCCGTACGGTTGTTTTGTCTGCAGCTGCTGGCTCCATTGATCCAAATGTTGTTCCTGGAACCATTGGTTTGATTACCGATCACATTAATATGACTGGTTGTAATCCACTGGCTCATTTAAATACGCTTTCATTTGTTGATAGCCCATTTGCTACTATTGCTGGTGCATACACGCCATATTTGGCAGAGCTTGCACGCGCAAGTGCAAAAGAAGAGGGTATTCACTTGGACGAAGGCGTCTTTGCAGCAACCATGGGTCCTACCTATGAGACTGAGGCAGAGGCTCACGCTTTGGGCGTTTTGGGTGCACGCTACATTGGTGACTCTACGGTTTGCGAAGTCATCATGGCAGCCGCTTTGCATATGAACGTTTTGGGCTTCACCATGCTTACCAATACTTCTGGCACCACCAAGTTTACTCATGACGAGGAAGTCGACGTCGCTACGGCAGCTTCTGACGATATGGTAAAGATTATTGTTGGCGTATTGAAGAAGCTTGGTTGCGCAGAAGAGTAAGGTAAAAACTCGTGTAAAAGTAGGGGAGAGAAAGAATACTGCTTGATAGCCCTTGCAGAATTCTTCGATTAACCGTACTATAATCAAGCGTTGAAAATCAACGACGCATGTGTTGCCAGCATAGCTCAGTTGGTAGAGCACCGCTCTCGTAAAGCGGGGGTCATGGGTTCGAGTCCCACTGCTGGCTCCATCCGAATTATTAAGCCACTAAGGGTTTTCCTTAGTGGCTTTTTCTTTATATATAAGAGAATTGTTTAATAAAAAATCTCCTATCTCGCAATGCGAAATAGGAGATTTTGCTGTTCTAAAAAGAATTAAGCAAAGAAGATAGAAATCTCGCGCTCTGCAGACTCTGGGGAGTCGGAGCCGTGGATTACATTCTCGTCCATGCAAAGACCGAAGTCACCACGGATGGTGCCAGGGGTTGCCTCAGCTGGGTTGGTAGCGCCCATGAGGGTGCGAACCTTAGATACTGCAGCCTCGCCAGAGATAACCATCTTTACAACAGGACCAGAGGTAATGTAAGAAATAAGACCCTCATAGAATGGCTTGCCCTCGTGCTCAGCATAGTTTGCCTTAGCCTGATCGAGAGTTACCATACCAAGCTCCATGCGCTCAACGGTGAGGCCAGCACGCTCAAAGCGATTTACAATCTCGCCGATGTGACCATTGCGTACGCCGTCAGGCTTGATCATGGAATAAGTCTTCTGGATTGCCATAAGAGGTTTTCCTTTCAAAAGTTATTACGTTACAGATATATGAGGCGAACTCATATGTACCTTACCGATGGTAAATCATCACTATATGAAAGTGTCGTTCTTGGTTAAAAGCACATGATTTTATCTATAAACATCGATAGGAGGTAACATGTGCGCCGCGGGTGGTGTATGTATAAATACTCAATATAGTGATCTGTTTTTGAAGTATGCATAAAAATGCCGATAAGAACTGACGGTGAAAAAACGTTTATCCGAGTAAAGTGGTCTCAAATTTAATACCAGTTGTACTTAAAAATAGATACAAGTTCACTAAATGTGGACATCTGGAACACCAAAAATATGCAAGATGAAGTATCAAAAATGGCTGTAAACGGTAGTGAACAGTCGATTATAGGTGCAAAACATAGGTCGATTGACCGTTTGACGTTTATAAACACGCAGGTAAAACGCTAACTCAAGGGTAAACGGTATATAAACGGCGGCAAATGGTATCCAGTGTATTTTTTGAGAAGACAAACCCTACAATCCTGTTAAAATAATCTAGAACTTGTTACGTGGTTACTACCAGTTGATCTAAAACGAAATTGGCCTTATCCACACTATTACAGAGCAAAGGGGAACACATGGTAGGTTTTATCCTTACTGGTCACGGTCAGTTTTCTACCGGTCTTGCTAGCGCAATTCACATGGTAGCTGGTGACACTCCTAATTTTGAGACTGTTACATTTGATAATGATGAGGCAGCAACTTTCCCAGAGCGTCTTTCTTCTGCAATTGAGAACATGCGTGCTCAGTGCGACGGCGTTGTTGTATTCTGCGACCTTCTCGGCGGCACCCCATTCAATCAGTCTATGATGTGCGCATCTGAGATTGACAATGTTGCAATGGTTTGTGGTGCAAACCTCCCAATGCTCATTGAGGTTCTTTTCGCTCGTATGAGCAACGAGGCTGCTACGGTAGACGAGCTTGTATCTGCAGCAGTAAACGCAGGCAAGGATGCAGTTTGCGATAAGCGCTTTGAGGTACAGCCTGTAGATGAGGCAGACGACGACATCTTTGGCGACGAGGCTGGTATTTAATGAGCGGGCTCACACCATATATCCTGGGCTCCTCAATTACGTTACTCGGATTCATTCTTATTATGGGTCTTATTTACACTGCATTTTCTTACTTCAAGATGAAAAAGCAGCGTAATTACTTCCAGGAAGTACACACGGAGCTTGCTCCAGGAATGGAAGTTATGTTTGGCGGCGGCATTTTCGGTACCATCACTAAGGTTGGTAAAGAAAAGGTTGTTGTTAAGGTTAAGTCAGGCGCATTGCTCGAGGTTTCTCGCTTTGCGATTCAGGAAGTTTCTAAATAAGGAGGAACTGTAATGCCTAATATCGTACTTACTCGTATTGACAATCGTCTTATTCACGGTCAGGTTGCAACTCAGTGGACCAAGACCATTGGTGCAAACCTTCTTCTCGTAGCTAACGACGAGGTTGCAGGCAACAAGATGCGTCAGCAGCTCATGAACATGGCTGCTCCTGCAGGTGTTGCAACTCGTTACTTCACCCTTCAGAAGACGATCGACATCATCGACAAGGCTGCTGATCGTCAGCTCATCTTCATTATTGCCGAGAATCCAGAGGACGTTCTCACTCTGGTCAAGGGCGGTGTTCCAATTAAGAAATTGAACATCGGTAATATGCATATGTCCGAGGGAAAGCGTCAGGTTGCTACCAGTGTTGCAGTTGACGACAAAGACGTTGCTGCATTCAAGGAGCTTCAGGAGCTTGGTGTAGAGCTCTCTATTCAGCGTGTTCCAAGCATCGCTGTAGAGCCAACCGATCTTTTGTTCCAGTAAGACATGAGAACTATTATCCGTTAGCTGAGAAATAGTTCTCAGCACCAGATCGAAAGGAGGAGTAGAGATGGATTATTCGATTCTCCAGATTGCTTTGGTCTTCGTATTTACGTTCATCGTAGCTATTGACCAGTTCAATTTCCTCGAGTCCCTCTACCAGCCTATCGTCACCGGTACTGTTATCGGTCTCATCCTTGGTGATGTTCAGACCGGTCTCATTGTTGGTGGTATGTATCAGCTGATGACCATTGGTAACATGCCTATTGGCGGCGCACAGCCACCTAACGCTGTTATCGGCGGCATCATGGCAGCTGTTCTTGCAATTACGCTCAAGCTTGAGCCAACCGTTGCAGTAGCTACCGCAATCCCATTTGCACTTCTCGGTCAGTACGGTGTTACCGTTGTATTCACCATCATGTCTCCATTGATGGCAACCGCTGACAAGTATGCTTCTGAGGCTAACGTAAAGGGCATCGAGAAGCTCAACTACCTCGCAATGGCACTTCTTGGTCTCATCTTCGCTGTAGTTGTAACCCTCTTCTTCGTTGGCGGCCAGGCTGTTGGTCAGACCATCGTTGACGCTATTCCTGCATGGCTCATGGGCGGCCTCTCCGCTGCTGGCGGTATGATGCGCTTCGTAGGCTTCGCAATCTTGCTCAAGGTTATGATGAGCAAGGACCTCTGGGGCTTCTTCCTCGCTGGTTTCGCACTCGCAATCATCACTGTTGCAAATGCATCCCTTGGTACCCCAGCACTCCTTATCCTCGCACTTATCGGCTTCGCTGTAGCATTCTGGGATTACCAGATTCAGACTGGTTTGAAGAACGCTGCTCCTGCATTTGACGGAGGTGACATTGATGGCATCTAATTACGTAATTCCTGAGCACTACGAGGACTTGACTCCTGCTGCTGAGCTCGACAAGAAGACGCTTAATAAGATGGCATGGCGTTCCTGCTTCTTGCAGGCATCCTTCAACTACGAGCGTATGCAGGCTTGCGGTTGGCTTTACTCCATCCTTCCTGGTCTTCAGAAGATCCACACCAACAAGAACGACCTTGCGGCTTCCATGAGCCACAACCTCGACTTCTTCAACACCCACCCATTCCTCGTAACCTTGGTTATGGGTATCATTTTGTCCCTTGAGTCTGCTAAGGCAGACATCCAGACCATTCGTGCTGTCCGTGTTGCAGCAATGGGTCCATTGGGCGGCATTGGCGACGCACTCTTCTGGATGACTCTTGTACCTATCACCGCTGGTATTACCTCCAACATGGCTCTTGCTGGCAACATTGCTGCTCCAGTCATCTTCTTGGTAGTATTCAACATCGTCCAGTTTGCACTCCGTTACTGGCTTATGCACTGGTCCTACAAGATGGGTACCCAGGCAATTGACGTTCTCACCGAGAACGGCAAGGAGTTCACCCGTGCAGCATCCATCCTCGGCGTATTCGTCGTAGGCTGCTTGACTGTTACCATGGGTGGCACCACCATCGGCCTTCAGATTCCTAACGGTACTACCAACACTGCTGTTGCAACTACCGCTATCGTTTCTTCTGAGGATGCAGCTAACTTCGACGACATGATGTTCGCTGAGGACGGCACCGCATTCGTAGGCGTAGACGCTTCTGGTGCAACCGTTGAGGCTGGCGTTGTTGATCTTGGCAACGGTATGTCTAAGGTAACCTATGTAGAGAACGTAGAGTCCCCTGTTACCATTAACATTCAGGAGATCCTCGACTCTATCTGCCCTAAGCTTGTTCCACTTGGTATCACTTTGGGCCTGTACTTCTTGCTCGCTAAGAAGAACTTCACTCCACTTAAGGCAATCTGCCTCGTATTGGTTGTTGGCGTACTCGGCTCTGGCTTTGGTATTCTTCCTTCCATTTGGTAATTGATCCTTTGATGTGCGGTGGGCAGGCTTTGTCCGCCGCACATTTTTTGTTGACAGACATTTCCTAAAATGTTGTCAATAGGACTTTAAATCGATTCTGCCCAACTATTTAAAATCCTATGGACAAGACTTTATGTTTTGTAAAACGTTTTTTCAGAGTAAGCACGATAGGAGGTAAGCATAATGGTTACTGCGCGTAAGCAGCCACTCTACGATCAGCTTGTTGCTATCTTGGTTGATAAAATCGAGAATAATTTAAAGCCAGGCGATATGCTTCCTTCAGAACGTGAACTCTCTGATCGTTATGGACTTTCTCGTACTACTGTCCGTCTTGCACTGCAAGAACTTGAAAAAATGGGAATGGTATATCGTCGTCATGGCAAGGGTACGTTTGTAGCTGAGCCTGTACAGCAGGTTACCAACCTTATGCAGTCGTATAGTTTTACCGACCAAATGCGCGAGCTTGGTCGTGAGCCATCTACGACAATCTTCGAGTTTTCGGAGTGCGAGGCAGATAAAAGACTTGCTACAGCATTGGGACTCAACATTGGCGATAAGCTCTTTGTGTTGAAGCGCCTGCGTTCTGCAGATGGTATCCCTATGATGATCGAGCGTACGTATCTGCCTGTGCGACAGTTCTTGTCGCTCACGCGCCCAGAGCTTGAATCTAAGCCCTTATATCAGGTGATGGAAGATGACTATCATCAGACTATTAAGGTGGCAGAAGAGGAATTCTCGGCAGGTGTTGCAAATGCCAAAGACGCACACCTTTTGGGAATCATTGAAGGCTCTGCAGTTTTATCTTTGACGCGTACAACGTTCAATGATCGAAATGAGATTATTGAATATACGTTATCTGTTGCACGTGCCGATCAATTCAGGTATAAAGTCTCGCACGTTCGAACCGATGCGAGGTAAAGCTTCTTTAGAGAGAGGAAGAAGTATGTTCAAATCTGATATTGAAACCCTGAAGGCTCAGGGTGCATCCATCACTACTCACGAGATCAAGCAGCAGCCAGAGCTTTGGCGCGACACGCTTAACATTTATCGTGAGAACAAGGCAGCTATTGAGGAGCTTCTTGCACAGATCAAGGCTTCTGCTAATGGTCAGCGCGTAAACGTTGTCTTCTCTGGTGCTGGTACTTCTGCTTACGTTGGCAACACCATCGCTCCTTACTTGCGTCACGCTGGCGACACCGATACTTTCGAGTTCAAGCCAATCGCTACTACCGATATCGTATCTGCTCCTCGCGACTTCTTGCGTCCAGCTGATCCTACCGTATTTGTATCTTTTGCTCGCTCTGGTAACTCCCCAGAGTCTCTCGCAGCTGTTGAGCGTGCTGGTCAAGTTCTTGATAACGTCAAGTTCCTCAACATCACCTGCGCTCCAGAGGGCCGTCTTGCTGTTGATTCCAAGGACGATCCTAACGCTTTGACTTTGCTCATCCCTCGTGCAAACGACCAGGGCTTTGCAATGACCGGTTCTTATTCTTGCATGGCTTTGCTTGCAACCCTTATCTTCGACACCGCTTCTGACGACGAGAAGGCTGCATGGGTTGAGCAGATTGCAAAGATGGGCGAGGAAGTTGTAGAGCGCGAGGACGAGGTTGCAGCATTCCTCGCTGGCGACTTCGACCGCATTACCTACCTCGGCTCCGGCTCTCTTGGTGGTCTTACTCAGGAGGCACAGCTTAAGGTTCTCGAGCTTGCTCGTGGTCTTGTTGCTACTTCCTTTGATACTTCCATGGGTTATCGTCACGGACCTAAGTCCTTCGTTAACGATAAGACCCTCGTATTCGTATTCGTAAACAACGACGAGTACACCCGTCAGTACGATCTCGACATCCTCGAGGAGATCAATGGCGACGGCATTGCTCAGAAGACCATCGCAATTCAGCAGGACTGCGGTACCGTATTTGAGCACGAGTCCTTCACCTTCAAGGGTTACGAGGCACTTCCAGAGGCATATCTTGCACTTCCATTCGTAATGGTTGCACAGACTGTTTCCCTCCTCAATTCTGTTCGTGTTGGCAACACCCCAGATACTCCTTCTCCAACTGGTACCGTAAACCGCGTTGTTAAGGGCGTAACCATTCACCCATACGGAGAGTAGGTTATCGAATATGACGTACGCACTTCATGCAGATACGTTCTACCTGCCTAATGGCCCTGTTCGTGGTGGCTACCTTTTGGTAGAGGATGGCAAGTTTGGCATCCACACGCAGGAAAAGCCAGATTGTGAAATCGTCGAGCTTGGTGCGGCATCTGTCGCACCAGGTTTTGTTGATACTCATATCCATGGTTACGTTGACCATGATGTTATGGATTGCAACTGGGACGGCGTAAATGAAGCTTCTGTAGCACTTCTCGCTAACGGTGTTACCTCTTGGCTTCCAACTACCTTGACTGCAACGACCGAGCAGCTTGAGAAGGCATGCGCTATGATTGGCGACAATGCAGATCGCTGCGAGGGCGCACGTATTCAGGGTATCTTCTTGGAGGGTCCTTTCTTCACCTTGAAGCACAAGGGAGCTCAGAATCCTGCATATCTTTGTGCTCCAGATATCGAGAAGCTCCATTTGTGGCAGAAGGCTGCTCATGGTCTCGTTAAGAAGATTGCGATTGCTCCAGAGTACGAAAATGCAGCAGAGTTTACTGCTCAAGCTACCAGCGAGGGCGTTGTTGTTGCACTGGGACACTCCGATGCAACATGTGCTCAGGCTGTACGTGCACTTGATGCAGGTGCTCAGGTATTCGTTCACACCTACAATGGTATGAGCGGCTTGCACCACCGCGAGCCAGGCATGGTTGGCGCTGCATTGACTACTCCAGAATCCTATGCAGAGCTTATCTGCGATGGTCACCATGTAAATCCTGTAGCAGCAAGCATTGTTATGAATGCTAAGGGCTACGATCACACTGCTCTCATTACCGACTGCATGTGTGCTGGTGGCATGCCAGATGGTGACTACATGCTCGGTGAGCTTCCTGTTGTTGTTGCAAATGGTACTGCTCGCTTGAAAGAGGGAGACTCTCTTGCAGGCTCTATCCTCAAGCTCGATCAGGCTGTTCGCAATGTAATCGACTGGAAGATTGCAACTCCTGCACAGGCTATCGAGATGGCAACTGCTTCTGCAGCTCGTGCTAACAACATCGACGATGCTTGCGGTTTCATTAAGCCAAACCGCATGGCAGACTTTGTTGTTCTGTCACCAGACTTTGAAGTTCTTGCAACATACCTTGGTGGCGAGAAGGTCTATTCCGCTTAACCTTGTTGCAGGTTTCTCCTTACAATGTATAGAGCCCTGTTCAAGATGATTTGTACGAGTCTTCTTGGCAGGGCTTTTTTGTTTGATATGAGATAAGGATGTCTAGATGATCATTACTGTTACTCCAAATACATCCATTGACAAGGCATATACCATTAACTCTGTACTCGAGCGTGGTTGTGTTAGCCGTGTTGCGCGCGTTCTCGACAACGCTGGTGGCAAGGGCTTGAATGCTTCTCGTGCAGTTAAAACATGCAATGAGGATATTTGTGCAACGGGCTTTGTCGGTGGCAATAACGGACGTATGCTCTGCGAAATTCTTGAGACACAAGGTATTGCCGAGAAGTTCGTTCGTGTAGCTAATGAGACTCGTTGCTGCATTAATGTACTTGAGCCAGACGGAACTTCAACGGAGCTCTTGGAGCCTGGTCGCCCTGTAAGTGACGAGGAGGTAGCAGCGCTTAAAGAGACGGTAGCGCATCTTGCTTGCGATGCAGATGTTGTTACTATCAACGGTTCTGTTCCTGCAGGTTGCGATGCAAGTTTGTATCGTGAGCTTATCGCTTGCATTAAGGCAGCAGGTAAGCCTGTTATCTTGGATACCTCTGGCAAGCTTTTGATTGAGTCTTTGGATGCAGCTCCAACCATGATCAAGCCAAATACCGATGAGATCGCTCAGATTCTGGGCCGTGAAGTTTCTGGTTTGGACGAGGTTGTTGTGGCCGCTCGTGAACTTCATGAGAAGTATGGCATCGCTCAGGTAGTTGTATCGTTGGGCTCTAAGGGTGCTGTTCTTGTTTGCGATAAGGGCGCATGGCGTGCTATTCCTCCAAAAATTGAGGTAGTAAACCCTGTTGGCTCTGGTGACACCATGGTTGGTGCGTTTGCAGTAGCTATGGCTCGTGGTATGGAACCAGATCAGCAGCTCGCCTTTGCTTCGGCTTGTGCAACTGCTAATTGCTTGACTGCACAGACGGGCTCATTTGAGTATGAGACTGCTCTTGAGGTAATGAAGAATACCCAGGTAGAAGCTTTGTAACATAAAAATTAAACGCAGCTTGAAGACGTATCTTCGAGCTGCGTTTTTGTTATCTATACACTTAGTTTGCAAGATGCAATTGGGTGGAGACGTGTGCAAGTTCAAGAGCTTCATGCATTATGTTGTCGGGGTCGCTATCCATAATGATGTCGTCAATATCTTCAAGCTGTGCAAAGCGCATGATGCCTGGCTTATTGATCTTATCGGCATCAAGCAATACCAGGCGCTTATCGGCACTTTTCATAAAAGCGGTTTTAAGCTCGGCCATCTGTTCATAGGAAGCCATAAATCCGCGTCCTGGGATAAACGAAGCTGGGGTCAGCACGGCTAGGTCTGCATGAAGGACATCGAGTGCTGCAAGTGTTAGCGGACCATAGCAATAACGATGGCCGCGACGCAATGTGCCACCTAGGGTAACCACGCGCAAATTAGGCAGAGACTCGTCAATGGTATTTGCAATGGTAATGTCATTAGTAATAACGGTGACATGTTTTTTGGAGCCAAGCTGGCGCACAAATTCGAGGGCAGTGGTTCCAGAGTCAACAATAAGCGTATCGTTGTCTTGAACAAGGTCGATGGCAAGGCTTGCAATGGCATGTTTCTGCTCTACATGGACATTCATGCGCTTCTCTTGGATAGAAACGCTGACTGTTTTATGGAGCGATACTGCGCCTCCGCGCGTGCGGCGAAGTTTGCCATCCTTCTCAAGTGCATCAAGATCGGCACGGGCAGTAACGGTTGAAACATTTAGGAGCTTGGCAACGTCGCTTACCAAAATGGAAGGCGACTGCTCAAGCATGTCTAAAATAGCGCTGCGGCGTTCTTCAGAGAAAAGACGAACGTTGTTTTGCTGATCGGTTTGATTATCCATACCAAGCCTTTGTGTACGAGATGTGTTATCTGCACTTTCGATTACTTTGCAAATAAGAAAACTAATCGCTTTCGATTATTTTGCAAAGTTGACTTTACCATGAATAAAACGCTTAATCAATAATGCAATATGAACCAATTTTGAGAGTATGGCTTGCGTTTAGTTACTAAATTGGCAGAGATGCTTGCTCGTAGCAGGTAAATCGAGAGAGATATAAGGCCGCAAGATACAGTAAAATAGTGAACCAAGAAACGGCAGATATGGCTGTTGTGGAGCGCTCGGTTAATCCGTGTGCTTATATTCGATCATCTGACTTATGGGTCAGGGAGGGAGTTTTCCATGTCTTTGGTAACTACTAAGGAAATCATGCTCGATGCTCAGAAGAATGGCTACGCAGTTGGCGCATTCAACGTTGAGAACATGGAGTTCGTAATGGCAGTAATTCGTGCTGCCGAGGAGTGCAATTCCCCAGTTATTCTCCAGACCACCCCTGGTACCGTAAAGTTTGCTGGTCTTGATATGTACTACTCCATCGTTAAGGCTGCTGCTGAGAATGCTTCTGTTCCAGTTGCTATGCACCTTGATCACGGTGACGGCTTTGATCGCTGCATGAAGGCTCTTCGCTGCGGTTACACTTCCGTTATGATCGACGGCTCCCACGAGTCTTTCGAGGACAACATTGCTCTTACTAAGTCTGTTGCAGACGCTGCAAATTGCATGGGCATTCCTGTAGAGGCTGAGCTTGGTAAGGTTGGCGGCAAGGAGGACGATGGTCCTGCAGTAGAGGGCGAGTCCCCATACACCGATCCTGCAGAGGCTAAGGAGTTCGTAGAGCGCACTGGTTGCACCTCTTTGGCAATTGGCGTTGGCACCGCTCATGGTGTTTACACCGAGGAGCCTCACATTGAGCAGTCTGTTGTTAAGGCAATCGCTGCTGCTGTAGACGTACCTTTGGTACTTCACGGTACCTCTGGTGTTCCAGATGAGCAGGTAGCAGAGGCTGTTAAGAACGGCATTTGCAAGGTTAACTATGCAACCGAGCTTCGTCAGGCTTACACTGCAGGCGTTAAGGAGTTTATGGAGGCAAATCCTTCCGTATTCGATCCTAAGAAGTACGCAGCTGCTGGTATCGACAAGATTGTTGAGATCGTAAAGATCCGCATGAACAACCTTGGTTCTGTAAACCGCGCTAACTAATAGTTAGAACACATAACAACCCGGATGTGCCATCCCAGGCATATCCGGGTTTTGTTTTCTGCCGAGAAGAACCTTGTGTTTGCCGATGCCTTGTAGAAATTCATGTCAAAACAGGTAAAATTGTCAACGGTGTCTGCACGTGTGATGCAGGAATAAGTAATATCGAGGGGAGTATACAGGCTATGACCAACGAAACATTTTGGGATGAAGATAGCAGTGTTGCTCCAGAAGATAGAGCTCCTGGTGCATTGCGTGGCGCAGGCGGACGCTCTCCTTTTGTTTGGAAAGCACTGCTCGTTATCATGGCTCTCATGTGGGGCTATTCGTTCTTTGTTATGAAGGACGCTCTTGATCGCGTTCCTCCTTTTCAGCTGTTAACCATTCGCTTTGGTGTTTCATCACTGCTTATGTTTGCGCTCTTTAAAGATAGAATCTACAAGCATTTTAATAAAACAAATCTTGTTGTCGGCATTGGCATGGGTGTTATTGAGTGGGCGGCTTTTGGCTTTCAAACCATGGGTCTAGTTCAAACAACGCCAGGTAAAAATGCTTTTTTGACAGGCACATATTGCATCTTGGTGCCCTTTATTAGCTACGTTATTAGTAAAGAGAAACTAACGCGCTACAACATGAGTGCAGCTGTTTGTTGCCTGGTGGGTATTGGACTTGTCGCACTTGATAGCTTGAGCGTCAACATGGGAGATATCTTCACGCTCCTCGGTGCATTCTTCTTCGCTTTGCAGATTTCTTTGGCTGCAAAATATGGCAAAGATCTTGATGTTAATGTAATTACTTTTTGGATGTTTGCGGCAGTAGCGGTGTTATGTGTTGTGACAACGTGTACAACCGAGACACTTTATCCGCTTGCATCATTTGATATGGGTCTTGTAATGCAGCTGGCGTTCTTATCGGTCTTTTGTACGTGCGTAGGCTTGCTTATTCAAAATTTGGCGCTTGCTCACGTTTCTCCTGCAACAGGTTCCCTTTTGTTGTCACTTGAAAGTCCTTCGGGCGTGTTCTTCTCGGTATTGTTTGCCGGCGAAGTATTAACCGGTCGTCTTGTTGCGGGTTTTGCTTTAATTTTTATCTCCATCATTATTTCTGAGACGCATCTGTCATTCTTGCAGCCTCGTGCACGTCGCAGTGTGGCGCGCAAGATTGTCTACGTTGATGGCGTTGAAGTGTCAGATGAGCGCGAGATGGAAGCCTAAGGGTGCTGTTATAAAAGAGTCGCTTTCGGGCGGCTCTTTTGTTTTGGGGCGCTCATGCCTGTAAAACTGACGAAGATTTAAACTCTAGCAAGATAAAGAGCTGTATCTTGCATATAATAGAACAGCTTATGAAGATAGTTTTTGAGCTGCGTGTATGTTGCGTGGCTTTGTGTTTGAAAGGAATGCCCCATGCAGGCTAAGCGTGCAGAAGGTACTAAGGACTTAATTGGCAAGGATATGCGTGCATGGCAGCGCATGTGTGAGGTTGCTGGCGAAGTTTTTGGTGCATACGGTTTTGATGCAATCGAGACTCCAACCTTTGAGCAGGTAGACACCTTTGTTCATGGTATTGGCACTTCTACCGACGTTGTCCGCAAGGAGATGTTCCGCGTATTTTCTGGTGCTAACCTCGAGCGCGTTTTAGAGGCGGGCAACGAGTCTATGCTCAAGCCTAAGCAGCGCTTGGCATTGCGTCCAGAGGGTACCGCAGGCGTTGTTCGTGCTGTTGTAGAGAACAACCTTGTTCCACAGGGTGCTGCGCCATTTAAGGGTTATTACACCGAGGCAATGTTCCGTGGTGAGCGTGTTCAGCGTGGTCGTTTGCGTCAGTTCCACCAAATTGGCATTGAGTGGCTCGGTGCTCCAGATCCTGCAGCTGATGCAGAGTGCATCATTATGATGATGCGCTTCTTTGAGCGTTTGGGTATCGATCCTGCTAATATGCGTCTCTACATCAATTCCATGGGCGATCCTGCTTGCCGTCCTACGTACCGTGATGCTGTTCGTGACTTTATCGTCGATCACTCAGAAGAGCTTTGCGAGGAGTGCAACAACCGCGCAGAAACCAATCCGCTTCGCGCATTTGATTGCAAGAATGAGGGTTGCCGTGCGGTTATGAAGGATGCTCCATTGATTGATGAGTATCTGTGTGACGACTGCCGCGAGCACTACGCAGCAGTTAAGCGTTATTTGGACGCTGCAGGTATTTCTTATGTTGAAGATCCTACTTTGGTTCGCGGTCTTGACTACTACACGCGTACCGTATTTGAGGTTCAGGTTGTAGAGGGCATGGGTTCTCAGTCTGCTATTGGTGGCGGCGGACGCTACGATGGCTTGGTAGAGATTGAGGGCGGACGTCCTACTCCTGGTGTTGGCTTTGCTGTTGGCTTTGAGCGCATTCAGCTTGCACTCGAGGCACAGGGTATCGATTTGGGTGCTGAGAAGCCATCTTGCGTTTATGTTGCTTCTACCAACAAAGAGCTTCGCGAGAAGGTCTTTGAGGTAACACTTGCTCTTCGCGATGCTGGTATTCGCACTGAGACTGATTATCAGAATCGTTCCTTAAAGAGCCAGTTTAAGCAGGCAGATAAGCTTGATTGTGCTGCTGTTGTCGTCTGTGGCGATGAAGAGATGGCAAACAATCAGGTTAAGTTGCGCAATATGGCTACTCATGAAGAGCAGCTCATAGCCCTTGATCAGTTAGTTGATGCCGTTCGCAATCTTATGTAGTCAACACGAGTAATTGCATAGTAATTTTCGCGAGGCACAATTTCTAGCACGGCTGGTAATTGTGTCTCGTTGTATGAAGAGACGGTAGTATTGGTATCCAACTTACTAAGGTAGGTACAGTATCTGCCTCAAGATTGGGTACAACATAAGCGGTAAAACGAGAATAAGGAGGCGATGTATATGGAGCAAAGACCTGTAGCTAAAATGATTTCAGATGCAGTAGCAGCTGTTAGTGCATTTAAGCTTTCGGGAGAGCGTGAGAATGGTATTCCTCAGGAGTTGCGTGACAACATGGACTTGTTCTTGGAGTCCTTGCGCAAGATTTTAGGAGAGTACAGTCCTTCGGTATTAGAGAAATTTGATGCGTTGATTTCTGATACCGTAGAGGCTGCAATCGAAGATTCTCCTCTCGAGGCTTTTGATCCAGATCGCCAGCACTCTGGCTTTGATAAAGCAGTTGAGCTGGTAGATTCACTTACTTCCGAAGAAGCCGAGATGGTAACGCGTGCATTGGCTGCATACTTCCACTTGGTAAATCTTTCAGAAGAGCACTATCGTGTACACGCGTTGAAGCGCCACGAGAGTAATGTTAATGAGCTTGTTGCTGCGTTTGAGCATCTTTCAGATGAAATCGGTCGTGACCGTGCACTCGATACGCTCAAAAAGCTCGAGTTCCATCCAGTCTTTACGGCACATCCTACCGAGGCTCGTCGTAAGTCAGTTGCCGATAAGATCCGTTTTATCTCTGACTTGCTTGATAAGCGCTCAAAGCTTGATGGAATTGACTTGGTAGAAAACACACGCTTGCTCACCGAGCAGGTTGATGCCTTGTTCAGAACATCGCTCATTACTACCAATAAACCTACTCCAGTCGAAGAGGCAGATACCATTATCGACATCTTCGACCACACGCTCTTTAACGTAATTCCAAAGGTATATCGTCGCTTTGACAATGCGCTCTTGGGTGAGAAGTCTGGCATGGTCAAGCCAGTCTGTCCTGCATTCTTCCATCCAGGCAGCTGGATTGGTTCTGACCGCGATGGCAATCCAAACGTTACTGCAAAGGTAAGCCGCAAGGTTGCTGCCGTTTTCTCAACGCACATGGTAAATGCGCTTGCAAAAGAGACTAAAAAGATTGCACGCTCAATGACGCTGGGTGCAACCACCACGCCTCCTTCAGAAGAGCTTATCTTGCTGTGGAACGCTCAGATCGAAATGAGTGAAGCATTAACCGATTACCCAAGTGGTATTTGGGATACCGAGCCTCACCGTGCTGTTATGGCAGTTATGGCTGCGCGTCTTGAAGCGACGGCAGTACGCAACGCAGACTGCATGTACAGGGATGCTCAGGAGTTTCTTGACGATCTGTTTGTAGTACAGCGTTCCTTGGTTGCTGCTGGATGTAATCGCATGGCATATGGTGCGCTTCAAAATCTTATTTGGCAGACGCAGACCTTCGGCTTCCATATGGTCGAGATGGAGTTCCGTCAGCACTCCGTTGTACATGCTCGTGCGTTAGCAGATATTCGCGAGCATGGTCTTCACGGAGAGCATGGCCAGCTCGATCCTATGACACGCGAGGTTCTCGATACCTTCCGTGCAATGGCATCAATTCAGCGCCGCAATGGCGAGGTTGCAGCTCGTCGCTACATTGTTTCATTTACTAAGTCTGCAGAAGACATCGAGGCAGTCTACAAGCTGTGCCGCATGGCATTTACATCTTCTGATGATGTTCCTCACATTGAGGTAATCCCGTTGTTTGAGCAGCTAGAAGACCTCGAGAATGCGGTAAGTGTCCTCGAGCAGATGCTTTCTATTCCAGCTGTTTTGGACAACTTGCAGCGCAACGGTCGCAAGATGGAAGTCATGTTGGGCTACTCTGACTCTTCCAAGGATGCTGGTCCTACGACAGCTACGCTTGCATTGCATTCTGCACAGGAGCGCATTGCAGACTGGGCCGAGAAGAACAATATCAACTTGACGCTGTTCCATGGTCGTGGTGGCGCAGTCGGTCGTGGTGGCGGTCCTGCAAACAAGGCAGTTCTCGCACAGCCTCGTCGTTCCGTTAAGTGCCGCTTTAAACTTACCGAGCAGGGTGAGGTTATTTTCGCTCGTTACGGTAATCGCGTTTTGGCTCGTCGTCACGTGGAGTCTATGGCTGCAGCAATTCTTATGCATGCTGCTCCTTCTGTCGACAAGGTCAATACGACCATGTGGAAGAAGTACACGCCTTTGGCCGAGAAGCTCAACAGCGTATCTCACGAGCACTATCTCGATTTGTTGAATACGCCAGACTTCGCTTCTTGGTTCTCGACCGTTACTCCTTTGGCAGAGGTAGGCTTGTTGCCTATTGGTTCTCGTCCTGCAAAACGCGGATTGGGCGCAAAGTCTTTGGATGACCTGCGTACCATTCCTTGGGTATTTGCTTGGTCTCAGGCTCGTATTAATTTGGCTGCTTGGTATGGCTTGGGTACTGCCTGTGAGCAGTTTGGCGATCTGGATACCTTGCGCGAGGCGTATGCAGAGTGGCCTTTGTTTACGACCTTTATCGACAACATTGAGATGTCGATTGCAAAGACCAACGAGCGCGTAGCTAAGCTCTATCTTGCATTGGGCGATCGCGATGATCTGGCCGAGAAGGTCTTGAGTGAGATGAAGCTTACCCGCAAGTGGGTTTTGGCTATCACTAACTCTGACTGGCCTCTGCAGCGTCGTCGTGTTTTGGGACGTGCAGTTCGCATTCGCTCTCCATACGTAGATGCGCTGTCTGTCATGCAGGCAGAGGCATTGCGTGCATTGCGCAGTGATGAGACGCAAATGAGTGCACCTTCACGCGAGAAGTTTATCTACCTGTTGCTTTGCACGGTATCAGGCATTGCTGCTGGTCTTCAGAATACGGGCTGATACTCGAATATAGCGTATATAGATGTGTCTGCCTTCGGGTGGCCACATCTTTTTTACTCTGTATTTCATACCGTTTACAGCTTATAGACGGTAGTTAGCCGAATAGCGTTCTTAATGTTTTGGCCCTGGTTTGACGTTTTGCTGAGAAAAAAATTAAAAAATCGCAGGGTTTTTCGTTAGTAAAACGTTGCACCATTTGATTCTTTACGTATAATTATGTTGGCAATGTATGTGCGCAAAATTCGGTCGCCCTGTTGAGGGTGTCAGAATTATGGGAAATCTATTCCTTCGTACAACATTGTTTTGTATGTATATGAGATAGGACATTTGGGTTGTTCTATCTGTATCAGCTTAATTTTTTGCTGAGAGGGGAGAGACATGCAGTATTCTGTGGAAGTGGAAAACATGTGCCCAATCGCTAAGGGTGCTTACCACGGTCCAGCTCCAATCCCTGAGGAGGGTAAGTGGGTTCAGGCTAAGGATCTTCAGGACATTTCCGGCCTTACTCACGGCGTAGGTCGTTGCGCACCTCAGCAGGGCGCTTGCAAGCTCACGCTTAACGTAAAGAACGGCATCATCGAGGAGGCTCTCGTAGAGACCATCGGCTGCTCTGGTATGACTCACTCCGCAGCTATGGCATCTGAGATTCTTCCTGGTAAGACCATTCTTGAGGCACTTAACACCGACCTCGTATGCGATGCAATCAACGTTGCAATGCGTGAGATCTTCCTTCAGATCGTCTACGGTCGTACTCAGACCGCATTCTCCGAGGGTGGCCTTCCAGTAGGCGCATCTTTGGACGACCTTGGTAAGGGCTATCGTTCCCAGGTTGGCACCACCTTCGGTACCAAGGCAAAGGGTCCTCGTTACCTCGAGCTTGCTCAGGGTTATGTAACTCGCATGGCTCTCAACGACAGGAACGAGATTATTGCATTTGAGTACTTGAACCTCGGTAAGTTTACCGACGCTATCAAGGGTGGCAAGACTCCTGAGGATGCAATTGCTGAGTCCATGGGTCACTACGGTCAGTGGGAGAATGCTGCAAAGTACATCGATCCACGTACCGACAAAGAGTCTTATTCTGTAGCTAACGATTTTCCAGTTGTAGAAGAGTAAGGGAGGGGAACTAACATGGCTGTAACTTTTGAGGGCTACGAGCGCCGTATCGATAAGATCACCAAGGTTCTCACTGAGAACGGTATTTCCTCTCTTGAGGAGTGCGAGAAGATTTGCCTCGACGCAGGTGTAGACGCTCGCCAGATTACTCGCGATGTTCAGTCCATCTCTTTTGAGAACGCTGGCTGGGCATACACCATGGGTTGCGCACTTGCAATCAAGCGTGGTGCAAAGACTGCTTCTGAGGCTGCATCTATTATTGGTGAGGGCCTTCAGGCATTCTGCGTACCAGGTTCTGTAGCTGAGGACCGCAAGGTTGGTCTTGGTCACGGTAACCTTGGTTCCATGCTCTTGGGCGACGACACTCAGTGCTTCTGCTTCTTGGCAGGTCACGAGTCTTTCGCAGCAGCAGAGGGTGCAATTGGTATTGCATTGAACGCTAATAAGGCACGTAAGAACCCACTTCGCGTTGTTCTTAACGGTCTTGGCAAGGATGCTGCTCAGATCATCTCTCGTATCAACGGCTTCACCTATGTTCACACCAAGTTTGATTACTACACCGGTGAGCTTGAGGTTGTAGAGAAGATTCCTTACTCTGACGGCCCACGTGCAGAGATCAACTGCTACGGTGCAGACGACGTTCGCGAGGGCGTTGCAATTATGTGGAACGAGGACGTAGACATTTCCATTACTGGTAACTCTACCAATCCAACTCGTTTCCAGCACCCAGTAGCTGGTACTTACAAGAAGGAGCGTCTTGCTAATGGCAAGAAGTACTTCTCTGTAGCTTCTGGTGGCGGTACTGGTCGTACCCTTCACCCAGATAACATGGCAGCAGGTCCTGCTTCTTACGGCATGACCGACACCATGGGTCGTATGCACTCTGATGCTCAGTTTGCAGGTTCTTCTTCCGTTCCTGCTCACGTAGACATGATGGGTCTTATCGGCATGGGCAACAACCCAATGGTTGGCTGCACCGTTGCTTGCGCTGTTGCTGTAAACGAGGCAATCAACGCTTAAATGCGATTCTTATTGCATATATGAATTGATATCCTGCTTGGGTCATACGTGATTCAAGCAGGATTTTTTTGTAAGAAAAAACCCGCCGCATGCATACCATGTCGACGGGTTTTGATCTGTGAATGAGTACCTACTCTACGATCATCTCGTTGTGATGGGCAGGGTGGCGCTTAGTTACAATAAGAGCTAAGACAAATGCTGCAACGTAGATGGTAATAAAAGGCCAGCGAGTTGGATCAGACAAACCAGACAAGCCTAAGATAATAGTGGTAATAGAAGCCAAAACTGGGGAGATAAGGCCACGGAATATGCCAATCTCTCCCTTGCGCCACATACCAAAAACGCGGAAGTAGAACACGGGTAACAGCAGGGTGGTTACCGCTACACCAATTTCAGAGAAGTCACCGTTTGGCAAAAGTTCAAAATACTGAACACCAAAATGAAGTGCCATTGCAAGAAAACAGCAGAGGGCTGCTACGATCGCGCTGTTAAGGGGGAACTCAAGTTTGGCATTGACGGTACTAATCTTCTTTGCTGCAAAAATCTCGTCGTTTAGGGCAAGCGCCATAGGCATGCGCAAAAGTGACATGGTGTAGCCGTTAGCAGCACCAGCAATGGCAATGAGGGCTAGTACATTGGGCAATACTGCTGCATGCTCACCAAAGAGGTTGACAAACAACAATGCCAAACTTGCATCTCCTACTTCCATAACGGTTTCAGGACCCAAAGTACAAGTAAGACCGATGAAGTAAGCCAAATACAAAGCAAGAATAATAAGAGGACCTAAAACCATAGCAATAGGCAGGTTCTTCTCGGCATTTTTAAGCTCAGGCTGAATAGTAAGTGCGGTGGTCCAACCATCGAGCGCAAAGGCAACAGGAGCTGCTGCCATAACCCAGCCTAAGCCTTGAGCAGGTGCACTTGCTGCATGGGTGCTCAAAATCTGAGGGGTGTTCTCTGCGAAGAAGAATCCTAAGATACCTACAGCAATCAAAGGCATTGCCTTGATGATGGTAGTTGCGTTCTGGAAATAACCAGACATAGTAGGCGTGAAAATGTTCCAGGCAATGCAGCAAAGCATATATATGGTGCCAATAAGAATCTCATTAGTAAGGCTAGATTCAAGGCCAAAGATCATGCAGGCGTAGACGCCAAACACCCAAGAGATAATTGCAACCATAAAAGGCAGATACAAAAAGGTGTAGTGCCAGCCAATAAAACGTGCAAAAGAAGGCTTGAGGTAGGCGTGTGCATAGCCATACATGCCGCCGGCTCCACGATAGCGCTCAGCAAAGACAGAAAGCGTGAGTCCGCCAAAGATAACAGAAGCGCAGCCTAAGATAAACATTGCAGCGCCGAGAACAACGTTGCCATGAGTTGCGACAAGAATGTTGTCAGACTTAAAGAAGATGCCCGAGCCAACGCAGACGCCAATGATAAGAGCGAGCGCGGTTGAGAGGTTGTATCGCTGGCGCATTTGAGCGTGAGAAATATTTACCTTAGAGGACGGGGAAGTAGAAGTCTGTGTATTGGTAGTCAAAAGGTCTCCTTGAAAAGAGGGGACAAAATCGTGAATAATTTGCTTGCATAATTATACGTAAGGAATTTGTTTGCGTGTAAATTTGCACGGTTTACCTATAGGTTGCTCACGGTTTTGCTACAAGTAGGACGAATAATCTTGAGAAGTTTTTAGTTGAGAGTGATTCTTGTAGTGGTAATGCTACACATTAGCGGTATTATAGGTAGGTTGACTCTTAAGTTAGCTATGCGTGATTCGTACCGTCTATGCGAACGCGCAGTCTGGTAGTTGTCACCCGATCCGACACGGGGTGACTCAGATCTAAAGGAGGCATCTGTGACGATGCATTCAATGCACACTCACACCTGCGGTGAGCTTCGTGCTGCAAACATTGGTGAGAAAGTAACGCTTACTGGTTGGGTTTCTCGCCGTCGCGACTTGGGCGCTTTGATTTTCTGCGATCTTCGTGACCGTGAGGGAATTACCCAGTGCACATTCGACCCAGATTTGGCACCAGAGGCATTCTCTGTTGCAGAGACCATTCGTCCAGAGTGGGTAATTAAGGTCGAGGGTACCGTACGTAGCCGTGGCGAGGGTGCAATTAACCACCAGCGCTCCACCGGTGAGATTGAAATTTATGCTGAGACCATCGAGGTTCTCAATCGTTCCAACACTCCACCATTCGAGATTAAGGACGACATCGAGACTTCTGAGGATCTTCGTCTTCGTTATCGCTATTTGGACCTTCGTCGTCCAGCTATGCAGGCAAATCTTCGCTTGCGTTCTGACTTCACCTTCGCTATGCGTGAGGCTATGCACAAGCGTGCCTTTACCGAGGTAGAGACTCCATGCCTTAATCGCTCTACTCCAGAGGGCGCACGTGACTTTATTGTTCCTTCTCGTCTTAATGAGGGTTGCTTCTATGCACTTCCTCAGTCTCCACAGCTGCTCAAGCAGTTGCTTATGGTTGCAGGTGTCGAGAAGTACTATCAGGTAGCTAAGTGCTTCCGCGATGAGGATCTTCGTGCAGACCGTCAGCCAGAGTTTACTCAGGTAGACGTTGAGATGTCCTTTGTTACTATGGACGACGTTATCAACGAGATGGAAGCTATCATGAAGGATGCATTTGCATCTGTTGGTGTAGAGCTTCCTACTCCACTTCGTCGTATGCCATACGCTGAGGCTATGAACACGTACGGTTCCGATAAGCCAGATACCCGCTATGGTATGCACTTGATTGACGTTTCTGACATCTTTGCTCAGTCTTCTTTCAAGGTATTCTCTTCTGCTGCTAATGCGCAGGGTGAGGCAGTAAAGTGCATTAACGCTAAGGGCGCTGGTACTTGGGCACGCGGCAAGATTGATAAGCTTGCTCCTATTGCTGCTAAGTATGGTGCTAAGGGTCTTGCATGGATTGCATTCCGCGAGGATGGTTCTATTACCAGCCCTGTTGCTAAGTTCTTCTCGGAAGAAGAGATGGCAGCATTGCGCGAGCGTGCTGAGGTAGAGCCTGGCGACCTTATTTTGTTCGCAGCAGCTAAGACTTCTGTGGTAAATGAGATTTTGGGCGGCATGCGTGTTCACATGGCAGACGCTTTGGACGTACCTCGTGAGGGTCACGACTTCTTGTGGGTTGTTGACTTCCCAATGTTTAAGTACGACGAAGAGGCTGGCCGCTACGCAGCTGAGCACCACCCATTCACCATGCCTAAGGCAGAGGATCTCGATAAGATCGAGACCGATCCGCTGAATGTTTCTTCCTACACCTATGACTTTGTCATGGACGGCTTTGAGGCAGGTGGCGGTGGTATTCGTATCCACCAGCCAGAGCTTCAGATGCGCGTTTTGAAGCGTATGGGCTTTAGCGAGGAGAAGGCAAACGAGCAGTTTGGTTGGCTTATGGAGGCAGAGGGCTTTGGCGCTCCTCCTATGGGCGGCTTTGCTATGGGTCTCGATCGCGTATGCATGCTTCTTGCAGGCAAGGACTCCATCCGCGACGTTATGGCATTCCCTAAGACCACGTCTGGTTCTGACCTTATGACTCAGGCTCCATCTGCAGTTTCTGCAGCACAGCTTGACGAGGTTGGCATTGCTCTTCCTGTCCACGAGGACTAATACATACCCCGGTGTGCATTAAATGGTGCATGCTGGGGTATTTTTATAGCTAGATGTTCTTTTTCGTTTTAAAGGAGAAGTATGTTGGTTAATACTTCTAGATTACAAGATGCTATTTGGGGTCTTGCTGTAGCTGATGCGTTAGGTGTTCCCTATGAGGGGATGACTCGTTGGAGTTTTACCTGCTCAGGTATGGTGTCTGGTGGAACGCACGGTATGCCTGCGGGTACCTGGTCAGATGATACATCCATGACACTTGCGACCTGCGACAGTATTAAAGCCTGTGGCGCTTTAGATACTAAAGATATGCGTGAGCGCTTTGTGTCATGGGCAGCAGACGGCGCCTATACCCAGACGGGCGAAAGCTTTGGCATAGGACATACTACCTATGTAGCTCTCATGCAGGGCAAAGGATGCACAGACGAACAAAATAATGGCAACGGTTCGCTCATGCGTATTATTCCTTTGGCCTTTACCGATGCCACTGACGAGCAGATTCGTGAGGTATCGGCAATTACACATGCGCATGATTTGAGCTGCGATGCTTGTGTTATCTACGTTCATATTGCACGTAAGTTGCTTGAGGGCAAAGATATTACCGAGGCGATTAATGAGTGTGGTCCGTATGAAGGGCGCTTCTCGGCATTAAATCGCTTTGCAAGCTCATTTGCTTGTTGTGAATGCACGCTTCGTTCAACAGGTTTTGTGCTTGATACCTTAGACGCCGCTCTGTCCTGCTTACTTGCTTCCCAAAGCTTTGAAGAGAGCGTTTTGATGGCAGTTAATATGGGCGATGACACCGACACGGTAGCTGCTGTAACCGGCGCGCTTGCAGGCATTATCTATGGTAAGCAGGCAATTCCTCAAAGCTGGATTGATGAGCTGTATAAGCCAGAAATTATTGAGAACGTTTTGTTTTAGCGATTGTTTGAAGGCCAGGCATATATGGCAACCTTAATTGATTATCTAGAAACTCAAATGCGTACGTTTGAGCAAAAGCCTCTCAACGTTATTGATTCGGCAATTTTTACTCAGCTCGCGCTCATTAATGGCGAGAAGGTCCTGCCAGAACAGGCATTGCATGAGAAGGGACAAGTCTCTGAGTATAGTCATGAGGCGGAGTTTCGCTTTCACGATTTGTTGCGTGCAGAAGATTTTGAGACAATGTTTCGCGGCCTAAATCCGGGCAAACTTAAAGAAATCTTATACCGTGTTGCGGCTTCTCCGCGCTTTCGTAATCTGGTTGTACGTGACTTCACCTCGGTGCTTGATGAACAAAAGCATATTCAATTTTCTGCGACAACATACATATGCCCAGGATTTTTTTCTTACGTTGCATTTAGGGGCACGGATATTTCTATTGCTGGCTGGCAAGAGGATTTTGAACTGATGTGCTATCAGAATGTGGCTGCTCAGCGTTTTGCACTTGAGTATTTAGAGTCCGTTTTTCCGCGCTTGTCAGGCAAAATATACGTTGGAGGTCATTCCAAGGGTGGCAACTTAGCGCTGTATGCAACACTGCATGCTTCTGATGAGATCCAGCGCAAAATTGAGCGCATCTACCTCCACGATTCTCCCGGTATGAAACCAGGAAGCGTAAATCCTGCACGCTACAACAACATTGCACATAAGATATGTCGCACCATCCCACAAGCGTCAGTTATAGGCATGCTTATGGATTGCCCAATACCTGCTCAAGTGGTTGAGTGTAAAGAGTCTGCTTTGGCACAGCATTCTGTTACTAATTGGCAGATCCGCGGAGACGACTTTGTCTATGTCGATAAGGTCGATGAATCCTCGGTGTTGTTGCATAAGGTTAGCGATAAGTGGATGGCGCGGTTTACCGATCCTGAACTCAAGATGATTTCTGATGCGTTATTTGCTGCACTCAAAAGCGCAGGTGTAGACGACGCACGCTTGATATTCGGCGGTGATATGCAGCTAATTGAGCTTATCTCACTTGCGCACAAAAATTCCGATGGGCCTACCTTGCAGGTGCTCGAGGAGGCTATCAAAGAATTAACGGACGTAATCAAAGAGGTTGCTGGCAACGAAGCCAGTGAGGCATGGGCTCAAGTAATGGACGGGCTTGAGCGAGGTAAGGAGAATAGGAAGACTCCTGAGTTTAAGCAGGCGCTTCGTAAGCTTATTGATGTTGGAGCAATCCCGCTCAATATGTTTGCAAAAGCAGATTTCAAGGAGCTTGATGCAGAGTCTCGTGACGATAAACCCCACAAGGTTCGCGTGTTTGTAGAGGATGCAAATGCGGGTGAGACAGATAAAAAGCGTCGAGAATCGCAGCGCAAACAACGCAAGGCAACTCCTGCCGAGAAGCGCCAAGAAAAAGCCCCACACCAAGCAGGTGCAGGGCAGGTTGTAAAAAATATTGCCGGAAATTTAGGCATTCAATTTGATGGTAGCTTTACCTC